>Ga0206949_1021_pt1 | contig 56206 bp, 58 predicted proteins | sample Alteio_BWOrgHeat_40_FD_153240 | JGI IMG/M metagenome (GOLD analysis project Ga0206949, IMG submission 153240) | Enriched cells from forest soil in Barre Woods Harvard Forest LTER site, Petersham, Massachusetts, United States -... | ecosystem: Environmental > Terrestrial > Soil > Temperate forest >...
ATCAATATGGTGAGAACAATCGTAACAGCCATTATTTATTTAGGAATATTGGTGATCCATTGTGCATTCTTCTGCGCTTTTAATGCGAGCTCTGTTGCGAGGAAACAATGTTCCTGCGGCATGGCCGTTTCAGTGCGGTTCAATATATCATCCACCAATGCTGCGCCAAATGGTAACGGCTCCTGGTTACAGTCGATATATTTTGTTTCTTTCTGATTAACGATGTACAAATGATTGCCGCCTTTATGATCGGTTGCGATATCAGTGTTCTTGCGTACTTCAATATAACCATCGGTTCCCAGTATGGTTAAGCGCCCATCGCCCCAGGTATTCAATCCATCGGGTGTGAACCAGTCGATACGGATATAACCGCTGCCGTTATTTCCGCGCAGCATCACATCGCCGAAATCTTCAAACTTTGGATAGTCGGGATGATTCACATTTCCGATCTGCGATGCAATTACATCTGCATGTGTGGATCCTGTGAAATATAAAAACTGATCGAACTGGTGTGAGCCGATGTCGCAGATAATGCCGCCAAATCTTTTTTTATCCCAGAACCAGTCAGGCCTCGTTTTTGGCGAGATCCTGTGTGGTGCAAGTATCACGGTCTGTATCACTTTGCCGATGGCGCCTGCTTTTACCAGTTCACCTGCTTTAACAGTGGCTTTGTTTTCAAAACGTTCACTGTACATGATGGAATAAATGCGTTTGGTTTCTTTCTGCACTTTACGGACTTCTGCAAGTTGTTCGAGTGTGATGATACCTGGTTTATCAACGAGATAATCTTTTCCATGCTGCATCACGCGGATACCAAGCGGTGCGCGCTCATCCGGAATACCGGAACTCATGATGAGCTGTATCGTACTATCTTCTAAAATTTCTTTTTCGCTTGCAGCTACTTTTACCTGCGGGAATTGTTTGGTAAATGCAGCCAGCAGGTCAGGTTCTTTGGCATACACAGAAACGAGCTGGCCGCCGCCTCTCGCTACCGCATTCACCATGCCGCTGATATGGCCGTGGTTAATGTTGATGACGGAGAAACGGATCTTCGGTTCTGGAGTAAAACCGGCAATGGCTCTTTTAGGTAAAGATGACAGCAACATCATACCTGTTGCAGTGGTAGCGGTGTTCCTGATAAACTTTCTACGATTGGAAAAGAATTCTTTCATGGCAATTATTTTTTCGTTGTTACAAATTAACCTTCTGTTATTTTTAATTGACGCTTTTTTGCGAAAACGTTGTAGCTCAACAGCAGGTGTCAATTTTGGAATTTTGAGATTGGGAAATTTTGGAATTGGTTTTTTGGTTTTCAATTCCAAAATTTCCCAATCTCAAAATTCCAAAATAAACAAACGTTCACCCACTGCTAAAAACGATGTCTTATTTCTGAGCGTCTCTTGCCGCTTTAAATTCCGAGCCCGCTTTCCATTCAGGAAATTTACCTGCAGCTGCCAAACGTTTTCCAACCTGGAACAATAGTTTCAGGTCATCAATACCGCCGGCCATGCTCCATGTTTTTGCATCAAACGAATCTGACGGGCGATGGTAATCATTTGTATTGTAATCATCATCTATTTTCTGTCCATATGCTTTTCCTTTTCCTTCCACATCAATACCATTATTAATGTATAATGCAGGAATACCCGCTTTTGCAAAATTGAAATGATCGGAACGGTAATAATGGCCGGCTTCCGGATGTGTTTCATAAGAAATATACCGGCCCATTTTTTCCGCTTCTTCTTTAAGAATGTCTTCAAGTTCCGATTGCCCCTCGCCAACCACTACAATATCTTTTGTTTTATCAAAACGGTTGAGTTCATCCACATTCATATTCGCCAAAGTTTTTGCGGCTGGATAAATGGGGTTTTGTGCATAATATGCCGAGCCCTGCAGCCCCTGTTCTTCAGCCGTTACAGATAAGATAATGATCGTCCTCTCCGGTTTTGTTTTCATGCTTTTGAATGCGCGGGCAAGTTCAAGCAAACCCGCTGTACCACTGGCATTATCGTATGCGCCATTATAAATGGAATCGCCTCTTGCATCCGGTTTGCCGATCCCTAAATGATCCCAGTGCGAAGTATAGACGATCACTTCATCCGGGTGTTTCGTGCCGGTGATCTTTCCGATAACATTATATGATTTATTATAAGTGGCCTGTACTTTCATGGTAGTAGATAATTTCAAATTCATATCCACCGCTTTCGCGCCGCGAATATTTGCTTTCGCGATAAGATTGGTATCGAGATCGGCAGCAAGCAATAATTTTTTCGCGATAGGCTCGGGTAGCCATCCAACCACATCACAGTTTTTAATATCCTTTCCCCTGTTATCCAATTGAAGCCTTGATGTATTGAAATTATTCTGCGGTATTGCAAACGGGTAACTTGCTGCTGCAGTATTATGTATGATCAAACATCCTTTTGCACCCTGTCTGGCGGCTTCCTCAAACTTATAGGTCCAGCGGCCATAGTAGGTCATTGTTTTTCCTTTGAACAAAGTTGAATCGCCTGCCCAGAAGCCCGGGTCATTCACCATTACCATCACCACTTTTCCTTTTACGTCAATGCCTGCATAGTCGTTCCAGTTATATTCCGGCGCAACCACGCCATATCCTGCAAATACAAGATCGGCATCTTTCAAAGTAATGTCAGGATCGGTTTTATCTGTCCAGATAATATAATCATCAAACGCTTTCAAAGTAAAATTTCCCTTAGGCGATGTTACCTGCATAGAAGGTGCAGCAGTGGTTAAAATATTTACCATCGGAACTTCCTGCAAATAACTGTTGCCGTTTCCGGGCTCAAGCCCTGCGGCGGCAAATTGTTTTTGCAGATAATCGATGGTCTTTGTTTCTCCTGCTGTAAAAGGTTTACGGCCCATAAAAGAATCGGAAGCAAGCATGGCTACATGCGCTTTTAAACTGTCTGCGCTGAAAGCAGCGAGCCCGTCTTCCCGGTCGATGGTTGAATTATTCTGGCTGCATGAAACAATACATACAACCGGTGCGGCAAACAATAATTTTCTGAGTAAGTGCATAGGAATGAGTTTGAATACAGGTATCATAATAATTGAGTAGGGTTAAAGTTACTAAAGCCTGCGCAATAAATTACCTGAAAACAAAATCACCAATAGAGGGATTTTTAGTAGTGTTTCAGTTTGAAAATTCAAAACAAATCAACACTGCGCCTCTGCGCCTTGGCATGAAAAAAATGCACGCAAGGCGCGGGGCGCAGTGATTAAGCTACATCAGAACAAAACTTCGCAATGGAAGCCTTTTGCCGTTACAAGCGCTACAATTGTTTCAGGGCATATAGCCTCTCCTTCCACGCGCAGGATCCTGTCGCAATCGGAGAGGTCGAAATTGATCTTGTTTGCAGGATAATGTACCAGCAATTTCTCCACGATCATTTTTGATTCGTCGGGTTGTTGGACATTGGTTTTAAAAATCTCTACCATATTTCTAATGGCTGCATTGATTGTTTCTTCTTTCAATAAATCAATTTTCTGTGTCAATTTAGTTACTCCGTTTCCATTGATTGTTCATAGACCATGGTCCATGGACTTATGGTCAATTAAATATAAGAAAACCGTATAACAAAACAACGATCACGTTTACGCATTCACACCTTCAACAAAATTTTTCAATGAAGCGCCAATAATATGTGCCCAGCCTTTCGCGAAATTTTCTTTTGCAAAAGAAGGATCCGATGGAAAAGTTTCCAGCCCGGCATGCGTAAGTACCAGCTTTGTTTTATCGCCCTCAGGAAATAATTCAAATATTACTTCTGAATTTCCTTCGTAGCCTTCGTAGCGCCAGGTATAACTTAATTTTTTTTCGGGGATCGCTCCGGTCACTTTGCAAAGATGTACATAGGTTTTTTTGCTGTCGCCGGCTGCAAAATTGAATTCAAAACCGATTTCCGGTTTAAAATCCGCAATGTTGAAATACCATTTTTTCATTTCCGCATTATCTGTTATGGCTTTCCATACGGTTGATACCGGTGCGTTAAATATACGCTCAATAATAAAAGGCCCGTCACTCATAAAATAAAGATTTTAGAAAATGATTTTTAAGAAGTATAGTAAAGTTACTGAAACCGCTGTTTTTTATTACATCCCCTCAGCGCGATTATTTCTTTTTGTTCCCTGTAAAAAGGTTGTCAATCCGCAAAGCTTCTTTCAATATTTTTACTATACCGGTTTCATCAATTTCTTCGGGAGTGAAAAATATTTTATAAAAGATCTGTTTGTTGTTTCCGTGGGTAAGGTACTGATCAACATCCCTGAGCCTGTTGCCATACCAGAATGCCAGCATCACCCCTTTTTTGATCCCGCCGCGCGGAACGGTTGACGGCCAGATCAAACAAATGCTTTTGTTGCCATAAAAGAAAGGAACGTTATAGGATATTTTTTCTTTGCAGCGCTCTGGTAAATTTTCCAGAATGATCTGTCTCAGTACATCCACAATGATGCGCTCATTTTCCGGGAGCAATTCGAATAGCTGGACGAGAGATTTTATTTTTATTGCATCCTGCTTCATTCAGCATCCATTGTTTTGGCATGTTGTTTTGCAGCAATCATTTTTTCGGCCCATAGCACCAGAATAATTCCCAATGTATAAGCTACGAGGTCTGTCCACGCAAACGAAGTGCCCAGTACGATCCTTGCCAGCCTTGAATCCTGGAGCCCAAGCATTTTTACCAGGTTGAAATATTGTAAGATCTCGATCGTATAAGAAAACAATAAAACAGCGATGGCGGTTACCCAGACAGGCAGATCGATGAAACTTCTGATAAAACAATAAATAAAGATCACTACTAAAAAATCGCCGCCATAAGGGCGGATGATGCTGTCGTGTACATAAACGGCAATAATTACTTCTGTTACAAACAGCAACAGGGTTAGTAATAAATACGTTTTGTGCAGCCTGAATTTATTCCATCCGTTCATGATGGGTAATTGATTTTTCAACAAGTTAAATGAATTTCTCTGCGGCTCTGCGACTCCGGGGTAATTTTTTACCGCAGAGACGCAGAGGCACGGAGCTCAACAGGTGTATAGTTTGAATTTTTTTACATTGTATCAGATGAGCCATATTATCTTTATAAGCATGGAATAGGTAACTCCCATCAATCATACAATGAAAAAAATATTTTTTCTTTCCTGTTGCATTGTTTTCTGCGGGGCTGTTTTTGCGCAAAGCGTGCACATTCAATACGCAGGCACATCACCACAGCAATCATATGCAGCACGGATGATCAGGAAAGCGTTGTTGCTGAAAGGATATTCAATAAAAGAAATACAAACTGATTACACGATTGTTCTTACTGTTGATCCTGGCAAAGCGGTAAATGAAGCGTATTCCATTTTGCCAACCGGCAAAACGATTACCATTACCGGCGGTGATGAGAGGGGAGTGATCTATGGCAGCCTATCACTTGCAGAATCGATCAGGAACGGAACCGGTTTACAGAAAATAAAAACCGAAAATGAACAACCGCATCTTCCTTTCCGTGCGATAAAATTTGACCTGCCCTGGGACACTTACCGCCACAGTTATGCACTTGACCTTCATTCGGAAACCTGCAAGGATGTTCATTTCTGGGAAGCGTTTCTTGATATGATGGCGGAGAACCGTTTTAATGCGCTTACATTATGGAACCTGCATCCTTATGTGTATCTGATCAAAGCAAAAAATTATCCTGAAGCTTCTCCTTTTACGGATAAAGAACTGAACGAATGGAAAAAATTATTTCATTCGATCATGGCAATGGCAAAAGAACGCAGCATCGATACTTATCTCGTTCCATTCAACATATTTGTGAGCCCGTCGTTTGCCAAAGCGCACCATGTAGCGATGGATAACCTGGAACATAATTTTTTTGTGAATGGCGACACTTCTTCCATCATTAAAAGATACACGCGCGAAAGTGTAACACAGGTGTTGCAGGAATACCCCGAGCTTACCGGTTTTGGGTTAACACTTGGCGAAGGCATGGGTGGCATGGATCCGCAACAGCGTGAGGACTGGATGAAAGAAACGATCATTGAAGGGATGCGGCTCGCAAACCGTAAATCAAAACTGATCCACCGCATACCATTTTCAAGCAATCTCGGATCGCTTGGGCCAACCAGTATTGAGACGGAAATATTAACGCGCAAAGCAATTGATGAAGAAGGCAAAATGGATTTTCTGGAAAAACCCATCTGGGCCGACCTGAAATATAACTGGTCGCATGCACATTCAACGCCAACATTGGTTAAAGTGCATGGCGGTAAATTATTTGATACGTATTTTAAACCCGAACCACAGAACTACAAGATCACCTGGACGGCGCGTAATGAAGATTTTTTTTGTTTGCGTTGGGGCGTACCTGATTTTATCCGCGCGCATATAGCAACAAATAATCAATCTTATGTAGGCGGTTATTGTTTAGGATCCGAAACATATATTCCCGCTAAAGATTATTTTACAAAAACAGGGATTACTGTTAACTGGAAATACGCATTTGAACGGCAATGGCTCTTCTATAAATTATGGGGAAGATTATTATACGATCCCGCAACGCCGGATGCATTGTTCCGTGCAGAGTTTACAAGGCGTTACGGAAAACAGGGAGAAAATTTACTGGAAGCAAATTCACTTGCTGGTAAAACTCCTTTACGCCTGGCTTCTTCATTTGATTTTACCTGGGACTTTTCATTATACAGCGAAGGCTTTATGTCGCTGCATGATAAGACCGTTGATTATATTACGGTTGACAGGCAGATCGATCAGCCGCCAACTGATCCGGATTATGTTTCGGTTGCAGATTATATCAAAACCATTTCTTCAGGCGGATCATTTGCGGCCGGTAAGGTTACGCCGCCTGTTTTATCAGCCATGCTTGAAAAAGATTGCCTGAAAGCTTTGGAATTGGTAAAAGATATCCATGCTGTTAACAACAATGCACTGATGTATGAAGTGGCAGATATACAAACATGGGCAGATCTTGGATTATATTTTTCAGAAAAATTAAAAGGTGCGGTAAGCCTGCAGTTATACCGTACCAAAGGCGGCGCACAAAATAAACAGGATGCCATACAGCATTTGGAAAAGGCGCTGGCATTCTGGGATAAAGTGATCGCCATAACACGGCCCATTTATAATGATATGCCGCTTGTTCATTTTACAGAACAGAAAGGAAATACAAAAGAACAAAACGAAGCGCTCCGTTTTCATTGGGAAAAATTACGCAGCGATGTTGCCAAAGATGTTGAAACCGCGCGCAATGCTGTTGTACACTGATATTATTCAGTTAACATATCAGGCACATCTTCCAGGTTATAATATACGGGCAACCCTCTTTCTTTTGCGATCCGTACATCTTCGTCTGCTCCTTTGGAAGCGCCTTCCAAACGCAGTACTGCATCGCATTTGTCAAGCAAACGGTGAGCAACAGGGTAGAGGATCTCTTCATAAGCTTCATCGCCCGGCTTTGTTGAGCCGGCAAGATGCAACAGCGGCAAAGCCACCCATTCCCCGATCATTGGAACATGCCCTTTTCGAAATAATGGCAATGCAGCGGATTCAAGTTTGTTCAGATTTTGCTGCATCAGTTTTGGATCGTCATTCGTGCCGCTTCTATACGGGCCGGCAATAAGTATCAGCATGATTTTTTTTTTGCAAAAGAAAAAATAATCCGGCGAAAAAAAGTTAAGGTAGATTAAGAAATTGTCGCTAAAATATTTTGCGTTGTCACTATAGGCGTCTGGAAGAAAAAGTTAAGCCGCAGATTCGCAGATTGGTTCCAGTAAAATCAATGTAATCTGCGAATCTGCGGCTTATAACAAGGCTCAATTTTACAACGTATAATGCAGCACCACAATACCGCAATCAAATGCAATCGATTTAACGAGTTTCAGGTTTTGTTTGTCGGTAACTTCTTTAAAAATGGACAGCCCGTTCCCAATGATCGATGGATTGATGAACAAATGAAACTCATCTATCAAACCTTCTTTGATCAACGATGCATCAAATGAAGCGCCGCCATACACGATGATATCTTTGCCTTCCTGGTTTTTTAATTTCTTCACTTCTTCCGCCAGGCCGCCTTTGGCGAGTACCGTATTTGGCCATTCCGATCTGTCGAGCGTTTGGGTAAACACAACTTTTGGTGTATCCATCATGATCTTGCCAAATGCATAACTCGGGTCTTCCGTATTGCTGACCGTGTTGGACCAATGCCCGATAAAACCACCAGCCATTTTTCTTCCCAAAAGGATCGTGTCCATCGATGCGGTCAGTTCGCTTACGTAATTTTTCAATGCATCGTCCCAGTTCCAGGCCATCCAATCCATTTCACCGTTTGGGCCGGCGATAAATCCGTCAATGGACATCTGTACCTGTAATTTCAGCTTTCTCATGATTTGATATTTTATATTGTTGGATATCTTGCTGATACAAACCTGGCAGGCAAAGTTTATGCAACCCTGCATGTTGGCTGATGATGTACCGGAAAATTACAGGAATTCGCAATAAAACAAAATCTGTTTGCTTTGTGATGTAATTCATTCGCCTTTTCGATCATCGATGCATCTGCAACTGTAACCGAAGGATATAAAGTTACTTCAGCAAAATGGCCGCCGCCGTTGGCTGTTTCTATCATAGTGCCTTTTGCATGATCGGTATACGCAACCACCACTACACCGGCTTCGGAACAAACATGCAGATACCAGAGCATGTGGCAGGTAGATAAAGAAGCAACCAGCAATTCTTCAGGATTGTATCTGGTTCTATCGCCACGAAAAGATGGGTCGGAAGAGCCGTCAATAACCGCTTTGCCGGCGCTTTGTATGGTATGGTTTCTTTCGTATCCTTTATAATCGCTTGTACCGTTTCCTGTGTTGCCTGTCCAGTTAACGGTTGTGCTGTACTGATGTTCTTTCATATCGTATAAATTTTACCGAAATGTTTTTTACACACCAAACTGTCTTAAATGATGATCCATATGCATCCATGTAATAACGCCCCAGTCTTTTGTTTTCAGAAAACCCATAGCAGGATGCAGTGAAGTAAATGGTTTTGTGCGTACAGGAAATGCGTTAACCTGATCAATGAATTGTTGCCGTTGCTCTTCAAATTTACCGGTATCGATCAACCCCTTGGTATGTGTTCTTGCGGGCCCTTTATTATTTTTGGGAAATTGCGGAAGTATATTAACCGCAACAAAAGCGAGTATTTTTTTTATGATACCCGGCTTTTCGTAAGCGATCTCATCTTCTAAAATATGTTTGTTGCTGATATTACAATGCAGGAGCATTTCAGTTGCATTCATTTTGCCCCAGTGGTTGGCGGTATCGGGCTGCAGCTTTTTAACTCTTGCAATGATTTCGTCTGCCGCTTCTTTGTGTAGTAAACTTTTCTTCATGTTTATTCGGGTTATTCAAAAATAAGAATTTTTGAAACCCTGTATTGCGTAATATATGTTCAACGGTTCGTACAAAACATAAAAGGCTGTTGCAATTTTTTTCAGCTACGTTTTATTTTGCTTTTTTCTTTGATGGCACAGGTTTCAGCGTTTGTACGTATGCGAAGCTGATATCGAAATAGGGTTTTAATTCTTTTGTATTCCTGAAAAGCTTGTCGGGCACCAGCACATATTCCTTTTTGATGATCCCGTATGAAACAAATAAAGTGGTCTTGTATTTTTTTAAAAACGCTTCTTTTGTTTCTTCAGGAAGCCGAAGGCCCAGCGACCCGTCTTTTTCAAGATACGAGAACATATGGCCATTGCAGGAAGTGTACGGTACCGTTGCACCTTTGCGCTCAATCTTTGGATTGGTTGCCACAAGTTTTTCATACCACTCAAGCTTTTCCGCAGGAATAGCGTTGATTGTTTTTGTTGTTGCCATAAGATGTATGTTAATGCTGCCGAAACTACAAAAACAAAAATTAAAATGCAACAGCATACCGCGTCATTCAATTCTTCATCACCCACACGGTTTTGCTGTGATAGCCGCTGATCCAGGTATAGCCGGCAGATGACCGCGCACCTCCATCCACTTTAAACGGTTGCTGGGTTGCGTGCTGCAGAAAGACCGCCTCTATTTTATTCGATGATGCATTGATCGTTTGCACCGGCCTTTCAATATTGGTTGATACAACCCATACTTTTCCTGTACCGGCGCAGATATCACCGCCGCTGCCAACTGCTTTCACGTCAATGGTTGCAATCATTGCATTGTTTACCACATCGATCTTTGAAACAGTTCCATCGCCCTGGTTCAATGTCTACACGGCTTTCGCGCCAACAGTTAAAAAGCGAGGTTTTTTTCCAACAGGTATAGTCGCTGTTACCGTGTTTGTTTTCGGATCAATTCTTTGTACGCTGTTAGTTGCATAATTGGTTATCCATATCGCATCATACCCAAATGCTGCACAATACGAATGCGGTTTTACCGCGATCTTTTTTTGTATCGAATTGTTTGCCGGATCAATACGCATCAACACACCGGTACTGTCTGAAAGCAGCCATATGGAACCATCGCCTGCGGCCAGGCTCATTTCGCCATTCGTATCGGCCATGCCTGTCGGGATCTTTGCAATGATCTTTCCGGTGGTATGATCAACCCTGTATAATTTTTTTTCAGTACAGCTCATTACCCATACACTGTTAAACGCAACAACCGGCGCAGTGCCGGCTTCAGGGATAGCAACAGCCAGCAAGGGCAGGCCGCTTTTGAAAGATATTTTAAGAATGCGGTTCTGGTGATCATCGATCACCCATGCATCATCGCCATCTGTTGTTATAAAATCGGGTTTTATGCCAACATGCAATATTTTATAGGCAGCTTTATCGAGATCAACTTTTTTGATTGCAGCTGTCTGCGAAAAAGAAAATACAGGAATGGATACAAGAAGAAATAAATACCGTTTCATAAAATATTTTTTAAGGAACATCGCCCGTCAATCCTTTTTTGAAGATAAGCTATCGATCTTTTGCTGAATGGTCTGCCTGTCTGTATTTGTTTTTGCGAGGCGTAATGCTTTTGCAAGATTTGCTTTTGCTTTGTCATTATCGATGCCATTATATAATTCGCCAAGTAAAGTAAAATAAAAATGGTTGTTGGCTAAATTCAATTTCTCCGCTTCCGCTATGGCCGCAGGTTTGCCATTTGCTTTTGACAATGCAAATGTTCTGTTAAGCGCCGCGATAGGTGAATATTCTATCTGTAATAATTGATTATGCAGCTGTAATATATTTTCCCATTTTTCTTTTGTGTCGGTTTTGACCGTATGCCAGTAAGCAATGCCGGCTTCAATATGATATTTCGAAACAGTATTTCCCTGCGAGGCACGCCTTAAATAGTATGCACCTTTTGCGATCAGCTCCTGATCCCAAAGCGTTTCGTCCTGGTCATCGTATAAAATAATTTCTCCGTTTTCATTTTTCCGCGCTGCGAAACGGGAAGAATGAAAACACATTAAAGAAAGCAATGCATTCACAATTGGCTGATCGGTTCGTTCATTATCTATCAGCAGATGGGTTAAACGCATGGCTTCAAAACAAAGATCCTCGCGCAGTATCGTATCGCGGCTCTCTGAGTAATATCCTTCACTGAACAGCAAATACAAAGTAACCATAACTGCTTCCAGCCTTTTACTGATCTCGGTTTCACGGGGAAATTCAATGTTTACTTTTTCATTCCGCAGTTTTTCTTTTGCCCTCGATAATCTTTTTGCGATCGTTTCTTTATTGGATAAAAAAGCATTTGCGATCTCATCGATCCCAAACCCGCAGAGAATTCTCAATGCGAGGCCTACCTGCGACTCTGTTGAAATAGATGGATGACAAATGGCAAACAGCATTTGCAGCTGGCTGTCTGTGATGTTTTGTTCAGAAAGGTCGATATCGGTCTCTTCAAACTCCGGCGCCCGTTGATTTAATTGCGGAAAAATCTTTTCTGCAAAAATGGAGTTGCGTGTCAGATAATTTCTTGCTTTATTTTTTGCCACCAGATAAAGCCAGGCAGTTGGATTTTCAGGCAAACCTTTGTAGCTCCATGTTTCAATGGCTGCCAAAAAAGTATCACCGGCAATATCTTCAGCGGTTTCGATATGGCCGATACCAAAAGTTTTACAGAGAACAGCGGCTATTTTTCTGAACTCTGTTCTGAATAGATGCGGTATCAGTTCGGGTTGTTCCATATAAAAAGCTCCGTAGAAATATACGGAGCTTTGCCATCTTTAATGAACGCCATCTTTTTTGGCAACTTTTCTTACTTCTACGGTATTGCCTTCGCCCTGCAAAACGGGGCAACCTTTTGCAAATTCAACCGCTTCTTCAACGGAATCGGCTTTTACAATTATGTAACCGCCGATCGTTTCTTTTATCTCTCCAAAAGGGCCGTTGGTTACAACTTTGTCTGAGTTTACCACCCTTGCATCATCAAAAGGCAGGCCTGTGCCGGTTACAAATTTGTTTTGCGCAGCAATGCCGCCGATCCAGTCCATGGTCTGTTTCATCCATGCCTGCATTTGTTCAGGCGATGCGATCTTCGAGCCATCCATGTGTCTCATGAGTAATACGAATTCATCCATTGTGTCAGGTTTTAATTGTTATTGAATTATTGTTTTACTACTCAATAACAAATGAGTTAAATGAAAACGGACATATGCCGCGAATTATTTTATTCAGTAGGTAAGGGCAGCCCCTGTTGCCGTAAAAAAGACAGCCGATCCCAATACCCACGCTGAAAGCGGATCTTATCATTTACGATATGAAAAAAACCGCATCCTCTTAAACCTTTAGGGTCTTTCCATTCCAGTATGGCCCAGTCGCCGTCTTCAAAAATATTTTCGATGAGGCAAACCATTTCAGCATGGGCGAATTCATCGGTAAACATTTTTTTAATTGCCTGTTTCCCTTCAAGCGGGTCTGTATTTACCTGGTGATTGACCGCATCATCAGTATAGAGGCCTGCTAAAGCTTCTATATCAGCCTGATTAAATGCAGCAACCCATTTTTCGACGATCTCTTTTGGTTTCATTTTGCGTTGTTCTTAAAAAATACCCGGCAGGAATAAACTGTGCGAATAAAATTACAAAACCGAGATGCTTCTATGAAAGATAATTTATTTGTTATTGTATCAATTTAAATAAATGGAAAATGATTTGCCACAGAATTCACAGACAGGCACAGATTTTTCTGTGCTATTCTGTGAATTCTGTGGCAGAATTGATACAAAAATATTTATTCTTTTTCCAGCTCGCGTATATCTTTGATCAGGTCGTTTACAGACGCAACATTCAAACCATTGTAAATACCACGCAGGTGGCGCTGTTTGTCTACCAGGACAAAATTTTCAGTATGCAGGAATTCTGATGTATCGCGGTTCTGGCCAAGGTCTTCTTCTGCAAAATAGTACCTGCGGCCAAGGTTATAGATCTCTGCTTTATTGCCGGTGAGTAAGAACCAGCGGCGGCTGTCTACTTTTTTTGCAGCGGCATATTTTACCAACGCTTCCACATTATCTTTTTCAGGCATCACACTGTGTGATAAAAGCCGGATGGTATTGTCGTTGATAAACGTGTCCTGCAATGCTTTCATATTAATGGCCATGCGAGGGCAGATACCGGGGCAGGAAGTAAAGAAAAAATTCACCACACTGATCTTGCCATCCATATTTTTTTCTGTGAATATGCTGTTGGCCTGTGTTGTTAAGGCAAACGATTTGATCTGGTGATAGCCGGCCGGCACCTTATTTAAAAACTGTGGCGTAAAGCTGGCGGTATTGTAATACGGAAGTTTTCTTGCTTCCTGTTTGCAGGAAACGAGAAAAACAATTGCCATGAATAAGGTGCATAATTGTTTCATCAGTTTACGATTTTACCGGCATCGAGTTTATAGCAAAGCATGGTTTCCTGTAACCCGTATTTGAAACCGTCTTTCGCTATATAATTGATAAATAATTTTCCATTTGTACGCCATCCGCGTTGTACGCCTTCTTCTTTATCATCCGCATAATTCAGGAACATGTATGGTTTACCATCTTCATACCAGCGGTTCATGAAACCAACTTTTTTATCGCGGTAATAGAGGTAATCGAATTGTTTGTTCCCGTTTTTCCAAAAACCATAATGGCGGCCGGTGCTGAGGTTTTCTTTATACTGGCGTATTTCATGCAGCTGCCCGTTTTCATAATAACTGCGATAGATACCATGCATCATTCCATCGTATACCGATGTGCAGCTGTTTATTTTTTTATCGGGATAAACTGTTTTGATATAACCTGAAAATTTTTTATCGCCCAGCATAAAGATTCCGTTGCCGTTCTCATATATAACATCGGCTGCCACGGTATCTTTCGGTATCACACTTGTATCCACCCAAAGATCTTTGTGTGTGATAACGGGTTTTATATCCGCATACTCATTCCGGCAACTGTTGAAAAAGACAACAGCGCAGATCAACTTTGCAATGAGTGTATAAAAATTTCTGCTCTTGTGCATCACACAATGGTTAATAAACAAATGTTCCCTTTGTTCCGTAGTAACTGCCGGATTTTAAAATATAATAACCGGTGTTCAGATAGTTTTCATTCCTGGTATGGTAATGATAAATGCCTGCCGGAAATTCAGTTGTTGCTGAAACATGCCCGTTGTATGCATCAAGATTGGTTGGGTAAGTGCCGTCTTTATCTCTTCTTCCATAGATTGGAAAACCATCTCTTAAAAACCCAACGAGGTTTGCATCATCCAGGGTTGTATAGGTTCCGGTAATATGATAATGATAGTTCGCCTGTTGTGCAGGATGTGCACCGGCGCCATCGAGCGATGAAATGATACCTGCATCAATAGGCACGCCACCCGCTTCATTGTTATTAAAAATAGCTACGCCATTTAACGCCATGCCTATCGGGCCAAGATCCGTTGCTTCGTGTGTGCCTGCTCCATTTGGCGCAGCAGGAATTGTCATCGTATAATTCTGCACACCAATGGTTCCGTTCGGATTGGTTGAATGTCCGGCAGGAAACGGTTCATACAATGCATTCCCCACACCCCAATACGGCGATTTGTGGTTATTGGGCCTGCCATCGCTTTTTAATATGATGTTGCCGCCATTGGTGGTGATGGTTACATAACTGGTTAAGAATTTTGATTGCACCACCGAAGTGATATCTACACTGCCGGCAGTAACTGTGGTGGTAGTAGTGGTTGTGGTTCCGGTATCGCTGCTTTTGCTGCAGTTAATAAAGAGCAATGAAGCAATCACTGCAACTACTGGTATTCGCAGCGCCAGGAAGTTTCTTTTAAGCATGGCCGTTGGTATTAAGTGTTTAAAACCGGTTAGACGCATGCAAGGCATAAAAACCTTCGCAGGAGGAATAATGTTTTTTGCAGAGAGATCAACTTTTGTTATTTACATCTTTGATATTACAAAAAGCAATAACCAAGGTCAAAGGCTCAGGGCTAAAGGCAAAAATTTTAAACTATACACAATCTCAATTCAAAACAGGCCTTCTCATCGTATTCAGCCCTTTTTCTTCATTCAGCATATGATAAGTAACGAGGCGGTATTTTGGATCGTGAAGAAGTTGCTGGAACTGCGGCGAAACAAGCGAGCGGAATTCTGCATTGCGGTGTTTACTCATTTCTTTTGGCCCGAAGGGATTGAGATCTTCGAGTGCATTCATTTCCGGCGTATCCAGCCCAACATGGATAACAAATAATTTTGTTCCGCCCGGTTTCAATGCACGAAGTTTTGTGAGCATCGAATCTTTTTTCTCAGCGGGCGGAGTGAAGTACCAGCCTTCCACATCAACCTCATCATAATATCTCGACACAGCAAGCTTGTATTGTGCGGCAAGTTTTTCAATGATGGCCCTTGTTTCCAATGTTTGAACAGGAGCGCCCATATGGTAGTCGATATAATCGATCTTCAATCCTGTATGCAATGCTTTTTCGATCTGTGCCCGTAACTCTGTTTCGATCTCGCTTAGTTTCGGGTTGTTGCCGAAAAGTAGTGCGCGTGACGGAAAAAAATTTCCAAACGAATCAACCAGCGATGGTACGGCCTGCGAACCTGCTACCGGCCCCCAGCGGTACTGTTTCCATTCTGCATTTAAGGTAAGATGAACACCGACAGAAACGTTTGAATATTTTTTCAGCAATTCTACAGCTTCTGTAAACCAGGGGCAGGCAACCATCACAGACATCGATACAGGCATTCCTGTTTCCAAAACTTCTTTCGCGGCAACATTCACCGCATGGCACATACCAATATCATCGCAACGGATAAGGACGGGAATTTTATCTACAGGTTTGTTTGATTGTGCAAATGACGAGGCGAAAGAAAAAAAGAAACAGGGAAACAATAGTAAATATTTCATGACCTTACAATTCAGCTTTGATCTTAGGAAGCATTTGATCCATCACAAATTCCTTTGCTTTTTCTTTGGTTGCCTGGCCGCCACCATGGAAATACCGGATCCTGCCATCTTTGCCAAGTATGATACTGAGCGGGAACCCGGCACCCTGATTAAGCCTGTAACATTCTTCCTGGCTAACATGAAATATTCTGTACGGGAGTTGATAATTTTCTTTTACCCTTTTGATGGTCTGCGCATCATCGGGCGTAAAAGAAATAAATACAAATTCCTTTCTGTCTTTTAATATTTCATACAGTTCGTTCAATGCACCAAATTCGGCAACACACGGCTTGCATGCTTCAAACCAAAAATTGATCAGCACTACTTTGCCTTGTAAACTTTTGTTTGATACCGTTGTTTCTCCATCTGTTGCAATAAAATGCGGGAAAGGTGTTCCCGTTACTTTTTTTGCTTCTTCTTTATTGAAGGAATCTAAATTTAAAGTTTGGCCCGGTTTTGCAGACATTTGCCCATAAGAAAAAAATGTTACTGCCAGAAAGAATATGGTGTAAACTGATTTCATAAAAAACTATTCTTTTCTGAATACAGAAAGAAAGAACAATGGTTTGCCTTTTGTTTCAAATGCTTCCGGGTAAGCGGTGCCTGCTAAATTGTAGCAAATGGTGAGCAGGCTGTTATCATATTTATAAATAGCTGTATAATGTTTACCACTGTTAACGCCTTCTTTCCCATAGATATCCATTTTGCCGCTGCTGTAAGTAAGTTCGCCTTTATCAACTGACTCGGCAATAACGGTATACTTGTTATCATTGATGATGAGCACTTGTTTTTCATAAGCGCCAACAGGAACGGTCTTTCCGGCCATTTCCTGTTTAACAGGGATCCACCTGCCGTTCAATTCGCCATCGGCCGTTTCTTTATTTTTCATGCTGCTGAAAGCGAAGCAGATCAGCAACAGCGAAAGGAAGGTTACTGTGCGCATACACAATTGTTTTGTTTTGAAATTACAAAAAACAACGGGTAATGCTGCTTAATTTAAATTAATTCTTTGCGAAATCCTGGTCATTTCAGCCTGAGATATAGTGAAGCGCCAACTCGCCATTTGCGAATTGTTTGATGGCAGCGAGTTTGAGATTTACTTTGGTTTTTGATGCTTTGAATAAAGGAATGCCTTCCCCAAAAATTACCGGGTTGATAAAGATCCAGTAACTGTTTACCAAACCGGCTTCAAATACTGTTTGAAAAGCAGCGGGGCTACCGAAGATCAGTATATCCTTGCCAGGCAGTTGTTTGACCCTGCCGATCTCATCGGCAACATTATCGCTGATGATCCTGATGTTTGACGAATTCGTTTTCTCCATTGTTTTCGATAAAACAATTTTTTCAGCGGCATTATACCAGTTGGAATAACCGATCTCAGCTTTCGTTGCATTGGAGCGGCCGGCAGCGGTTGGCCAATAACTTTCCAGCAATTGATAAGACTTGCGGCCAAACATAGCGGCATCGGCAGTATCCGTTAACCTCCATACAAATTCCAGGTTTTCATCACTGGCAACAAACCCGCTGAGTTCTCCGTTGGGCGCTGCAACAAAACCATCGAGCGAAGTGTGGGCGATCAGGATCAGGTTTCTCATGTGTGAACTGGTTAATGCTAAATTTTATTTCTGCGTTCTTCTTCCATTTTTTTATACATGTCTAACTGGCCTTGCTTATAACCGGATCTTTTTCCAAGCCAATAAAACAGGATCAGCATTCCTACAGGAATTAACAGAAAAAACAATAAATGCCGGGGCGCAAATAAATCTCCCATAATTATGGTTTTAATGTTCAATAAATTGCAGCTATGATAAATGCTTTAAACAACTGAAGCATTGACAAAGGTCAATGCTTCAATAAATGTACAAAAGTTGAGATGATATTTTGCTGCGAAGTATCAGCTGTGTAAAACCAAAACTGCTGCTATCTGGTTATTGAAAAGAATAGTCAATAACTTTCAACGATACGCCGCTTTTACAGGTATCTATGTACCAGGAGTTACCTACATTTTGGATAGCATACAGGAAGCCTGCAGTCAGGTCTGAACCATCATCAGCGATCTTTTTTTCAAACACCAGTTCTTTAGAAGCATTTGGAATGTCTTTGATCTGCATTGGCGACAATGTTGAATCGAAGATCACTGTATTTGCTGTATTTGCCTTACGAATGAACAGCGAAAAGACAATGTTTTCGGTATTGCCTGAAAAATCCTTTTCCGTGTGAAGAACGAACCTGAATGTTCTTTCAGGATATACAACCGGGGATGATGAACTTTTTGTGCACGATGTTACAGTTACCATGATGGCCAGAACCAAAACAGTGAGAATAGCATATTTTTTCATTGAAATAATTTATACTCACACTGAACGGGATTTTAGAGGAAAGGTTGCTTTGATGAAATATTTTTTTTGATCACATGCGATTGTGAGAAGAAAATTATTAGGCTGGAAAAGCTTTTGTATTGTTTAACAGCAACTGATAGAGTGGAGGACGAAAGCTTACATTGCAACTGTCCTCCCAATTGAACCAATTTATTATTAGTTCTTCCCATAAAAAGTTCTAATACTTTTTGGAACTCTTTGTTGCCAATCTTTTTCTTCAAGATGAAATCCATGCCATTGTTTCTGAGGATTATCGCCTTCAAAAAAAAATTCAAGAAATGTATTAAAACGCTCATCAAACACGAAAAGTCTATTCTTTTCTCTAAAATCAGGTATAGATATATTTAATAGTTCTTGTGCCCGTTCTCTATTGCATAACAATGAAGATTCTCCTGTCCAATGGCCTATGCCATTTTCACCGTGTTTTGGTGAAAGATTAAAATTGCGAACCTCTCCGTTTTGCCATATCCAATTAAGTATCTCTTGTGGGGTAGTTACGAGAGTATAAATTACTTTTTCAAAATCATTCGCAGAGTTGACCTTTAATAGTGTTTTCTGACCTTGGTTTTCAAAAATTGAGATTAAAGAATTGTTTGTATTTTTTTTAAATGCGTTAATTATTGGATTTACATCTGGAATTATTGTAGTATTAAGTTCACTAAATACTACAGTAAAAAAATAGGATGATGGGTTTACCGGTAATGCATCTTCTAAAATGGATGCTATAAAATTTGATTTTGAAACTATAAAATTTTCTTCCCAGTCATTGCAATTATTTTTAAAATCATCTAATTGCGTTGGAGAATAATAAACATTCAGATGATGTTGGTATGCTAAAGTTATTACACTATTTAAGCTGTAAAAATAGTTCAGCGGATTATTTGCATAGTCATCCCATTGAAAATCGATATATATATCGAGACTTTGTAACATTAGAAACCCATTAAAAATTTTCTGTCTATTGAAAATTGATCAAAAAAGCCATTAGGTGTATATCTTATTCTCCCTCCATCTTCGATATTAATTCTTATGGCTTCGCTAGAATGTTGTTTTATGTTTCTAGCAAAGTGATACATAGCGATATTGTCTTTTGAAATGCCTTTTCCAGTTTCTTCAAATCTTTTAGCTTGAACTAAAATACCATTAATTATGTGATCGCTATGTGTTTCAACAATTATTTGAACTCCAGATTGAGCTGCTAGGCAAATTAACTCAGCGATTTTTCCTTGACCGTTTGGATGTATGTGTGCTTCAGGATTCTCGAGTAATAATAAACCCATGTGGGGAGGAGAAGATAAAATTGCAACTATCATAGGCATAATATAAGAAAGGCCGAATCCCACGTTGTTTGATTTATAAGAACCAGTTTTGCCTTCTTTTGATCCTGTGTTAAATTGATATTTCAATTCGTATCCAAGAGTACCTAAATCCTCAACTAAAATGTTGACTCCATTACTTATTTCCCTTTCCCAAGCAGTTGTTTGATAAAATAAATCATTTGCTTCTATATTCGGATTAACCAAGTCTTTCGAGACTATTAGATCTTTGTGTTGCATTAGAAAATGAATGAAATGCTCAGCTTTACCCTCTAAAACTGAGATTTGATTATATATATCGACAACAACATCATCTTTTGGGTAGTAAGGTTGAGGCCCTAATCGGGCTGCACTAATGAATTGACAATATTTATTAAAAAGATTTTCTTTTTTGAGAACCTCTTTGTTAGAGTAATGAATAACATTTTCGGGTCTATTCATTAAAGTTTTGGATAGTTCAGAATCTTTAGATTCAAATGAATATGCTAATTCAAGATCGTCGGTTTTAATCTCAAAACCTACTTCGTTTTTTTCTGCAAACTGATATATTGCATCCTGAGCAGTACCTATATTTATTGGGTTGCTTTTTAAATCTAAATAATCAAAATTGGAGTTTGCTAGAAATGATTCTCTTAAAAGTAAGAGAGCTTGAATGGCTGATGATTTGCCTACCGCATTAGCTCCACAAAGAACCGTCAGGTTCGATATCTCCAGAACTGTGTCTTTATGCGATTTAAAATTTTTAAGTCTTAAATATCTAATCATTTTGAATATTTATTAACCAATGCTTGAAAATCTTCTTGTCTCTGACGTACTTTTTCCTTGGACGCTGTACTCGTAGAAATTGATTCTAAAAACTTTTTTGAATTTTGTAGTATTCTAAATTCTTCTAGAAATAATTCTTTGTTTTTACATAATTTATTTCTTTGTGATTCATTTAATTTAGAGAAAATTGTACTTATTATTTCAAATAATGACTTGTTTATCGGCTTTCTCTTATCAAAATTGCTAAGCCTTTTCCTAAAAGCATCATTGTCAAAGATTTCATATGCCAGATCCATAGAGTTTTTGAAATCTAATTTTATTTGTTTTTGAGCTTTTAAGTTTGACGGTATTGCTTTTGTTCCCTTTGTGAGAAAGGAGTCCATATCTGGCTGGTATTCCTTGTAGTCAAATAAATAGAATGTAATAAATCTGGTAACAAAATCTAAATCTTGCTGACGCCTTGAAGGGATTGAATTATCAGTTGCCTTTAAAAAACTCTTACCTTCTAACGTTAAACTTGAAACCAATTCTTCCAAAAAATCAATCCAATATCCTTGAAATAATGCAGTTCTTATTTCTTGAGCATCCAGTTCTATACCACCTTGGTTAATTCTGCTAAAAATATTATATTTTACTTGCTCTGGCGTGCCTTTACCTATTAAATTAATGGTTACTTGATTTGTAGAGATTCTTCTTTGGATATCTTTTGGTAATTCATTCCATAACCTTCCATTAAATTCTGTTCTAAATTCTAAATCTTGCAACCTAAAGGGTTCTGTATTTCCACTTAGGTTCACTTTTTTTTTCTTATCCAATAAAATAAAATGTTCCAAAGTGCTTATTCTTTGGAGACCATCAATAACACGCCATTTTTTATCGTCACCTTCATCAAAATAAAATAGTGGAATAGGTAAATTGAGCATTAAAGATTCGATAAAACGACTTTTCTTTTTGATGCTCCACAAATTTGGTAATCTTTGGAATTTTGGTATTAAGATTTCATCATATTCCATCATTTCAACTAGTTGACCAATATTTCTTGGAACTATATTGATACTTATATCATTTGGATTAAATGGTATTTCTGAAGAGATATCTTCATTTCCTTCTTCTAGTTCTATTTCAGGATCATTAACATCTTCTTGTAGACTTGGCTCTGGCATTGTAATAATTGGGTTTAATTTTTAAACAAAAATAAAAATAAAACTTGAGGGGAACGTAATTAATTGTTTGAGTAATAGTTTCTTGAAAGCATACTGCTAACGTTCATAGTTTTCTATAATGAAGAAGTTAATCAAATGCCTAACTTGAGATTACGAAAGCTCGTGACTGAATAAATATACAAAGTTAATTTGATGCGCTTCTAGCGTCAGCTTCTACCAAGCCATGATTTATTGGTTGCAGCCTTTATATTTTCATTTCAATCAACCATATATGCCCAAACGGATCTTTAATTTCACCCTGGCGATATCCGTAATCGTAGCTTTGTGCGGGCGATAAAACTGTGGCTCCTGCTGCGATCGCTTTATTCATAACGGTATCTACATCCGGTACAAATAACCCGATCAGCACGGTGGTTCCATTATGTTTCTGCGGATTAAAATGGGCAGTGTTCGCAGTTTCTTCATGCAGATGAAATATGGCGCCATCGATCGATAATTCGGCTACATGAATGCTGCCGTCATCATTGGTAAATTTCAATTGCTCGGTTGCGCCAAATGCTTTTTCGTAGAAGCTGATATCTGTTGTCCCGTTCTTTATATAAAGTTGCGGTGCGAAATGAGTTTTATGTATGTTGTTCATAGCTGATTACATTCATTTCGGTCATTACTTAAAATATTTATTGAGCGCATCCCAGTAATGCTCCTGCCAGCCGTCTGACAAATGTTTTTTCAAGCCTGCGGGAAATCCAATGTGGTCAAATACCAGGTGTGTTCCGGAACCTTTCGGAGTAAGTTCAAATCTTGCAATGGAATATACGCCGGCGGGCCAATCCACCACACGCCATGCTTCCACGATCCGCTGGTTGGGAACCAGTTCTAAGATCCTGCCGATGATATGCCCGTCAAATAAAGAAAAAGTACCACCTGCTTTAGGATCAATAATAGCTGAGCTTTCAGTGAAAACAGGAAAAGATTTTTTAGTGCTTGCACTAAACTCTTTTGAACTGAGCAAAGCCTGGTAAAGTTTCTGCGGGCTTACCGTAAAGTTTACTTCGTGGTGAATAGTTATTTCTTTTGATGCATCCTGTACAGCTTTGGCCATTACGCCCGGCTTTGCCTGAGAAAAAAGAAACGCCTGCATGAAAAGAATAAAAATAAAAACTAACGAAACTATTTTACTGGCTTTATTTGCAAACAGCAGCCTGCTGTTTTGAAACATTGATCCTGGTGTCATATTTTTTTAGTTTGATTAAGGTACTATGTGTGTAAGCTTTTACCATGGAATGGTTTCTTCGTAATAACCGCCTGTTCCGATATACGTTACCCTTTTATTTGAACCCGTTAATGTTGCTTCATAAAAACGTACACCTGCTTCTGCAATTTCATTCATGAATGAAGGATAATCGGTTTTTCCCTGTTGATTGTTCCTGATAGCCTGGATCGTTTTTTGCTCATCAAAAATTTCTGTGATTGATCTTGCTGTAATATTCCCCTGGTGCAGAATATTTTCACCTTCCATAAATCTATACAATATTATGCTGCTTGAAACATCCACCGTATATGATCCTACGCCGGTTTGATGTAAACGTTTGGCAAGGTCGGGATAGTTCGAAGCTGTTTTATAACAGTCTTTGATTTGTTCAGTAAGATCCATATGCTATTGTGTTATGCATTTTCCAAAGCAGCGATATCTAATTTTTTCATCTTCAATAATGCCTGCATCGCTCTTTGGCCGTTATTGGGGTTGCCTATTAACTGGCCAATATTTGCAGGAACAATTTGCCAGAAAACACCAAACTTATCTTTGCACCATCCGCACATACTTTCCTCACCGCCATCAGCTGTAAATTTATTCCAGTAGTGGTCTATTTCTTTCTGCGAGCCGCAATTCACTACAAAAGAAACGCCTTCTGAAAAAGTAAACTTGTGTTCGCCCGGCCCATCCATAGCAACCAACGGATATTGGTTCAGATCGAATTCCGCATAAGAAATTTTTCCTCCGAAAGGTGTATCATCAGGATAATAATTTTTTTTGCTAACTGCAGAATTCTCAAAAACGGCCGTATAAAAATCCATTGCTTCCTGCGCCTTTCCCAGCTGGCTGCCTGTAAACAATAAAGAAGGCAGCATATTATCTGTTTCACCTTTCATTATTTGCCAGGTAAAACCAAACTTATCCTGCAGCCAGCCATATTGCTCGCTCCAGGGATATTTATCCAATTGCATTAAAACAGTAGCTCCTCCGGATAATCCGTTCCAGATCCTTGTGCACTCGTCAGCCGAAGTACAATGAACGAACATGGAAATTGACGGATTCATTTTGAACATCGGCCCGCCATTCAGGCCCATGATCTTCTTTCCGTTCAGCTCGAACATAACAACCATTGGTGTATTAACTGTTATTTTCGAATTGCTGAAAACGGAACCGTAAAATTCTGCCGCTTCTTTTGCATTCATATCAAACCATAAGCAGGGATAAATTTCGTTTGTCATACTTTATTTTTTGGTGCTGACTAAATGTACAAAAATGCTTTGATGTTTTGGTATGGATGAGGTTTTTTCAAACAGATTCGCCGGCAAGGCTGTATGGATCCTGTAAACTGCATTTTAATAACGAAGGTTGCGTTGAAAAAATCAGGTTCTCCATTCCTCATCAATAACTTTTAGATCAAAACCTGCAACCTGTCGTTAGTGTAACATTTGTTTGGCCTGTTGTTTTTTAGCGGCCCCGGCAATCACAAAAGCAATTCCGCTATAAGCAAGCGCTATCAGGGCGCTGGTGACCTCGCTTCCCATATAAGCAGCCGGTGAAACCACTATCCTGGGGATGTGTAGCATAATAACCCAGCTAAAGATCATGATGCCTAAAAGAGTGGCAGCTAATACCGGCCTGATCTTTAAAACGACTGCAAGGCCCGCACCGAGTAATGCTGCGCCGGCAAAATAGATCCAGAAAATATGATAAGGTATCCATGATGGAACATAGTCAGCCGCCTGTTCGCCATATATAAAATGATCAATACCAAAACTGATGATCGTAATCGAAAAGAGAATGGTCCCGAGAGGAATCAGTTTCTTTAAAAACCGGGTAATTGTGTTTTCATTTTTTTCCGGAAAACAACCAGCTATTACAAATGCACCGCCGGATAATGCCAGTTCTTTTGCTGCGTTTTCCCAATCGCCAAAATGCATATAGTTTGGGCTAACCATGAATTCATACGGGATAAAATAAAAACAAAATATCAATAGAAGCACAGTTCCCAACAGCAGAGAAATTAACCTGGCTTTTTGCGCAGAGATGATCAGTGCACCGGCCAAAAGAAGGAGGATGCCGGAAACAAGAATTACAATGCCGGGAATACCTTGATGCTTTGGCGGTATAAGCATATAAGGAAAATCATTATAATAAACTGTCAGGAACCCGATACCGAATATGGCAATGCCATAAAAAATACGGCCGGCGGAGGATAGATCTTTCATTGATAAAAGTTTTAGTGCAGAAACTCTTTTATAAAAGCTAACATGACAGCCATCCCAAAAGTTAACCAGCAATATTTCAGGGATAGGTTGGCTCTTTTTATGATAGAAGCATCTGAGATGTGATAATTATTTCTGAAGACCGGTGTAAGATATTTGATGCTGAATGTAATGATAAGCAGGGTTGTCCATGAACCTTTTCTGTCGGGGTTATCAAGTTTGCCCTGTAAATATATTTTATACATCAGCAGCAGGAAGCTTAGAAATACCAGGCCTATCATACAGTTTTGAAGAAAATCCATCGGAAGAGATTATTAGTGATGTTTGAGTATAATGTGTTGCGCCGTTAAACGGGTTAGCTGTTTTGCTGATTGATGTGTAAATGGCACGCAGATGACGCGGATTAAGCGGATATGCGCTGATTTTATTTTTTAATTATTGATCCGTAAAGATCTGCTTAATCCGCGTCATCTGCGTGCTATTTTTCGCTATAAAAGATCTTATCCAACGGCTGAATGAATAAAATAAATCATTCTATTCCGCCGCTGCAACAATCATTTTTTCCAACACCTTTACATCAACATCCGAGAGCTTATTGATGTAAAGACAACCCAAACCGGTTTTGTGTTTGCCCAGTTTGGCCAATGCATCAGCATGGCGCTCGAGGTTGATCAGGTGTAATGATAAATTGGCTTTACGTGGTGAAAACCCGATCCTGAACCAATCCACTTCTCTGCCGCTGGCAGGGCTCTTATATCTTACATCCCCGAAACCGATCATTGAACTGCCCCACATTTTCGGCTTTTCTTTCGTGGCTTTCTCCATCATTGAAAGGATAACGAAACTGTCTTTTCGTTTTTGCTCATCCGCAATACTATTAATGAAATCTTCCACATTGGAAGAAGTTGGTTTGGTTTTAATTACGGCTACTTTTCCCATGTATGATCTGTTTAGTAAAGGACTGAATAAATATACAAAACCTGGGTTGATGTTTTTCTGCCGTTAAGAATTCCATCAGCCTAATTGAACAAACCTTTGTTTGTTCTTTGTTTCATGTTCCTGTTTTTGTATACTTACCACTAACCTCGATAGCCCTTAGCGGTTCGGATACGCTTGATCACCGGGCTATTGAACATACATTTTTTTATCAAAGCCATCTAAATAAGAAACTACCCATTTCCCGTTTTCTTTACTGAACCTGACCAGGTATTTGCCAGTGGTTGAATGTTTTTCCTGGAGCGACCATTTAAGAGAAGCACTGTCAGAAGACAATACGAAATCCGAAATTTTAAAATCGTTCCAGTATTGGCCTGCATCATCCTGAAAGTATGTCCACGGATCTGCATCCTGGTAGGCGAAATTGATCTCATTCAAATATTTCGGATCAGCCGTGGTGAGTTTTTTATTGATCAATCCGCCAAGTTCTTTATAGTTAGCGATAAATGTGTTTGAGAATAAATGCGATGCTTCAAGCGCTTTACAAGCTTTTTCAAATGCCGGAAGATCGAGGCCGGTTTGAAATGAATCAACCACCAGTACATTAAAATCTATCAGGGTAGAAGCGGCAGAATCGTGCCATCTGTAAACATGTTTTAAGGAATTGATCACTTCCAGGCTATCCTTCTGCCAGTTTGGATCGGTTGAAACAGGTTTATCGTTTGTGCTGTTTTGAGAACATGCGGCCGGCAGAATTAAGATAAACGGTAGTATATATTTTAATGTTCTCATTGAATTTTGTTTGCAGAAATTTCGGTACAAAAGATAGATCAAGGTTCAATCTTCGCTACCCGGATTTCCAAAATCCCATTTGTGGCCCCCGATATTATTGTCGTCATTTGGAAATTGATTGTCAAGAAGTTTCTTGATCAGCAAAGTTGCGTCGTCACCGATGTTATCATCTAATTGAAGCCCGAATGCTGCAATTTTATTTTTGGCTGTGGCAAGTTCATCATCTTCTGAGATATCATTTATGGCAATTTCGTCCCAGTAATAGATTTTACAATTTTTTAGTTCCCAGCCATCGAAATATAAATGCAGTATCGGCCCCGATTGTTCAGTAGGGAAAACTGTTGTCTCATACAATAATTGCCATTTAGATGTCTGGTCTTCCGGCAGCCGCAATTCTCTTGTCATCGGTTGAACGCCGCCGCTTATATCATGCCGGTAATAGCGTTGATCTGATAACAGTTCTAATTGGGTTGCTAAAATTTTGTCGAGTTTGGCATTACCCTGAAATAAACTGAAGAAGCCGATATGATAATCTGTTACTTCTTCAAATTCTTTTCTAACATAATATCTCAGGATGTTTTCTACCATTTCCTCCCGGATATAGTATGGATTATCTTTTTTAAGCGCTTTATATTTCCGGTTTACGGATGCTACAAATTTTTCATTCATAATAAACTAATATGGCGGTTAAAAAACTATTGTATATAGATTAGAAGCTTTCTGAAAGCCTGTATTGATTGTAAAACTGCCTGTTTTATTCTGCCCAAATGAATTAGATGCTAACAGGACAATTGGAAATAATAAAAAAGGGCTTCTCATAAAATGAATTTAAAGCAGCTAAAGCAAAGGCTGAATAAATATACTTTGGAAACACGCCCAGTGTTTTTAATTATGTATGTCTTATCAATGGGATCTGTAAATTGGTCGGCCGGTTTTTTTCTGTGTCAAATCCCCTTCCGTCAATGTTTCTCGCACCCCAAAACATTAGCCCGTTGAAAATGTACATCAAATCGCACTCTGAAAATATTTCTCCTTCTGCAAGCCCGAATGGTGTAAACTCTTTTTGCAGAATACTTTGTGGCTGGTTTACTTCCCATTTGCTGAAACCTTTTGTGAACTGGTTCATCGCGTCAGCAAAACCCTGAAGCATTGGGGTAACTTCATATGCATCGTCTGCAACAAAGTCAACTTTTTGTGCACCGTCTGCAATCGGGTGTTCGCCTCCCCAGTTCATATGCCCTTTGATAAATATTTTTGCCAGCGGAATTTTTCCGTAAGCATCAGCAGAGTTTGCTATTGCCAGTTCAAATTTGTCGCCTGGAAAATATTTGAAAGTTCGTGTCAGATAAAATGGTTTGATGCTGCCGTCAGCATTTTTAATTGCACTCGGACGAATTTCCGGGGCAATACTTTTCCATTCTCCACCCTGAATGAACTCTTTGATTTGTTCTGTCGTCATTTTACCTGGGTTTATCCAATTTTCATTGTCGCTGAATAAATATACAAAAGGTGAATGATGTTTTTCTATAAATACCTAATTACACTACCCTTTTCCTCATCACCGTTCTCCCATTCGCAGTAACATATTCTCTCGAAATGATCTCACGGTTCTGCTCATTCACCTGGTAAACAGTTGTTCTGATGATTTCTTTGGCTGGATTGGTTTCATAGAATCTGATGGTACATGCAGTTATTTTATTTCCTGCATCGTTCATTTCTGCACTGCCGGTGATTTCGCCCCATGACCACACAATTCCGCCTCGCTCATAAATATATTCAGGAAACCTGAACACCGTTCCGGGCTCAAACTTCAGCGATTTGGCAATGATGTCTTCGTAATAAGAATCAAATAACGGAACCGCTGTTTCGCAATGGATCTGTTCTTTTTTATTATCATCACTTAACAATACAACATCACCGCTAACGATGTTATTGCTGAAATCGAGATGCAGTATTTTTTTTGTCTGAACGGAACGGTGGTAAACCGGTTTTAATCCGTTCAATTCGCAGAGGCCGCTGTCTAAAATAGTATTTGTGCCAAACACGATCCTGCAGGTGCGCAGCGCCTGTTTGTTCTTGCCGGTTCCATATGTTGTAAAATTATCTTCGAGGCTGCCGGTTAATGTTTCGGCTCCGTCTTTCACACTAAAAAAATCATACTTATTTGTGTAATCGGAAAGCAGCAGCGATTGCAGTTGGTTAGCGCCCGGAACGAACAATACAGTGTCTTTTTTTTGTGCCGCAAGCTGGCAGGTAAGAAATAAAAAAATTAAAGCTGCTGTTATACATGTTTTCATGGCCGGTTATTTTTGATGGTGATTTGTATACAATGAATTTCTCTGCGAAACCTCAAACACTCTTTGTGCTCTCTGTGCGCATTTCTTTGCGTACTCTGTGGTTGTAATTGAAGCTATTAACCACAGAGTACGCAAAGGAATGCGCACAGAGGCTCGCGGAGTATTTTAATAGCATAAGACCTTATCCCGTTATAAAAATATACAGGCATGATAAAACAATGGTTACCATTTATCATTTTTCAGAAAGAGGCCTCACCAGAACTTTAAACAGTTCCGGACACCTGGGCCGAATAAATATGCAAAAGCTGCGTTGATGTTTTGAGTAGCTTTTATTTCTGTTCCATGTGGAGTACAGGAAGATCTGGCAAAGAAAGTGTCTGTAAGCTTAAACGATCAATGCAATGGAAGCAAATAAATATGTTCCCTCAACAGTGCTTGCGCTTAAGATAGCTAAAGTATTCAATAAGGCTGTGGAAGATGTTTTTATGCTTGGTGGGAATGATTAATAACAGCCCTGTGTTGGTATGTTTTTTTGTCAGCTGTTTTTTCGTTTTCGTTTTAATAAAATGAAAATGAGCTTGAATTTTATGTTATCGTAAATTAAACCGGAAGCCAATATGGCAGCTGCAAAAATTAAAGAACGAAGTCCAACTCCTGCGTATAATATTCCACCAACGATACCACCAATAAAAAAGAAACTTATTATTGTGAAGCGCAGTTTTATTGATGATTTTAATTTGTGTTTTTGTTCTTTTTCTTTGTAAAAGAACAACTGCGATAATTCAATCCCTAAGTCGGTAAAGAGCCCTGTTAAATGTGTTGTTCTCACACTTGCGCTTGAAATAGTTGTGACCAGAGAGTTTTGCAGACCCATTGCAAAAAGCAAACTGAAAGCAATAGTGTCAGGGCTTCCTATAATTAAACCCTTTCCCCAAAAACCGATCACAAACAGAATAATGCATTCGATTGAAGCTGGAACTATATAAATATAATGATCGTTTTTCCGTGAAATGATCTCTATAAGAAAACTGGAAACAAAAGAGCCCAGGAAAAAGAAAAATATGTAAAGAAAATAAACAAACCCCTGCCAGAAGTTGAGCTTAAAAATTTCATCTGCAAAAAATGCAAAGTGCCCTGTTACGTTGGTCGTCAGTCGTTGAACAGCGAAAAAACCTGCTACGTTTACAATACCTGCAACAGAAGATAATAACGAAGCTATTTTCAGATTATGGTTTAAAGTTCGTGTCTTACCCTGGTGTCTGAACATTTTATATTTTTCTTCGCTTTGGGGGGGTGACAAATTATTACAAATCTGCTCAGGCTAGAAAATCGCTTCCGTTATCTCATCCACTTTTTCTTCCACACCATAAAACCCCGCAAGCTTGCGGATCACTTTTTCTACCACTGCATCCGGGCAACTTGCACCGCTGGTGACCAGAATTTTTAATGGCGATCTGTTGGGGAGATAATTTTCTTTAATGGCCAGTTCTTTGCTTTGCCAGTTGCGCGATTCAATGATCGTTTTGCTGATAAGCCTTTCTGCCGAATCGATAAAATAAGTGGGCAGTTTATTTTCGCAAAGTTCTACCAGGTGCGAACTGTTGCTGCTGTTATGCCCGCCGATCACTATCGCAAGATCGGCTGCTGTTTCCAGCATGCCGGTTACGGCACTCTGGTTATCATTTGTTGCATAACACAAAGTATCGCGCGTATCCGCAAAACGTTCGCTGATGTTTTCTGCAGTTAATTTATAATGGCGGATGATCACACTCTTTAAATAATCCGAAATGGCCTGCGTATCACTTGCCAGCTGTGTTGTCTGGTTTACCACGCCTATTTTTTGCAGATGTTTTGTGATATCAAAACCTTCTGAATAACGCCCACCGAATTCATGATAAAATTCTTCTGCCGGTTTTTCGCCCGTAATATATTTTGCAAGTTCAACAGTTTCTTTCATATCATTCACCACCACCGTTGGCGTATGTAATGATGCATGCGAGAACGTGGCGCGTGTTTCTTCGTGCCTGGGTTTGCCATGCACTACAATGCTGTAACCTTTTTCTGCGATCTGTTCGCTTCGGTTCCATACTTTTTCTACGAACGGGCAGGTGGTATTATATTTTGCGGTGGCGATCCCTTTTTCATTTAATAATTTTTCTATTTCCAGCGTAGTGCCAAATGCAGGAATGATCACTACATCCTCTTTGGTGATCTCTTCAAACGGGATCAGCTGGTTGCCGTATGTATCCTGTAAAAACTGTACGCCGCGCTCAACAAGGTCTGCATTTACCTGCGGGTTGTGTATCATTTCACTTAATAAAAAGATCCGCTTGCCCGGGTTTTCATCGATGGTGGTAAAAGCAATTTCAATTGCATTCTCTACGCCATAACAAAAACCAAAATGGCGCGCAAGATAGATCTGTAGCGGGCCGAGGTTGAGGAGGGTAGGTGTGAAATCTTTTTTCAGTTTATCATCCTGCCTGCGTTGCTGTTTAACCGCGCTGATCAGCGGGCTGCGGTAAATATTGGGAACACTGAATTGCTTCATCAGGCGCAAAAATAGTTAGTAATTAGTAATTAGTAGTTAGTAATTGAGTAAGCACATAAAAACCTTTACTCATGCATCTTTAATTAGTAATTACTAACTACTCATTACTAATTAAAATTCAGTATATTCATTACCTAAACATTTGCTATGAGAGTTGTTCCGTTTATTGTTTCGGGATTGGTTACTGCCGGGCTGGTAACCGTACTGAATATGCAGTTGCCTGCAGGGCCTAGCAAAACACCGCGTTTGGGTTATTTTTTGTCGCCGCAATCCGGTTTCTGGCAAAATGCTGAACCCGTTAATACCAGTTTTAATGGCGAACTGAAACTCCCCGGGCTGAAAGGAAAAGCGGATGTATATATCGATGACAGGCTCGTACCGCATGTTTACGCCGATAATGATCTCGATGCATATTATATACAAGGTTACCTGCATGCAAAATTCCGTTTGTGGCAGATGGAATTTCAAACACATGTTGCGGCAGGAAGATTGAGTGAAATTGTGGGAGCAGATAAATTACCGATAGACCGTATGTTCAGAAGGCTGGGCATGGTATATGGCGCCGAACAAACGATGGCGAACATGGAAAAGAACCCTGAAATGAAAGCCACGGTTCAGGCATATAGTGATGGCGTGAACGCATACATCAACGCTTTAAAACCCGAAGAGATCCCTTTCGAATATAAACTGCTCGATTATAAACCCGAAGCATGGACACCCTTAAAAACTTATTTGTTTTTGATGTACATGTCTTATGATCTTACAGGGCGCGGTGCGGTAACAGATCTGTCGATGACGAATGCAAAAAATTATTTTGGCTTTGCAGATTTTGATAAACTGTATCCCAATGTAGAAGATTCGCTCGACCCGATCATTCCAATTGGAACGCGTTACGGTAAACCTTCCATTGTTCCGAAAGCGCCGAAGAATGTAGATTCTGGTTATCTCAATTCAACAGCAACCGCCACAACAGCTATGCTTCCCGAAGCCCCCGATAAAGACAATGGCAGTAACAACTGGGCAGTATCAGGAACCAAAACAAAAAGCGGCCGGCCAATTTTATGCAACGATCCGCATCTGGGCCTGAACCTTCCATCGCTTTGGTATGAAATGCAGATCAATACACCATCGCACAATACATACGGTGCAAGTTTTCCGGGTTCGCCTGCAGTGATCATTGGCTTTAACGACAGCATTGCATGGGGTGTTACCAATGCCGGAAGAGACGTGATCGATTATTATAATATCCAGTTCCGCGATTCTACTTTATCGGAATACATGTTCAAAGGTGTGTGGACAAAAGCGGATCACCGGCAGGAAATAATCAAAATAAAAGGCAAGCCCGACCTGGTTGAAAACATTGCCGTTACTGTGTTTGGCCCCGTTATGTACGACCGCGCCTATAAAAATGCAAGCACTGAAGGAAAATATCTCGCCATACACTGGACAGCACATATTGCAGGAAAAGGCTTAGAAACTTTTTATCAATTGAACAGGGCAAAGAATTATAACGATTACTTAAATGCGATCGCCAACTGGTCATGCCCCGGGCAGAATTTTGCATTCGCATCAAAATCGGGTGATATTGCGATCAAACAGCAGGGTGCATTTATTGCGCGATGGAAACGCCAGGGCGATTTTATCATGCCCGGAGCCGACAGCAGTTATATGTGGCAGGGCGTGATACCGGAAAATGAAAACCCGATGATCAAAAATCCGGTGCGCGGTTTTGTGAGCAGTGCGAACCAGATGTCAACCGATTCAACCTATCCGTATTATCTCGGCGCGGCAAATAGTTTTCCATTGTATCGCGGTATCATCATCAACCGGAAATTATCTGCGATGAATAATATTACGGCAGAAGATATGCAGCATATGCAGATGGAGAACTACAATGTGTTTGCAGAAATGGCGCGGCCATTGATGTTGAGATACCTTGATGAAAGCGCATTGACAACCGATGAGAAAAAATATGTTGATATACTAAAAAGCTGGAACCTTCGCGGAGACTATACTGAAAAAGGCGCCACCGTTTTTAAATGTATGTGGGACAGTTTAGAAGTGGGAACATGGGGCGATGAAATGCAGAAAAGTAAATTGCCCTTTCCAAAACCCGATGCATCAACACTGCTGGAAAGTTTACTGCGCGATTCTGCCTGGAAGTTTGTAGATAATATCAATACACCAGATAAAAAAGAAACACTTCGTGATATAATGTTACTGGCCTGCCAGAAAGCCTGTAAGAATTTGAAATATTTAGAGACTGAAAATAAACTTGAGTGGGGTAAGCTAAAAGACACGCAGGTAAGACATTTATTACAGATCCCTGCATTAAGCAGGCTGCATTTACCGATCGGCGGCGGAGAAAATATGATCAATGCCACCAAAGATGTGCATGGCCCGAGCTGGCGCATGATCGTTCATTTAACGGATGAGATAGAAGCGTATGGCGTATATCCCGGCGGACAAAGCGGAAACCCCGGCAGTAAATATTACGACACATTTATCGACAGCTGGGCCGCAGGAAAATATTACCGCATTTTGTTTTTACAAAAAGGCACGGCCGAAAAAAATGAACGCATCAAATGGCACATGAGTTTTACTAACAGTTAAATTTTTTTTATGAAAATAATTGCAGCGATCATATTAACCGGTTTTCTCGCGTATGTTGTTGGTGTGTACGGCACACTGCCATGGTGGAGTTTTGTGATCACTTCGTTGATCGTTGCGGTGGCCATACATCAGCGCCCGGGTAAAGCATTTCTTACAGGGTTTGCCGGTGTATTTCTTTTGTGGGCAGGAATGGCGCTGATAAAAGATGCCGCCAACGAACACATACTCGCCACCAAAGTAGCGCAGGTATTGCCTTTGGGCGGTTCTTATTTAGTATTGATATTATTGACCGGTATTATTGGTGGATTAGTTAGTGGGCTTGCTGCATTGACAGGAACGTATTTGCGGAAATAAAATTTACCTGAACAGATAACAGAAAATTTGTCTGTGCCCGTCTGTGAATTCTGTGGCAACCATTTTCATTCAACATTCATAATTCATCATTCAAAATTTTCCATCCCAATTAAGAATACGTTAAACCTCACCCAATTTCCAACACATAGTAACAAAACACAGTTTCAACCGTCTAAATTCGTTGCAACCTGAACGCAATGAAAAAACTGTTTATTCTATCCATCACAATTTTCGTGAGCCTTTCCGTTTATTCCGCAACCATCAGTGGTATTATCAAAGAAAAAAATGGCGGCGTATTGCCTTTCTCTTCCATACTGGTAAAAGGAACCACACAGGGTGTTTCTGCCAATGCAAAAGGCGCTTACACATTGCAGTTGGAGGCAGGCGATTATACATTGGTTTGCCAATACATCGGCCATGCAACGGTGGAGAAAAAAATTAAAGTTGGCAAGTCCGACCAGGTAATCGATTTCGAACTTGAAGAACAGCAATATAATTTAAAAGATGTGGTAGTGACAAGTGGTGGCGAAGATCCTGCGTATGCCATCATCCGCAAAGCGATCGAAAAAAGAGAGGAGCATTTAAAAGAGATCAAAAAATTTGAATGCGAAGTTTATATCAAAGGGCAATTGCAATTGCGCAACTACCCTAAAATGCTGCTCGGCAAAAAAATCGATTTTGAAGATGGCGACAGCAGCAAAAGAAAAATGATCCTTCTCTCCGAAACCATCGCCAAATATTCTGTGCAGGAACCGAATAAACATAAAGTAGAAGTGATCTCAACCAAAGTAAGCGGCCGCAGCGGCGCTTTTGGTTTGAGCGATCCGCAGATCATTTCGTTTTATGAGAATACGATCATAGCAGGCGAGGATCTTAACCCGCGCGGTTTTATTTCGCCCATCGCCAATGGCGCCTTGAATTATTACCGCTACAAATTTGAAGGAACATTTTATGAGAACGGAAAAGAAGTAAGCAGGATCAAAGTAATTCCTCGCCGCGCATACGAACCGTTGTTCAGCGGTTATATCAATATCGTTGAAGATGAATGGCGCATACAAAGTTTAGATCTTTTGCTTGTGCGTGCGCAACAGCTGCAGTTCCTCGATACATTACGCATACAACAATTATATGTGCCAACTGCAAGCGGTTGGGTGATCAAGAACCAGGTGATCTATCCATCAGGAAAAATACTGGGCTTTGATTTTTTCGGAAGTTTTGTACAGGTGTATGATAAGTTTGATATGGATCCGAAATTCAAACCAAAATTCTTTGATCATACGGTATTGAAATTTGATGACAGCTCGAATAAAAAACCGATGGCTTACTGGGACAGCGTTCGTCCGCTACCGTTGTTATTGGAAGAAGCGCGCGATTATAAAAAGAAAGACAGCCTGGAACAGGTAAGAAAAGACCCGCACTATCTTGATTCGCTGGATGCCAAAAGAAATAAAATTCGGTTGAGCGGTATTTTATTTTCCGGCCAGTCATTCTCGGTAAGAAAAAGAAAAGAGAATATCAGTTTTGCTTCTGTGCTTTCAACACTTAATTATAATACGGTGGAAGGTGCGGTAATTAATTTTTCACCCAGCTATCGCCGGCGTTTTGAGGGCAGGCACAGTTTGTTCATCAACCCCGATATCCGTTATGGGATTACGAACACGCATCTCAATCCATCTATCAGCGCAGGATATAATTTTGGGAAAAAATATTTCCAGTCGTTCAATATTTCCGGTGGAAGAAATGTTTTCCAGTTCTACAATGCAGGGCCGATATCGCAACGCCTGAACACGTTAAGCACTTTATTATACCACGCCAACTATATGAAAATATATGAGGCGGATTTTTTCCGCGCAGGATATAATGCAGCGATCGGGAACGGTTTAAACATCAGCACAAACTTCCAGTTCCAGAACAGGCACGCACTCGAAAACCTTGCTGATCCTGTAAGCTGGAACAACTCGATCAAAGGCCGTGTGTTCACACCGAATTATCCAACTGATATCATGAGTGCGAGTATGCCGAATAACAAAGCAAGTATGTTAACCGTAAATATTACCTGGCATCCAGGCGCAGATTATATTGAGTTCCCCGACAGAAAAGTGAGCATCGGTTCAAAAGCGCCAACTATTTCAGCTTCTATCACAAAAGGCATCAACGGATTTCTGGGAAGCGATGTGGATTATACAAAATGGCGTGTTGGCATCAGCGATGAACTGAATTTAAAATTAGCAGGGCAATTCAATTACAATATTGATTTCGGCGGTTTCTTTGATGCGGCAAAAACATATGCACCCGATTACCAACACTACTTCGGTAACCAAACTATTTTTGCATCGCGCGATCTGAATAGTTTTCAACTTGCACCTTATTATAAATACAGTAACACGGCAAAATTCAATATTGCTGCACATGCAGAATATCACCTGAATGGTTTTTTAAGTAATAAAATTCCAGGCTATAAAAAATTGAACTGGTTCTTTGTAACAGGCGTTAATGCATTGCATGTAGACAAAGGCGCAGATTATTATGAACTCCTGTTCGGTATCGAAAACATTTTAAAAGTGATCCGTGTTGATTTTGTACAAGGCTACGAATCAGGCGGCGGCAGGCCGAGTGGGTTCAGGTTAACGGTTCCGCTTTTTTAAATTTCCAGTAGTGTTTTAGTTTTAATTTTTTAGTATAGCGTTATATATAATTACTGCGCCTCCGCGCCTTTGCGTGAAAAAAAGCACGCAAAGGCGCGGAGGCGCAGTTTTGATGTCTTTCGAATTTTCAAACTGGGATTCTATAAGATTTCTACAAACACAAACAATAAATAAATCCTTACCTTCGCCCCGCAATTCGGCCACCCTGCAAGTGGCTCCAGTATTAATGGAACATTCATCGCATGGATGTCTGAAATGAATATATATGCCAGTACTACATAACCGCGTTTCAAACGAAGAGCTGAAAAAACGGCTCATGGAAGAAACCTTCCCGCGGACTACCATCAGCTTCTATTGTTATTTCCCCATTCAGAATCCAAAAGAGTTTCGTGATTTCCTGTACAAAAATCTCGACGTGCTACAAGTTTTTGGCAGGATCTATATTGCCAAAGAAGGCATTAATGCGCAGATAAGTGTGCCTGCGGAAAAAATGGAAGCGTTCAGGACATTTCTGTTTTCTATCGAACCATTAAATGGTTTGCGATTGAACACTGCTGTAGATGACGACGGTAAGAGTTTCTGGGTTCTCAAAATAAAAGTGCGTGATAAAATTGTTGCCGATGGAATTGCCGATGCTGATTTCAGCATGGAAAAAAAAGGAAAATATGTGAATGCCCAACAAATGAATGAACTGCTGAAAGATCCCGATACGATCGTTGTTGACATGCGCAACCATTACGAATATGAAGTGGGCCATTTTGTAAATGCACTCGAAGTGCCGTCCGATACTTTTCGCGAGCAGTTACCGATGGCTGTTGATATGATGAAAGGAAAGGAAAACAGGAACATCATTATGTATTGTACCGGTGGTATACGTTGCGAGAAAGCGAGTGCGTATATGCTGTACAAAGGTTTTGAACATGTGTTCCATCTCGAAGGCGGCATCATCAATTATGCAAAGCAGGCAAAAGAAGAAGCGCTTGAAAGTAAGTTCATCGGTAAAAATTTTGTGTTCGATGACAGGCTCGGCGAACGCATCACCGATGATGTGATCGCGCGATGCCATCAATGCGGAAAACCTTGCGATGACCATACCAATTGTAAAAACGATGGTTGTCATCTTTTATTTATTCAGTGTAAAGAATGTGCCGCAGCATTTGATGATTGTTGCAGTGCAGAATGTAAAGACACGATCCATCTGCCTGTTGAAAGACAGAAACAGATAAGGAAGGGAGTTGATAACGGCCAGAAGATATTTAATAAAAGCAAGACCAGGCTTCGCCCGCGGATATCGCCTGTTAACCGATGAAACAACCATGCACAGAGCGTTTCCGTATTTTCACCCAAGAAACAAGGATATATTGATGAAGAAATTAGCAGGCATAATATTATTGAGTAACATTTTTGTTTTACAGGCATCGGCCCAGGCGCCTGCCGTGCAACCACCCAGTGTGAAATGTGTGGTGAAAGACCTCTATCTCGCCCAACCTATTCCCGGTGCATTGGTGATCGTTAATAATAAAGATTCTATGTACGCCGATGAAAATGGCGAACTGCAACTGGTATTAAGAAGAGGCATCACCGCAGATCTTACCGTAACAGCCAAAGGCTATGGATCAAAAAGCGTGGTGGTAAGAAACTCGCCCATACAGTATATTGTTTTCCTCGATGCAATAAACTTCGAAACCAATAATATACAGGTGAGGGGTTTGTATAACGGAAAAAGTTTACTGCGCACACCCGGTTCCATTGCAACCCTTGTTAAGAAGGATCTGGAAAGAAATGATGAGATAGAGTTACAGCAGAGTTTTAATTTATTACCCGGCGCACGGATGGAGTTCCGTAATATCAACACCGGTGCAAGAATTATTCTCCGCGGTTACGGTAACCAGAATAATAATAACGGCATCGGTTACAAAGCATACTATAACGATATTCCTTTAACTGATGCCGATGGCACCACAAACCTTGATGACATTGACTTTGCTACACTCGGACGAGTAGAGGTTTTCCGCGGGCCGGTATCGAGTGTATATGGCAGCGGTATTGGCGGCGTGGTAAGTTTTTTATCGGAAAAAGCGGCGGAAGGCGTTAGCCTGAAACAGGATTTTTTAGCAGGCTCAAATAATTTGCGCAGAACAACTTCTTCTACCGGCGTAGGAAATGATAAGACGAATATTTTATTTAATTACGGCCAGCAGGTAACAGATGGTTATCGTGAGAACAGCAAATCAAAAAAAGATTTCTGGAACCTGAATGCTTTTTTCTACAGTAACCCAAAGACCACGATCAGTTTTTATGCATACTACACAAAATCGGATGACCAGTTATCCGGGCAGGTAGACAGTCTCGGTTTGATCTATTCTCCGGCAAGTGCAGATACCAACTATGTAAAAAATAATTCGCACAGTGCACTTGAAAGCGTTCGCATGGGTGTAACACATGAATATGCGTTCACAAAATTATTCAGCAACAAGACCACATTTTTTGTGGGCACGCAGGAAATAGGGCAATCCGTTGCGGCCGTTCTTACCAAAACAAATAAAACGAGTTTTGGTTTCCGCACTGCATTTATCTATACGCCAAGATTAGGCAAAACGGTTACATCAAGGATCACATTGGGAATGGAAGGAAATAAAAATATCATCTATCAGCAAACATATAATCTCAACAACGGCGCGCTGGGTACATTGCGCACCGACCAGGAAATAAAACCCATGCAGTGGAACGCATTCGGCATGCTTGAACTGAACATAGATAAGAATACGCTGATGGTTTTCAGCGGCAGCGCAAATTTTATTACGTATGATAATGAAGATCTGCGTGCAACTGGTGGAGGTTATATAAATCAATCCGGTTTTAAAGTATTTAAACCATTGATCACGCCACGGTGGGTAGTGAATCACCTGGTAAGTAAGAACGTATCTGTATATTCCAATTACAGTATGGGATATGCGCAACCGGGTACCAACCAGTTCGTCATTTCACAAACGGATAAAGTAAATAACGATATCAAACCGGAGATCAGCAACACATTTGAAGTAGGAACCAAAGCCAGTTTTTTTAAAGAAACGATGTATGTGAATTTTGCATTCTTTAATATGGATGTAACGGATAAGATCGTTACACAAAACTTCCCGTCTACAGGCGGACAACCCGCATACACCGCATTTGTAAATGCAGGTACCGTAAACTTTACCGGTGCAGAGCTGGCGGCGAATTATGCATGGATCCCAAAAGAAAAAGGGCTTATTCAACTGATCAGGCCGTTTCTTTCGTACACGTATAACGGCAGCAAAAATTCTGACCTGAAAAGTGATAACAATAATAATACAGCCACCAAAAATTATTCAAACCTGCGTGTAAGCGGCCTTGCAAGAAATATTCTGAACACCGGCCTTGATATTGAAGCAGGCAACGGGTTCTACGCAAATCTAACCGACCTGTTCACAGATAAAATGCCGATCACATTAGACAATACGGTGTTTGCAGATTCATATAACCTTGTAAATATAAAAGCCGGTTACCGCATGAATTTCGGAAAGGCAGGCACATCACATTTCAGCCTTGATATATTTGGCGGGAACAATAATATTTTCAATGCACGTTACGCGCAGTTTGTGGTGATCAATCTTGTGCAGGTTGGAAATGTATTGCCGAGATATTTTACACCCGGCCCGAAATCGTCTTTATACGGGGGAATTAACCTGAGCTACACGTTTAAATGAAAAAATGATGAATGTTGAATTATGAATGATGAATTTGAAGATAATCCCATTCAACATTCAACATTCATCATTCAACAGCACCTAATCTAACCAACGCATTGTTTACTCTTTCTTCGATCACTTTATCATCCAAAGTTTCGGGAATAAAAGAACTGCCCGTTACTTTTTCAAACAACTCAATATATCTTTTGCTGATCGTATCGATCCATTCATCGCTCATCGTGGGAACTGTTTGTCCTTCTTTGCCCATAAAATTATTAGCGATCAGCCATTCACGTACGAACTCTTTGCTTAACTGTTTTTGCTTTTCGCCGGTTGCCTGTCTTTCTTCAAATCCATCCGCATAAAAATACCTTGATGAATCAGGCGTATGCACTTCATCCATCAGGTAAATAGTGTCGCCGATCTTTCCAAACTCATATTTTGTATCGGCAAGTATCAAGCCCTGTTTTGCCGCGATCTCTTTTCCGCGGGCAAACAATTTCAATGTGTAGTCTTCTAATATTTTCCAGTCCGTTTCTGTTGCCAGCCCTTTCGCAATAATATCTTCTTTCGAAATATCTTCATCATGCCCTTCCGCTGCTTTGGTTGATGGTGTGATGATAGGCGATGGGAAAAAATCATTTTCCTTCAACCCTTCTGCCATGGTAACGCCACACAATTCTCTCTTGCCGCTGCTGTAAGTGCGCCATGCATGGCCAACTACATTTCCTCTTACCACCATTTCTATTTTAAAAGGCTCACAACGTTTTCCGATGGACACATTTGGTGCAGGGGTATCAACAAGCCAGTTGGGACAAATATCGCGCGTGGCTTTCAGCATATATGCGGCGATCTGGTTCAGCACCTGCCCTTTATACGGGATCTGCCGCGGAAGGATCACGTCGAAAGCAGAGATCCGGTTGCTGGCGATCATCACCAGCCAATTGCTTTGAATGCTGTAAACATCTCTTACTTTACCATGGTAAACATTAGTGAGCGAAGGAAATTGAAAGGATGACATGCCCCAAAAATAGATAGGTCATTGATAAATAAGGGTTAGCAGATATAATTTTTCTTAACAAAGCAGCGTTATTTGTGAACAAATTAAATTTTAATACCAAACCAACAAATGCTATTTTGTAGTACCAATTCAATTAAAACTTGCTAAAATGAGAAGACTAATCACCCGTTATGGGTTGCTGGCAGTAACTGCTATTATGTGCATTACTGCTTCGGCCCAGCAATCAACCACTGTCTCCGGTAGCGTAAAGAACAGCCAATCGAAAGAAGCTATTTCAGCTGTATCTGTTACTGTAAAAGGTGCTGCAGCAGGAACATTTACCGATGATAAGGGTAATTTCCGCTTTACCACAGTGCAAAAACTTCCTTTTACGCTTGTGTTCTCTTCCGTTGGCTATGCAAATAAAGAAGTTACCGTAAAAGATAATAACCAGGTTTTTGATGTTGACATCGATGCCTCTTTTACTTTAGGTAACGACGTAGTGGTTGCTGCATCAAGGGTTCCTGAAAGGATACTCGAGTCGCCGGTTTCTATTGAAAGATTCAACAGCAATGCTATCCGTAACTCACCTACTACCAATTATTATGATATGATCACCAACCTGAAAGGTGTGGATGTTGTATCGGCAAGCTTAACCTTCCGCAGTGTGGGTACGCGCGGTTTTAATGTGAGTGGCAACACCCGTCTTAATCAACTCGTGGACGGTATGGATAACCAGGCTCCCGGCCTTAATTTCGCCGTGGGAAGCATCATCGGGCCAACACAGCTTGATGTTGATAATGTGGAACTCCTGCCGGGCGCATCTTCTGCGCTTTATGGTTCAGGTGGTATGAATGGTACTGTGCTGATCACCACTAAAAACCCTTTTAAATACCAGGGGCTTAGTTTCGAGGTCAAACAGGGCGTAAAAGATATTGACCATTACCAGCGCGGTATTTCTTCTTATAATGACTGGAGCCTTCGTTGGGGACAAAAAGTATCCGACAAATTTGCTTTCAAGATCGGTGCACAGTTTGTACAGTCTACAGACTGGGTAGCCAACCAAACAGATGATTATTCGCGTACAACCGGCTCTCCGAACGGACAGGTTCTTTCTTCGGCAAATTACAGGGAAACAGATCCGAATTATGATGGCGTGAATGTGTATGGGGATGAAACCTCTGTTGATATCTCACCTATTATGAAAGCATTGAAAGCAGCATTTCCTTCTGCCGTTGGCCCATTGATAGACCAGCTTTCATCAGGCCCGGTAAATGTATCGCGTACGGGTTATGCTGAAAAAGATGTGATCAATCCAACTACGCTGAATGTAAAATTAACTGGTGGTGCATACTATAAATTATCTGACAGAACAGAAGCATCCTTTCTTGCAAACTGGGGAACAGGCGATGCGGTGTACACGGGTATCGACCGTTATTCATTGAAAGGATTGAAGATGGGCCAGTATAAACTGGAGATCAAAAGCAAGAACTGGTTTGTAAGGGCTTATACAACCCATGAAAATTCGGGCAATACTTTTGCAGCCACTACTGCTACCCGTATTTTTAATGAAAGATGGAAAACTTCGATCACTACCGTTGGTGGCGTACCCAACCCGCAACCGACAGACTGGTATGTTCAATATGTACAGGCATTTGTAACTGCAGCAGCAGGCGGCAATTCGATCCCGAATGCACATATTGCGGCAAGAGCAGTTGCTGATGTGGGCAGGCCAACAGGTTTTATCGGCAACACTCCTTTATTCCAGCAGGTTGCCGGCACACCGATCTCGCAGGGTGGCGGTTTGTTTCTGGACAGAACAAGGTTGAATGTATTTGAAGGGCAATATAACCTTACTGAAGACCTTGGCCTTGCAAAATCAGGAACAGATTTCCTGATCGGTGCAAGCACCAAAAGATATTTGCTTAATTCACAGGGAACCCTGTTTGCCGATACAGCCGGTGTGATCAAAATTGATGAAGTGGGCGCTTACGCACAGTTATCACAAAAATTACTGAATGATGTACTGAAGCTTACTGCTTCCGGCCGTTATGATAAGAACAGCAATTTTGCGGGCCGCTTCACACCAAGGTTCTCTGCAACAGTTAAGGTGGCACAGGATCATAACCTGCGTTTTTCTTACCAGTCTGCTTATCGTTTCCCAACCACACAAAACCAGTGGATCAACCTGAATACTGCTGCCGGCCGTTTACTCGGTGGTGTTCCGCAATTGCGTGATTATTTTAAATTCAGTACCAACCCTGTTTATACACAAGCCAGCGTAGTAGCTTTTGGGGCAAGTGCCGCAGCAGGTGCGCCTAATCCTGCACTATTGCAACAGCAGCAGTTTGGCGAATTCAAACCTGAATCAAGCACTTCTTTTGAAGTAGGGTATAAGGGCCTTATAAACAAAGTGCTCCTGATCGATGTATACGCTTATTGGGCAAAATATAAAGACTTCCTGGGTAGTGTGAATGTGATACAATCCAACAACGGCTCACCTGCAGGGCTTATCGGCCTTAACCCGAATTTTACACCGGGTATCGCCAGCCTCACACGTAATATTTACCAGGTTTCTGTAAACGAAACACAGGATGTAAAAACAAATGGATGGGGCGCTTCGGTAGAATACCTGATGCCTAAGAATTTCTCGGTAAGCGGTAACCTTTATTCAGATGTAATTGGTGATGTTGCTTCTTCAACATTTGTTTCTTATTTCAATACACCAAAATACCGCGTGAACATGGCATTCAACAATACCGGTTTTGGTACGGATAACAGGTATGGCTTCAGTATCGTTTACAGGTGGACAAATACATTCAAATACGAAGGTACATTCGGCGTGGGCCAGTTGCCATATACAAGAACAGTTGATGCAATGGTAAGTTACAAACTGCCTAAAACAAGATCGCTTATTAAAGTGGGCGGTACCAACATATTTAATAAATACTACCGCACAGGATGGGGCAGTGCGCAGATCGGCGGGCTGTATTATGTTAGCTACGGCTGGAATGTATTTTAATGGATCTTACATTATGTATCAAAGAACCCGTTCTTCAAAAGAACGGGTTTTCTTTTTGCAGGCATTAACCATTATGCATTCAGCTTTGAGCTTTAAGCTTGCGCATTCAGCTTTTTTGGTTTTGTACTTGATAATCTTCTATTTTTGCTCCTCATTTAATAAACTGATCTATGCGTTCTATTGCTTTCAGAGAGGCTTTGCGTGAAGCCATGAATGAGGAAATGAGAAGAGATGAAAAGGTATTCCTGATGGGTGAAGAAGTGGCCGAATACAATGGCGCTTACAAAGTGAGCCAGGGCATGCTGGCTGAATTTGGCGATAAAAGGGTGATCGATACGCCGATCTCTGAACTCGGCTTTACCGCGGTAGCTGTTGGCGCCGCACAGAACGGATTGCGCCCGATAGTGGAATACATGACATGGAACTTTGCTGTTCTTGCGCTTGACCAGATACTTAATACCGCATCAAAAATGCTGGCGATGAGCGGCGGACAGATCAATTGCCCGATCGTTTTTCGAGGTGGTAATGGAAGTGCGGGACAACTGGGTGCACAACACTCAACTGCTTTTGAAAGTTATTATGCCAATATCCCCGGTATCAAAGTAGTATCGCCATCAAATGGGTATGATGCAAAGGGTTTATTGAAACAGGCCATCCGTTATGAAGAAGATCCGGTGATCTTTATGGAAAGTGAAGTGATGTATGGAGATAAGAGTGATGTGCCGGAAGAAGAATACTATATCCCGCTTGGAAAAGCCGATATCAAAAAACAGGGCCGCGATGTAACCATCGTATCATTTAATAAAATGATGAAAGTAGCGCTGGGTGCGGCTGCTGAACTGGAGAAAGAAGGCGTGAGCGCCGAAGTGATCGACCTGAGAACCATACGCCCGCTCGACTGGATGACGATCCTGGAAAGTGTAAAGAAAACAAACCGCCTGGTAATTGTTGAAGAGCAGTGGCCTTTTGCATCAGTATCATCAGAGATCAGTTACCGTATACAGAAAGAAGGGTTTGATTATTTAGATGCACCCATCCGCCGCATAACCAGCGCCGATGCGCCAATGCACTATGCGCCAAACCTTGCTGCGCTTGCTATCCCTGATGTTGCAAGAACAGTAAAGCTGGTGAAAGAAGTGATGTACCTGAAAAAATAAATGTCTACTTAATTATAACAAAACCCGGAGCAGTTGTTTCGGGTTTTCCTTTTCCACCCCTGCCCCTGAAGGGGAATCAAAGAATCCCTTAGGGGCAGGGGCCAAAAAGAAAAACTTTTCTTCGCTTTTCACAATGAAAAGAATTTTTATTTGTATGTTTTTTTGAAACACATAGTTACATAGAATAAGAAAAAGGGCACATAAGGATTTATTTTACACCCCCTGTTCTAAAAGGGAATTAAAGAACTCCTTCAGGGGCAGGGGTCAAAAGGAAAACTCATTTATTTTCTGAGTAACTTGAATTTTATTTTATCGATGAAATACTTATTTTTTTGCATCAGTGTGTATGTGTTTCCGGTGTTATTGTTTTCTCAAAAGCAGGACAGCATACAAAATCGTTTTAACAGCGATACCGTTTTGCAGGGAGTAACTGTAAATGCTTTTCAATCGAATCTTCAATGGAAAGCAGTTCCTGCAGCCGTTGCCATCATCAGTGAAAAAGAAATGAACAGGTATTCGGATGCTTCCATGGTTCCCGTATTCAATACTGTTCCAGGTGTTCGTATGGAAGAAAGATCTCCGGCCAGTTACCGCCTGTCTGTTCGCGGAAGTTTGCTGCGTTCTCCGTTTGGCGTGCGCAATGTAAAAGTTTACTGGAACGATATTCCGTTAACAGATGCAGGCGGTAACACATACATCAACTTAATAGACATGAGTGAGCTTACCGGCGCAGAGATCATCAAAGGCCCTGCTGCCAGTGTGTATGGCGCAAATACCGGCGGCGCAGTTCTGTTACGTTCTGATCTTAATTTTTCTGATAAACCTGTCAACCATTTTTCTTCCGGTTTATCAGGCGGTTCATTTGGTTTGTTTCAGCAACAGGCGGGCTGGCAATATGCTGAAAAGAATTTTGCATCATCCTTACAACAGAGCCATAGCCAGTCGGATGGTTACCGGGTACAATCGGCAACAAGAAAAGATGTTATCAAATGGCAAAGCTCTCTACGTATAAAAAATCAGCAGATACAGTTTCTTGTTTTTTATACTGATCTATATTATCAAACACCCGGCGGGCTCACACTGGCGCAAATGCAGCTGAATCCAAAATCAGCAAGGCCAACGGCAGGTGCGATACCCGGTTCTGTTGAGCAACATGCGGCCATCTATAATAAAACTCTTTTCGGCGCAGTGCATCACGAAGTAAAACTGGATGATCATTTTGCCTGGAAAAGTTTTTTGGTTGGCAACCACACTTCTTTCACCAATCCTTTTATCACCAATTATGAAAAAAGGGGAGAAGCAAATTTTGGCGCGGGCAGTTCGCTTGTTTATCAGACACAAACTTTACATACACGTTTTCAGTGGATCAATGGCGCCGAGTGGTTATACAATCATTCACTCATCAGCGATTTTGGCAACCGGTCAGGTGTAGCGGATACGGTACAGTTTAAAGACGATATCTTTTCTACAGAATGGTTTGCCTTTTCACAAACGCAGTTTTCTGTTAATGAAAAATGGATCATTACTGCAGGTGTTAGCCTGAATAACCAATCATACCGTTACAAAAGATTAACGGATCTCAATACCGATTATGTAAACAAAAAGATCAGCATGGTTGTTACGCCACGCATAGCAGTGTTGTACAGGATCAGTAACGATGTATCGCTGTACGCACTTGCTGCCAAAGGGTTTTCGCCGCCTGCAGTGGCCGAGCTCCGCCCGTCGGATGGAAATTATTATGGCGACCTGAACGCAGAATACGGATGGAACTACGAATCCGGTATCAAAGGCGAATTATTTGATAACCGTTTGCAGTTCGATGTGGCAGCTTATTACTTTCATCTTCAAAATGCAATTGTAAGAAGAACCAATACGAACGGCGCTGAATATTTTGTAAATGCCGGCGGAACAAAACAAAGCGGGATAGAAGCGTTACTCAAATACCAACTGATCAAAACAAACACACAATTCATTACCGGTGTAAACATCTGGAGCAGTTATAGTTTTCAACCATATAAATTTGATGATTACCAGCAGTCGGGAATCAATTATTCCGGTAATGAGTTAACCGGCGTTCCACGTAATATCTGCATCAGCGGAATAGATATGCAAACCAGGAATGGCTTTTATTTTAACGCATCCATCAATGCCACATCTTCATTGCCATTAACCGATGCAAATGATGCATTCGCTGATGCATATCAATTGGTACAGCTAAAACTCGGTTACCGCTGCGCAAAAAATGATCAACAATTTCACCTCTTCGCCGGAGTTGATAACCTGCTTAATCAAACCTACAGCCTCGGTAATGATATCAATGCTGTTGGAAAACGTTTTTATAATCCGGCTACGGGAAGAAATGTTTTTGCGGGGGTGCAGTATCGGTTCTGATGGTTTATAGTTCATGGTTCATAGTCCATGGTACATGGTACATAGTTAATTGCCTATTGACCATTGACTATTGACCATGGACTATCGACTTCCCCCAACTTACTTATCTTGCAACAAATAAAAATATGCCGAACATACTGATCATAGACGATGAAAAAGCCATCCGCAACGTATTAAAGGAGATCCTTACCAATGAAGGCTTTGCCGTTGATGAAGCGATAGATGGCGAAGAAGGTTTAAAAAAATTTACTTCCGCTTCTTATGATGTGGTTCTGTGTGATATTAAGATGCCTAAGCTTGACGGTATCGAGTTTTTGCAGAAAGTGACCGACACAAATTCAGAAGTGCCCGTGATCATGATCAGCGGCCACGGCAATATTGAAACAGCTGTTGATGCAGTTAAAAAAGGCGCATTCGATTATATCGCCAAACCACCGGATCTGAACCGGTTGCTTATTACCATCCGCAATGCACTGGATAAAACAACATTGGTAAAAGAAACCAAAGTACTTAAACGCAAAGTATCCCGGGTGCAGGAGATCATTGGGGAAAGCGATGGCATAAAAAAAGTAAAAGACACGATTGAAAAAGTAGCGCCCACCGATGCGCGTGTTCTGATAACAGGCGATAACGGCAGCGGTAAAGAACTGGTGGCAAGATGGCTGCATGAAAAAAGCAGCCGCAATGCTTCGCCCATCGTGGAAGTTAACTGCGCGGCCATACCCGGCGAACTGATCGAAAGCGAATTGTTCGGCCATGAAAAAGGTTCCTTCACTTCAGCCATCAAACAACGCATCGGTAAATTTGAGCAGGCCAATGGCGGCACTTTATTTTTAGACGAAATTGGTGATATGAGCCTGAGTGCACAGGCCAAAGTATTGCGTGCATTGCAGGAAGGCCGTATCACAAGGGTTGGCGGCGAAAAAGAAATTTCTGTTGATGTTCGCGTGATCGCTGCAACCAATAAAGATCTTTTACAGGAAGTAAATGAAAAGAATTTCCGCCTCGACCTTTACCATCGTTTAAGCGTGATATTGATACATGTGCCTTCGCTGAACGAACGTAACAGCGATATTCCGCTGCTGGTAGAAAAATTCCTTGCAGATATCGCAGAAGAATATGGACAGGCAAAAAAATCGATCGACAAAAAAGCAATGGATGCTTTGCAAAAACATAACTGGACAGGTAATATACGGGAGCTGCGGAATGTGGTTGAGCGGTTGATAATTCTCTCCGGTAAAGAAATAACGTTAAGTGATGTAGAGGCTTATACCTGAGTGGTTAAAGAAGTTAAAAGGGTTAAATCGGGTTAAAGAAGTTAAATGGAGTTAAATGTTGGAATATGATTAATCAATACTGAATTTACTTCTTTAACCCGATTTAACCTTTTAACCGGTTTAACTTCTTTAACCACCCTGGCCCATTTAACCATTCTTAAGAAAACTTTTACGCCTAAATCCGCTCAGTCTGCGTGAAAAGGATATTTTTGTCCATACTTAATTGCAAACTATGGGGCTAACTCTATTCATTATCGGTGTTATCGGGTGGCATGTTGGAATGTACGGCATGTTTAAAAAAGCGGGTATCGAACCCTGGAAAGCGTTCATCCCTTTCTATAATACCTGGCTGATCATTCAAAAATGTAACCTTCGCAGGTATTGGTTCTGGTTGCAGCTGATACCGATCGCCGGCCAGTTTATCACGATCTGGATCACGATCATTTTTGTGATGCATTTCAAAAAGGTAAACCTCATCGATCATACACTTACTGTATTCTTTCCGTTTATTTATTTTCCCTACCTCGGATTTTCTAAAAAAGAAAAATGGTATGGCGCGGAAGTACTGAAACATTATCATAAGCCTGTATCGCGCGAGTGGATCGATGCCGGTGTGTTTGCCATTGTTGCGGCAACCATCATCCGCACATTTATTTTTGAAGCGTATGTGATCCCGACAGGCAGTATGGAAAAGACTTTGCTGGTAAATGATTTTCTGTTTGTAAACAAGATGACCTATGGCGCACGCATTCCGCAAACGCCTATCTCATTTCCGTTTGTACATAACACGATGCCTTTCTCGCAAACAACACCTTCTTACATCAAAGCATTACAGCTTCCGTATAAAAGATTACCTGCATTTACAGAAGTAAAACGGAACGATGTGGTGGTATTCAATTTTCCTGCAGGCGATACGATTATCAATGATCTTGACCACGGCAGCAAAATAACTTATTACGATGAGTTAAGATTCAGGTTTAAAGGCGATCGTGAAGCATTGATGGCCCAGTACCCGATACTGATACATCCGATGGATAAAACGGATAATTATATTAAACGTTGTGTAGGCGTTAGCGGCGATGTGATACAGGTTAAGAATGGTTCATTGTTCGTTAATGACCAGCCTGCATTTGTTGCACCGGGCGCGCAAACAGAATATCTGATCGAAACCAATGGAACAAATTTCTCGGATAATTTTCTGAAAGATGAATTGGGAATTGATGTTGATAATCCCGATGGCCAGATCAGCGTAAATACAAGTAAGCCAAATACGGTGATCATTAATATGACCGCATCAGAGGCCGAGAAAGTAAAAAAACAACCGAATGTAAAAACGATCGTTCCCTATTCCGGTAACCAGGTGGGCGAAACTTTTCCAAACGATGAAGTTAATTATCCATGGACCATTGATAATTACGGGCCGTTAAAAATCCCAAAGAAAGGAGATGTGTTATCTGTTACACCACAAACCATCGCCATCTATCGCAGGCTGATTGCTACATATGAACACAATACGCTGGAAGAAGTAAACGGAAAATATATCATCAACGGAAAAGAGACCACTACATACACCACTAAATTTAATTATTACTGGATGATGGGCGATAACCGCCACCGCAGCCAGGACAGCCGCTACTGGGGTTTTGTTCCCGAAACAAATATTGTAGGAAGAGCCTCATTGATCTGGTTCAGCTGGGATAAAGGCCCGAGATGGAAACGGTTGTTCAACGGAATTCATTAAGCTGTTAGCTCTTTAGCTATAAGCTATGAGCCGTAAGCCTGTATTGATAAATTACTCAAAGCTCATGGCTGATAGCTGATGGCTCATAACTTACAGCTCAAAGCTAAACACCAACTATGCACCAACACAAATACAGTTTTGAATTTGAAGCGTATGACTCTATTGATGAATTATCAAAAGAAGATGCCGCTTTATTACGCGAGGCGCAACAGGCTACCAATATTGCCTATGCGCCGTATTCAAATTTTCATGTAGGTGCGATGGCGATGCTGGCGAATGGCAAAACCGTTGCCGGCAGCAACCAGGAGAATGCGAGTTATCCTGTTGGATTGTGTGCTGAAAGAGTATTGTTATCCGCTGCATCTTCTTTATACCCCGGCGTTCCCATCCAAACCATTGCGATCAGTTATAATGGCGCGAATGTAAACAGCAACCGCCCGATATCTCCCTGCGGTATCTGCCGCCAGACATTGGTAGAATATGAAACACGTTTCAAACAACCCATCCGTTTGATCCTCGCCGGAATGGAAGGAAAGATATTTATCATCCCCAAAGCAAGTCTGCTGTTGCCGTTTGGGTTTTCGGGTGAGGATATGAAGTAGTTAAAAGTTAATAGTTAAAAGTGAGAGTTATCACAACCTGATTTCTCAACTATTAACTTTTAACTATTAACTGTTAACTAATTTATTACCGTATCAACACAGTCGTTCCCTTCAACGAAAAATGCTGCCCTGTATCGTGGTCAATATAATCAAGTGTCCATACATAAGTGCCGCTAGGTTGTGGTTGTGCGTTCACTCTTCCGTCCCATTTTTTTGTCCAGTCTTTTGTTTCAAATACTACCTGCCCGTAACGGCTATACACCCTGAACTCGAGCTTATCTGCTTTGAATGCATTTAATGGATAGAGATAATCATTCAACCCATCGCCATTCGGCGTAAAGGCAGAAGGCACGGCAATATAACAGCTTGCGAGAACTGTAATGATCTTATAGGCAGTATCAGCACAATTAAAACTATTCTCCGCCACCAGCCGAGTGGTATATTTATTTGTATGCCCCGTGATCGCATACGATTGCGGGCCCGGAGCCTGTAATGTACTGGTAGCGCCGTTTCCGAAGTTCCATTGCCATGCAATGGTATTGGCTGTACTCATGTCTGTAAAATGCAGCGTATCTGTAGGGCATAAAGTATCGGCCACAGCAAACCCGGCTTTTACGGTTTGATCGATAAAAGTAAAATTGCTTCTTGCGGTATCAGAACAAATGCCATTGCTTACACTGAGCTGCAAAGCATGCGGGCCAAATGATCTGGATACGAGCACCGGATTCTGAACAATGCTTATTAAAGAACTATCAACGCTCCATTGCCATTGCGTGGTGCCGCCATACCCGTTTTGTGAAAGATAAATAGTATCTGCCCTGCAGCCGGGTGCAACCGTTGACTGAAAATCTGCAGTAGTAATATTTTTTGTTGTGAACGAAAGCGAAGAGCCTGCCGGTGTAATGAACCCGCATTCATCGATGAGTGTGTTTCCATCACTTCCATTCTTTAAATGGATAGTGAATGTTCCGTTTACACGAATGGGCGCTGTAAGAAAAACATTGATAGTTGAACTCAATCCATTACTGCAAATACCAGATGCACTTTTTATTGTTACAGCTGACGGGCCGGTAATAAAAAAATCGCTTCCATCAGCGGCAATAGATGAACAATCCATCGGCCTGCTGAAAACAAGTTGTAAGGTATCTGTGATACAGATTGGCGGAGTGATGCTATCCATTGGTGTTGGATTGGCGCCAAAGAATTTAAAACTGATCTGTTCACCTGTTGCAAGGTTATTTGCACAGTTATCTGTTAACGTATTTCCATCTGTTCCTGTTTTAGACGTTATTGTATAAGAGCCGCCTAACAAAACCGTATTTAGTTTGAGTGTGATAGAGTCGCTATCAAACCCAGTAGTACAGCCATTTCCAGAGGCAGATACAATTGAAACAGGAAACGCGCCGCTGATAGAAAAATCACTTCCATCCGCAGCAATGGTTGAACAGTTGATCCTTTTATTCATCTTGATCGTAACCGAAGTGCCGTTGCATGCGCCATAGGCGCTTACCATTGTTGGCACAACAGGATTAACGATGCTGGCCGTTCCTCCCTGTTGTTGACTTGTTGGAAAAGAAAGTGCGTAGCCACTTTGGTTGGTACTTGTGTAGTGACTGATCAAAAGCAAATAATCGTGGCCAACAAAAATTGTTGGCATAGTACTGAATGTTGAAATATTTTGTGTAGCCGGATCCGACGCACATTCAAATGGATTTTTTCCTGCGGGTGATGCACCGGTCGGCCCCGAAGATCCGGACCAGTTGGCAGAAACAATGAGTGCTTTATTCGTGTATATCTCAGACGGATCGTGGCCGGTAATATCAAACAATTGCCAGTCATAATCATCAGCCAGGTTTACAGGTGTGATAACAAATCCAAAAGTACCCGTTGCATAACAGGTAAACTTATACCAGTAAGGATTAACATCCGAATAAGTGGCACCATCTGCGGTGCATTGCGTTGGTATTGTTTTACCGCCACATGCAGGCACAGATGTCTGCGAAAAAAAAGTAGTACCGCAAACAGGAAAGGCTGAAAAAGGATTTTGCCCCAAAGTTGAACACGACTGCGACCAACCGGCAAGCACCAGCATATTTATTAAAATAAAAAGAGGTATGATCTTACCAACACGTCGCATGATTGTAAAAATATTTCATTCGGGTGGTGGTTAGTGCAGGTTTTAAAAAAGAAATGTTAATTCAAATGAGAAATGAATAGAAGAGATTTAAAACAAAGTCTGCACACCATGTGCGATCTTAAACTCATGCCCCAGCAACCATTTCTTGCGCCATTTGCCGCCGCCATATCCAACCAAAGAGCTGTCGCTGCCGATCACTCTATGACAGGGAACGATGATGGCGATATGATTTTTTCCATTGGTACTGGCGGCTGCGCGTATCACTTTGGGATCGCCGAGGCGTTTGGCGAGATCCATGTAGCTGATCGTTTTTCCGTAAGGGATCTCCATCAGTTCGCTCCAAACCCTTACCTGGAAATCGGTACCGGTCTGGTGAACGGGGATATCAAAATTTCTTCGTGTGCCGTGGAAGTATTCGATCAGCTGTTCGGTGCATTGATGCATCACTTCACTGATGCCGGGCTCGCCGTAAGTGAGCTGGTCGGGATTATCAACAAAACTCAGTTCGCCAATGTATTGGTCGGTGCCGCCGATCTTTAACATGCCAACCGGGCTCTCGTAATATGTATAGTGCAGTTCACTCATCAGCCGATACGTTGTCCGTTAGCAACCGTTTTATCCGGTTGCAATAAAATTACCTGATTATTCTCATCATACACGCCCAATACCAAACATTCGCTGAAAAAATTAGCGATCTGTTTCGGCGGAAAATTCACCACGGCCACAACCTGTTTGCCTTTAAGCGCTTCTTTTGTGTAATGATGTGTGACCTGCGCAGAAGAATGTTTGATGCCGAGCGGGCCAAAATCCACTGCCAGCTGGTAAGCCGGTTTTTTTGCTTTCGGGAAATCGTTAACTTCAACAATTGTTCCGCTGCGGATCTCTACTTTTTCAAAATCGTCCCAGTTGATCATGATCAGTTAATTTTGTCAAATCTAAAAACTAAATAGTTATGAAACGTACAGCAACCGCCGTTTGGAACGGTTCGGGCAAAGAAGGTAACGGAAACCTTAGCACCCAAAGCACTGTGTTGAATAAAACACAGTATTCTTTTAATTCGCGTTTTGCAGATGGTGTTGGTACCAACCCCGAAGAGTTAATGGCCGCTGCACATGCAGGTTGTTTTACTATGAAGCTGAGTTTTGTTTTAGGCGCAGCAGGTTTTACGCCTGAGTCTATTGAAACCAGCTGCGGTATTTCTCTGGAAGACGGAACGATCACCAAATCCGAACTCATCGTAAAAGCAAAAGTTCCCGGTATCACGCCAGAAAAATTCCAGGAATGTGCCGGCGATGCAAAAGCGAACTGCCCGGTGAGCAAGGCTTATAACATGGAGATCAGTTTGGACGCGAGCCTTGTTTAGTTAAACAAGTTAAAAAGGTTAAACTGGTTAAAAGGGTTAAAAAAGTAGACAATACCTTTTTAACCCTTTTAACTTTTTTAACCGTTTAATTCTTCTCAATGACGTT
>Ga0206949_1023_pt1 | contig 55147 bp, 38 predicted proteins | sample Alteio_BWOrgHeat_40_FD_153240 | JGI IMG/M metagenome (GOLD analysis project Ga0206949, IMG submission 153240) | Enriched cells from forest soil in Barre Woods Harvard Forest LTER site, Petersham, Massachusetts, United States -... | ecosystem: Environmental > Terrestrial > Soil > Temperate forest >...
TTAAATACGGTAGTGTCTGCCCATCCATGCTCGTCATCGCCTATCAGCGCGCGATCAGGATCTGCGCTCAAGGTTGTTTTACCGGTACCACTAAGGCCGAAGAAAAGGGCTACATCGCCGTTCTTACCCTCATTGGCAGAGCAGTGCATGCTCAGTACCTTATGGTCATGCGGCAATACAAAATTCAGCACCCCGAAGATGCCTTTCTTCATTTCGCCCGTATATGCCGATCCACCTATCAGGATCACCTTGCGGGTAAAGTTAACTATCGTGAAATTCGCCTGGCGGGTACCGTCAGTGGCTGGGTCGGCAATAAAGCCGGGAGCCTGCAGTATCAGCCAGTCATGCTTTTGATTTGTTATTTCGCTCGTTGTAGGGCGCAGGAACAGGTCGTTGCAAAACAGGTTGGCCCACGGAGTTTCATTTACTACCAGCACATTCAGACGGTAAGCCGGGTCAGCACACGCATAGGCATCGCGCACCCATACTTCTTTGCCGCCTAAGTAAGCACATACCTTATTGTACAGCTTGTCAAACGCCTCAGGCGCTATCGGAATGTTCACATCACCCCAGTCCACACTATGCTCTGTTATAGCATCCTTTACCGTAAACTTATCCTTAGGCGACCTGCCGGTGAATTTACCGGTGCTCACGCACAATGCGCCGGTGTCATTAAGCACGCCCTGCCCCAATTCTAAGGTCTTTTTCACCAGTTCTTCAGGGGAGAGATTCCAATGCGCTACAGATACATCAATACCCAGTCCAGGTAAGCTGGCAGCGGGATTTTTTTTGCCGAATTCTTGCATATGTTATCTTTTTATGAAATAATAATACAGGCGGCAAAAATAATACTAAATGCTGTAAATAGGATATTATTTTTCCACAGAAACACCCTCAAATCCGCTGCAAAAATTTATCATTTATTCGACCCTGCATTACGATTTTGTTATTTAGTTGTTATTGCCATATAACATCAGCTAAAATTCATCGAAAGTCTCCACTTTTGTTGCCCCCTGTTGGAAATATTTTCCGTCCCCCTTTCAACTGTTTAACAAAAATCATTAAGCATGCCCAGGATCGTACTACTTATACTGTCCTTTCTGCTCACAGTCCATTTGGCCGCGCAAACCGAGGTCATCTATAACTATGAAGGCATCGCATACACCAGCAAAGGACAACTTGTGGCAAACGCCGAGATAAACATGCGCATCCGCATCAGGAATGCAAAAGCTGCCAACGCCGTTGTTTACGAGGAAACGCAGTTTATCTCCACAGATGAAAAGGGGCTGTTCTTTCTGCACATAGGCAATATGGCTATATGCGGCACTGGTAATAACGACCGGTTCATGAAAATAGAATTAGCAGCCACCGGTGAATCCCTTCCGGGTCGTGTCATGTTCAGGTGCATCAAATGCCGCTTGTGCAACCTCCGCTACATGCCGCACCGTATAGCACAAAAGAGTTAAGCCCTACTCTACCCCATGCGTCAGCCGCTCCACAAAATACATATCTAACTCACCCTTATTTTTTGCTTTTACTTTGCCCCGATGAATGCAGTTGAACTTATTTTTCACCATCTGGTAAGTGCTGCCTGATATGTTTATCTTACCTACCTCGCCGCTGCTCTCCATTCTTGCCGCCTGGTTCACGGTATCGCCCCAAATATCGTACGCAAATTTCTTGATGCCAACTATCCCAGCCACTACAGACCCCGAATGTATACCCACTCTCGCTTCAAACGCTATCTCACCCACTGCCTCCTTCTCTTTTTTGCGTCTTGCTATATAATCCTGTATCTCAAAGGCTGCATTCACCATATCCGCAGCATGAGTGTAAGTGATCACCGGCAGCCCCGACACACACATATAAGAGTCGCCTATGGTCTTTATCTTTTCTACGTTGTATTTCTCTATGATGTTGTCAAACTCACTGAAATAGCGGTCTATCTCGGCTACCAGCAGTTCTGCGCTCACCTGCTCGCTGATAAGCGTAAAGCTTTTAAAATCTACGAACATCACCGTTACCATGGCATAACTGCGCGCTGCGGTATGCCCTTTCTCTTTCAGCTCCTCGGCCACTTCCGCTGGCAATATATTCAGCAGCAGCATATCCGATTTCTTCAGCAGGTCTTCCGTTTGATGTAACAGTTTGTCGGTTTTCCTTTTTTCTATATTCAGCTCCTGGGTACGCTCCTCTACCTTCTGTTCCAGCAGCAGGTTCTGCTCTACCACTAATCGCTCGTTATCCTTTTGCTGTTTCTGCCGTTTCTTTCTCAGCACCCGCACATAATCTACCATACCATAAAACAGCACCAGTATAGACACCAGCGCACCCACCGGCCCCACCATCCTCAGGCTCGCCGGCAATAGCTCCACGGTCACCAGCGCAAAAATGCAGTACCCATAATCCAGCCATACATAAGATATCATCGCAAACGCCGCAGACCGGTCATTCTTTTTCAGCCATAGATACATGAGTATGCCGGTCATCACAAAAATGATCAGCTCTGGCAGCAGCAAGCTCAGCATATTAGCGGTCTTCCATGGCAGGAAGAACGAAGAAACTACTGGAAACAGACCGGTTGATAGTACTACACCCCAGTACAGCTTGTGCAATGACCGGTGAGTACGCAGGTCGGCAACCATAGTCGCCGTAGAGGCCGTACCGAAAATAAAGAACGGGAACAGGAAAAAATTAGGATACCTGCTCAGGAAATACCACGGATAGTCGCCCCAGAACAACGACGCCATCACCCCGAAATTATCCAGGTAGTAGAGTACGTGGCACAATGTGGCTAACATCAGTATCAGGTAGTTTTTGTTCACGGAATAGATGAACGTGATGAGCCAGTAAAAGATGGCCAGCAGGCAGATCCCCCCATAAAACATAAAGAAATCATGCACTTTGCGCTCACGGGTATACCACGTATCTGCCGGTACTATCGCACACTTAATATTGTTCACCTCCGACCATCGCAGGCTCGTATGCACTTGCAGGTACACCACCACGCTCTGCTGTGCCGCCAGCGACAGGCTAAAGATCACATCAGGTCCCGGCACGCTGCGTTTGGCGGGAGCTACCGCCCACCCGCTGTTCTGTATCACCACCTTCCCGTCGGGATAAACAATATAACAATTGACATCCGAATACAGTTTTTCGGTCTCTAATATCCACGAGGTGATCTTACCCGTATCCGAGGTGATCTTTATTTTCGCCCAGTAATAAATGTCGTTCGTCCCTTTGCCGGGGGCTATCGTATTTTCTTTAAACAGCGAATCAAAATGACCCGATGCCACCTGCGCAAACGAATACTGTCCTTCCAGTATCCGCATATCAGGCGTTATATCCGTTTGTTCTGCCGCATCTGGCTTTACCAGGTATGGAGGTGGACTTATTTTTGCTGCCGGTACAGCAAGGGGAATAAAAAAGTATATAAAGAATAGTAGAAAAGATCTCTTCACCCGGATTATTTATTAAACAAAGATAACAATAATTACCGCCTGTCTATGGCTTAGTTAGCTGCTGATCCTACAGTTATCCCGTCAATTTGTTCACTTGTCGTTCAATATCCTCGCCACATTGCTGGTCAGCACGGGTATCACGTCCTGCTCAAACCACGGGTTCTTCTTTTGCCATATCCGGTTTCTCGGCGATGGATGAACCAGCGGCAGGTATTGAGGCAAAAACTCATGATAGTGTTTTACGTTCTCTGTAATACTTGTTTTAAAGGCATCTCCTAAATATCTTTTCTGGGCATATTGTCCTATCAGCAAAGTGAGTTTTATTTGTTTCATGCTTGACAGCAGCCTGTCATGCCACAGTGGCGCGCATTCCGGCCTTGGCGGCAGGTCACCCGATATCCCCTTTCCCGGATAACAGAAACCCATCGGCACCAATGCAAACAAAGCCGGGTCATAGAACTGTTGTTCACTTACGCCCAGCCAGCGGCGCAGTTCTTTACCACTTGCGTCGTCCCAGGGCACACCGCTTGCATTTACTTTTACGCCCGGCGCCTGCCCTACTATCAATATCCTCGACCGCCCACTCGCTTGTATTACCGGCCGGGGTTCATAAGGCAGATAGCGCTTGCACACCACACATGCCCTTATTTCATCAAGAAGCTTTTTCATACAGCAAAATAACTAAACCATCAGGATTCTACCTTATCTGTTACATAAATGTGCCCCTGACCCTAACTCACCACCTATTCTAAAAACAACATTACCCACCTTTTCAACATAAAAATTTTACTTTTATCCCAAATCACAAACATGCGTTTCAGTATCGTCATAATTTTTATTCTGCTGTGTCTCGCTTCCGGCGCTTCCGCCCAGTTGCACGACAACGACTACCGCAATTCCGCCAACGAATATTACTGGGCAAACCGCATGCCTGACAAAGACTACTGGCAGCAGGATGTGCAATACAAGATACGCGCTACCATGCACGAAGAAGACAACCGCATCGATGGCACTGAAGAACTCACCTACTGGAACAACTCCCCCGACACCCTCCGTTATGTATACTTCCACCTCTACCAGAACGCCTTCGTAAAAGGCTCCCACCTACATGAACTGGAACACGCCAATAAAGTAAAAACCGTAATGGGCAAAAAAGAAGCGGCAGGCCTCGGCATCGTATCGGAAGACATCCGTGTCGATGGACAAACCGCAAAGACAGAGCTGGACAATACCATCATAAAAGTGTTTCTCCCCACCCCGTTAAAGCCGGGCGGTAAGATCGTTATCAAAATGAACTTCAGCACCTGGTACGACAATGGCCTCACCCGCCGCCGTATGCAGATGTATGATGCCTGGGGCTTTAAGCACTACAACGGCACACAGTGGTTTCCCAAGCTCAGCGTGTACGACCGCATGCACGGCTGGGATACCTACCAGCACCTCAACAAAGAATTTTATGGCGACTACGGTATCTACGACGTTACGCTCGACTTCCCCTCCAACTACATACTCGAAGCTACCGGCATACTGCAAAACAAAACCGAGATGCTGCCCGATACCCTTCGCGCAAAACTGGACATTAAGAACTTCGCCGCCAAAAAATGGAACGAACCACCCTCTACCATCATTCCTTATGTAAAGGGCGAACGCAAGGCATGGCACTACATAGGCAATAACGTACACGACTTCGCTTTCACCGCCGATCCCTCTTTCCGTATCGGTACCGCTTACTGGAATGGTAATGAATGCGTAGCTATAGTGCAGGAACCACATGCCGCAGGGTGGCAGAATGCCACCGACTATATGACCAAAATTATCAAGACCTTCTCCGAAGACATCGGCATGTACCGCTACCCCAAGATAGTAGCCGCCGATGCGCAGGATGGTATGGAATACCCCATGATCACCCTCGATGGCGGCTCTGAGCCCGGCTATCGCGGCCTGTTCACACACGAGATAGGTCATAACTGGTTCTACGGCCAGGTAGGCAGTAACGAGACCTACCGTGCTGCTATGGACGAAGGGTTCACACAGTTCCTCACCTCATGGGGCCTGCGTCGCATAGATGGCGACAACATGGTAGTCGGCAAACCCAAATCTAAATACAGGCGGCATTTCGCAGAGCCGCAAAATGTACTCGACCGCAACGTCCTCAACCGCTACACTTTTGATGCCCTCAACCAGAACGAGATCGCCATCAACACACATTCCGATGATTTCAACAATGCCCTGAATCACGGCGGCGGCTATGGCCTCGTTTATTACAAGACCGCATCTATGCTCTACAACCTCCAGTACACCCTTGGCGACTCCCTCTTCCAGGCTGCCCTGCACCATTATTTCGAGCAGTGGAAATTCGCTCATCCTTATTTCGAGGACTTCAGGGCTTCGGTCATCCAGTTCACGCACGTAGACCTGTCCTGGTTCTTTGATGAGTGGTTCGAGACCGTAAAGACACTCGATTACAGCATTGGTGGCATTCACCACATCAGCGGGGCAGATAGCTTTGCCATTAAGTTCCGCAGGCCCGGCGCTATGCAGATGCCGCTCGACTTTACCATCAAAGCAAAAGACGGCAGCACATACAGCTACTACATACCGAATACCTGGTTCCAGAAACAGACCACTGCTACTACCCTCCCCAAATGGTACGGCTGGGGCAAGCTCCACTCCGACTATACCGCGCACGTAAAGGTTCCCTCGGGCATAAGGAGTGTGCAGATAGACACCACCTACCGGCTTGCAGATGTAGACATGGTAGACAACTACAAAACCAAGTGCATGCCGGTAAGCATGAATGCCATAAAAACCATGCTCGATGGGGGCCTCACCCCGCAGTGGGACCGCCGCCAATACCGCCTCTATATCCGCCCTGACGTCTGGTGGAACCCCATAGATGGTATCAAGGCAGGTGTGCACTTCGAGGGCGACTACTTATTCAGCCTCTACAAGATCGACGCTACCGTATGGTGGAACACTCATGCCCTGCAGGAGACCGCCTATGAGTCCTTCGCAGGCCAAAGCACCTACGCGCACTACCAGCCGGTCAATTATTCCATCAACTACAATTCCCCCATTGTGCGCAGCATGCCTAAGTTGCAGCTACAGCTCAACAGCCGCTACATAGATGGTGGCTGGTATCAGCGTGGCGGGTTCAACTGGCTGCTCAGTGACCACAATACCGCGCAGGTATACGCGCAAAGCATGTGGCGCAAGAACAGCTATGCCGAAAGCTACCTCGCAGATCCCGGTGACTGGAACAGCACCTGGGCACGGCCAAACACATCGCTCAACTTCGCATGGGCACACACGTACAACTATATGCAGGGCACAGGCAAGTACACCTTCAGTTTCCGCGCACCATTCCTCGAAGGCAATACTGCGCCCGACAATTATTCTTATGCCCAGCTCGAATCTATCAACTCCACTACCGTGGGCAAGCTGGAAGTGCGCACACGTCTCTTTGGCCGCTATGGCACGGGCACACGGCTGCCTTACGAGAGCCTCCTCTACATGGCCGGCGCCAGCCCCGAGGAAGAAATGGAAAATAAATACACCCGAAGCATAGGCACCACTCCTACCGATTGGGATGGTATCTCGTCATACAACACCAACCATTTTCAGCAGGGCGGCGGCCTCGATCTCCGTGGCTATGCCGGTTACTTTGCACCAGATGACCACAACGGCCAGCAGATGGAGGGCTACAAGGGCCGCAGCGGTGCAGCGGCCAATGCCGAGATCGGTTTCGAGAACTACATGCCATGGCATCCACGCTTTTTCAATAAGTGGCTCCATGCCGCCGTATATGGCTTTGGCGATGCAGGCGTTATGCAGCTCAGCTATTTTGCCACCAACAATATTTCCACCATTGTCCCATCCAATGTATGGAGTACCCTGCATGCCGATGCCGGCTTAGGCTTTGCCTTTACCATCAAGAACTGGGGCGTGTTCGAAAAAGCCAAGCCGCTCACCATTCGTCTCGATTTACCGGTCTTCCTCAACCGCCCGCCGTATAGCAATGACCAGTACGCTACACTCCGGTATGTGGTAGGGATCAACCGTGCGTTTTGATAGTTCGGTAGTGCCCTTAAAATGTTGGTATAAACGATATAAACAAACATGCAAAAGTTGTTCCGGTTATATGATCGATACAGCCAGGCGGTAGTTGCCTTTATCCTTGCATTGTACTGCCTGCCCCTGTACTTCACCCTTCCGCTCGTCCGCACGCTCGATGGCGCCTGGGACCGTGCGTTGAATTACTGCGTTTCAAAAGACTTCGTTTTCGGCACCGACATTATTTTCGCCTATGGTCCGCTGGGCTACCTAAGCACACGGTATGGCGAGTTCATCAGCCCCTTGCAGTTCGTCACCTATGATGTGTTTGTGTTTACAGGCTTTTACTATTTTTTCTACAGGTACCTGCCGCCCCGCAAAGGTTGGCTCTACATCTTGTTTTTTGGCTTGTTGCTCATGCGCGCCGGCAATTGCTCCCAGGTACTGTTCTTCCTGTTTACAATATATACCACTTTGTTTTTTTTAAAGGATAAGATCAGTTATTTCGAGCTCATCTATTGTAGCCTTTCGGGTATATTGTTGTTCTTTATTAAGCTCAATTATGGCATCATATCTCTCGCACTCCTGTTACTGGTAGCCGCTTTTTTATTTGTTAAAGACCGCAAGGCGTGTATCATCTACCTTACTGTATCAGCCATTTTTTTCACGGTTATTCTGTTCCGTGTCCACATAGATGTGATCCACTACATAAAATATGGCTTGTTGTTGATCACCAATTACGAAGAGGCCCTCAGCCTGCCCGTAGCCGCCTTTCAGTTCCCGCATATCATCGCTATAGCGCTCATCCTGCTGCTGTTATCAGTACTTATTGCTTCGGCCATCAAACTACGTCATGCAAAGACCTTTGGCCTGCATAGTGTCTTATCCATTCTGCTGTTTTGCCTCTCCTGCTTCCTGTTTTATAAAAATGGTTTCACACGTGCCGATTTCTGGCATTGGTGCGACTTTTTTTGCATCTTCCCGGCCTTCCTCGTCGCAGCAGTGGTTATATCCGGGTTTGCGGCTTCAGTTACCGGCCGTCTGGTGGCCATTATCGGCATTGCACTGTCCAGCTACGCTATCGCTTACCGGGACAATAGCAGCGAGCTCACCTGGTTTGGCGACGACGACATTGTTTTTTATGAATCTAGCATTTCGCCTATAGGTTACTTTTCCTCTATGTTCACTCCGCCCGATGCGTCCATCAATCCCAACTTTGTTTTTCCTCCTGCAAAGGCCACATTGATCGGGCAGCAAACAATGGATATCCTTCCGTTCGATAATCTCCAGCTTATCTACAACAATCAGCTGAATTATTTACCTCGCCCATCCATTCAGTCTGCTTATTGCACCACCATCGATTCATTAAATGGTAGCTGGTTAGCATCAGCCCGGCGCCCACAAGTGCTCATGCTCCGCAACATCGATATCGACAATCGGTATTCCTTCTGGGACGAGTCCATCACCAAAGCTTCTATTCACCTCAATTATAACTATCTCGATTTCATGGGTCGTCCCGAAGATACTTTGGCGCCTATGTCCTACCTCATCCTCAGCTCCATACCCGGCAGTTCCCGCCGTCCCGAATTTAAACCGGTAAAAGAGATCACCACAGCCATGAACGAGATGGTGCGCATCAGTTTCGCCGAAACCGAAGCCATATACATGCAAGCCGATATCGGCTATACCACAGCCACCAGTCTCAGCAGGTTCCTATCTCAGGCGCCCGCTTTAAATATCACCCTCTATTACGATGATGGCTCCTCCGGCACGTTCAGGGCTATCGTCCCTATCCTACGCGGACCTGTGCTCATCAACAAAGCAGTTACCAACAGCATGGAACTTAAGAATTTCGTTTCAGGCAACCTCAGGAAGAACAGAAATATTGTCGGTTTCTCTTTTAATCCAATAGCTACCGGCTTCCGCCCCACCGTCAACGTCACCTTCCTGAAATTTACCAATTATTAGTAAATTTGAAAATGTAGCACGATTTTTGATGTATCTCTGTTATGCCCAGAAAACTACTCCTATATACCTTCCTCATACTTCTTGTCTGCATAGCAAGTTGTAAGAAAAAGAGTACCCCGGCACCAACCACCACCATTACCCATCACACATCCTCCAAAATGAACGGCAACTGGATGTGGCAGGGAACATATGACTACTATGCCAACACATTTAAGGATGTCTTTATTCAATTCCCCGTGGTTGTTATCAATGACACTACTGTAGTTGCTAACTACGATACACTGATTTGGAATCAAAGCCGAGGTTGCTTCTACCGCTCGCTTGGCTATGGTTACAATGGCCTAGAGGATAATGAACACCTTTATTATAACATCAACAACGATTCGATGAGTTATGGGCTGCAGATGTATAGCTATAAGAGTCAATTACTATCTGTATATGCAGGCTGGTACATACCCAATCCTTCTCTTAAAAATTATCTGCCGGGTATTGTGGGCACACAGGTATTATCCGGTAAGGATTCCGTCGTTTTAGACGGTAACAGTACAAATGCTTTTGACAGCACTTATACGACCACTACCCTTATCAACTTTTGGACAGCTAACGATTCTACCATCATATTCGACAAAACTTTCTTAGCCACTCCCGACAGTGCATTACACTACAGGTGTACCGATTTAGTTGCCAGGACGATAATTTTTCAGAGCTTTCACCAGGAGGATCCGGAAGCTTCTTTTTGTTTATCAACACTCATATATCACTATGATACAAAACAAATATTTTTCAGTCAACAAGGTCATTTTGTTGATAGTAACATATTGCACACGTTCAAGGTAACCTATACTAATTAATTTGCTTCCGGGTTCAATTTTTGCTATCAGAATCACTTTTCCACCGTTCACCAAATTATTAGTGAATTTGAAAATGTAGCACGATTTTTGATGTATCTCTGTTATGCAAAGAAAACTACTCCTATACACCCTCCTCATTCTGCTTGCCTGCACAGCTGCTTGTAAGAAAAAGAGCAATGCCGTCTCACATACATCTCCCAAAATAAATGGCAACTGGATGTGGCTGGGAAAATCTTACTATTTCGATGTTCCATCGCCTCCCGATGTTTTCATGCAGTTTTCTGTGGCCGGTATAAGCAACAACACTGTAATCGTCTTCGGGAATGATACGCTAACCTGGTCGTCGCAAGAAAATGCTTTCTACCGTAATCTTGATCCAACTAGCACCAGTATCAATGAGGAGTTATTGTCTTACAACACTACCAACGACTCTATGACTTATTTTGCTCAGGGAAACTCATCCTCTGGCGGTGCTAAATTATCTTTATATGCAGGCTGGTACATACCCAATCCTATGCTGAAGAACTATCTCTCAGATATTGTCGGCACCAAGGTATTTACTGGCACAGGCGATAATTGGTTTGTAATTCGCCAGCCACAGGATAGCACCTATACCGTCACCGCCACCTTTACTTTTTCGGCAGTTAACGACTCTACCATTACATTCGACAATGACTTTCTAAACATTGGGGACGGCACGTTACATTACAAGTCCACCGATGCCGTGGCGAAGACGGTTACCTTCCAAAATTTTCATACTTATTATTACCGGCTATCAACACTTACCTACAACTACGAAACAAAACAGTTAATTTTCGATCAGCACTATGTAGATATAGGTATACACAACGAGGTAGTTTTCAAATAGGTCATCCAAAGGGTGTATCTCAATTTTCCGCTTTATTTTACGTAAATTCCCAGTATGCTCCAGCGGAGCTACCGCTTAGTAGCGCAACAATATTCTGAAGCTCTTTTATGCCCCATCGCGGGCTACCCAATTCGCGAATATTTGAATTACACCTCCGCTGTGCAGGATTTTTAATCCTGTACTACATGGAGTGAGATTTGCAATCCCACTTAGTTCGAGAACGAGATATTATTTCGATTATTATAGGTAATAAATATATCTTCCATTAACTCCTTTTCACAATCCACTTGGCGAGTCATTGTTATTTTTCTTGCAAGAAAATAACAATACACCGAAAGCAAATAGAAATATTTTCAAAAATACATAATTATTAATTAACTATTTATTCATAATTGAAAAAATAAAAATTGCATACTGTTTCCCTTTTTATCATATTTCAATTCCAATCTATCTAAAAACATTTTTTCAAATTTTATCTTTATTTGTTTATTCTCATAAGAGCTGAAATCTTTATTTATATTCTTCCAACTTATATTTTCCAACTTATAATTAGCTGAAACCAAACCAAGTGTTGTTTTTTTATTTTCATTTCCTCTGACCCAAAAACTTATGTAATAGTCATCTGTAGGCAACTTAATATACATACAATACCAATAATCGCTACTGTCTCTTCTACCATCTTTAAAAGATTGGGGAGGTATATATTGCGGATTATTTTTCTTAAACTCTTCAATTTTATTTATGAGTTCTGTTTCACTAACTGCAAACTCATAATTTTCCGCATAACAATAGCTACCTGCCGGAGCTATATATTTCAATCCAAAATATAATGTGAATATACATGCTGCAATGATGATAATATATTTCATTAAATTTTATTTAATTTTATTTGTATAATCATTCCACATCATTGTTTCAAAGATACCAATTGGATAACTAAATTGATATAAAGTTTTAGGTAGTGCACAAAAACCAACAAATAAACCAGAAGTCAAAGCAGTCGTACTTGACCAACCGTCAGATGCAAATACCATAACGTTCATTCCACTCGTCCGCGAATGCTTCGCGGATGCTGCGGTTCGGCGTTTCCGAACGCCTGTTTCCACTTGTCCGCCATGACCAGTATACTACAGATCGATTGGAACGCTATTAATAAGCCCCCCGCCGTTTGCACCTGTAATCACTTGCACCCAATAAATATGTTTTCCATTAACTCCATTTCACAATCCCCTGCCCGATCTTTGCATCACCGTAGAGAGGTTGTACCTTCTTACACCACATCTTGCCTGCCGGTAGGTCTGCCGATCAGTAACTCATCGAAAATTTTTGGTGAAAGTCACTCAAGCTAAATATTTATATTTTTCTTAACTTGTTGTGCAAAGAAAGTGTACACTTTTTGTTCAGTTTTTGTACAGTTTTTGTTCACTTTTCCATCTGTCAAAACGGGAAATTGCACACAAAATGATTGATTATCAACAATAATCTGAGCAATAATCAGAAATTGGACGCTGAAAAAAGAATTTGTACAATTGGCGTTCAGTTATAAAATAAATTTAATTTGAATAGATTGCCTGGTTTTTCCGAAAAGTGTGCAAGTTTGTGCAATAAAAATAGGTTAAAAGGTTGATTATCAATTGCAATGTGAGCAATAAATACCTTGCAGTAACCGCAACAACCGAAGTAAACCCGCAATTTTACGCAAGGCAAAAAACTCAATCGATTTCGCAAATTTTAGTTTAGACAAGCAATATAACACACTGACTATCAATTGCAATGTGAGCAATAAATAGTTGCGCAATGTCGCCTATCGGAGCGTAAAGGGACTCGCTCTCCTCGGAGAGGGCCGGGGAGAGGCTCTTTTCTCTTATCTTTGCACCATGGCCAATGAGCAGGACATAGAAGATGTTTGGGACGATGAGGAACCGGAAGCCGAAGTGTCGGAAGCTGACGATGTGCCGGTCGAGCGCCTGCGCTTAGTTACCAGTAAGACCCAGGAAGCGCTGCGTATAGATAAATTTCTGATGCACCGCCTCGAGGGCGCCACACGCAATAAAGTGCAGCAGGCTATCGAGGATGGGTTCATACTCGTCAATAATGAGATCGTCAAGCCCAACTATCGCGTTCGGCCAAACGACACCATCGTAGTTTTCGAAACCCGCAGGTCAGAGTCTGCAGAAGTGATTCCGGAAGACATGCCGCTGAACATCGTTTTTGAAGACGATGCACTCATGATCATCAACAAACCTGCGGGCATGGTTGTTCATCCCGGCTGCGGGAATTATACAGGTACGCTCGTTAATGGCCTGGCATACTACCTGCAGCAGTTGCACGTAGATATGGAGAACCTGATGCGTGTAGGGCTGGTGCACCGCATAGATAAAGATACTACCGGGCTGCTGGTCGTCACCAAGCGGCAGGAACTGATGAATATAATGGCCGCTCAGTTCAAAAAACATACAGTATACCGCCGCTACATAGCCCTCGTTTGGGGCGACTTTGATGAGGACGAAGGCACCGTACAAGTCAACATTGGCCGCAATCATCGCTTCCGGAAGATCATGGACGCCTTCCCTGATGGTGACTATGGCAAGGACGCCATCACGCACTACAAAGTGCTGGAGCGCTTCAACTATGTTACATTGGTCGAGCTGCGACTGGAGACTGGCCGCACCCACCAGATACGCGTGCACATGAAGTATATAGGCCACCCGCTTTTTGGTGATGTTACCTATGGCGGCGATCGTATCGTTAAAGGTACAGTCTTTAACCGCTACAAGCAGTTTATCGACAACTGTTTTGGTATCCTTACACGGCAGGCGCTGCACGCCAAGGAGATCGGTTTCAGCCATCCCGTTACCGGCGAGTGGGTACAGTTCACTTCAGATCTCCCCGCCGATATGCAGGAAGTAATTGAGAAGTGGCGCAGCTACACCTCCGGCATGACCCGTCAGCTCCGCGAAAAGCTGGATAATGGTTGAGTAGAATTTTTATCACCCGTTTGTTAAATTTCGCCCGCTCGTTTTAAAATATATGCCCTGTTAGCCAAAAACGTTATCTTTGCTTCAACCCTATTGATAATTTTTCTTAATTTTTAAAACTTTTCTGATATGTCAGTATTAAATCTCCACCCACAATTACTAATGGGTATGCCAAACGCAGGTGAATTAGTAATTACATTATTGATCATTGTCGTGTTGTTCGGGGGTAAGAAGATACCTGAGTTAGCCAAGGGCCTGGGCAAGGGCATCCGTGAGTTCAATGAGGCTAAAGACGGTATTAAAAGCGAGATCGAATCCGGAATGAAAGAAAAGGAGAAAATCCCATCTTCTAATGCCAATACAACCAACAACGCATAATTACCTCGCGTTGAATTCCCTGGTCTCTGTTACCTGATTTTTTATTTGCAGCCCTTACAAGCTGCTTCCTGTACTGCTAACAACGATAAAACATGCAATTCAGATTCATGTCTGTATTCCTTTTTATAATTGCTGCGTCGCCTTTGGTGGCGCAGGAGCCCGTCAGGCATTTCATTAAGGCGTCTTCACCCGTGCCGCCGCCTTCGTCAGAGCCGGTTTACAATGCCCCGGCGACGCCTAAGAAGGAGCCGGTTGTAGCCGTAAAGAAGGAAGTTAAGGATAGCATCCCCGCACTTCCGGCCCAGGCTGCACCAAAGCCAGAACCGCAGAAGAGCTTACTGCTCACCGCCAATATAGACCCTGATGGTAAGAAAGGTTATAACCATGTGCCTTTGGCTGGCGAGAAAGCCTATTTTGGCGATAAGAATGACTACGTAAATGACTTTGTGCGCAAGTACCTTGAGTTGCATAATAAGACACTTGGCAGTGTGCAGAGCAATAGTCCCAAGCCTTTTTCGGTGATAGATAATGTGCTGGAGAAGAAGAACCTGCCCAAGGAGCTCAAGTATCTCGCTGTTATCGAATCGGCGCTTAATCATAATGCAGTATCTCATGCAGGCGCGGTAGGCCCGTGGCAGCTCATGTCTACTACGGCACGCATGATGGGCCTGTCTGTAAACCGGAAGCAGGATGACCGCCGCGACTGGGATAAGTCTACCATAGCCGCCACCAAGTACCTGGAATTGCTCTACAGCCAGCTCAATGACTGGTTGCTGGTAATTGCCGCGTACAACAGTGGTCCTACGCCCGTGCAGCGGGCCATAGCGCTCACCGGCAGCCACAACTTCTGGGATATCAAAGAATACCTGCCCCGTGAGACCCAGGGCCATGTGCTGGCCTTCATTGCAACAGCCAGTATCTTCGAGAACCTCAGCAAATTCATCGACCTCGGCAGCATCCCGGTCGACTATAAATTTGGCAAGGAAGAAGATCCATTGCCAGTGCTTGCCGCCCCTCCACCCGTTAAAGAAGTTGACGGGAAGCCTGTTGCCGGGGCCACTGCACCTGCCACCATGGTTAAGAAGTCACCGTTTACAGACGAGGAGTTGAAAAGCATGGCCATGTTGCGTATCACAGAGCCTATCAGCCTGGAGCTGGCTGCCACCGAGATAGGCGTGGATAAGAAACTACTCATCCGCTGGAATGTCGATTACGATATGTTTACCTACGGCACCTACCCTACTCCTTTTTACAACCTGCGCCTGCCAAAGGATAAAGTAGACATATTCCTTAAGAAGAAAGACTTCCTCATTAAGAAGTCGAAACTCATATTCGCAAACAGGTAATTTGAGTGACCTCCAATATTAATAGATAGATTTTGCATTTTCAATATTTTAAATTACCTTTGCAGTCCTTAAAAAATAGAATTTAATGGCAAACCATAAAGCAACCAAAAAAGATATTCGCCAGAGTGAAAAGCGTCGTGAGCTTAACCGTTATTACGGCAAAACTACGCGTAATGCTATCCGTACCCTGTTGGCAACAACTGATAAAGCGGCAGCAACAGAGCATATGAGCAAGGTGATATCTATGATAGATAAGCTCGCTAAGCGCAATATCATTCACAAGAATAAGGCAAGCAACATCAAGTCCGGTATCGTGAAAAGGGTGAGTGCTTTAGCTTAATTTGAACGACTGTTTTACTATTAAAAAACAGCCCCGCTATTCTGGGGCTGTTTTTATGTTCCACTCCTGTCCTCGCGCACTCTCGCCGCAGTAATTGAAGACGCATTTATATGTCAGTCCCCGCTCCCAGGTATATCATTCTGTCGCTCTTGCTGTTGGCAACTGCCATCGTTCAGGCTAAGGAGAAAGACCATACGCTCAATGGCAAATTGAAGGTTAAAGGCGGAGACACTTATCCATACCAGTTAGTATTCGGCGTTACTCATTCCTCTGTCATCAAAGGGTACTCCATTACTAAGCTGTCAGACGGCACGGACAATAAAACGGAGATCAGGGGGGTGATCAATAAGGAGAAGCATATCATCATATTCGCCGAGACAAAGCTACTGAGCGCCCCGCTGCCCGATGCTACTGCCTGCATGGTGAACGCGGTGCTTACCTACAAGCTGAAAGGCGGCAATTATGCACTCTCCGGCTTCTTTAAAGGCAAAGACAGCGACCATAAAGATTGCGGCGAGGGTAGCCTCGAGTTTACCATACCCGCCACCGCTGATGACCTCTTTGCAGATGATACTGCTACAGTAGCAAAGCCGGAAAAGATGGAGTCTGCTGCTGTACTTAATGAGGCTATGACAGGCGACGATAAGATCACGGCGGGTGTAGGCAAAGAATTTCAGTGGCACTCAGATACCTGCGTGGTAGCCATATGGGATGGCGGCGTTATAGATGGTGATGTAGTATCCCTCTCCATCAACGACCGTAAAGTGCTGGATAACTATACCCTTGTTAAAGAGCGAAAGCTGGTAAAGTTGCCGCTCACCGGGAAGGTGAACACCATCACTATCCTCGCCGAAGATGAGGGCCTCAACCCGCCCAATACCGCCGAGATGATACTCTACGATGGAGAGACATCTTACAAGGTTACGGCATTCAACAAGAAGGGTGAAAAAGCTATTATCGTGCTACGCCGTTAATGTAGCCTATGGCGCTATGCAGTGATAAAGACGCGGTTGATACGATAATCAACTATTTCATGCCGGGGGAAGGTTTCTGAAAATATCTGTTTTGTAGATTCCCATTTATCGTTGTCATTAATGATGTAGTTAAACGCCAGGCGGCCACCCGGAGACAGGCTATCCCGGCAGCTTTTCAGGAAGCCCGGAGACGTTACAAAATCGGGCACTACCCTGCCCATAAATACATCAACGAATATGAGATCGTACTTTGTGGTATTTATTTCCATATAGGCCATAGCATCTGCACATACTGGTTCTACCTTAGCATCAGGGCTGCCATACCTGAAGAAATCCATGGCCCACTGTAGTATGGTGCTATTCTTCTCCACCAGCGTGAAATGAGGATCGTAGCCTCTTTTGTGCAATACCCGTACTATGCTGCCGAGGCCGGTGCCCAGCACTAATACATTGTTCACCGAGGGTAGGAAATCCTTTAACCTCTTCGCGGCTGTAACGGCGGGAATATAGCGGTCGCCATCTGAGTAGAGGATGTCTTTGTTGCCTAACTGTAGCTGGTTACGGTACAGGAATATTTCAAGTACAACGTTATTATGTTCTTCCTTACGCCTGAGCCTTACGGGATAAATGAAGCTGAGCAGTAGTATGTAAATTGGTATACGGATATAATAAGTATTTTATCTACTGACCTAATCCCTGCCATCACGCATCCTTCTCTTTCTAAAGAAGGGCACTTTATTCTCATTGCCGTTGAGCAATCTACTGATGTTCTTATGATGGGTGAGCACCACCAGGAATGCAGTAGCTATGGCAAAGAGCCGGTAACTAAGTTCCTGAGCATGCGCATTAAATATAAACAATATCAGTAAAGGGAAAGCGATGCTTGCGGTAATAGAGCTAAGCGACACATAACGGGTAAGAAACAGCATAAGCATGAATACCACAACCAGGCTAATGGCTACTATAGGCTGTATAGACAGTATCATCCCGAACAAAGTGGCGATTCCCTTTCCGCCACGAAATTCGGCCCAAATAGGAAAGATATGGCCTACAACAGCGGCAAGGCCAAGGAATATCTGGAGATTTACAAAAGGCTCACTGGCAATGGTGTAAGACGATAACATGGACAATTTCACCGCAAGGAACCCTTTCAGCATGTCCCCCACCATAACTCCGGAACCTGCTTTGGTGCCCAATATCCTGAAAGCGTTGGTTGCGCCCGCATTGCCGCTACCATGCTCGCGAATATCTATGCCATAAACCCACTTACTTACCCAAACAGCCGTTGGAATTGACCCTATCAAATATGCTAAAACTAAAAGAAATGCTATTGCCATTACAGTTTTATATTCTTGAAGAAAACAAATTTAAACGTTCTCCATCAAATATCCTAATGGGATATTAGACAATATTTATACAATTAACCGAATAATAATCACGCGAAAATAAGAAATTTATTCTTTCCTGAAAAGTAGTGCTATCCAACCGTTCTGTTCCTGCCCTTTTATAAAACTAAAACCTGCTTTCAACGCAGCTTCAATAACTACCGGCTCATCTTCTGTCAGCAAGCCGCTCATCAGTATCATACCAGTGCTTTTCAGACGTTCATACAGTCCCGCCATATAGTGAAGCAAAATATGACGGTTGATATTTGCCAGGATGACATCTTCTCTATGAGGTGGTGCGTCTTCCAGCGAACCTATCTGCACTGTGATATTTTTGCATTTGTTCCTTTCCGCGTTCTCTATCGAATTTTCTATACACCATGGGTCATTATCTATGGCCAATACCTTCGCAGCGCCCAGCATTTCGGCCAGTATGGCCAGTACGCCTGTGCCGGTACCAAAATCCAATACTTCGCTCCCTTTCAGCGGCATATCTTTCATCATCGCCATCATCAGCTGTGTAGTGGCATGATGCCCTGTGCCAAAAGACATTTTAGGGGTAATGATGATGTCGTAAGGGGTGGTGACTGTAATATCATGAAAGTGCGCCCTTATAGTACAAAACCCATCTACTATTACGGGTTGAAAATTGGACTCCCATAAGGCATTCCAATTCTGCTCCGGGATTATTTCTGTGACATATTCAACTTGCGAATTATCTGCCACAGTCTTTAATTCATTTTCATTAAAATCAGCCTCTGATATATACGCCAGTAACTCTGTTTCGGTTTCCTCGAAACCATCGTAACCAATATCGGCCAGCCGGGCAACAAGTATATCGCTGTCCGTGCCTGGTTGTATCTTAAACGTAATTTTTACGTGCTTCATGTTCAGGAAGGATGGCAGTACTTAAAGCCTTCTCCTCAGCAACTTTATGATTAAAGCGAGAATTACGGCACCTGCGGTCGCGGTAAGAATTTTGTTGATCCAGATATTGCCGGTTATATCCAGTTTTGTACCAAATAATTTATACCCGATAAATCCACCAACGATACCAATGACGATATCTAACAGCAAGCTATTGCTGTCTGAGTTTACAATGGCTCCGGCTATCCAACCGGCAATCGCGCCTATCAGGCAAATAATAAGTATCTCCGTCATAAAAGTTTTTTATAAAAATGATAAAGGTTGCAGTATCCGCAACCTTTATCATCAATTAAATATCATGCCACAATATTATTCATCATCTTTTGTATTAGCAGGCTTCTTGCCTCCAGGAGCCGGCTGATCGTCATCATTTACTTCAGGATCAACACGCAAATTCTTTTCCTGCTGGTCCATTGTGCCCGGCATAGCGCTGTTGTAGAGTACACGGCGGGTAGGCAGATCAGTAATAATACGGAACTCAGTACGACGATTTAACTGGCGGCCTTCAGGATTATCTTTACCATTTACATCGTTAGGCGCTGCAGCATTCTTTGAACCAAATCCTTTCGCTGTTAAACGGCCCCTGTCTACACCATTCTTTTCAAGGTAGTCAAGCACAGATTGCGCACGACGCTGAGACAGTGGGAGATTGTACTCGTCACGGCCTTTAGCATCTGTATAAGAATATATCTCTACAGTGATGGATGGGTTATCTGAAAGGAAATGAACTACAGAATCAAGAGAAGCAACTGATTCGGCACGAAGAGTAGCCTTATCATAATCATAATAAATGTTGCTTACGCTAAAGCTGTTCCTGATACTATCGAGGTATATAGTAACAAACACGGTATCATCCGGATCAGAACGCTTAATTTCCATTGTGCTTACAGAAGCCCTTGTAGAAGTATAACCAGGCTTGTCGCCAGTGATCACGTAAGAATGGCCACGTGCCATGTTGAACATGAAGTTACCATCTTCTGAATTGAAGGTATTCATTTCGCCCTTCTGGTCAGCCATCTTTATTACTGTCTGCGGCATCAGTTCCTGTGTCCTTTTGCTTACAGCCTTACCTATAACTACCAGTTTAGGTTCGCCCTGTATACGCCAGATATCATTACAGCAGGTTGGGTTTTTCAATGCATAAGAACCGATACGGTTTGAAACCACATAAGCATCTGGTTTGCCTGAAGGATCCTTGATATAATACAACTCATCAGCAGAAGTATTGATAGGATAACCCATGTTATGCAGGTTGGTGTACCGAGATGGGCCACCGTCTGCAGAGTAGATATCAAATCCACCCATAGACTGCAATCCGTTAGTAGCGAAATACAATTTGTTCACACGAGAGTCATAGTAAGGAGTGATCTCATCAGAAGTAGTATTGATCTGCTTGCCTGCATTCTGCGGACGGCGATAAGAACCATTACGTGGGTCGATAACTGTGTACCAGATATCGTATCCGCCACGGCTCTGTAACTTCCTGTTTGAAGAGAAGAACAATACTTCTTTCTTACCTACTTTGGCTATAAAAGGCATTGTGTTAGAAGAACCTGGTTCGTTCACGTTACCGGGAACCAATTCTGAAGGACCCCAATGCTGCTCAGCAAAACGAGCAACATAGATAGCGCAGGTGATCATCATAGAATCACCTTCAGAGCACTTTGTAAAATAGAAACGATCGCCGCCGGGGCTGAAACAACCATTGCCTGTGTGAACTGACGCATCATTAAAACCACCATCATTAAATGGTAAAGGCCACTGGAAAGAATCTACTACAGGGCCAGGCTGTTTGTGCGAAGTAAGAAAGTGTTCTTTGTACTGTAATTTCTCGTAACCGTTTGATTCGATAACTGCGTTACGACCCATGGTAGAGAACAACAAAGAGCTATCTCCCAATGGATAAGGAGAAAGTTCGGTGTATGTGGTATTTACGTTAGGGCCTGCATTAATAACGGTAAATGGTTCAGGGTTCTTGATGGAGAGTATTGCCATATCGCAACCTTTAATTTCTACATCCGCTTTCTTTTTGTATTTCTTCATTTCCTTTGGCACCGGGTTTCTGTCCGGGTCATTGGCTATAGCCTGACTCACTACGTTCTGATTACCACCAGACGCCAGCTTTTTGTTATCAGCAAGAAACTGCTTAAAACAAGCTGTTGCTGCCTGATATTCGCCCTGCTGCTTGAGCATAAGGCCTGCATAGAAATTAGATAAAGGATAATCTTTTTTATCGAGGGCGTAAGCTTCAGCATAGTAATGTGCAGCGGGAACATAATCACGCACAAACCTGTAACACTCAGCGAGACGATAGGTATAAAACGGGTTGCGCTCATCATCTGCTTTTAACTGTTGGTAATAATCAACAGCATTAAAGTAACTGCCCTGCCTATAGAGATCATCAGCCCAGCGCAATTTTCTTTGGTCGGAGAGTTTACCTACAGGGTCATTTGCCTTGTTTCTGTATTTCCTGTTATTATTCGTTTGGGCATTTGCATCATATTGAACAGTAACGATAATCGTTGCTAAAATAAGGAACAGCCAATTTTTTCTCATGTGCGTGAGCGTTGTTAATGGATATAAAAGTATAAATTGGTTTTAAAAAAAAGAAGGGCTTTTAAAAAAACTTTAGCCCTTCACTTATATATTTATTATTATCTTAGAATCTAGAGCAAGGTATCGTCCTTTTATTGGCAAACTTAATTGGGTTTGGTGCAATGTACCTGATCGCAATTTCGAAGCCGCCATTACCATTGCTTGATACATTAAGATCAGAAATATTGTAATCATATCCTACACCTATGCGGAAGCCTTTGAACTCAACACCTGCTGTGATCATTACCGCATCGCCAGTACGGAACCAACCGCCTAAAAATATAGCAGGGGAGAAATTCTGAAAACCGGGGTTATTACTTACTTCATAACGGAACTCGTTGCCCACGATTATTTCTGACGCACTAGCCTGGTTCTGATACAAGACAGCCGGGCGTAAGCTCAGGCGCTCGCCTACTATCCAGTTAGCGCCCAACTCTGCAGTATAACGCATATCCAAACCTGTCTCAGCATTTTGTTTTTTCTCAATGGCATCATCGGGCTGGTTAAGATTATTTGCACCAATTCCGATCACATATCCGAACTTATCGCTGGTAGCCTGTGAAAACGAAATACCCGCATTTACGAGGTAATAATTAACTGAATTGCCGATACCGAGATGGTATTCCTGCGATATGCCGGGAACGAAGCTGCCATTCAGGTATTCATCGCCGAAATACAACTTGGAAAGGTCGATGCTCTTCTGCGCATAACCGCCCTGCAAGCCCACTGCGAGATCTGACCCGCTGTGCTCCGTCTGTCCGAAGAACTTATGATATGCAACGGAAACGAGCCCTGTAAAATTAGAGAGATTTGCATCGCCTGCCTGGTCTTTATACAACTGTAAACCTGCTGCCAGGTAATCGCCATTACGCTCAATAAACAGAGGCAGATCAACGGCAGCACCGTAAGTAACATAGGGTACCGTAACACTGGCCCACTGATTCCTGTATATTGCGCTGGCACGAACCTGTCCGTCGAACATACCTGTAAACGCAGGATTGATCACCAACGGGGTCATATCAAATTGGGTAAAGTGAATGTCCTGGGCATTCACTACAGGTGCACTCAACGAGATCGCGATAGCAAGACTTAAACGGCTAAAAATATTTCTCCTGGTCATTTGTATATAGTTGTCGTTGTAAAATTACTTATTAATATCGTTTTTTCATTTTTCGCAAATATTTTCCGGTATTTGCGCTTACAATTATGTTAAAAAACAACCCGTAAAAACGCCTTAAGTAGTAGCATTAAGCACTACATCAGCCTTTATTCAACGGTTATTGTTCCTGTATTGATTGCACTCCAACGGTTGAAAATACAGAAATATTTGAAACTAGCAATGTCTTTCTTTATAATTTTATTATTACCATTAAGTGCCAATGCCTCCATATACCTATGTAAACCGGCAAATGGCGCGCTGTGTTTTACATATTTACCGTGTTTAATATCCCCATTTACATTCGGCTTTTTATGATTCATTGAGCACCTTTTAGCTATGTTTTATTATGTAGACAGCAAAACAAACGAAAACGTTTGCCCTAACCATAAAAAAGCACCAAACAAAAATATGAATTTTATAAAATGTTTCATAACGCTGTGAAAATAAATTTTCCACAAATACGGAATAAGTTTTTTTGCTTTTATAATATTGTATTTTTACATTCTGAACCACCCAATGGCCACAACGCTCAAAAATAAAAAAACGCCGCCGCCGGAAGCTCCGCCCCCACCGGCAAGTGAACAAGGTCAGCCACTTATTGACAAAAAACGTCAGATAAGGCTTGGCGTTGGCATATTTTTGCTTTTGGCCGGTGTTTTTACTTGTCTTTCTATTGTAAGTTATTGTTTTACATGGACTGCCGACCAAAGTTTCCTGATCAGCAAAGAGGGATTGTCTGCTTTTCTTTTTCATGATCAGACGCCCGTAGCAAACATATGCGGACGATTAGGAGCGGCGCTGTCTCATGTATTAGTATATAAAGGAGCCGGCCTGGCGTCTCTTACCATTGGCATTGGCATCGCTGCGCTGGGCATTAATATCATTTATGGAAAGAAAGCATTGCCACTGCTCCGTTACATGCGCTGGGTATCCATCCTGCTGTTGTTACTGGCACCATCGCTCACCTTTCTTTTTGGAGAAAGCACTTTTCCATTAGGGGGGGCACTGGGCAAAAATGCTATTGATTACTTCAATGGCCTGCTGGGCCGCCTGGGGACCGGAATGGTATTGCTGTCTACCATACTATTTTTCATTTTTGTAATATTTGCATTAGACATCAGCCCAATGCTGAACAGAATAAGAGCACGTGCAAAAAAAGTAAGGGACACATTTACCCCGGAACCCGTATTTAATACCCCGATACCAGAAGAAGAAAACGGCAACCTTATCGACGACTCTGCTCCGTTTCCGGTAGACAGCGCAGCATCAAACTACCTGAACGACAACGACGAAGATGTGACACCGGTAATAAATGATGCCCGCAAGAACAAGGAGTGGGACATGGCCCTGGTGGAACACAAGAAACCTGAAGAACCATTGACCGAAGAATACGAAGAAGAAGAGGAAGAACCCGAAGACGAACGCTATGGAGAGTACACCGAATTCCTGGAAGGCCGCAATGCGGCGGCGGCGGTGCCTGTAAGCACTGTAGCCCATGATGACCTGGAACTATCATACGTGGTAAAGCAAGTAGAAGAGCCACAGATAAAGCATGGCGCGCACATTTCGATAGCAGACAATGAACCCTTTGCACCTGAAGAAACACTCCGGAACTATAAATTCCCTACCCTGGACCTGCTGGAGGAGCGGGTGCAGGAAGCCATATCGCTGAACAGGGAAGAGCTGGACCGGAATAAAGACCAGATACTGAATACGCTCCGCAGCTTCGGGATAGAAATAAAGACCATTACCGCTACCGTGGGCCCTACCGTGACGCTGTATGAGGTAGTACCTGCTGAAGGTGTACGCATATCTAAAATAAGAAACCTGGAAGATGATATAGCCCTGAACCTGGCGGCACTGGGAATACGTATCATAGCGCCTATACCGGGCAAAGGCACCATAGGTATTGAAGTACCTAATGCCAACAAGCAGATAGTGAATATGCGGGCACTGCTGTCTACCGATAAGTTTGTAAACAATAAGATGAGCCTGCCTATAGCACTGGGCAAAAAAATAGACAATGAGAACTATATAGTAGACCTGGCCACTATGCCTCACCTGCTGATGGCAGGTGCTACCGGGCAGGGCAAATCAGTGGGTATAAATGCTATACTTGTATCGCTGCTGTATAAAAAACATCCTTCACAACTGAAGTTTGTAATGGTAGACCCTAAGAAGGTGGAACTGTCCATTTACCGCACTATAGAAAAACACTTCCTGGCGAAGCTCCCCAATGAAGACGAATCCATTATCACGGATATTAAGAAAGTCATCTACACACTTAAAGCACTATGCGATGAGATGGATGATCGTTACGGGCTGCTTAAAGATGCCGGCGCAAGAAACATAAGGGAGTACAATGAAAAATTCATAGCACGCCGCCTTAATCCCGAGCATCATAAATACCTGCCTTTCATAGTGCTGGTGATCGACGAATTTGCAGACCTGATCATGACCGCAGGCAAGGAAGTGGAAATGCCGATAGCGCGCCTGGCGCAGCTGGCACGTGCAGTAGGTATACACCTGATCATTGCCACTCAGCGGCCATCTGTAAATGTGATCACAGGTACCATCAAAGCAAACTTCCCTGCGCGTATAGCGTTTAAGGTTTCTGCTAAGGTGGATTCACGTACCATACTGGATACCGGTGGCGCGGAACAACTTGTGGGCCGTGGTGACATGCTTATATCGCACGGTAGTGAATTGCTGCGCCTGCAGTGCGCATTTGTAGATACGCCTGAAGTAGAGAATGTGGTAGAATTCATAGGCCGGCAGCAAGGCTACCCTACTGCTCACCTGCTACCCGAACCCGAAATGGACGATGAAGATGGCGGCAATAAAAGCTTTGACCCCAAGAACAGGGATAAACTGTTTGAAGAATGTGCACGGGTAGTAGTGCAGAAACAATCAGGCTCTACTTCTAATTTACAAAGGCAATTCAACCTGGGCTACAACAGGGCAGGCAGGATAATGGACCAACTGGAATCGGCCGGGATAGTAGGCCCTGCAATGGGCAGCAAGCCGCGGGATGTATATTTTAAAACAGACAGCGAATTAGACGAGTTTCTAAGTGGTTTAAGCTAACTTCGCGCCACGAAATTTTTCAGACCTAATATTTAAACAAGTCTTAGTACAAAAATGAAGAAAGTATTATTAATAAGCTCCCTGGCTGTTTGCTGCGCGGTATATACGGCATCGGCTCAGAATGATCCTAAAGCGAAATCTGTATTAGAAGCTGTAACCAAAAAAGTGAATAGCCTCAAATCTTTAAAAGCAAATTTCAGCATCAATCTCACTGGAAAAGGGGGCAAGGTAAACGATGTAAAGAAAGGCACAATAGTGCTTAAAGGCCAGAAGTACCATGTAACCCTGGGCGGACAGGAAATCATCTGCGACAACAAAACTACCTGGACGTACACCAAGGATACCAAGGAGGTGCAGATAAACAACTTCAACCCATCGGAACAAACCATGTCTCCGGCAAAATTGCTGACCAATTTCTACGACAAAGAATATAAGTATAGCTATAAAGGAGAGAAAAAAGATAAAGCAAAAACTTACGACCTGATAGAGTTGCTGCCAATAGACGCTACTAAAAAATACACGAAAATAGAGTTGATGGTAGACAAGTCGAACTCAATGATAGCCGGTGGAAATATCACGGAGAAGAATGGCAACAATATCCAGTATACCGTGAGCAATATAACTCCTAACCCGAATGTTTCGGACGCTGAATTCACGTGGGATCCCAAATCTCATCCAGGTGTAGAAACCGTAGATCTCCGATAACAGGACTACAAATTTTTAATAAAGCGAAAGGCAGGCGATATCGCCTGCCTTTCGCTTTATATGCTACTAAAAGCCGCGCTTTTTAACTGATGCCGTCAATAACTACATCCTTAACTATTTTCTTCACCAACCCCTGCAATACACTGCCAGGGCCCACTTCTGTAAAATGCGTGGCGCCATTCTCCGTCATTCGCTGTACAGTTTGTGTCCAGCGCACAGGTGCTGTAAGCTGGTTGATCAGGTTTTGCTTTATCATTCCAGGGTCGATGTAAGGATGCGCATCTACATTCTGGTAAACGGGGCAAGTAGGGTTATTAAAATGTGTCTGGGCTATTGCCGCTTCGAGCTCTTCCAGCGCTGGCTGCATTAACGGAGAATGGAATGCACCACCTACCGGCAATACCAGCGCCCGCTTGGCTCCTGCGGCTTTCATCTTCTCACACGCCTGGGCTATACCTTCTATACTGCCGCTGATGACCAGTTGGCCGGGGCAGTTATAATTAGCCGCTACCACTACCTCATCTACAAATGAAGCGCATATCTCTTCCACCTTTGCATCCTCCAGACCTAACACCGCAGCCATGGTTGAAGGGTTTATTTCGCAGGCATGCTGCATGGCCGCTGCACGCTTAGCCACCAGGCGAAGGCCGTCTTCAAATGTTAGTACCTTATTAGCTACCAGCGCCGAAAATTCGCCAAGTGAATGGCCCGCAACCATATCGGGCAACAGGTCAGGAGTTGTTTGATAAAGTATTACGGAGTGCAGGAAAATAGCCGGCTGTGTTACGTTGGTCTGTTTGAGCTCCGCATCTGTTCCGCTGAACATAATATCCGTGATACGGAATCCAAGTATCTCATTAGCTTGTTCAAAATACTCTTTCGCAAAGGCGCTTTGCTCATAAAGACTTTTTCCCATTCCGGAAAACTGTGCACCCTGGCCTGGAAATATATATGCGTGTTTCATGTGTCGTATTTATGGCGCAAAATAAGCCCAATTGCTTCAATTCACAAACTCCGTTGGCCATATAACTACTTAATGAATGAGGTGCGCCCACTCCCCCGCCCCTTCACGCAACAATACCGGGCTGCCTGATGTACAATCAATGACCGTAGACGAAAGAATATTACCTATGCCACCATCAATGACGATGTCAACGACATTGCCAAACTGCTCCTCCATGAGCTCAGGGTCGGTGAAATACTCCACGTCTCCATCCATAGGCAGCGAGGTGCTCATTAACGGATGCGTGAGCTCTTTCACAATACAATGGCATATTTTATTGTCGGGAACACGGATGCCTACTGTGTCTTTTTTTGTCTTTAGCTGCTTGGGCACCTGCTTACCAGCCTCCAGGATAAAGGTATATGGCCCGGGCAGCGCAGCTTTCAGCAGACGGAATATAGGCGTATCAATGCTTTTGGCAAAATCAGTGATGTGGCTAAGGTCGCTGCATATAAAGGAGAACTGCGCCTTTTTGGCGTCCATATTTTTTATTCGGGCTATACGGGCGATGGCGTCTGCGTTGAAAATATTACAACCTATGCCATAAATGGTATCAGTGGGATATATGATGATCCCCCCGTCTAACAGGCACTCCACAACGGTTTTTATAAGTCTCGGTTGCGGGTCATCGGGATGGATACGAACTAGCATAACAGTATTACAAAGTTAGGCTGAAAATTAATCAGTAGTGGTCGTCCATTAACCTTCACCCATTATATTACCGTAATCCCTAACGATATATTCCTTGATTTACAATAAAATAACTCATTGTAAGCAAAAAGTATTTTATTTTTGCATGAATGCGCTTACCAGGAAAACTTTTGCTGTCGATCCTTATCAGTGTACTTAGCGTGCCTGTTTCGTTTGCGCAGTATACTTCGGTTGCCTATTACATGGTTGCCCATCCCGACGACTGGCAGCTATTTATGGGCGTCAATGCGTTTAACGACATTGCCAACGGCGCCAATAGCAACAACAGCAAAGTAGTGTTGATATACACCACTGCCGGAGAGGCCAACTGCAATGGCGGCCCTGTAAATGAACAGTATTACCTGGCCCGGCAAACAGGCGCTAACCGTTCAGTACAGTTCTGCGCTGACATCAACGGTAAAAATGAGCCGTGGAGTCCGTCAGTAGTCACCATAAAAGGGTTGTCTTACCACAACATACTCCGCTATAAATATAAGAACACGGTAAGCTACTTCCTGCGTTTACCTGATGGCTGCCTGGAAGCGACACATACTACCTTAACAAAATTCGCGCACGGAAAGATGCCAACGCTATATGCCGTGGATAGCAGCACTGCTTATTTTGGTTATGAAGACCTGGTTAAAACAGTGGAAAAAATAATCCAGGAAGAAGGAAAAGGAGCGGACGACATCACCATAAATTGCCCTGAATGGGACTGGACCTTAAATCCATCAGACCATCCCGATCACATACAGACGGGTTTGCTCGCTACCCGGATCGCATCAAAGATGCCATGCGTAAACCTTAACCTATTTGAGGGCTACTATAGCAGCAACAACCCGCCCAACCTGGCCCCGGAAGACATTGCCAAAGAGTCTGCACTACTGGCACAGGTGTCCTATGGTTGCACGCATTACGGATATTCGCCGGAATGGGATCCGACACATTCCGGAGGAAGCCATATAAACTGGACAAACAGGAATTATTTCAGAACAATAATCACCTGCGATTCGAACGTGCTGCAGAACGATCCGGGACCCGTTGCTTTCCAGGATTCTACAACCACTCTGAATAAATACACAGTAAACGTGTTCCCCAATCCTGCGCATGATATCATCAACATCACCTATGAAATAGAAGACAGCGGTATGGTGACGATGGCTGTGAACGATTACTATGGCAGATCTTACGGGCTGCTGCTCAATGAGACAAAAGAAAAAGGCAAGCATACATTCAGTTATAATGCCGCGCAGTTAAGGCCCGGCAACTATAGCCTGTATGTGAAGATGCCACAAAATATACAGTTGGTAAAGTTTGTAAAAGAATAAAAAGGTGAAGAGAATTTGGTTGTTCATATTGCTGTTATTGTTGTCTACAGACATGTATAGCCAATATAATGCCGTGTGCTTCTATGTGGTGGCGCAGCAGGACGAATGGCAGCTTTTCATGGGCCTGAATGTGTTCAACGATATTGCACAGAATAACGCAAAGGAAAATAAGAAGGTGGTGATCATCTATACTACTGCGGGGCATGAAAACAATAATGGCCAGCCGATGAACGCACAGTACTATACAGCAAGGCAGGCAGGCGCTGACCACTGTGTTGAATTTTGTGCAGACCAGCAAGGTAGCCATGGAGTATGGGATAGCACGGTAGATACCATCAACGGACATGCACTGCTGAGACGCCAATACAAAAACGTGACCAGCTATTGCCTTAGACTACCGGGCGCACCCGATGCTGCACAGGAGTGTGATATAAAACACCTGCACGATGGTACAGTATCCGGCATCACCGATATTGAAAGATCAACAAACTATACCAGTTGGAAAGACCTGGTGAACACGCTACGATCTATCATCAACGTCGAAGACAGTGCGATACCACAGGTGATATTGAATACTGCCGACACGGACGTGATCCTCAACAAAAACTGCCGCATTGACAATGTATACACCAGCCGGTTAGCGCTTGATGCGTTTGCACAAACCGGCCACATGGAGTTAAATTTATTCCGGGAGTTTTGCATAACAGGGCTGCCGGCAAACCTTGAAGACAAAGACATATCTACCAAAGCAGCGCTGCTTAGCCTGATGGATTACGGGCTTACCGAAAACGGGCAGGCATCGGAGTGGACTGCAGATAACATTAACTTCCTGAGCCGGCATTATTTCAGAACGGTAAAAAAGTGACCTTACATTTTAGCAGCCGGGTACCATTCGTAGTAGATCACTTCATCCGAACTATCTATGGCCTGCAAATGATTCCGCGATGCGAATCGCAGTGAGTTGGAATATACGGCAGCTGCGTAGCCTTCATGCGGAATGTTTTTCCCACTGCTGTCTGTGAGCAGCCGCTTACACACTGCCACCAACACTGGTTTGTTCGTGAGTCGTTCTTTCAGCCTTACATCCATGCTATCAAAACCTACGAAACCCATGAGTACCCGGCTATACACTGCTGGCGTACGGCTCATTTTACAGGCCATCAGCGGCAAGCCTGACTTTATCGATAACCGATAGGTAAGATTGCTCCACTTTTCGTCATCAATCATATCCAGGTCGTAATCTTCGGCGCCAAGCGAATAATAAGGAATGGGCAGGATGGCCTGGTAGCGGCCAAACTGGACATTGGGTGGCGTTATACCCGAAAGAGCATCTGCACTAAAGATATTTTTGTGCGCGGTCTGTGCCTGCATTTCCCGCACAAAGTCACGTGTTTCGTAACCGCCAAAAAGAAGTATAGAAGCGATCACCAGCATCTTTATCTTATTGTTGTATTCCTTGTATACGGCGGTGATGGTGTACACGATCCAGATATTAAAAACGAAAAAGAAAGGCCATATAAACCGCTCCAAAGCCCGGAACTGCTCTACTCTTTTTGTAAAATAATGCAGGTAGAAGAATGGATTTAAAATATTCAGGAAAAGTATCCCTTTAGTGTAAGGCTCCTCAGTATAGTAATGCTCCCCGAAAGAGATAAACAACAATACGAGGCCGCCAAGCAGTATAGTTGCCTTCAAAGGGTCTGCGAAAAAATCCTTCTGGGTACGTACCATAAACTCCCGGAATTTTTTGCTAACAACAACGGCTATACCAAACACAAGGAACGCATATAGTCCCACATTGCCCAGGTATCCGGCCAGTTCCGCTTCTGAAGAGATATAGCCTGCAGATATAGGAAAATAAACCCGTTGAAAAAGATAACGGCTGAACAATGCCGTGAACCGTATTTTCAACTCCATCCAGTCGTAACCCGTGGCAGATACAGGCCTCAGTGGCAGATACCCATCTGTTATTCCCAGCAAGACCAACACGAGGCACAAGGAAACCACAGCGACAACCGGCGCTGCAAGCATACTGAAAAGGCCTTGTTTTTCCTTACGGTAAAAGACGCCATAAAAGAAAAGCATAGCACATGAGAACATGGTGATTATGGCCAGGTAGTAACCTTGGGCAAGGAACCCTAAAAACGACAACAGGCACATGCCAACGCCAACCATCACTTGCTTTTTCCGGTTGTCTTTGTGTTTATGCCACAGCATCATTAACCAGGTAGCCAGCAGTATCAGCGACGAGAAAGAGAACGCGGTGTGCCCCGCCCATATCCTCAGTATCTGCATATTGGCCCAGGGCAGTATGATGGCCATCAGGTAAGAGATAGTGTTCTCCCCTGTTAGTTTGCGGAGTATGTGATAAATAAGAAGGCCACTGGCAATAATATTGAGGATAACAACACAATAAAGAACAATTACCGTGTATGCCGAAAGATCATAAACATGATGACATATCCAGCGGAACGGTATTGAAAACAAAGGCGTGTTGTCAGTATAATAAACGTAGTCGCCAAAGGGATACTGAAAGAAGTCATACTTAAGTATACCACCCGCAGAGATTGGTTCCTTTACATAAGTAGTAAGCGTGAATAGATTTTTCAGTCCGTCCCCGATATCACAAAACAGCACACCTCCGGGATGCTGGCGAAAATGAACGAAGGCAATCGCAGCGATCAGCACATGAACACAAAAAAGAGATAAATACAGATAAAAACTGCTTTTCTTCATTATCAAACCGCTATTTGGTCTTAAAGATAATGCTTTGTAACAATTTTTAATTTTGAAGAAATCCGGCAGAACATTACTGATAATATTAACTTTGCCCGCGACTATATGTTCTCAATCATCATCCCCACATGGAATAACCTTGCTTTCGCAAAATTATGCGTGGAAAGTATCCGCAAAAATTCCGCGTACAACCACCAGGTGATCCTGCATGTAAATGATGGCGGGGATGGCACACTGCAATGGGCCCGGAATGAAGGGCTTGACTTCACACATACCCCGGACAATGCGGGTATCTGCATAGCGGTCAATGAGGCTGCCGGGCTGGCAAAGCATGACTACATCGTGTACATGAATGATGATATGTATGTATGCCCAGGCTGGGACACCAACATAACTGATGAAATAAAAAAGCTGGGTACCGATTGCTTTATGTTTTCCAGCACCATGATAGAACCCATCAATTATAACAACCCCTGTGTCATCAATAAAGACTACGGACAGTCTATAGAAACCTTTAACGAAACACATTTACTGAAAGAATGTAACACGTTCCCAAAGGCCGACTGGGCGGGATCTACATGGCCGCCTACTATAGTGCACCGCAAATATTGGCTCATCACGGGCGGTTATAGCATAGAGCTAAGTCCGGGGGTAAGCAGCGACGATGATTTTGCGATGAAGATGTGGCAAGCTGGCTGCCGTATATTTAAAGGCATTGGTAAAAGTAGGGTGTACCACTTCCAGTCCAAATCAACTTTACGGGTAAAGAAAAACAACGGACGGAAACAATTCCTGATGAAGTGGGGCATCAACCAGTCTACCTTCAATAAATACTATATACAGCGCGGCACACCTTATACCGGCCCGCTCACCGAACCGACAGGAACGACCATGCAGTGGGAATCTTTCCGGGCCTGGGTGAAGAGAAAAATGATGTAACAACTATTTGCCTGCCGGCTGCTTTTTATGTTTCCGTTGTTGCAGCCATTTATTGCCTTTATATGCCAGCCATGCCGAGCCACAACCAATCACCGCCCCTGCAAGCACATCGGTAGGATAATGCTCCCCGAGATACAACCGTGAATAGCCAGCCAATGCCGCCCAGGTATATGCAGGAGCCATTACATACCACCGAGGAAAGCAAATACTCAAAGAGGTAGCCGTGCAAAAAGAATAGGACGTATGTCCTGATGGAAATGAAGGATCATTTTCCCGCAGGTACTCGTTAATATCCGGGTAAGTAATATAGGGCCGTGTACGGTTTACGGTATACTTCAAGCCCGTTGAAAAGATGGTATTAACAGCTAATGCGGCCACGGTTTGCCAGCCATACATGATCACTGTTTTATCATGGGCAGCGTACCCTGCCACCAGTTCTGCCACTGGCGCTGCAATGGTAAAAGGATATACCGAATTAGTAACACCCACCATCTCCTGTTTTATGGATTCATTCCTATGCAGATTAATATCACGAAGCAGACCAATATCTGCATTTTGCGCATAACTGCTAGTACCAACAAGTGCTAACAAGAAAATTGCAGCTAAACTTTGTTTTATATATACTATAGCATCCTGCATGTGGCCATAAAAGTAATAGCTGCCAACTTGTAAATGAATGTTTTTAATTATTCTGTGTGCGCAATACCGCTTTGAGTGTGTACACTAAAGGTCTGTCAATACTGCGTTTCATGGTACATTGCGCGCAGATAAATCAACTTTTATTTTTCTCTTTGATTTTTAATTGGAAACCTTATCTTTGCAATCCCAAAAAGGGGTGCGGTAGCTCAGTTGGTAGAGCAAAGGACTGAAAATCCTTGTGTCGGGGGTTCAATTCCCTCCCGCACCACAACAAAAAAACCTTTCAAGTATTTTGCTTGAAAGGTTTTTTCTTTTCAGGTGGGCCTGCTTTGTCTCGGTGCAACATTACCTTCGTTATTCATTAAATGCCACATAACAATAACGCCCGCTCTAGGAGGGGGCGTTATTGTTATGAAGTAAGTTTTGATTAGTTGTAGTTAACTGTTACCGGTACTGCAGTAGAGCTGGTGTAAGTACCTGCTGCCTGTGCTGCTGATACACTCAATGTAGCACCTACTAACAGTGTCTGTGCACCGCCTGAGCTAAGTGTACCGGTAGATGATGGATTACTTGTGAAAGTACCTACGCTCATAGTGTGTGAAGCACCGTCAGACAAAGTAGCTGATGTAGGCAATGTGATAGCGTATGTATAGCTGGCCTGGCCGGTAACATTGAATGATGCTGCTGCAACTGTACCGGTAGTAGATGGAAGTGTTACACCACCAGAACCGCCTGTAGTACGACCGCTTGCTGTAGACAATACTACTGTACCGCTTGTAGAAGCAGATACTGCTACATTACCGAAGTTCATATCTACTGTCTTGGAAATGGCTATTGGAGTGATGATAACCGCAGTGGCTGATGCTGTTGCTGATGCCTGTGCGAATGATGCTGTTGTAGAACCTGCTACTAAGATTGCTGCTGCTACGAGTACTTTGCTGATGTTTTTCATTTTGTTTTGTTTTTGAGTATGATTGTTTGTTGTTAGCGTTGTTTAATAGGTATATATCCATTCCTGTGCCAAACTCACAAAACATTGAAAATCAATCAGTTAATTTTATGGCATAGCCATAATTATTCCACCCGAAGGATAAATTTTCCGAAAAATGGAAAATATTAGGCCAAAAAAGCGGTTATAAGGGCAAAATGAGTCCTGCCTGTACGAGTAGCAATAAAAAGAAAGCAGAGTTGGGATACGATACCAACTCTGCTTCCATCGATTATTTATCACTCAGCTTACTTCTCGATCACTACCTGAAGGGTCTTGTAGATATTTTCAGAGCGGATGTGTAGTAAGTAATTACCCGCGGCGAAGTTATCTCCGAGTTCAACATGAGCCTCAATGTTTCCATTGTCGGTCTTAATTTTACTCGTATAAATTACCTGCCCTACCATATCTGTAATTTCTATGGTTACTTCCTCATCAGTTGCAGTACCTGAATAACCGCTGATCATAAATCCTCCCTTACTTGGGTTAGGTGAAATAAGCACCGAGGACAAGTTAGTTAGCGAACCTACGCCATCAGTAGTGACATTCATATATACCCTGTTCGTTGCGGACAGGCCACATAACCCACTGCCGGTGACCATACAACTTATAGAATCGAAATTAGCTATGCTGTTTGTTGTATACGTTGAAAAGGTCTCTCCGGCAACCGCAAGACCGTTTTTCATCCATTGATATGCCGGTGTGATGCCGCCATTGACAACCAAAGCTGTAAAAGTAACAGGCTGGCCTTTTTCTACCACGGTACCCGGATCAGCAGAAATCGTTACCAATGGAACGACCGGTGTAACGACCGACATGGTCACGTATGCATAAGCAGTCACGGGATCTGCACAGGTGGCATTGCTGGTCATCGCTGCTACAACCACATCCTCATCAAGCGGGGAATAGTTATAAGAAGTACCGGTGCTGCTGGCCGGTACACCATTTACCACCCACTCGTATTTAGGTAGTGTACCGCCGTTTACAGGGGCGACTGTGAAAGTAACAGGAGTACCTGCACAAACGGTATCGCCGGTCGGGGCCACCATAATTAATGATGGCGTGACGATCGGATTAGCGATCACTGGTACGAAAGAATACATATTATTACTGCAACCGGTAACAGTATCCCTGGCAACAATGCCGTAAACACCAGGAACAGTAATTGGCCCATAGTCCAATAAACCACCAAAACCAGCAATACTATCAGCATAATAACTTCCGTTATAAAGCAAGTATTTAGTGCCTGTCACAGAACTGCTTAAGAAAATATGAACACCTGTATCGCCTGCACAATAACTGCCTCCGCCCGTGACACTATATACAGATGGAAGCGGCAGCACAGTGACCGTAGTATTTACCGAGCAGCTTGTGCCAATCGAATAAGTGATCATCGTAATTCCTGCTGCCACCCCCATAACACTTCCTGTAACCGGATCTATCGTTGCTGTGCCGGTATGTGCAGACGTCCAGAGGCCGCCGGATACAGCATCACTTAACGGCGTACTGCTCCCGGCGCAAATGTTTGTAATGCCTGTGATCGCAGATGGTATCGGGCGAACAGACATTGTATCTGTTGCGCTACAGCCTGTTGGTAAACTATAGCTAACCACTGCTGTTCCTGTTGTGAGGCTGGTAACCAATCCTGTAAACGCGTCAACCGAAATTGACGGATCAATACTGTTCCACAGGCCACCCGATGTAGAGTCGCTGAGTGCACTAACCGATCCAATACACAGTATGTTCTGCCCTATGATCTTTGCAGGTACAGGATCCACTGTCAGTGATACGGTAGTGAAACAACCGGTAGGAAGTGTATAGGTAATTATTCCCATGCCGGTCTTATATGCTGTTGCCAGCCCTACAGGTGTGATGGTAACCAATGTGCTTGTCCATATACCGCGTGGCGCATCTGCATCAGCCACCAGCATGGTTGCTCCGCCGCCGCACATATCTTTCGCGCCTGTAATTGGTGACACAGCAAGGTTCACTGTCACGGTCTCAGTGACCATACAGCCAGAGCCATGATCGTAAGTAATAATCGTAGACCCGACCAATAGGCCGGAAACCACACCTGTAACCGGATCTATGGTAGCAACAGCAGAATTGCTGCTGGCCCATGAACCACCGGCCGGCACATCGCTTAATCCGGTAGTGGAACCAGTGCAAAGAACCGGTGAACCAAATATTCCCGCAGGAAACGGATCTATAGTAACTACAGCCGCAACCGTGCAGCCCGTAAGAGATGTATAGGTAATAGATGAAGTGCCTGCCGAAACACCGGTAAGAACGCCGGTGCCGGACCCGATAGCGGCTACTCCGATATTGCTGCTGACCCAAGTGCCTCCACTGTAAACAGCGGACAAAAGAACAACCGAACCCGCACAGACATAGGGGATACCTGTTATAGGAGCAGTGGGATTAACAATTACCGGCGCGGTAATGATGCAACCGGTTGTGATTAATGTATAGGTGATATTAGCTACGCCGCCCGAGTTACCCGAAACTAATCCTGACCCCAGGCCAATAGCAGCTATAGCTGAGTTGGAAGACGACCAGGAACCGCTCAATGTAGCATCGCTTAAAATTGTTGATGCGCCCTGGCAAACTGTCATGGTACCGGTTATTGCCAGCGGAAGTGGATTCACTGTAACAGTACCAGTGCCGATACAACCGGTAACAAGTGTATAAGTGATCACGGCAGTACCCACGGTAACCCCTGTAACAACGCCTGCGCCACTCAATGTCACTGTGGCGACAGATGTATTGCTGCTGCTCCAGGTACCGCCTCCTGCATCGCTTAAAGTGGTCGTGAGGCCTGAGCAAACAGCCATAGTACCAGTCATGGACGATGGAAGCGAATTAACAGTTACTGTAGCAGTAATAGCACAACCCGTGGGTATGGTATAAACTATAATAGCTGTACCGGGCGAAACTCCAGTAATAACAGCAGATACCGAACCAACAGTGGCTACTGAACTATTCAGGCTACTCCATGTTCCACCGATTGTAGCATCACTCAAAGATGTGGTCAATCCGGCGCAAACATTCACCGTTCCAAGTATAGGCAACGGCAACGGATTTACAGTCACCGGGGTAGTAGCTATACAGCCTACCGCAGACGTATATGTTATCGTTGCGGTGCCTGACGAAACACCGGAATAAACTCCGGTACCAAGGCCAATAGTAGCATAGGATGTATTGCTGCTGCTCCAGGTACCGCCAGCCACATCGCTCAGCACTGCCGTCGTTCCGGGACAAACGTTCATAGTCCCGGTTATGCCCGGTGGCAAAGGGTTTACGGTGACATTAGCTGTGGTCGTACACCCTGTGCCTATGGTATAAGTAATGGTAGTGGTACCGGGTATTAAACCCGAAACCACCCCTGTGATGGGGTCAACTGTCGCAACCGATGTATTGCTACTGGTCCAGCCACCGCCACCGCCTTCTATCAATGATGTCTGTCCGCCCACGCAGGCATTCCAACTTCCGCCTATAACCGGTGGCAGGAGGTTTACCGTTACGGTAATGATCGTAGGGCAACCGGCGGCTGTAGTATATGTAATAACGGAAGTACCTGAAGAAACACCTAAATAAATACCTGAAGTAGAACCGATAGTGGCAACCGAGGTAGTATTACTGCTCCATGTTCCAGTAGGCGTTGCGTCACTTAACGCACCGGTCAATCCCACACAAACAGCGCTGCCGCCGGTAATACCTGCCGGCAAAGCGTTAACTGTCATCGCAAAGGTGCTTGTACAGCCTGTGGCAAGTGTATAGGTTATTGTCGTTGTACCTGCTAAAATACCGGTAACAATACTTGTACCGGAACTGAACGTTGCTACAGATGAATTCCCACTGGACCATGTACCTCCCAGTGTAGGATCACTCAACAATGTAGGAAAACCAGTGCATATATTTGCAGGAGCTACGATGCCCAAAGGCAAAGGGTATACCGTAACAACTGTGGTAGCAACACAGCCGGTTGTAAGCGCGTACGAGATAGTAGAGGTGCCTGCAGAAACGCCGGTAACAATGCCTCCGGAAACAGTTGCAATTGTGGTAGATCCACTACTCCATGAGCCTCCTGTTGTCAGATCGCTCAGGTTTGTTGTAAGCCCGGTGCATACAGTCAGCGCTCCGGAGATGGTCGCCGGCGTAGGGTTTACAGTTACTATAGTTGAAATTGCACAACCTGTACCCAGAGTATAAGTAATAACAGCAGTACCTGTGGACACACTGGAAACTAATCCCGTACCGAGGCCAACTGTAGCAACCGATGAATTACTGCTAAGCCACGTACCAGAGCCGGCATCGCTTAAAGTGCTTGTTAAGCCTAAGCAGATATTTGTGTTACCAGAAATCGAAGATGGTAAGGGATTGACTGTTACAATTGTAGTGGCAGTACACCCTGCCCCGGTAGAATAGGTGATCACCGATGTGCCTGCAGCAACACCCGCAACGGATCCCCCAACACCAACAGTGGCAACAGAAGTATTACTGCTGCTCCATGTGCCGCCCGTGGTAGCATCTGTTAAAGCTGTAGATGACCCTTTGCACAAACTGCCGGTTCCTGTGATCGCCAGCGGCGGCGTGCAGGATACGGTAACATTACCCAAAACGTTAAATGTGTTCACCTGGAAAGTACCCGAGCTGCTGCTGGGAATATATGGAAACAATGCAACGATGATACCATTCACGGTACTGGTGATACCTGTTGGCAATGTTCCGCCGCTCCAGTTAGACACTGCTGTTGTTCCGCAACCGGAATTAATAGGCGCATGGCATGCCAGGTCATCGATCCAGGTAACTCCATTATCAAGACTATATGCAAACCTTACACAAGCAGGACCAGTACCTGACCTTCTCATCCCTGCATTGATTCCTGTAACGTTTAACTGGTACCCCGCGAGCGGCTTCATTTGAATGTACACACGTGGCCCGGCAGTACTATATGTAGACCACGTAGTGCTTACAGTAATACCACTTAACCCACCACTGGAACAGGGCGTATTGCTACCAAAACCAGAATTCAGTAACGAGGTAACTGTCTCATTTGCCACGCCTGTGACTGTAGTGCCACCACCACCGGCCCCGGCATAGGTAGCCAGTTGTCCGAAGCTGCTTACAGTAACAATAAATAATAGTGCTACCAGGGTAATTAGTTTTTTCATAAGATCAGATTGATTGGAGTATTGTAGAAGTAGATAGCAGACTTTTCAAAAAAAAACGCGCATGCCCACAATCATGCAATAACCATAATATAGCGGGAGTATCCATGTGGCAAATGTGACAAAGGAATGTTACCCCAAACCATTTTTAATGTTACGGTTGTTTGAATAAATTATTACGCAGTAAGCAATAGCCGACCAAATGCAATATGTTACCAGTATGGAAGTGAGTTAAAAAAAACGTTCCCGGCAACCTGGGATTGCCGGGAACGTTGGGTGGCTATGTACTACTGCTCAATGACAATATGAAATACTTTGCTTGCAACCCCGGAGCGGACGTTCAATATATACTGGCCGCTTGCTATTGTGTTACTCAATTTTACATGTTCATTAATTTGGCCACTAACTGCGACTATAACATTTTTGTATACTGCCTGGCCGATCATGTCCGTAATTTCAATCGAAACCTGCTCATCATTGGTAATGCCAAGCGAGCCTTTCACGGTGAATGTACCTTTGCTTGGGTTAGGCGAAACTGCAATGTTATCAATAATGGCAACTGGCCGGATACCAACATTGCTGACACCTATGATTATTGAATTAGATGATGACAAACCGCAGACATCAGTATTCGTCACAACACAGGTAACTGAATCATTATTGGAAAGTGTATCGCTTACAAAAGTAGCTGAAGTTGCTCCTGGCAATACTACGCCATTGATCAGCCATTGATAGGTGTGCGCTACGGTGGTTGTTACGGCCGCAGTGAATGTATCGCTCTCACCGGTATAGGTGTGTATGCCTTGCAGTGAATTCATAGCGAATACCGGGGTTGTAGCCGGAACAACAACAACCGTAGTATCTGTGCTGAACACTGAATCTGCCAGGTTACACTGTATATTGCTCACCATCATACAATGAATGATATCTCCATTAGACGGTATATATGTATATGTAGGGCCTGTAGCAACATTGATACTGTTTTGTGTCCATCTGAAAGTAGGTGCTGTTCCGCCGAATACCGGGATAGCTGAAAACATGGCAGGTGATCCCTGGCATACAGGATCTCCTGGGGTGATCGAAAAGCTTACAGAAGGTGTTACATTCGGTAGCACTACTATTACGGCTGAATCACTTGCGGTATCAGGTACGGCGCAAACAGCATTGCTGGTCAGCATTGCGCTTACTATATCTCCATTGGCTGGTGTATAGCTATAAAAATTGGCCGTAGTTCCGACAACACTACCATTTACTTCCCATTGATAGACAGGAACGGAACCACCGTTTACCGGAGTAGCAACAAACGTGAGGATCGTTCCGACACATATTGTATCCGTCGTTCCGCTGGAAATACCAACTGAAGGAATAAGTACTGAATTCACAGTAGCAGTACTGGTAGTAAGGCATCCCGTCGGCAATGTATAAGTGATGCTAGATGTTCCCCCGGCAATACCTGTCACAATACCTGTACCTGACCCTACATTCGCCACCAATGTATTACTGCTGGTCCATACGCCACCACCTGCATCACTCAATGTAGAAGTAAATCCGATACATACACCTGTAGTCCCAGTTATTGCTGATGGTAAAGGATTAACAGTCGCTGTTGTTATTGCCACACAATTCAATGGCGAGGTATAAGTAATAATGGGATTTCCGGTTGATATACCGGTAACAACACCACCGCCCGGCGTCACCGTTGCAAGTGTCGTATTACTGCTACTCCAGGTACCGCCTGTAGTTAAGTCACTCAGGCTTGTTGTCAAACCTGCGCATACAGTACCCAGGCCTATGATAGATAATGGCAATGGATTAACTGTTACGGTTTGAGTCGTCTCACAGCCGGTAGCCAGTATGTACGTTATTGTAGCAGTGCTGGCCGTAATACCGTTTACTACACCGGTAACTAAGTCAACTGTCGCTACGCTGGTATTACTGCTTGTCCATGTACCGCCGCCGCCGTCACTGAGTGTCGTTGCATCACTGATACAAACGCTGGTCGATCCCAGTATAGCTGTTGGCAGTGGGTTAACGGTTACCGCTGTATTGGCAGTACAACCTGTGGAAAGTGTATAGGTTATAGACGCTGTACCAGCAGATACGCCCCCAACAGCACCCGTACCAGGGCTGGCAATAGCTACTGAAGTGTTGCTACTGGTCCATGTACCACCGCCAGCATCAGTTAATGTGGTTGTCAAACCTACACAAACTGTCGCGACACCCGTTATAGACAATGGTAGTGGATTAACAGTCTCAGTTTTCGTGATCAGGCAACCAGTGCCTAAGGTATAAGTAATAACCGCAGTTCCCGAAGAAACACCAGTTGCGACACCTGTACCTAACACGATAGTTGCAACAGATGTATTATTGCTGGTCCATGTACCGCCGCCTGCGTCCGAAAGTGTGATATTAGATGCAACGCAAATATTTGAACCACCTGAAATTCCTGATGGTAACGGGTTTACTGTTACGGCATCCGTAGTAATACAGCCAGTAGCTAATTTATAAGTTATAGTCGCCGTACCCTGGGTTACACCCGCCACAGTACCCGATGCAACTATCGCCACACCGGTATTGCTGCTGCTCCATGCACCACCGCCAACATCACTCAATGTAGTTGACAAACCAACGCATACAGAGGAGACCCCGGTAATTCCGGAAGGTAATGGATTCACTGTAACTGTTGTGGCCGCAGTACACCCTGTACCTAACGTATATGTAATGACCGAAGTACCAAATGATACACCCGAAACAACGCCTGTTCCGGTTACTACGGTTGCTGCCGTAGTAATACTGCTGCTCCATGTGCCGCCACCGGCGTCACTGAGATTTGTTGTTGCGCCAACACATACAGTAGCAATACCTGTTATTGAAGAAGGTAGTGTATTCACCGTAACCGGGGTAGTTGCAGTACAACCATTGGATAAAGTATAAGTAATGACGGAGGTTCCCCCAAATATACCGGAAGTCACGCCTGTTCCCAAAACAACTGTGGCAACAGAAGTATTGCTGCTGCTCCATGTACCGCCTCCAGCATCGCTGAGGGCCGTTGTAGATCCAACACATACATGAAATGTACCTGTAACGTTTGAAGGAGATAAGTTAACTGTGACAGGAACACTTGTGGTACAACCTGTGGCCAGGCTATAAGTAATAGTAGCTGTGCCCGGCAATACACCGGTAACGACTCCGGTAGAAGGATCAACAATAGCAACAGAGGTATTGCTACTACTCCACGCACCACCACCTGCGTCACTCAACGCTGTAGTGGCGCCTGTACAAACTGTGGTCATACCGGTAATAGACAGCGGCAACAGGTCTACTGTTACTGTTGTTTCGGCTGAACATCCCGTAAGAAATGAGTAAGTAATTGAGGTTGTACCACCCGATAAGCCAGTTACCACACCAGTGATCGCATTAACTGCTCCAACCGTTGTATTACTGCTCGACCAGTTACCACCGCCAGCATCACTCAGCGATGTGGTAGATCCCACACAAACATTCGTAATACCTGTAATTGCTACAGGTGATGGATTAACCGTCACAGAAGTAGTTGCTGTACATCCGGTCGATAAAGAATAACTAACGGTGGCTGTCCCGCCAGATAGACCTGTAACAACACCGCTGCCCGAGCCAATGCTCAATGATGTGCTTGAACTACTCCATGTTCCTGATGAAGTGCCATCGGTCAATGAAATTGTAGAACCTGCGCAAACTGTAGACGCTCCGGTAATGCCTAATGGCGTAAGATTTACAGTAACTACCGCAGTTGCGTTACAACCGGTGGATAATGTATAAGATATTGTTGCTGTACCAGCAGACACGCCTGAAACGATACCCGTAACTATGTCCACGGTGGCATTAGCTGTGCTGCTACTGCTCCATGATCCGCCGCCGGCATCACTTAATGCAGTAGTCAGACCACCGCACACAGTCATTGTTCCGGAGATTGCCGATGGTGTTGTGTTCACGGTTACTGCGGCAAATGCGGTACAGCCTGCTGGCAACGTATAAGTTATTGTTGCGGTTCCCTGCAGAATACCGTTTACATCACCAGAAGCAGGCACAACGGTGACTGTAGGATCCAGACTGGTCCATGTACCACCGGATATTGCGTCACTGAGATTTATCGTTGACCCAACGCAAACATTACTCAGGCCCGCAATCGTCACAGGAGTTGGATTGACGGTAACCGGAGAACTTGCGCTGCAACCGGTTGATAAAACATAAGAGATAGTTGCCGTACCAGCCGTGACACCTGTGACAATTCCTGTAATTGGGTTCACCATAGCATTAGTAGTACTGCTGCTGCTCCATGCGCCGCCGCCACCATCGCTCAATGCGGTCGTAAGCCCTTCACAAACTGAGGTGGTACCAGTAATACCCGGTGGCGTTGTATTTACCGTAATTGTGGTAAATGCTGTACAACCTGTAGACAAAGTATAAGTGATGGCCGAAGTGCCAGCTAAAATACCGGTTGCAATACCTGAACTGCTACCGATAGTGGCCACAGCAGTATTACTTGAAGTCCATGTTCCCCCAGAAACTATGTCGCTCAGGCCTGTAGTGAGACCAACACATAAAGTAGGTACACCTGAGATAGCTGATACAGGATTAACAGTAGTTGTGATGATTGCTGAACTTGAACAGGCTCCATTCGTTGCAGTAGCCGTATAAGTAACAACAGCTGCAGCAAGCGGGTTCAGATATACCGTGTCGGTAGCGGTGCTGGTGTAGCCTATCGTTCCTACTGAATTAGTATACAACTGGCTGGCTGGCGACCAGGTCACCGCTATAGGAGCCGAGTAATTTAACGCAATGCTGCCTGAAATGAATGTCGAAACATCAGCAAATGTTGAGCTGTTATAGGCTATAATCGACCAGGTGCCATTAGGAACAGTAAATAATGCCGGCCATGATGTAGTATTAGACAAGAAGCCTGCAGGGCCTACAGCACTTGCTGCATCTGCTGCAAAGGTTGCTGTGTATGGAGTAGTCCCTGTGGACAATGCAGTTGATGAAGACGAACTGATAACTGTATTGGTAAAGCTACCTGCGCCTGAAGGCAGCGCCTGGTTGACAAGGTTAATGATCTTTCCGTTGGGGGCTACCAGGTTAAATATGTAATCATGTACAAAACTGGAGGAGAAATTAAGAGTTACCGATGCACTTGTAATTGCTGCTCCTGAAGGGATGCCACTGATCACAAAACTATCGGGGACATTATCAAGAGGAGTATTTACCGGGAAATTAACTGTACCCGATGAGGCAAATGTAGGCCCTACAGCCCCACCAGCAGCGTAGATCATGCCTGGTGCAGAGCCCTGGCAGGTGGTTAAGGTAGTAGGCGTAATGGCTACAGATGCTGGAGACGGAGTGGCCGTAACTGTTGCAGTATTTGATGCAGAGCAGCCTGTTGAGGCCGTACCTGTAACAGTATAAGTAATATTGCTGCCGGGGTTTGCCGTAATGGTAGCACCTGTGGTAGCAGATAAGCCAGTTACCGGAGACCATATATACGTTGACGCACCAGATGCGGTCATGCTTAATCCCGTACCACCGGAACAAACATTGCCGCCTGACGGGGTAACACTGACGGTAGGAAGAGTATTATATGTAACTGTTCCCGTAGAAGATATATTAGATAAACTGGAGGCAGCACACGTAGTGGTGCACCAATAATAGGTAGTGGACGTAATAGGAGGAGTTGCATAGCTGGAGCTTGTAGCACCGGAAATGCTCGTACCCGGCGGTGTTGGCGATGCAGAAGATGACCACTGATAACTAAGGCCGGTGCCTGTAGCGCCTCCGGTAAGTGTCAATGCGGAGGCTCCGCTTCCGCAAATTGTGGTTGGTATCGGCGAAACCGAGCCAGCCGTAGGGGTACCAGAACAAGGAGTAGAAACATTCACGGTCCCGGTTACTTGGAGACCTGATGAACTAAAAATATACCAGGTACCTGAAGTAGACGTACCTCCCCAATTCACAATGCGAAAATAGACGGTAGTAGTCGCGGGTACATTCTGCAATGCAAGAACCCCAGTGAGGTCTACGCTGGGAGTGAGTAATGCGCCGGTACTTGTTGTATTGGTATATGCAAAGGCACCACCGGTTACATCGAAATAGGTAATGCCATCAGTAGAATACTGGAGCTGTCCGTTTGATGGGCCTGTGCCGGACCTCCTGTAAAACAAAGACAATCCTGAGAAACTCGCCATATAACCGGAATTTGCTTTGGCTGTAAATGATGCATACTCATTGATCGAGATCGCATTAGCCTCACTCGTTCCCTGCCAGTTGGTGCCGCCCCAGGCACTACCAGCAGCGGTACCCGTAGTGCTCACTCCGCTCCCTCTGGTCAAACCACCAATAGTAACATTCGCGGCTGCGGTAGTAGGTGTCCACGGCGATGGGCCGAAAGTGCTCAGTGCCGTGGGGCTACTTGGGTTCCATGCAGCGATGGTGATCTGTGCACTTGTCTTCACCGAACAAAAATGCAACGCAATAAACAGACAAACACTGGCAAATTGTTTGGCAATAACGACTCTTTTACTAACAAATGAATTGATCGTGTTTACAGATAAATTTTTCATGAAGTTTTTACTTTGGAGTGTAAGAATATATTACCTGCCAAAAGTAGAAGCGCACTATTACCAGCATGAAAAAATACTATTAAGAAAACATAAAGAAATCGTTACCACCTCCAACAAACCGAAAAACAAAAAACACAGCAATATTAATAACCAGCAACAGCGCACAAATTTCATTTACAGAAAAGCATAAGACACCTAAAAACCAATCCTGGTAAGCCATTTGAAGAAATAAAACAATACATACGCATCACAAATAAAACCAGAAAATTTTTCGCGCGATCATCATTGTGTTAAATAAAAATCAACTAATTATTATTTCACCATAAATTCTCCATGAACTAATAATTACTTTTTCAATCAGCACTTCACGCACCATTCCGACAAGCTAATTTCGCCGAGTTATTCTACCAAACCAACAACATTATGAGCACTATAATTACCCTTGCAACAAGAAAAATAAAAATTGCATTACTCAGCATCCTGATCTTTCTAATAGCTGTTCAGAATACATTTGCCCAGTGTGCTACAGGTACAGCCCCGGCTTATACCAAGACCTGCTCGGTAGAATACTACCAATCTATAAATGCTACCGGCATTGGCGTAACGTCTACTATATCGGTGTCTGGCATTACCAGTTGCTCCAGCACCTATATCAATGATTTCGCCACACAGGGCATTATCACAATGGCCGGCAATACCGTAAACGTGAACATTACACGGGCAACGGGCTATACAGCTTACCTGAGCGTATATGCAGACTGGAACAATAACGGCATGTTCGACCTGTCAGAACTCTGCGGCACGCTCATGACCATCCCTTCTACAACCGGGGCAGTAACTTATACCTTTACCGTCCCGCTCACGGGCATTGTGACGGGCATTCACCTGCCCATTCGCCTTTTCCTGTCTGAATCAGCTACCGGCTACCCATGCAGCGGTACATACGGACAGACCTACGACTTCTACATTATGGCCACATGCCCGCCTACAACACTTAGTATATCCCCAATAAAAGACAGCGTTTGCATTGGCGGAACTGGAGATACGCTCACAGCATCCGGAGCAGGAACAGGCGGAACCTATATCTGGGCTCCAACCGCCGGCTTATCGGCAACAACTGGCGCCATAGTAATTGCAACACCTACAGTTGCAACAACTTACACAGTAACAGGAACTACCAGCATCGGATGTAGCGGCAAATCTACTGAAATGATAAAAATAAACCCATCTCCGCTCGTAGATACTGCCAGAGCAGAAGGTATTCTCAAATTTTGCTTCGGAGATAGTGTACTACTAACAGACACGGTGCGCATCGCAGGTTATACGTACAATTGGTACAATGGCGCAACCCTCATTCCCGGGGCCACAGACACTTCCTATTATGCCAAAACAAGCGGAAGCTATACTATTGGAGTGACTAACTCATCAGGCTGCACTACTTTATCCACATCTGTCGTGGTAACCGCTAATCCACTGCCCGCACCGGTAATTGTATTTGATGGTAAAATATTCCGCGTTGCCAAGTATTATAAGACCTACCAATGGTACGAAAATAATGTAGCGATCTCAGGGGCCATCTACGACAGTGTTATTGCAAAAAGTAATGGCAGTTTCCAGGTAAAGGTCGTGGATACTAATGGATGTGAAGATACCGCTGTAGTTTATGTTCTGAAGCGTCTTGGATTGGAAAATACGACCGGCAATTACAACATAAAAATGTATCCTAATCCAGCAAATAATGTCCTCCATATTGATGCGCCTGTTCAGCTAAATGCAGTGATCAGCAGCGTTGATGGCAGAAAAATAAAAGAACAACAGAAAACAAACGAACTGAACATTACATCACTGCCGACTGGAATGTATATCATCGAACTATTCGACGACTCCGGACAGAGATTAGCAATCCGAAAGTTCTTTAAAAACTAAATACCGTTCTTTGCAACATCCTTATTAAAAAACATTCAGGACTAAGTCTCTACAATGAAGAAAATCACATCATTACTTTGGGTATTATTAATTTGTATTTCTATTCCTAATAATCTCTATGCCTGGGGCAAAAAAGGCCACGCACTTGTTGCAGAAATAGGTTATACCCTCCTTGACAGCAATACAAAACTACAGGTAGTAAAGTATCTTGATGGTATGTCACTGAGTGAAGCAGGCAACTGGATGGACAATATGCGCAGCGATCCCAGGTACGAATACATGAAACAGTGGCACTACGTAAATATTGAAAAAGGCAATCAATATGAAGAAACAAAAGAAGACAATATCATTAATGCATTAAACGCCGCTATCGGGAAACTTAAAAACCGGCAATCACTGAGTGACGAAGAAGTCAAAAAAAATCTATTGGTCGTTTTTCACCTGGTAGGCGATCTACATCAGCCATTACACGTTGGTTATGGCAGCGATAAAGGGGGAAACGCTATACAGGTCAAATATCTGGACAACTCATCGAACCTGCACCGGGTATGGGATACGGATATAATAGAAGGCGAGAAAATAACAATAAACGATTGCCTGCTGCTGTACAAAAATTTTGACAGCGCAGAGATTGCTCAATTAAAAGCAATAAACGTTGAAAGATGGATCCGTGAACCGAGGTCTTTACTGCAAAATGTTTATGCGATCCAGGATAATAACGTGATTGATCAGGCGTATGTGGACAAGAATAAGAAAATAATAGAACAACAATTGCTGATAGCTGGCCTTCGCCTGTCGGCAGTGTTAGAGTATGTTTTCAAATCGTAGTAGTGCCGCGTTACTATTTCTTTTTTATCAGGTATATCAACACAGGGAAGTGGTCACTGTAACCATCATCCCATACGTGTGTCGCAGTAAATGACTTATGTGGCATGCCGTTGTAACGGCCACTACTATATACCAGGAAATCGCGGTTGTATATCTCGGAATTATAGTACTTCCATTTGTGATTGTCATTTTTCAAAAATGAACCAGACACCATGATCTGGTCAGGTAGATTCCACTCGCCCATGTAGTTCTCCGTACCCAGTCCTTTTTTATATTCGCTGACCCATGGATTATAGATATCCGTTAAGTCCGTCTGGTTTGCCGAAGCCTTCGCCTCAAGTACACCTGAGATACTTTCGCCAGTAGGGTTATCACTAAAATCGCCAATTATAAGTATCTTTCTTGCAGGATTTACTTTTAGCAGAGAATCTACTATCCGTTTGTCTACTGTTGCAGCCACGTTTCGGGCTGCGGCACTCATTGTTTCCCCCCATTGCCTCGATGGCCAATAGTTTACAAGAATATCCACCGTATCTCCAGCCGTTACACCAGTCACATGTAGCACGTCCCTTGCAGCTTTTTTCAGTCTTATAGTCTCTAATGGCACATGCAGCGGCTCCGCATGCAGCACCTCCAGGTACTTTGGGTTATATAACAACGCCGTACCCATACCACGCTCATCAGGCGTGTAAAACCATATGTACTTATAATTCCTGTTACTTATTCCTGGCTGATTTACAAGGTCATTCAGTACCTTTTCATTTTCTACTCCGGCAAGACCCAGTATCGCAGGGCCATCCGGTGTTATATCCATTCCCATCTTCTCAATTACAGTAGCAATGTTGTGGAGCTTGCGCGTGTATACTTGTTCAGTATAGTGATACAAGCCATCTGGTGTGAAATCCATGTCATTCTTGTTCGGGTCATGTGTCGGATCAAATAAATTTTCACAATTATAGAACCCTATACCCATCACTTTATACTGACTCTGCCCACTTCCTCTATTAACGACCAATAACAACAACAACACAAAAGCTACATCTTTCATCAGGACAATTTTTTTGCAAAGAAATCGAAATGCTTGCGTAACAGACTCCAGTAACAATTATGTAACTCAAATTTTATTCAACCTTAATGATAACGTAATCGCTAATAATGCTGTTGAGGTAGATTGCTTCATAGTTTTGCAAACTCACTATTATCAGTATAAATCACCTTCACGTATGATGCAAAAGCCGCTGCTGTTCATTGTTTTCGCATGCACAATCCCACTATTAAGTTTTGGACAGGGTAAGAAAACCGCCATTGTAAAAGGTAAACTTATAAACCAGGCGACTAAAAAACCTTTCAACGACCTCAAGGTGACTATGCCCGAATTAAGTGCCTTCACCACTTCAGATGGGGAAGGTAATTTCACTATCAGTGAAGTTCCGTTTGGGCGCCAGGTCATAATAATAAATGCCTATAATGCCAAAAGCGACACATTGCGCATTGACGTTGAAAGTGAAGTTGTTGACCTTAATGATATCAGCATTACCCCAAATGAGAAAGGCGTATCCTCTTCACAGGAAAACGGAGAGATACCCACTATTGTCATTTCAGACGTTGACCCGTCATCAGGTTCTGATTTCGGCGGAGGCTCCAATGCTGCTGGCGGCGACGAACTGTTGATAGCCAGCAAAGATCCGTTTGTTAATGTGGCACGTAGCCTGAGCGCTTATTACTTCAGGCCCAGGGGTATACGCGGCACAGATGCTGAGATAAATGGCATAGGAATCATTCCGGCAATAAGTGGTTCTATCACGTGGGTTCAGGAATTTGGAGACCAGACAGATATCTTCCGCGGTACCGAGTCACGCTATGGATTGGAGCCTTCTGCTTATGAGTTTGGTGCTGTCAACGGCTCCTCTTATTTCTCTGCAACCGCCGCTGATTTTTCACAGGGAACCAAAGTAACCTACGCAGCCAGCGACCATACGTGGAAAAATAAGGTCATGTATACAACGAGCACAGGTGTGTCAAAAAAAGGATGGGCATTCGCTGCATCTGCCAACAAACGCTGGGCGGAGCAAGGCTACAGGCCAGGCACCTCATTTGATGGGTATGCCTATTACGCAGGGGTCAGCAAAGTATTCAAAAAAGGCAGCCTGAACCTGACCACCTTCGGTTCACCGCTAAAACAGGCAAGATATCTCGACAACTCAACCACACAGGAAGATTTTAATCTCGCCAAAAACAACTATTACAATCCTACCTGGGGCTATCAAACAGTAGATGGAAAACAGGTTGTCCGCAATTCAGACATACAGAATGTGTTTCAACCAACTACAATCCTCAACTATGACTACAAACCTTCCGAAAAGACCAGGTGGAATACAGCGGTAGGCTACCAATTTGGTACAGACAGAGCATCATCTCTTGACTACTACAATGCAGCGAGCCCGTTTGGCAACTATTACAGGAACATGCCAAGCTACTATTATACCTCGGTACCTCCCAGTATCCAAACGGGAAATGCACTAACGCAGCAAATACTCAACAATCCCAATTTGTTACAGGTCAACTGGGACGAGCTTTACGCGGCTAATGCCATCAATACACAGACCATATATAATGTCAATGGCGTTGCCGGAAACAATGTTACCGGTAAAGAATCATCTTATGTCATGGCTGACAAGGTGAATGACTTGAAAAAATTGACATTCAATAGCAATGTGGAACATACGGTAAACGAACACCTTACCATTTATGGTGGACTGTCGGCTTACACCCAGACTGATCACGTTTACAAACAGGTAACAGACCTGATGGGCGGCGATTTCTTCGTCAACTACAACCAGTTTGCTACCCAGCAAACTATTCCCAACCCAAACTATATTCAAAACAATCTTAACGCCCCGAACGCTGTCATCCGGAATGGAGATATATACGGGTACGACCTTGCAATCCGCCTGAACGAGATCAAGGGATGGGGACAAGCTATCTATACTTTCGACAAATTCGACTTCTTTGCGGCAGTAAGCACAGGAAATAGTTCTTTCAGTCGTGATGGCTATTACAAAAACGGCCTCTTTCCGAACAACTCTTACGGAGTCAGTCCCACACAGAACTTCTTTACTTACTCCGCCAAAGCAGGCGTCACTTATAAAATATCGCCCAAGAACTTTCTTTTTGTGAATGCAGCTTATCTGACAGCACCTCCTACAGTGTCAAATACATACATTTCAGTAGCCACGCGCGACATGACTGTACCTGATCCAACAGTACAACGGACTCAGAGCATAGAAGGTGGTTATTTGCTCAAATCCTCAAAAATAAACGCAAGGGTTGTAGGCTATATCAATAACGTATTGGATGCAACGGAAATCAAAAGATTTTACAACGATGACCCGGCCTATAATACGTTTGTCAACTACATCATGCAGCATGAGAATACCCGGTCTATCGGCACGGAGTTAATGCTCGACTACAGGCTCACACATGCGTTCAACATTACAGGCGTGGCCGCAATTGGCGAGTCGTATTATGCCAATCGCCCGGATGTAAGCCAGGTACTGGACAATGACCCTAACCAGCAGCTGGTTGCCAGCAAGGCCTATATTCAAAACTACTATCTTGGTAATGGTCCTCAGTCAGCATATTCTGCAAAACTCAATTATCGTGGAAAAAATTACTGGGATGCAAATATCAGCTTCAATTACCTCACCAGGAACTATGTAGAAATTAATCCTAACCGCCGCACGGAGGCTGCTGCAGGCCTTGTTCCTCAGGGTTCTGCACAGTGGCACGCGATATTCGACCAGGAAGAACTTCCTTCATTTTTTACAGTAGACCTTCATGCCGGAAAAACTTTCCAGCTATCAAGATTGTCTGACTTTGTAAAAAAAGCTTCGGGTACCAATACCACGTTGTATATCAGCATGGGCATTAGCAACCTGCTTAACAATACAAATATTATACTCAGGGGAAGAGAGCAACTCCGATACGACTTCACATACGAAAATCCGGCAAAATTTCCTAATACCTACTTATATGGCTTCGGCATCAACTATTTCCTGTCAATGACTTTGTCTTTCTGATCGTAAAACAATTAATCTAACTTCTAAAAAATAAAGTAATGAAAACAATTCGCCCTTTACTTGGAGTATTAATGGTAAGCGCCCTGCTTACTTCCTGCTTAAAACAGCAGTTTGACGCCCCGCCAGACAGTTCGCATTATGATCCGAACCTTCCTGTGAATGTTACCATAGCTCAGCTGTCAAGCAGGGCCATCTCAATGGGTGCAGGACAGTATGCCGTTTTGGGAGACAGTACCCTATACGGAATTGTAACTGCAGACGATCGCAGCGGAAATTTCTACAAGCAGATAGTCATACAGGATTCTACCGGCGGAATAACCATAAGCATAGCACAGACCGACCTATATAACGACTACCCGATAGGCCGTAAAATATATATAAAACTAAATGGCCTCACTCTTATCAACTATAAAGGATTGCCGGAAATAGGCATGAATACCTCTGTTGTTAACGGAAGTAACACCCTGAATGGAATACCTACTCCGCTCCTCTCAAACTATATTGTCAAGGCTTCGTTCCCAAATGTAGTTACACCGGTAAAGGTGAGGATCATTGATGTTTTTTCAAACCCTACTCTTTACATCAACCGACTGGTAGAACTGGAGAACATGGAATTCGCCACCACATCAGCAAATCAGCAGTATGCAGCATCAAGCACGCTGAGCATTGCCACATCACGTACGATACAAGATTGCCCGCTTACAGGATCGCTGGTCATGTACAACAGCGGATACGCTACCTTCCAGCCGGCCACAACGCCAAACGGGAAAGGCACCATTACAGGTATATTCTCCATGTATACTACTCCCCAATTCCTTATCCGTGATACAACTGATATACAACTAACAGGTAACAGGGATTGTCCTTAATACTGAGGTAACTATTTTTTAAGACTCGCAACACAATAAGGAAACATTGCCCCCTGAACTTTGGTGTCAAATTGAAAAACATGAAAAAAATAAGTTTACTTCTATCTTTCGCTGTGTGCGCATTTGGGGCAAATGCCCAGTTATCGCTTTCGGGCGCCTCTCCCTACACACAAAACTTTGACGGTATAGGCGCATCTCTGCCCACAGGCTGGATCTGCTATACAGGCGCTACTTCTACAGCACTTGGAACGTTGTTCTCCTGGTCTGGTGACGTGAAATTCGG
>Ga0206949_1025_pt1 | contig 54618 bp, 56 predicted proteins | sample Alteio_BWOrgHeat_40_FD_153240 | JGI IMG/M metagenome (GOLD analysis project Ga0206949, IMG submission 153240) | Enriched cells from forest soil in Barre Woods Harvard Forest LTER site, Petersham, Massachusetts, United States -... | ecosystem: Environmental > Terrestrial > Soil > Temperate forest >...
CCTGCCGATGTTTTTATTGCAAGTAAAAGCGGCGCGGTTGATGCAACAAGGAATGAAGTATTGTTTGTGAACGGGAAAAAATGTAAATATATTTTTTGCATCTGTACCAAAAATAATAAAGACATCAGCTGGGAAACCAATAACGAAGCCTGGGTGCTCACAAGAAAAATATCCAAACTGCTTTGGGATCATTATAATTAGCGTTTCTCTTTATTACCCCTGCCCCTAAAGGATTCTAAAATTCCCCTTTAGGGCCAGGGGTGGAAAAGGAAAACTTTAAAACTATAATGTAACCAATCCCTTCCTGATCGCTTCCATAGCAAGGCCAACGCGGCTCTGTACTTTTAATTTTCCAAACAGCGCTTCACGGTAACCATCGATCGTTCTTTCGCTGAGAAACATGATGGCTGCAATTTCTTTATATGTCATATCAGTGCATGCATGCTGCAGGAACTGTTTTTCTTTTTCGGTAATGAGCACCGCTTCTTTTTCAGACTGCAGTAATCTTCTGAAATTAATATTACTCGCATCCGCATTGTAAAAACCTTTGGCGCGTATTTCATCGAGCGCTTTTTCCAGTTCGTCGGGGTGTGTTTCTTTTAACAGGTAAGCGCAGCAACCGGCTTTGATCATATCAATGATATATGAATCGCTGTCGTTCATAGAAAGCGCTACCAGCTTCATTTCAGGATAATCTTTGCTTAACCATTTCGCTGTTTCAATTCCATTCATAACAGGCATATTCACGTCTATCAGCATAATAGCCGGAACTACGGGACATTGTACTATTTTTTCCTGGAGTTCTTTTCCGTTCAATGCTTCAGCAACTACATCGTACACCTGGAAACTTTTGAGCATCATGCTTAAAGATTTCAGGAACAACTGGTGATCATCAACAATGCCAATGGGGGTTTTCATGATTTGACCGGGTTAACAGGTAATTGAATGGTAACGGTTGTGCCTGCATCTTCAGCAGATTGCCACTGAACCGTTCCTTTAAGCAAATGTGTGCGGTGTTTGATATTTAAAAGCCCAACACTTTTTTTGGTAGAGGATTCATCGAATCCGGCGCCATCATCGGTTACTTTTATCGAAAGCCACTGTTCATCTTCTATTATGGTGATGTCGATATTTTTTGCACGCCCGTGTTTAATGGCATTCTGCAATACTTCCTGCACAATACGAAAAAGGATGATCTGCTCATCGGCCTTTAGCGACAGCATTTCAGGGCGTAATAATTGTATCAGCAAACTTTTTGCTGCATTGATGCGGGCGATCTCTCCTTCGAGGTTCTCAATAAAATTAAATTGCTGTATCCATTCTTTATTCATTGCTTTTGATAATGAGCGGATCTCCTGTATGGCTTTGGCCAGCGTATCGTCGGCCATGGTAAGTGTTTCCGGAGATTCCGGCAGTGCACGTTGGGTAAGGCCGATAAGCAGTTTGGTGCTGTTTAACAGCTGGCCAACATTATCATGAATTTCGATGCTTAGCTGGTTAAGTGTTTCTTCCTGTGTTTCTAATTGTGATTGTAACAGTTGTTTTTCAAAATCGGCCTCCATGGTTTCTTTTTCTTTCAGGTGCTTAAGATCCCTTTTGAGATAAGCCACTACCAGCACAACAATAAAAAGCGTGATCAGGAGCAACAGGATCGACACCCCCAGGATGATGCTTATGTTTTCTGATAGTTTTTGCATGTAAGGCCGTAAATCGTGTAAATACAGAAAATGGTTAAGAGCAAATTATGAAACCGCCAGAGGATGCCAACCGCATTGTCTTGCTGCACGATCAGGTACTTGTAAGAGATAAATATAAAAAAACTACCTGTATAGTAAGTAAAAAGGCCCATAACGATCCAGAAGAAAGCAGTATTGGTTAAACCGGGTTGCTTATTATCTTTTACCAGCCGCCAGTAAAAAAAGATCAGGCAATAGCTGATGATAACAAAACTGCCTACAGCAGAAAGTACGCTGTTATAACTTCTTATTCCATCTCCCTTTGCAACGGAATAGCCGGCACAAATAATAAATAACAAAGCCGCTGCGGGTACAACCTTCCTGATAGCTGAATTGATGACTCTGTAAAAAAGTGCAGATAGAATGATAAACGAAAGGATCACATTAACTGCATAAGCAGAGTAATTGACCACATCAAATTTTTCCATGATCGATGCGGCAAGATTGGTTACAAACTGCGTGCAAACGAACCAGAAAATATACAGGAGCTCCCTTGATAATTTTTTAAACGGCTTTATAAAGAACAGCAAGGTTAATAAAGGAGCCCCCGTATCAATGTAATTAAGTATGGTAATAATGATTTTCAAACAAATTCTTGAGCCGTTTGTAATTAGGAATGGATGGATAACCGTTCGGGATTATCCGCCGTTGCCGCTGTCATCAGTGCAACCCGGAGGGTACGGACAACCGTCGATGCTTCCGTCGCCGGGGCCGCCTAATATTTTACCACCCTTTGTTGCTTTCGGTTTGGCTTTTGAAACACGGTCAACCCTTGCTTTGATGTTTACCACGTTTACTTTTTTTCCGTTCGACAGTTTTGTGGAAACGATCTCCTGCGAAACAATGACCCCTTTGGCGCCCGGATGGCGGTTCAATAAACTTACCAGCTGGTCGCTTCTGAAGTAGAACTCGATAATGCATTCTTTTGCCATGGTTGTTAGTTTTGGTTTAATTAAAAGAGTATCAAATATTACATTAAATAATGGTAATGTACACGGGGTTTTTCTAAAAAAAATACGGGAAATTTCCCGGCTGCAGAATAAAGTATACCCCACTCAAAATTTTTATATTACCCGCTACAAAATCCTTGCGCAAATATCCTGATTCGAGGATCGCATGTTTTGCATAAGATCATTATCTTGACATCCTATTCACCACTCCAGCTTACCATCAGTTTATGCAAACAGAAAATATTTCCGGTAAACGTCTCAGGGCGATCCTGAGTGGCTCTATAGGTAACCTGGTTGAATGGTACGACTGGTATGCATACGCTGCATTCTCTTTATACTTTGCCCCGGTATTTTTTCCCGGTAAAGATGCAACGGCAAACCTGTTAAACACAGCGGGTATCTTTGCAGTTGGCTTTTTAATGCGGCCGATCGGCGGATGGTTGTTCGGAAGCCTTGCCGACCGCAAAGGAAGAAAATGGGCGATGACATTATCGGTGCTGCTCATGTCGTTTGGCTCTTTGATGATCGCGGTTACGCCATCTTATAACAGCATTGGTATTGCCGCCCCGGTTTTATTATTACTCGCAAGATTGTTACAGGGATTAAGTGTTGGCGGCGAATACGGAACAGCGGCTACCTATCTAAGTGAAATGGCTGGCAAAGGAAGAAGAGGTTTTTATTCCAGTTTTCAATATGTAACATTGATCGGCGGGCAACTGATCGCTGTTGGCGTACAGTTGTTATTGCAGAATTTATTTCTTACAACAGAACAGATGCAGAACTGGGGCTGGCGCATTCCTTTTTTTATCGGTGCGATGTTATCGCTGATCGCGTTTTATTTGCGGAGAAATATGGCTGAAACAGAAGCGTTTCAAAAAACCAAAACCGTTGAAGAAAATAAAAAAGGATCCATCAAAGAATTACTCCATCATCCGCGGGCCGTACTTATGGTTGCCGGTTTAACGCTTGGCGGCACTATTGCATTTTATACATACACAACATACATGCAAAAATTTCTGGTGAACACGGTTCATCTCACCAAGAGCCAGTCAACATTGCTCACCTTTGTTTCGTTGCTGATCTATGCATGTGTGCAACCATTATTTGGATTATTATCTGATAAGATAGGCCGCCGCCCATTACTGATCGGTTTTGGCATACTCGGAACGGTTTGCACGGTTCCGATCCTTACCGTTCTGAGCCATACAAAAGACCAACTCTTTATTTTTTTATTGATGATGGCGGCACTGTTGATCGTAAGCGGCTACACTTCTATCAACGCAGTAGTAAAAGCGGAATTGTTTCCCGCAAAGATCCGCGCATTGGGTGTTGGGTTTCCTTACTCTGTTACGGTTGCTTTGTTTGGCGGAACGGCGGAATATTTTGCATTGTGGTTCAAAAATGCAGGAAATGAATCGGGGTATTATTGGTATACAACAGCCTGTATATTTGTTTCATTACTCGTTTATGTGTTTATGCGGGATACAAAAGCAACGTCTTTAATTGAGAGAGAAGTTTGATTTGTTTTCTCTTTTTACCCCTGTCCCTAAAGGGGTTCTTTTATTTCCCCTTTAGGGGCAGGGGTAAAAGAAAACTCAAAAATTAATCTTCTTGAAAAATAGTTTATTTAAACAACTGATACACCAGTAAACTCATCAGATACGCTAACCCCGTCATATACACAAACTGGAACGCGGGCCATTTCCAGGTGCGGGTTTCGCGTTTTACTACGGCGAGTGTGCTCATACATTGCATTGCAAGCACATAAAAGATCATCAACGATAAAGCCGCAGGAAGCGTGTACACTTTTCTTCCGTCAGGATGCGTGGCAGCCTCCATTTTTTGCCGCAACGAACTGTTGTCATTTTCTTCTACACTATATAAGGTAGCCATCGTTCCAACAAACACCTCCCTTGCTGCAAATGATGTGATGAGTGCAATGCCGATCTTCCAGTCGTACCCCAACGGAGCAATAACAGGCTCGATGGCCTTGCCCAGTATGCCTGCGTAAGAATTTTGTAATTTTTCGGACGAGAAATGTTTTTGCAACGAATCTTTTTTTGCCGGCTGTTGCTGTATCAACACAGCATATTTGTCTTCCACTTTTTGTATCCTGTTACCGGGGCCGAAGGAACTGAGGAACCATAATAACATGCTGATCATGATAATTACGCGCCCCGCATCGAACACAAAAATCTTTGCTTTCTCAACCATGGTGATCCCCACATTCTTCCAGCGTGGTGCGCGGTAAATAGGAAGTTCGAGGATAAAAAAACTTTTCTCTTTTATTTTGATGAACCACTTCATCACATAACTAACGATCAATGCCATGGCGGTGCCGAGAAAATATAAACCCATCATCACCAATCCCTGTACACTTAAAAAACCGAAATAATATTTATCATCGATCACCAGGGAAATTAAAATAGTATACACCGGCAAACGCGCACTGCAACTCATCAATGGCGTGATCAGAATCGTAAGCAGTCTTTCTTTCTTATTTTCAATATTCCTCGCACTCATGATCGCGGGAACGGCGCATGCAAAACCACTGATCATGGGCATCACGCTTTTTCCGTTCAACCCAACTTTACGCATGAGCTTATCGCTTAAGAAACTGATGCGTGCCATGTAACCGGTGTCTTCCAGTACGGTGATCAACCCAAACAATATCATGATCTGCGGAACAAAAACGAGTATGCCACTGAGCCCGGCTAAGAATCCATTTACCAGCAGATCACTCCACCATGCTTTTGGCAACTGGTGATTAAGCCAGAATGCGATCTCTTTAAACCCCCATTCGATCCCATCCATCGGGAAACGTGCGAGCCAGAAAATACTTTGAAACAGCAAAAACAAAACAACCAGCAATATCACATAACCCCAGACACGGTCGAGCAATAAATTATCGAGCCTGTCTGTAAACATCTTTTTTTCCAGCGGCCCCGTTTCAACCACATGTTGCTGCATGATCTGCCTGATGCGCGTATAACGCTGCATGATCTCTTCGGCCTGTGTTTTGGTTGGATTGAACTTATTATCGGCCTCGATCTGTTCGATCGCGTTTTGCTGTTGTGTGCTGAGCGGAAAATTTTCGTGGTTGATCAGATAATGGATACCGGCATAATCGCTCAGTTGCGGAAACAATTGCTGAACACTTTCAACAGAAGCTGCAGCTAATTTTTTTGTGTTCATAAAATCCCTTGCATATGTGCGCGGATTTTTTTTAACAACCTGTGCCAGAACTTTTTTCAATTCAACCAACCCTTTATTCTTTCGCGGGTTAACTGCAACAACAGGAATACCCAGTTCAGCTTCCAGGCCGCCGATATCTATTTTGATATCTTTTTTTGCGGCAATATCATTCATCGTCAAAGCCATCACCACCGGAATTTTCAGGTCGATGATCTGGCTGCAGAACAATAGATTCCTTTTGAGGTTGCTTGCATCGGCCACCAAAAGCACTACATCTGCTTTAATGTCTTTATCGGCGCCCATCAATACTTTATATGCCACCCATTCATCAGACCTGCGCGGGTATAAACTATAGGTGCCGGGAAGGTCGATGAGCTCTGCAGGAAGATTTTGCTCGAGTGTGATATGCCCGGTTTTTTTATCAACTGTAACACCGGGAAAATTGCCCACTTTCTGGTTAAGGCCCGTAAGCGCATTGAACAGCGAAGTTTTACCGCTGTTGGGGTTACCGACTAATGCAATATGTAAGGCAGATTTCGACAAATAATAGCAATGCCTGCAAAAGTAAATGCAAACAACGGGCACGGGTTACGAGATCGGGAAGAGAATGTTCAATGAATTTACAAAGCCATAACGTTCCAAAGCATACATCCGCTTATTTTTGCAGGCATTAATTGATGTTGTATGAAAAAAATGTTGCTGTTGCTGGTTCTTGTTCCCGTGCTTTCCTGGTCGCAAAGTAAAAAGAAAAAAAAGCAGGCCGAAGAAAAAGCCAATGCAGAACTGGTTGCCAACATTACTGCTCACGTTCAATATCTCGCAGATGATAAACTGGAAGGCCGCCGCGCCGGAACAAAAGGCGAAGAACTGGCCATGCAGTATATCATCGATCAATACAAACAAATGGGCCTCGAGCCAAAAGGCACCAATGGGTATGTGCAGGAATTCGAGATCAATGAAGGCAGGCAGATCGATGCCGTTACAGTATTAAAAGTAGATGGCAAAACACTTCTGTTGAATGAAGAATATTTTCCGCTGGCATTCAGTGCAACAAAAAATGTTACGGGCGCACCGGCCATTGCATTAAGTGAAGCAAAACAACCCTGGTTCAAAGACCTGAAAGATGTGCTGGAAGAAAATAAAACCAATCCGCATTTTGATGTGGAAGAAGAGATCAGAAAAACGGTTAATACGGTTGCTGCAAAAGGGGCAACAGCATTGTTTGTGTATAATACATCTGCACTCACAGATAATGTACAGTTTAACAAGAACGATAAAAGCGCCGCAGTAAACATCCCTGTGATCTATCTTACCAAAAACGGGGTTCAAAAATACTTTTCTGATAATTCAGCCACATTGGGTATAGAACTCAATGTTGGTTTTTCAGATAAAAAAAGAATGGCGAGAAATATTATCGGCATCATCAATAACAATGCTGCGAACACGGTGATACTCGGCGCGCATTATGACCATTTGGGATATGGCGAAGATAAAAATGCGTTGGATACAGGCCATCTCATTCATAACGGCGCCGATGATAATGCCAGTGGTACCGCGGCTTTGATAGAACTGGCACGTATGCTGAAAAAGAAAGCACCGGTAAATAACAATTATCTCATCATACATTTTTCAGGAGAAGAGCTGGGTTTGTTCGGAAGCAAATACTGGATCGAACATCCTACGGTTACTATCACACCCAACTATATGATCAATATGGATATGGTGGGCCGGTATGATACTTCGCATAAACTCATCATCGGCGGTTATGGCACATCGCCGGTTTGGGGTGACGTATTTGCCGCTGAAAAGAACGGGCTCGTTTTTAAATTCGACAGCACCGGAAGCGGGCCAAGCGACCATGCAAGTTTTTACAGAAAAGACATCCCGGTATTATTTCTTTTCACCGGCAGCCACAGCGATTACCACAAAGCAACCGACGACTGGAACAAAATAAATTATGAAGGCGAGAAAGACATTGTGAAAATGGTTTACCGCCTGATCGAAACAACAGACAGCAAAGGCAAACTGGCATTTACCAAAACCAACGACCCGCAACTCAGTGGCAGCAGGGGTTTTAAAGTAACACTGGGAGTGATACCTGATTATGGATTTACCGGAACCGGCGTTCGGATAGACGGGGTTAGCGCCGGCAAGACCGCAGAAAAAGCAGGTTTGCAGGCAGGCGATGTTTTATTACAACTCGGCGAATACAAATTTGTTGATGTAAAAAGTTATGGCGAAGTGCTTAACAAATTTAATAAAGGCGATAAAGTAAAACTTCGCATAAAAAGAGGGACGGAAGAAAAAGATTTTGATATCGTATTTTAGCAAACGTAAAACCACTGCATGAAACTACGTTTGAATGTAGATGAATTAAATGATGACTTCTTTGAAGACACACGTTTGCTCGGAATAACCGCACCCGTAAAAAATTACCAGTTCTGCATGCAGCTGAATAACCAGCTCGGTTACGATTTCAGGCTGAATACAGATACCGAGATACATATCCGCAAAAAAGACCGCAGCTATTATTTTTCAGTTTACCAATCCATCGAGCCCAATAGTTTTTTGGTACATTATTTATACCACAACCAGTTCGACGGCGAATACCTGCTACCCGAATTCAAACACATGGATTTTTTATGGCTCATGAAAGGCGACCTTGTTGACGAAGAAAAATGCGACTGGATAAAACAGGCCGTTAAAAGCATCGCCGGCGTACAAATGGTGGCAGAGCTTACGAATGAGCAGATAAAGAATAAGGGGAACATGGTTTTTTAGACCTTCATCTTTCACCCCTGCCCCTGAAGGGGAATGAGAATTGCAGTAAAAAATACAGAACCCCTTTAGGGGCAGGGGCAAAAAAGAAAACGCCCAATCTCCTTACTCAAAACATATAACCATGTGGACAGAAAAAAACAACACCCTTTACCAGAAATTCACCTTCAAAGATTTTTCTGAAGCGTTTGCGTTTATGACGAGGGTTGCACTCGCCGCAGAAAAAATGGATCATCATCCATCATGGACAAATACATGGAACACGGTTGAGATCTCATTGAATACGCATGATGCAGGAGATATTGTAACTGAAAAAGATCAGCAGCTTGCAAAAAAAATTGATAAGCTTGTTTCTTAGAATATTTAGCTGTGTAAAAATTGTTCGCCACAGATTCACAGATTAACACAGATCGTCAGTGCTGATCTGTGAATCTGTGGCGAAATAACTTTGATAGTTTCCAAACTGATACAATGCGCTAAAATTTATGGAATAACGGTAATAGTTTTTTCGCCAACACTTGTCATCACGCCAATCGGTTCCATAAAATCCGCCAATCCGAAATCCGTAAATATTTTTTTTACTTCTTCAACCGAATCAGCTGCAACTGCGATCAATAAACCGCCATTGGTTTGCGGGTCGGGTAAAACGGTAAACGCTTCCATCACATTAACGCCCGTTCCAAAACCAACTTTACTGCTGTAACTGTTCCAGTTGCGATACGTGGCATCAGGAACAATTCGTTGGGGAAGATATTCTTTTGCAGCTTCTAATATCGGTATTGTATGATAAGTAAGTTTGGCGCCAAGCCCGCTGCCCTCGGCCATTTCGAGTAAGTGGCCAAGCAAACCAAAGCCGGTAACATCCGTCATGGCATGCACGCCTTTTATCTTACCCAATGCTTCGCCAACTTTATTTAATGTGCCAAGCTGTTGCAGCATCAATGAAAGATGTTCTTCTTTCAAAACATCTCTTTTTTGTGCAGTTGCTAAAATGCCCACACCAAGCGGCTTGGTTAAAAACAATTGGTCGCCGGCCTGCGCAGTGTTATTTTTTTTCAAATGATCGATAGCAACCAATCCATTTACGGAAAGGCCGAATATAGGTTCGGGTGTATCGATGCTATGCCCGCCCGCTAATGGAATACCGGCTTCGATACAAATCTGCCGCGCACCTTCTAAAACCTGTTGTGCAAGTTCGGCGGGTAATTTATCAACCGGCCATCCCAATATCGCAATCGCAAGTAAGGGTTTACCACCCATAGCATACACATCGCTGATAGCATTGGCGCCGGCTATCCTGCCAAAAGCAAAAGCATCATCCACAATAGGCGTAAAAAAATCAGTGGTACTGATAAGTGCGTTACCATTGCCCAGGTCGTACACAGCTGCATCATCTTTACTGCCGTTGCCAACGAGTAATTGTTTGTAGCCGGTTGATGGTGTATTGCTTTGTAATATCTTATCCAGAACAGCCGGGGCAATTTTACAGCCGCAGCCGGCGCCATGCGAAAATTGCGTGAGTTTTACAGGATCCATTTTTTTAGAATCAGAATATAAATGATGCCTGCAAAGTACAATGGAAAGACAAAAAAGAAACAGGGAAGTATATAAATGAAGAAAGCTGCAGTAGATGCAGCTCTCTTACCCCCAATTATTACTGTTAAGTAATGTATGTAAGTTGGTTTTTTATATGATCGCCTTTCCCGGTTTTTTACCGGAACCCCGTTTTATCCCATGAAACCAAGGGTTTATTTATTAAAGGATGTAATTACTTAAAAATAAAGATACACATGCACCCAAATGAATATATCACGATGAGCCGTTAACTTTAAAAACGTTTTCAAGAAACTGCCACCGGCTAATGCGAAGCATAACAGTTATCATAACGCTATTTTTCTTCTCTCATCTCAACGCACAGTTTCCGTACGTTAAAAAACTCAGCTATCCTGAACAGTTGCCCACGCAGGTTGTGTATGATATGATCACAGATACCAAAGGGTATATCTGGCTCGGCACAGATAAAGGCCTGTATAGATTTAACGGAAGAACATTCGTGCCTGTTCCTTTTGATAATACTTCTTCTAAAAACGTAAGCTATTTACAGGAAGATGATAAAGGCACCATGTGGTGCATGAATTTTTATAACCAGTTATTTTACTTTCAGAAAGATACCCTGCGCAAATTCAATGTCGATTATACCTCTATCCACAACCCGGTTACTTTTAATAATGTATCTGTAGGCTCTGACAGGGTATGGTTTCATTCATTCAATAATATTTATGAGATCGGTAAAGCATCGGGTAAAATTGTAAAAACGATCCCATCTCCTGGAACCTACAAACAGATCGTCGCTTCTGTTAATGATGGAGATGCCTATTATGCATTTGCACACAGCGGCTATCTGTATTCCAATATCAATGGCGGATGGAATAATATCAGGCAGCTCTATAACGACATCAAATTCATCAAACGCAGAGGAAGTGTGATCGGGCTGGGCACAGGTTATGAAAGAGGCAATCCGTTTGAGATCATCGATAAAAAATGCGTTTTACTAAAAGCACCCGACCTGCCCGCAGATGCTTATATATTACAGGGCGTATGCATCGATAATAATGAATACTGGCTATGTACACAGAACGGCGCCTACCGATGGAACAAAGAAACGGGTGAAACCAAATGCTATTTTCCAAACAAACGTGTTTCAGATGTTGTAAAGGACTACCAGGGAAATTACTGGTTCAGTACGCTCGACGATGGAGTGTTCGTGTGCCCGTCTTTATACAATTCATTATTAAAAATATTTAATGATCCGTTACTTGATAATTTCACACGCTTACAGGCTTTACCCAACGGGGAAATAGTTACGGGTAATAGCCAGGGGTTAATGGCAAAGTTGAATCTCATTAACGGGGAAGTATTCGAATATCATCTTTCCAAGCAGCGGCAAACAGAATTTATCAGTTATGATACGATCGATAAAGTTATTTTTTCCAACAGGGGTGTATTTAAACCTGATCAAAAAGATCCGCTGGAATCTGTTGATTACAGTAAAGGCGTTGCACGCGATAAATTCGGTAACCTGATCGTTGCTGTGTTTAACAGCTCTTTTCTGCTGAATGATCATTTTTCCTCAAAAGATCGCCTGCCGGTTGGCAACTGTCCGTTGTACAAAAAACTGGAGTATGCAAAAGCTATGCACGACGGAACACTCCTGGCCAGTATGATCCGGTTCAAAAGAAGCCTCTCAGTACATAGTTCGATCAATAAAGAAGGTTTCTGGATCGGGTATGAAGATGGATTATACGAATACCATTACGACGGAACCATAAAAATATTGAAAGATGAAAATGGCCAGCCGGCCATAGCCCAGTCATTACAACAACAGCCCGACGGCAGCCTCGTTGTTGGCTCTTCAACAAAAGGCGTGATGATATTTAAAAACGGTACGATCTTAAAAACATACAATGAAAAGAACGGACTCAGTAGTGTGTACGTAAGAAAGATACTCAGGCAGGATAATGATATATGGGTGCTGACCGATGCGGGCCTCGACCGGATCGATGTTTCAAACGGTTCCATCACCAACTACCTGGAAGAGTATGGGCTCAGTAATATCATTATCAACGATTTTTTTATTGATAATGGTAAAGTATTACTTGCTACACCTACCGGCATTCTCATGCGGTATAATTTGCCGCGTAATGTCAATTTCGAAATAAAATTTCCTTTGCTGAAAGCAACCAGTAACGGAATGGATATAGGCGATGGTTCAACATTGCCGGACAATACAAAAGATATTGTTTTTTATTACGAAGCATTGCATTATTTATCCACCACAGCACTTACCTATCAATACCGGTTAAGAGAGCTTGATACCGTCTGGCGCCCTGCAGGTAATTTTAATAACCAGCTTGCATTTAACCGTTTATCGCCCGGAAAATACATCTTCGAAATAAAAGCAACAGCAGGATCTAATTACAAAAGCGTAACCAAAATTTTTTCTTTTACGGTACCAAGGCCGTTCTGGCAAAAAGCAGGTTTTTTTATTGTTGCATTGCTCTGTATATTCTTGTTACTATGGCTTCTTCTGCGGCAATGGAAAAGAAGTTTGCTGCGCAGGCAAACCATTAAAGAGCAGTTATTAAAAAGCCAGCTTGTTGCATTGCGTGCACAAATGAACCCGCATTTTTTATATAATGTACTTAATACGGTTCAGGGGCTTGTTTATGGAAACAGGAAAACAGAAGCCGGAGAACTGCTTGGCAACTTCAGCGACCTGATGCGAAAAACATTACAGGCAAGTGATAAACAGTTGTTGCCGCTGAAAGATGAGATTGAAAATATCCGCCTGTACCTGGAACTGGAGAAGGCAAGATTTGATGAAGGCTTTACTTATGATATTGAAATTGAAAGCATTGATGATATGTCTGCCATATATATTCCTTCTTTAATGCTGCAGCCTTTTGCAGAAAATTCTGTGAAGCACGGACTGATGCATAAACAGGGCCCCAAAAAAATAGAGATCCGTTTTACAAAAGAAGCAGGCGGGCTGAATGTTGTGATCGATGATAATGGTATAGGGCGCATACAATCTATGGAGATCAACCAGCGAAGCAAGAACAAGCCATTCAGTTTTGCAACAGTTGCTTTGAATGAAAGAATGGATCTGTTTAACCGCCTCTATAAACAAAAGATCACCTGCACGGTTATTGATAAAACAGACGACAAACAACAACCCCTCGGAACACGGATCGAATTATTCATACCTTATTATAGTATTGATCCGGATGCTTTATGAAAAAAACAGAACATGCCGTATCAGAAGCGCCACACCGCCATAAAAATATCTTTTCCTGTATCATAACACAAGGTATCTTCGGAACCATATGCAAAAGATCCGGGCAATTATTGTAGATGATGAACCTAACGCACGAAGAGCGTTACGTGGATTACTGGAAGAAAACTTTAGCCAGGTAGAGATCTTATCCGATTGTAAAAATGTACCCGAAGCAGTAAAAGCCATCAATAAACACAAACCCGACCTGGTATTTCTTGATATTGCCATGCCCGGTTACAGCGGTTTTGAACTGCTTGATTTTTTTGATGAACAGCATATCGGTTTCCGGATCATTTTTGTTACGGCATACAGCGAACATTCGCTGCGTGCATTTGAAACATCTGCAGTGGATTATATTCTAAAACCGGTTCGCCTCGAACACATGACACGTGCTTTAAAAAAACTAAGCTTTGAAGAACCGGTAAATGACAATACGCAGTATAAAGTTTTAAAGGAGAATTTTTCAAATCAGGCAGACAAAAAGATAGTGTTGCAAACCGCCGAAACAATATTTGTTGTGCGTATGGAAGACATTATTTACATGCAGGCCGAAGGAAGTTATACGCGTATCTACACCACATCGCATGGTGTACTTACGATCACCAAAAAACTGATCGATTTTGAATACCTCGAAAACATCGGCCCGTTTTTCAGAACGCACCGCAGTTATATTGTAAACCTGAACCATATTAAAAAAGTAGACAAGAAAGATTTTATACTCATCATGAATAATGATGCAGAAGTATACCTCGCGCAGGATAAAAAAAATCAATTGCTGGAAAAGATCATTAAATAAAACCCTCTTTGCGAACCTCTGCGAAAAACGCTGTGTTCTTTGCGGTTACAATTCGCGGCTTTTAACCGCAGAGTTTGCAAAGAAATACACGCAAAGTCCGTGCAAAGACAGCTTCTACAACACCCACTCAACCTCACCAAAACGAAAACTGTTCTTCATTCCATCAGCCACATTCAATTCTCCTTCGGCAGAAACAAAATCAATGGTACAATCAAAAACAACATCATCCATTTTTAATCTAACCCGTTCGCCACGTTTATACAGATAGTTGTTATAATAAGTAAGCAATTCCTCCATCCTGCCATTCTTTAACTGTTGGTATCTAAGTTCCAGCCGGCCGCAAATTTCTTTTGCAACTGTAATCGTGTCAAGATCTTTTCCTGTAACCTGTTTAAGCGAAACAGGATTTTTTAATGCTTCCGGAAAAACAACCTGGTTCACATTCATTCCAATTCCTGCAACAGAACCTTCCCATTTGTTGCCTCTTATGATGCTTTCAATCAAAATACCCCCTGCCTTTCTGTCACGCCAGTAAATATCATTGGGCCATTTTATAAAAGTTTCACCGGATGCATATTTATTAAAAACATCATGGCAGGCAAGCGCCACCACCACACTTAACGGAAATTGATTGGCGGGTGAAAGGAAAGAACAGTCCATTATAACCGACAATGCTATGTTACTACCGGTTTCATCCAGCCAGCTTTTGCCGCGCTGCCCCTTTCCTGCTGTTTGGTGATGCGCAAAAAAGGCGGCGCCATGTGCAGCCAAATTAGCCTGTAAGCGCTCCATGGCATAGATGTTGGTACTTTCCACCACAGCTAATTCTGTGAAAGGGTCGCCAATAGTACTTTTCGCATCTGAGGGTAGCAAAGAATTAGTATTTTTGACGAAGTTAACACAGTGGGCCCGATGGTTCGCGGATACAGGCAAACTGTTTGATCCGGAACAATGAGGCAGAAAAAATTAATCATTATAAATCCATTCGATTATTGGAACCTCTTTCTGTTTTACAAAGCCGTGAAAAAAGCAAGATCACGAGGCTGAACCGCAATTCAAAGATCTTCAAAACGATCATCAAAGCTATACAGGATAAAAAAGGAGAGAACATCATCAGTCTCGACCTTCGGAAAATACCGGAAGCCTCTGCTGATTTTTTTATCGTATGTGAAGCATCCAGTACCACGCAGGTAAAAGCTATCTGCGATTTTATAGAACATGAAGTGAAAGAGAAATGCGACGAAGCGCCTTACAAACATGAAGGCCGCACAGCATTGCAATGGGTTCTGATCGATTATATAAATGTGGTGGTTCATGTGATGCACCCTGAAGCCAGGAATTTTTATAAACTGGAAGAAATGTGGAGCGATGCAGAATCACAGATGCATGATTGAACAGAATTAAAATATAGGGGCCAGTTATTCGTTTACAAATAGAAACAGTATTTATTACAGGGGAAAAAAGAATATGTTACCAGAAAATAAAAATCCAAAGTTGAGCGGACCGGATAAAAATGACAGCCCACGCAAAGGGCCTAAATTCAGTATTTATTGGATCTATGTAATTATTGCAGCAGGTTTGTTATTTGCCCAGGTCTATAAAGGAGCGCCAGACACAACCAAAACATGGGAGCAGGAATTTAAACAGAAAATGTTGCTGCAGGGAGATGTTGAAAGGCTCGACCTCGTAAAAAATAAAGACCTCGTAAGGGTTTATATTAAGGCCGACAGCATCTATAAGAAATTCTATGGTGATAAATTAAAAACAACACTTACTAAAGACAAAGTAAAGAATGTTCCGCTCTTTGATTTTGAAGTAAATGATATCAAGAGTTTTCAGGACAGGCTGACCGAGATCTACAAGAGCAATCCAACAGTTGAAGAAGTACCATCAAAAGTTATCACCGAAGGCGATTGGTTCGGCCCTTTTGCCAATATCCTGTTACCTATTATCCTGATCGTTTTTGCATGGATCTTATTGATGCGTAAAATGGGCGGCCAGGGCGGCGCAGGCGGCCCCGGCGGTATTTTCAGTATCGGTAAATCAAAAGCCACTTTGTTTGATAAAGGAGCAAAAGTAAACATCACTTTTGCAGATGTTGCAGGTTTGGATGAGGCCAAAGTGGAAGTGATGGAGATCGTTGACTTTCTCAAAAATCCCAAAAAATATACAGCGCTCGGTGGCAAGATCCCCAAGGGCGCATTGTTGATCGGCCCTCCGGGCACAGGTAAAACCCTGCTCGCAAAAGCGATGGCGGGTGAAGCACAGGTTCCTTTCTTTAGCCTGAGCGGAAGCGATTTTGTTGAGATGTTTGTGGGTGTAGGCGCAAGCCGCGTACGCGACCTGTTTAAACAGGCACGCGAAAAAGCGCCATGTATCATTTTTATAGACGAGATAGATGCCATCGGCCGCGCACGCGGGCGTAACGCCATCATGAGCAATGATGAAAGAGAAAATACATTGAACCAGTTGCTTGTTGAGATGGATGGTTTTGGCGGAGATACCGGCATCATTATCCTGGCAGCAACCAACAGGCCGGATGTATTGGATACGGCATTATTGCGCCCGGGACGTTTCGACCGCCAGATCTCAATTGATAAACCGGATGTAAAAGGCCGCGAAACAATTTTCAAAGTGCATTTGTTGCCGATCAAGATCTCAGCAGCGCTTGACCTGCACAGGCTCGCGGAACAAACTCCGGGTTTTGCAGGAGCGGATATCGCGAATGTTTGTAATGAAGCGGCATTGATCGCGGCACGCAAAGGAAAAGAATCTGTTGAAATGATCGATTTCCAGGATGCGATAGACAGAGTGATCGGCGGGCTTGAAAAGAAAAACAAGATCATCGCGCCACACGAAAAATCCATCATCGCATACCACGAAGCCGGCCATGCAGTTTGCGGATGGTTCCTTGAACACGCCTACCCGCTATTAAAAGTAACCATCGTGCCGCGCGGAACCGCCGCATTGGGTTATGCGCAGTACACACCAACAGAACAATACTTATATAACACGGATCAGTTGATGGATCAGATCTGTATGACACTCGGCGGCCGTGCAGCAGAAGAAATTTTCTTTGGCAAAATATCAACCGGTGCAGCAAACGACCTGCAGCAGATAACCAAGATCGCGTACAGCATGGTTACGGCGTATGGCATGAACAAAAAAGTGGGTAATGTAAGTTTCTATGATCCGACTCAGGAAAACACTTTCACTAAACCATTCAGCGAAGAAACAGGAAAGATCATTGATGAAGAAGTAAGAGGCATCATTGATGAAGCATATGAACGCACACTGAAATTATTAACTGAACGAAAAAATGAAGTGGAAGTCCTTGCAAAAGAATTATTGGATAAAGAAGTATTACACAAAAGCGATGTGGAACTATTGATAGGCAAACGCCCGTTCGAAGAAAAAAAATTAGTAGAGATAGAACCTGAACCGGCCGGAGGCGAACATCCTACCGGGCAGGATATTTCAAGAGATATCAGTAAGCCTGATACAAATACAGAACCATCTACTATCGGATAATGGCAAATACAGCAAGAGAAAATATACTGGCTAAAATAAAACAGGCACTGGGCAAACCAGTGCCTGTTCCTTTTCCGGCCAGCGAGAACAATGAAAGTGTTTTTGTCCCGTCGCAACAGGAACTGGAAATTGAATTTGCAGAAAACTTCACTAAGCTTGAAGGGCGCTTTTCTTTTTGCGCAAGCGAAAAAGAACTGGTTGAGCAATTGCAGATATTGATCGCTGTTCGCAAGTGGACTAAGATCTACGCACGCGAAACAATCTTACAAAACAAATTGGCAGAGCAGGGTTTTGCACAGCAATATGCAGACGATGTTGCTACCTGCGATGCTGCCATTACCGGATGCGAAGCGCTTATTGCACGAACAGGAAGCATGGTAATGAGCAGTGCGCAACAAAGCGGGAGAACAGTAAGTGTGTATGCACCGGTGCATATCTGTATCGCTTACACACACCAGCTTGTGTATGATATCAGCGAAGGATTACAACAGTTGCGCGAGAGTTACGGACAAAAATTTCCTTCCATGGTTACACTTGCAACAGGCCCGAGCCGCACGGCCGATATTGAAAAAACATTGGTAGTAGGCGTGCATGGCCCCAAAGAAGTGTTTTGTTTTTTAGTAGACAGCTAAATCCAATCTTCAACAACATGGAACAGATATTTGTATATGGCTCATTGCGCAGCGGGTTTCACCATCCTGCGTATGAATACATCAGCCGCTATTTTACTTTGGTAACAGATGGAAAAATAAAAGGAAGCCTGTATGATATGGGCGGTTATCCTGCAGCAGTGCCAACGGAGAAAGATGTTTTTATTGTTGGAGAGTTGTACCACATCAACCACCCCGATGAATTTGCCTGGGCCATTGCACAGCTCGATGATTATGAAGGCTTGAATACAGAACCTGGCGAAACACCATTGTACAGAAGAGAACGTGCAACTGTTTATACAAATGATGGTTCAACAAAAGCATGGGTGTATTGGTTCAATGGCGATGTATCAGGTAAAGCGGTTATTGCCGGCGGTGATATACTGGAATATATGCAGCAAAAAAATAAAATCTGATACTGATGAATGTTGCACCGGGTAAAAAAATATTCTTTCTCTCAGACTTCCATCTGGGCGCACCGGATCATCTCAGCAGCCTGGTACGCGAAAAAAAAGTAATTGCATTTTTAGAAAGCATCCGTAATGAAGCCGCAGAGATCTTTATCGTGGGCGATATTTTTGATTTCTGGTATGAGTATAAAAAAGTAGTTCCCAAAGGATATGTGCGTTTGCTGGGTAAACTTGCAGAACTCACAGACAGCGGAATTCCCATCCATGTATTTACCGGCAACCATGATATGTGGATGAGCGGATATTTTGAAAAAGAACTGAACATCCCCGTCTACCATCAACCCAGAATCTTTGAGTGGAACGGGAAACGTTTTTATATCGGCCATGGTGATGGGCTGGGCCCGGGTGACCATGGTTATAAATTCATCAAAAAAATATTCCGTAATCCTTTTTGTCAATGGTTATTCGGGCAACTGCATCCAACCTGGGGCATCGGCCTCGCCAATTATTTCAGCCGCAAGAGCCGCGAAAAAACGGGTTCTTCAGATGAATATTTTATGGGCGAGGATAAAGAATGGCTGATCATTTACTGCAAAGAGATTTTACACGAACAGCATTTCGATTATTTTATTTTTGGCCACCGCCATCTACCGATCGATCATACACTTCCGGGAAACAGCCGTTACATCAATCTGGGCGACTGGATCACCCATTTTACTTATGCCAGTTTTGATGGCAATGATGTGCAGCTGCACAAATGGGAGCCATAATATTTCTATCCGTTGTAACTTGCATCTATGGACAAATTTTTGCAACAGGAATTTCTCAACAATACCATTGCCAGTTATTTGTATGTGACCGGCATCATCCTGTTGGCGGTATTGATCAAGCGCCTTGTTACAAAATACCTCGCCACATTATTATATAAGATCGTTGCCAAAGCGGCTAAGAATATTGCGCGTCAATCTTTTCTTGACCTCGTTGTTCAGCCAATGGATCTGTTCCTGGTTTTGCTTGTATCACTGATCGCGCTGGATCGATTGAATTTTCCGCCGGAACTGAATTTTAAGATCTACCACGCCACAGTAAGAGAAGTGATCGATTCGGTTTCTATGGCCGCATTGATCATTGTATTTATCTGGCTCTGTTTGCGCGTAATGGATTTTGTTGCCATGATACTTGCAGAAAAAGCCAACCATGCAAAGGATCAGACAGGAAATCAACTGATAATTTTTTTCAAGGATTTTTTTAAAGTGATCCTTGTTATCATCGGCATACTGTTACTGCTTCGGTTTTCATTCAATAAAAATATCGGCAACCTGTTAACGGGATTAAGTATTGTGGGTGCGGCGATCGCATTGGCTACGCGGGAAAGCATGGAGAACCTGATCGCATCGTTTATTATTTTTTTTGATAAACCCTTTATCACCGGCGATCTTGTTAAAGTAAATAATTTTACCGGAACGATCGAGAAGATCGGTTTGCGAAGCACACGGATCCGAACAACAGATAAAACATATATTTCTGTGCCCAACAAACAAATGGTTGATACGATCGTTGATAACATCACACTCCGTACTCAACGAAAAGTTGAATTAAGGCTTGAGCTCGGGCTTGGCGCAACGGCACAGCAATTGAAAACTCTCACACCCGCTATCAAAACGATCCTGCAAAAACCCGAAATAGAAAATACCATCGTGTATTTGATGGATACAGGTAAGAACGCTCACATTGTTGCCGTTGATTATTTTACCACCATGCAGCAATCCATCGAAGAATTCAATACACTCCGCGAAGCGGTAAACCTTGAAGTAATAGAGTTGCTGGAGAAAAGTGGAATTGAACTGGCTGCAGCAAATACAGATGTGATCGTTACAACAAAAGAGACAAAGAGTAACCTTTAACGTATTGTGCTATTTAAGCTACACGAAATAGCAGCCACTCTTTATGCTCTCTGTGCGCATTCCTTCGTGTACTCTGTGGTTAGCAGACGCAATTTATAACCGCAGAGTACACAGCGTTTTGCACAAAGAGTCACAAAGCATTACTTACTTTGAAAAAGCATCAGGATAAAATATTCGCTTTAAGTTCAAGCAAAAAAGACCGGAACTTAGTTAAAGATTCAACCAAACGGATCTGCGTATCCGCTTCCTGTTTATTATTCTTCAGATAATTTTTAGCGCCATCTATGGAGAACTTTCGCTGGCGTAATAAAAAATAGATCAGTTGTAAATTCTTAACATCTTCCACACGAAACAAACGGTCGCCTTTTCGTGTTTTGCGCGGTTGTAAAATATCAAATTCATTTTCCCAGTAGCGAAGCAGCGAAGTATTTACTTTAAACCAGCCAGCTACTTCACTGATGGAATAATATAATTTTTGCTGCAGCGTTTCATCATCCGGAACATCGATCAGGTCGGCTTCGGTGTCCATGTCTTTAAAAGATTTCCTGCCACGTTTACTCGGTTGTTTGGCAACCATATTTTTTTTAGTGGAAATTTTTTGAATGGCTGCAGGAATTATTTCCTGCTGCCCGGCAATTACAGGCTCTGCTGCGGCAACAGCAGGTGCGTTTTCTTTAACAACTTCGGCAGGAGCAACTTCTTTCTCGGCCTTTTCTTTTTTCTTAGGCTTTGCTGCCGGTTCTATCGGCATACCAAAAAGATCCAGTTGCTGAAGTGTATTTTGCATAGCGTAAAAATAATACAAGTTATGCGCCGGATTTGTAGTGATTGGTGCGAAGTGGAAAAGATGTTGGAATATCTGTCCACCGTTTTCTTACTACAAACTCCAGACCGTATTCCGTAGTTTTGAAAAAAAATAAATGTTCAACATTAAAACCATTTGCGTTTGCGGGGCTGGAACTATGGGCAGTGGTATTGCACAGGTAGCTGCATTGGCCGGTTTTAAAACGATCCAGTTTGATGTAAATGCGGATATGCTGGCGAAAAGTAAAACAGGTATCGAAAAAAACCTGCAATGGTTGCTGGACAAACAAAAGATCGGCATTGAACAACAACTGCAATGTTTGCAGAACATTCAATTCACCAACCGTTTAGAAGATTGTAAAGCGGATATCATTATAGAAGCCATTGTTGAAAAAAAAGAAGCCAAGACAGGCCTTTTTAATCAACTTGCTCTCATAAATTCAAGCAATACTATTTATGCAACAAATACATCGTCAATCGCCGTAACAGGCATTGCCAATGGATTGCAGCATCCGCAGCAGGTTATCGGTATGCATTTTTTTAATCCCGCACCGGTAATGAAACTGGTGGAAGTGATCAAAACAGAACAAACAGATAACGCCGTTGTTGAGGCAGTTACCCAACTAGCCATTGCCATGGGCAAAACGCCCGTGGTTTGTAAAGACGCACCCGGCTTTATTGTAAACAGGGTGGCACGCCATTATTATCTTGAAGCGATGAAACTGGTGGAAGAAGGCTTAGCCACTATCGAAACCGTTGATGCAGTAATGGAATCAACCGGTTTTAAAATGGGGCCGTTCAGGCTAATGGATCTGATCGGGATGGATATCAATTTTGGTGTAAGCAATATTGTTTGGGAAGCGCTTGCCAAACCGGAAAGGCTCAGGCCATCCATCTTACAAAAGCAAAAAGTTGATGCAGGCGAACTCGGCAGAAAAACCGGCAAAGGTTTTTATGAATACCAGTGATGTATTAAGTACTGATAGTGTTTTAAAATTCGAAACAAAACTGCGCCTCCGCGCCTTTGCATGAAAAAAATGCACGCAAAGGCGCGGAGGCGCAGTTTCACACATAAGATCTCCTGTTTCCTCCATAACTTCAATTACTTAAACAGGTATCATGAAAAAAATTATCTTACTCTTGTCCCTCATCTCCGCATTTGCCGGATGTAAACTCAGTAACAGTAACCAGAATATGCAGGACAATACAGAGCTCTCGGCCTTGCTCGATAAATATTATGAAGAACGGTTACAGTTGTTCCCGGTAGAGGCTACGATCGATGGCGACAACCGCTACAACGATAAATTTTATGTTGATTTTACCGATAGCTACCGCCAGAAACTAAAAGAGTTTTACAACCGTTATTTAATATACGTTACGCGTTTTGACCGGGAAGCATTGAATGATAACGACAAATTAAGTTATGATGATTTTAAACGCGAGATGGAAATCGATCTCGAAGGTTTGACATTTCATGATAATTATTTTCCACTGAACCAGTTTCAAAGTACACACCTTGTTTTTGGCCAGCTCGGCAGTGGCAGCGTGATACAGCCTTTTAAAACAGTAAAGGATTATGACGACTGGTTACAACGCATGGCTGCCTTTCCTGCATTCGCCGATAGCGTAATTGTATATTTTAAAAAAGGAATGGAAACCGGTTATGTTTTACCAAAAGCTGTCGTGATCAAAATGATCCCGCAAATGCATGATATGGTGGTGAGTGATGCAAACAAAAGTTTATTCTACGGCCCGATCACCAATATTCCTGCAACATTCAGCGCAGCGGATAAAAAAAGATTGACGGATGCTTATGTTGCCGCGATCGATCAGCAGATCACACCATCATTTAAAAAACTGGAAGATTTTTTACAGAATGAATATCTGCCAAAGGCAAGAACCACAACAGGGATCAGCGGAATTCCCGGCGGTGATAAATATTACCGTTTCCTCATACGCCAGCAAACAACAACGAATAAAACGCCTGATGAAATTTATAATACAGGATTGTCTGAAGTAAAACGCATCCGGACAGAAATGGAGCGGGTAAAAGATGAAACAGGATTTAAGGGCGACATGCAATCTTTTTTTACTTACCTGCATACCGATAAAAAATTCACGCCATACAAAACACCCAAAGAAATACTCGATGCCTTTGAAAAGATCCATCAGACCATGCAGCCCAACCTGCAGAAAATGTTTGGGCACACACCCAAAACACCATTTGAAATAAGACAAACAGAAGCTTTCCGCGCAGCCAGCGCCAGCGCGGAGTACAACCAGGGAAGTGCGGATGGAACAAGGCCCGGTATTTTTTATATCCCTATTCTCGATGCAACAAAATTTAATATCACCAGCGGAATGGAAAGTCTGTTTTTACATGAAGCCATTCCCGGGCATCATTATCAGATCAGCTTACAACAGGAAAATGAGAAGCTTCCAAAATTCCGCCGCTTTGGCGGAAACAATGCGTATGCAGAAGGCTGGGCGCTTTATTGCGAAAGCTTAGGAAAAGAACTTGGGTTGTTTACAGACCCCTATCAATACTTCGGCGCACTGGGCGATGAGATCCACCGCGCCATCCGCTTAGTGGTAGATGTTGGTATGCATACCAAAGGAATGACAAGAGAAGAAGCCATCAAATACATGATGGATAATGAACAGATCGACGAAGCCGGTGCAACAGCTGAGATCGAGCGCTATATGGTAATACCCGCACAGGCATTAGGTTACAAGATCGGCGCATTAAAGATCCGCGAGCTGAGAACTAAATATGAACAACAACTGGGAGCCGATTTCAGGATCGCCGATTTTCATGATAACATTTTAAAAGACGGCAATCTTCCACTCGATGTGCTGGAAAGAAAAATGGATGCATGGGCAGCGCAAAAGAAATGATGAGTTATGAATGTTGAATTATGAATGTATGAACCTTCCATTGCTTCATTCATAATTCAACATTCATAATTATTCCCAAACGCTTTCAATATTCGTATACCCTTTCACAATAAAATTGTGGCGCAGCTTTTGGTTATCGGCGTAGCCGCCTTTCTTTGTATAGATGGCAATAGCGCCGGCGTTGCCCGACAATCCTGATAGTCCCGCAGGCGGCCTGAACACTTTTATCATCGCCACATCAGTTGGAGAAATGAGAGAATGGTCGGAAGGATCTAAACGAAACTCATCGATATAAATATCCGCGATCTCGTTGCGCCATTTGGCAACATCCAGTCCCGATTCATTTTTTTGTATCGTTAACCCCGCAACTTTTCCCTGTAAAAATTGTAATATACTTGTAGAGCGGGCGATCTCCTCACTTTCGAGTCCATCAAAAATAATGGCATCCTCGCGCTGAAATAACCCACGCGAATATTCTTCATTGTACATCTGCACTTTTGTTTTTGCTTTGGCTGTTACCGTAACATTCGGCAGCATCGTACTGTCCTGCAGATCCTCTGTTTGAAATGAATATTTACTTGTATCGGTACTTTTTGAAAGAAGCATTTTCGGGTCGCCAACCGTAATAAAATCTGTTTCCTCGAACACAGGTGTAAATGCAGAATCAAGCAGGGTTTCTATTTTGATCGACAACGGATTGTTCTTTACTTTTTTAGCCGGCGAAAAAATAAAGAAAGCAGAATCGGCAAACAGCGTACTCTTTAAACGGAAACTGCCATCTGCCAAAACACGTGTGTTATCAAAGTAAGAAGCTTTTTTATTTTTCTGGATCATCATATAAATGATACTGGTATCTTTTTTTTCATGGTCGAGCACTTCGCCGGTTACTTTAAAAAACCCTCTCTGTACAAGAAAATTAACGGCATAACGGCCGTCGGGTATTTTATCGCTTACGATCAGTGATGCAGAAACTTCTCCATTGATCATCGGATAGCGGTATTTCCAGCGATGATGTTTTTGCACATCTTCTATCCAGACATTCAATGTCGCATTCACTAATTTCAATTCAGCAAACTGCGGAACCTTACAGGTAAAATCAAGCGTGTCGCCTTTTATAAAAGTTCTTGTATTCAAACTGACCCGCAATGAATCGGAACCGTATACAAGTGTTGCAGAAAAAAACAGGAGGAGAAAAAAACTGGCTCGTCTCATAAGTGATACAATTATCGGTAAAAACACAACCCCTTTTTGGATTGGTTGTTGATTTTAACATTTTTTGAAAATCCTGCACTTACTTTTGCCGTCTATGCGTATCGCCGTTAATGCCATATTCCTGCAAAAAGATCTGCTGGAAGGGTATGGCCATTATGTAAAAGAAACTTTCAGCAGGATAGTAAAAGCGCACCCGGAACATGAATTTATTTTTGTATTCGACCGCCCGTTCAGCAAAGAGTTTAATTTCGGCCCGAATGTTATATCAATAGTTGTTCCGCCGGCTGCGCGCCATCCATTGGCATTCAAATATTGGTATGATGTAAAAGCGCCTGCTGCCCTGCATTCATACAAACCTGATGTGTGGGTGCAGCCTTATGGTTTCTGCAGCCTCACCACAAAGATCCCGCAGGTATTGATCGTGCATGACCTTGCTTTCCTTCATTTTCCGCAATTCATTTCCTGGCACCAGCGTTGGTATTACAAAAGGTTCACCAAAAAATTCCTGCAAAAAGCAAAAACGGTTGTAACGGTTTCTGCGTTTACCAAAGCCGATATCATACAGCAATACCATTTGCCCGAACAAAAGATCAGCGTAATAAGCGGTGCGGCGAAAGAGATCTTCGAACCCTTATCATGGCAATATAAAGATGAAATAAAAGCAGGTTATGCCGATGGCCGTGAATACTTTTTATTTACCGGCGGTATTCACCCGCGCAAAAACCTGATGAACCTGCTTAAAGCTTTTTCCTTGTTTAAAAAATGGCAGCACAGTAATATGAAGTTGCTGGTAGCAGGCAGGCTGGCCTGGCAATACGATGAAATATTACAGAAACTGAAAACGTACAAATACCGGGATGATGTTGCAATGCTGGGATATTTATCCGAAGAACAGCTTGCAAAAGTTACCGCCTCGGCTTATGCCTTATTATACCCGTCTTTTTTTGAAGGGTTTGGCTTGCCTATTATTGAAGCCATGCAATGCGAAGTGCCGGTCATCACAAGCAATACCGGCAGTATGCCGGAAGTTGGTGGAGATGCAGCATTATATGCCGATCCATCAGACCCCGATGCCATAGCCAAACAGATGCTTGATTTATACAAAAACGAATCGCTGCGCGAAACATTGATCCAGGCGGGTAAGATACAGGCGGCAAAATTTAGCTGGAACAAAACCGCGGAACAGCTATGGCAAAATATTTCGGAAGCCGTAATAAAATGACGGCCGCAACACAATTACATCATCCATAGTTTCACTTACTTTTGCGGTTATTTATCAGTCAGGTTTTTAAAAGAAACAAATGCACACATCGAATATTTCAATAGAGATAGAATTAGACGACAACAAAATACCACAACAGATCAACTGGATCGCGAGCGACAGTTCTGCCGATATGATGCAACCCGCAAAATCAATGATGGTGGCATTCTGGGACGGCGCCGATAAAAGTGCGCTGCGAATTGACCTCTGGACAAAAGACATGATGGTTGATGAGATGGCCGATTTTTATTACCAGACAATGATGGGTATGGCAGATACGTATCTTCGTGCCACCCAACAGAAAGAACTGGTTGACGATATGAAAACATTCGCGAAAGATTTCTATAAAAAGTTTAAGGACATTCAGTTAAAAGAAGAAAAAAAATAAAAGCATTCATATGAGTTTAGAAGAAAAAGTAATGGCACAGATGAAAGATGCCATGAAAGCAAAAGACGAAGCATTGCTTCGCGGGTTACGCGCTATTAAAGCAGAGATCATTAAAGCTAAAACAGACCCGGGCGCCAACGGCCAGGTAACCGAAGATGGTGAAATGAAACTGTTACAGAAATTGGTGAAGTCGCGCAAAGACTCTCTCGAGATCTATCAAACACAAAACCGCCCGGATCTTGCTGCCAAAGAATCAGAAGAGATCGCTGTCATCGAAAAGTTTCTTCCGCAACAGTTAAGTGAAGCAGAATTAAAAGATGCGGTAACTAAGATCATCGCAGAAGTTGGTGCAACAGGCCCGCAGGATATGGGAAAAGTAATGGGCACGGCATCCAAACAATTGGCCGGTAAAGCAGATGGAAAAGCAATTGCTGCAACCGTTAAAGAATTACTTAAATAGCATTAAGCTGTTAGCTATGAGCCATAAGCCAAAACATTTTTTAATAAGAGGCTTATGGCTTACAGCTTATGGCTCTCATAGCTTACAGCTTCTATGATCATCGATATCATTTTTATCCTGCTGCTCATTTTCGCAACCGTAAAAGGGTACCGCAACGGATTTATCATTGCAGTGTTTTCTTTTTTCGGTATCATCATCGGGCTCGCAGCTGCTATGAAATTATCTGCGGTTGTTGCGGGCTGGTTAAAAAACAGCACCAACATATCAGCTGCATGGCTTCCGTTCCTTTCTTTTGTAGCTGTGATGATCGGTGTGATATTATTAGTAAGGCTCGGTGCCGTATTCATTCAAAAAACATTGGAACTTGTTTTACTGGGATGGCTCAATAAATTAACCGGTATCGTTTTATATGCGGCCTTATATATCACCATTTTCAGCGTAATACTTTTTTATGCAGATAAGATCCAGTGGATAAAACCCGAAACCTTACTCGCTTCAAAAACATACAGGTTTATACAGCCATGGGGACCTAAAGCCATCAATCTCTTTGGTGCTGTGATCCCTTTGTTCAAAGGCATGTTTGAAGAGTTGTCGCATTTTTTTGAAAACATTCATCAGCAGGTTAAATAATTGTTACCCGCCTTGTTGCTGCAAACACTGATTTTGCAGTAAAATCAGTATTTTTAGCATACATTATTCTAATCTGTGACCGGTTCGGATTCTCATTTAATTGTATTTGGATGAATTTCCTTTTATTTGTACCAATCACAACAATGCTTGCTTAAGAAACAGACCAATGAATTACGAGATCAGACAACAGGATAAGTTTAAGTTTATCGAGGAAGGAGAAGGTGAGCCGTTGCTTTTGTTACATGGCTTATTCGGCGCATTGAGCAACTTCAAGGATCTGGTTGAATATTTCAAAACCCGTTATAAAGTTGTGGTGCCGTTACTGCCGTTATTCGACCTTGATATCTTTCACACATCGGTAGGCGGCCTCGAAAAACACGTACAGAAATTTATTGAAACAAGAGGGTATACCGATATTCATTTACTCGGCAATTCATTAGGCGGGCATGTTGCATTGGTACATATTCTGAAGCATCCTGAAAAAATAAAATCGCTTATCCTCACAGGAAGCAGCGGCTTGTTTGAAAATGGTATGGGCGACAGTTATCCAAAACGCGGCGATTATGAATACATCAAAAAGAAAACACAGGTAACATTTTATGATCCCGCTACCGCAACCAAAGAATTGGTTGATGAAGTGTTTGAGATCACCAATAACCGCATAAAAGTTATCAAGATAATTGCATTGGCAAAAAGCGCGATACGTAATAATCTTGGTGAAGAACTGAACCAGATAAAACAACCTACCTGTTTGATCTGGGGAAACAATGATAGCGTCACACCGCCATTTGTGGGCCGTGAATTTAACCGCCTGATACCAAACAGCGAACTGCATTTTGTAGATAAATGCGGCCATGCCCCAATGATGGAAGTGCCCGATGAATTTAACAGGATATTGGAAGGGTTTTTATCCAGGCTCAAACCATAAGCCGCAACCGTGGCATAGTTTGCAGCGTATATACAGAAAATAAGATCATGCTGGCATCACAATTAGCTAATACCGGTTTTCCTGCTGTCAACTTGTTTGATAAGGTTTCCTTTGCACTCCGGCTGATGGATGAATATGATGTATTTCACCTGCCGGTATTAAGCGAAGAAAAATTTGCCGGTATCATCAGTAAAGATGACCTGCTTGATGCGGATGAAAATAATTTACTCGCTTCCGTTGAATCATCGTTGCAGCACATTTCAGTAAAAAATGAAGAATATTTTTTATCAGCCTTAAAGCTGATGGCAGATAATGAACTTTCATTGCTCCCTGTTATAAATGACCTCTCGGAATTAAGCGGAGTGATCGTTTCAAAAGATATGGTTCGCAGGCTATCGGTATTTCTTGGTAACGAAGAACGTGGCGGCATCATCGTACTCGAAACAGACAAGCGCAATTTTTCTTTTGGCGAGATCAACCGCCTTGTAGAAACCAATGATGCATACATTACACAGGTAAACACACGAACCGAAGCAGATACGGGTATGGTAGTGATTACGTTAAAAGTTAACAAGATCGAGATCTCAGATATTGTTGCCACTTTTCAACGCTACGAATACATCGTACGTTATTATTTTGGCGAAGAAGCCTATGCCAATGAGCTTAAAGAAAACTATAACCACCTGATCTCTTACCTTAATATGTAGTTGTCGGTTGAATCTCTCTGTGCTTAACTCCGCCCTCTGCGGTGAAATATTTTTTACATTTAGTTTTTTTGATTTTTCTTTTACCCCTGCCCCTAAAGGGGTTCTTTAATTCCCCTTTAGGGGCAGGGGTAAAAAAGAAAACCCTACCCTTTCCTTAAACTATGCAACTATGTGTTGCAAAAAAAAACACTATGAGAAATTTTTCACCGCGAAGTCGCAGAGCATGGTAATGGCCCCCACACATTAATATGTAATTAAATCAAGCAGATTATTTTTCTTTTCCCTTAACGATCAGTAACTCCTCCCCGCAAAGCGCTATTTTTGCAAACTTATTTATCAATCGAATTACGGAGATGAGGTTATTGCGTGTTACCGTTATTTTTCTTTTCCTGTTCAGGACAGCTACCACAACAGTTGCGCAGGACACACGCATCCTGATTGATTCTGCACCACCCAATCCCGCATGGGTTGCCACACCAAAAGATATGCCCGTTGTTATCGGCGATATCACCCTGTCCGGAAATAAAAAAACAAAAAGCTTTATTGTTTTACGCGAAATGCCTTTTGTAAAAGGCGACCGTTTTACACGATCGCAACTGGATAAACAATTGATATTGGCCAGACAACAACTCATGAATACATTGTTGTTTGTAGACGTGAACATATATGTTGCCTCACGCAAAGGCGATGAATTGTTTATCAATGTTGATATGAAAGAACGCTGGTATTTTTTTCCTGTTCCGTATTTCAGGCTGGTAGACAGGAACTTTAACCAATGGTGGGTTGATGAAAAACGAAGCCTCGACCGTGTGAACTATGGTATCAAATTCATACAGAATAATGCAACGGGCCAGAATGATAACCTTGATATATGGCTCATTACCGGCTATACGCAACAGGTAACGGTCAGGTACAGCCTTCCTTTTTTTGATAAAAAATTAAAGAACGGGTTTAGTATCGGTTATTTATCGGCCACACAAAAAGAAGTGAACTATGCAACCGGCGATAACAAACAACTGTTCTATAAACAGGATGCAGTAGCTAAAAAAACATTGCATTTCGATCTCACGTATTCATATCGCCCCGATGTAAAACAGCGCCATTATCTGCGCCTGTCATACAACGATGAAAGCGTAGCCGATACGTTAGTAAAAATAAACCCGCTTTATTATCCCGACAACAGAACGCGTTTGCAGTATCTCGATTTTACCTATCAATACAAATATTATAATGTTGATTACATAGCCTACCCAACAAAAGGATTTTTGTTTGAAGGAAGTTTATACAGGCGAGGCCTCGATAATATCAGCGGCCTCTGGCAATTGACAGGCAGGGCAGTGTACGCCATACCATTAAACAGGAATACATTTCTTCATTTGGAAGGACAGGTAATTGCCAAAACACCACAGCGCGATTATTTTGTGAATGAACGTTTATTCGGATATGGATTTTTTCAACTGCGCGGCCTCGAATACAATGTGGTGGATGGCATGACAGGCGCCGCGTTAAAAACAACCTTGAATAAACAGATACTCTCTTTTATTCTGCGAAATCCTTTTCCAAGTAAAACACACGATAAAATACCCATCCGTATTTTCCTGAAAGCATACACAGACCTTGGTTACGGCTATATGTCAAAACCCGATATCACCAATACACTCAATAACAAACTGCTCCGTACCTATGGTTTTGGCATGGATATCGTGTCCATTTATGATTTTGTATTTAAAATTGAATACAGCTTTAACCAACTGGGAAGGGATGGCTTATATTTACAGACGAGAAATGACTTTTAGGAATGGTTAAATTCGTTAAACAGGTTAAAAGGGTTAAAAAATAATATTTCCCATTTTAACCCTTTTAACCTGTTTAACCCCGTTTAACAAAATAAAATGAAAGTAGCAATCTACAGTCGCGGATTAGATTTTGAGCAGGAGAATCCTTTGCTGTTACTGCTGGAAGAATTGGCGCGACACGATATTTCCATACTTATTTTTCACCAGTTGCTTGAGCAATTCACTTTGCCACAGCACCTGCATGAAAAAATGATCCCGTTCAAAACTTCTGACGATCTTGATGAGCAGATAGATTGTTTGATCAGCCTCGGCGGCGATGGCACTTTACTCGATGCCGCCACACTGGTAAAAAATAAAAATATTCCCATACTCGGAATCAATTTCGGGCGGTTGGGATTTTTGGCGAGTATCAGTAAAGAAGAGCTGGCCAGCGCTGTGGATTCATTGATCAACCATACCTATCTCATCGATAAGCGTACATTGATGCACCTCGATTCCAATGAGCCGCTTTTTGGTGAAACACCTTTTGCACTGAATGAATTTGCTATTCACAAAAGAGATATTTCTCCTATGGTGAAAATTCATACCTACCTGAACGGGGAGTTTTTAAATACATATTGGGCAGACGGGCTGATCGTATCAACGCCAACAGGCTCTACCGGTTATAATATGAGCTGCAACGGCCCCATCATGTTCCCCGAATCGGCCTGTTTCGTGATCACGCCGGTGGCGCCGCATAACCTGAATGTCCGCTCGATCATTGTTCCGGATACCACCGTAATTTCTTTTGAGGTGGAAAGCCGCGCCGACCAGGTAATCTGTGCGCTTGATGCAAGACGCGAGATCGTCAGCAAAAACATCCAGCTGGCGGTTCGCAGGGAAAAATTCGGCATAAATCTCGTCCGGCTTAACGAAAACAGCTTTTTATCAACCCTGCGTACCAAGCTTACCTGGGGACTTGATAAAAGAAATTAACTTTTATTGTATTGAAATTTGATGCTATTTTACAATATATAGCAGATCCACTGACAACTATGCTTAGGAAAACCATTACGATCTTATGTTTATTGACCGGCCTGCAAAGGGCCGGCGCACAATTAATGGATCCTTATGTGCATCAGGGAGAAGTAGGCGTTTCATTGGGAGTGGGCCATTATTTCGGCGATCTGAATCCCAATTCCGCTATCAACAGGCCGAAACTTTCTGCGGGTATTTTTTTCAGGAAACAGGTAACCAATTATATCGGTGTAAGATTATCCGGCGATTATGCGCAGTTGGGTTATTCGGATATTTATAGCAGCAACCCTGTTCAGCAAACCCGCAACCTTAGTTTTAATACAAATGTTTGGGAGCTCAGCCTCGCAGCCGACTTTAATTTTTTTGAGTTCCATCCCGGTTTTGAAGGTTATAATTTTACGCCGTATATCGGTTTGGGTGTGGGTGTTTTTTCTTTTGATCCATACGCTTATCTCGGCGGTGAAAAATATTACCTGCGAACATTAGGTACCGAAGGGCAGGGCAGTGCATTATATCCTAACCTGCAGCCGTATAGCCCTATCGCCATCAGTATTCCCTTTACAATAGGCGCCAAATATGCATTGAACGAAAGGATGAATGTATTTGGCGAACTTACTTACCGCATTACCACTACCGATTACCTCGATGATGTAAGCGGAACCTATGCTCCGGATGCTTTTCCAACTTTGCCCGATGGCTCGCCATCGCCCGCATTTCTTTTACAGGACAGAAGCTATGAACTTGGAACATCTGTTGGGGTAAAAGGAAGACAGCGGGGTAACAGCCTGCAGAAAGATGCTTTTGCCACTTTCCGCGTAGGCATCTCTTTCAACCTGCAGTCTTATCGCTGCCCAACACCATCGGCATCTTACCGGTAAAATTTCTTTTGTGACCTTATTAGCCTTTCCCACGGCATATTTTCTACTCTATGCGCGTTGATTTTGTTAGATTTGCTCCCTAAATCAATCGAAAAGTATGCAGGAGAGTTTGGTTGACCGTATTGATAAGGAGCATTTGCCTCATCATATAGCCATTATTATGGATGGAAACGGGCGCTGGGCCGAGGAAAAGGGCCAGGAGCGTTTGTATGGCCATTTTCATGGCGTGGAAAGTGTGCGCAATATCGTTGAAGGCAGCGCAGAACTGGGCATTCAATACCTTACCCTGTATGCATTCAGTACAGAAAACTGGGACAGGCCGCAGGAAGAAGTGGAAGGCCTGATGGCTCTTTTGGTAGATACTATCCGTAAAGAAGTACCAACGCTGAATAAAAATAATATCCGCCTGCACGTGATCGGCGACATGAATATGCTGCCCCAATTTGCGCAGGATGAATTGCAGGAAGCGCTCGAAATGACAAGCCAGAATAAAGGGCTCAACCTTATCATGGCATTGAGTTACAGCAGCCGCTGGGAACTGGTAAATGCAGTTAAGAACATAGGGCTGGATGTAAAATCGGGCAAGATCGATCCCGCAACCATTAACCAGGATACTTTACAGCGATACCTTACCACCAGCCAGTTTCCCGACCCGGAACTGATGATCCGGACCAGTGGCGAATACAGGATCAGCAACTTCCTTTTATACCAGTTAGCATATGCCGAATTATATTTCACGAACACCCGTTGGCCCGATTTCCGGAAAGACAACCTGTATGAAGCCATTATCGATTTCCAGGCAAGAGAGCGGAGATTTGGCAAAACAGGGCAACAAATACAGGAGGAAACCCAATTGGCATAGCTATTAACCCGCAAACCTTTGATATTGCAGGTGATTTAACAAACACTTTTCATTATTCCAGTTAATTTGCCCCGCCTAAAAACCCGAACCAATTGCTGGCAGAACGGAGATTTTATATTCAGACAGCAAGATTACAAACCGAAACCGGATGCAGAAAGTGTACAAAATTTTAGTGTTGGCTTTAGTAACATCGCTCGTGAGTATCTCGGCCCGATCGCAGCAAACAACATCTGATACGACCATTACCAATATTGAAGCTGACCTGCTCAATATCTTCAATCAAAAAACGCCGCATAAATACAAGGTTGCCTCTATTAAGGTGATCGGTAACCGTTTCTTCGACGAGAATCTTCTGATCTCTATTGCCAATATCAATGTAGGCGATGAGATCCTGATACCCGGCGGCGACAATTTTTCAAAAGCCATTACCAAATTATGGGCACAGAATTATTTCAGTAACGTTGAGATCTATCTCACAAAACTGGAAGGAAAAAATATCGATATTGAAATTGCGGTTACAGAAAGGGCGCGGTTATCAAGGTTCTTTTTCCGCGGTGCACGCAAAGGCGAAAGCGAAGACCTGGCCGGAAAAACAGGCCTGGTGCCAAACCGTGTGATCACAGAGAACATGAAAATATCTGCGGTGGAAGCGATCAAAAAATATTATGCAGAAAAAGGTTACCGCGACTCAAAAGTTGATATTGTAGAAAGAAAAGACAGTACGCTGAACAACACGCTCGCACTGGATTTCATCATCGATAAGGGCCCGAAAGTAAAGATCAACAATATCAACTTCGGCGGCAATACGGTTGATGCAGCCAAACTCAAAAAACAATTAAAAGATACGCATGAAAAATCACGGTTCACGCTGCACCCAAGTTTCGACAGCGGGCATCTTGTAACACCCATGCGTTATAATTTTCAGCAATACCTTCAAGACAACGGGTACCTTACTTTCAGCAAAACCAAACGCGTACTCGATCCTTATATCCGTTTGAAATTATCATCAGCAAAATTTGATGAGAAAAAATATATAGACGACAAAGACAATATCCTCGACTACTACAACACACTCGGTTACAGAGATGCGGTTATTGAAAGAGATACGATCTATCATACCAAAAGAGGCGACCTCAATATCGATATCAAAGTAAACGAGGGCCACCGTTATTATTTCGGTAATATCAGCTGGAGAGGCAATACCAAATATTCAGATTCGATTCTTACGAGCATACTCAATATTCACAAGGGCGATATTTATAACCTTGATGCGTTAAATAAAAAGATCGGAAAATCTGCCGGCCCCGAAGGCGGCGATATCAGCGGGCTTTACCAGGATGACGGCTACCTGTTTTTTCGTGCAGACCCTGTAGAGACAGCGGTATATAATGACACGATCGATTATGAGATCCGTCTCGTTGAAGGCCCGCAGGCAACTATTAAAAATATCCGCATCAGCGGGAACGACCGTACAAAAGAATATGTGATCCGCCGCGAACTGAGAACGATACCGGGTGAAAAATTCAGCCGTACAGACCTAATCCGCTCACAGCGTGAGATCGCGCAGCTGAATTATTTTGACCAGGAAAAGATCAAGATCGACCCTGTTCCTAATCCGGAAGATGGTACGGTTGATATCAACTACAGCGTTGCAGAAAAATCAAGCGACCAGCTCGAGCTTAGCGCGGGATGGGGCGGTACCATTGGTTTAACGGGTACATTGGGCGTATCGTTCAATAACTTTTCTATCAGGAATATTTTCAAGAAAAGCGCCTGGGATCCTTTGCCAATGGGTGATGGGCAAAAGCTAAGCCTTCGTGTACAAAGTAATGGTAAAGCGTTCCGCTCGTATAATTTCTCATTTACAGAACCATGGCTTGGCGGTAAAAAAAGAAATGCATTAACGATCAGTATATTCAATACCAAGTATGGCCAGACTTACGATCCGCTTACAGGCGCATACGATCCGAATGTGGCCGATACGAGATATATTTCAACTACAGGGTTAACCGCAAGTATTTCCAAACAATTGAAATGGCCGGATGACTTCTTCTCGCTGTCGATGGGTATCAACTATACGCGTTACACCTTAAGTAATTATGCGATCGATCCAACCAACCTGCCGGGCTTTGAAAATGGTGTGGTAAATAATATCAACTTCAGGGTTTCTTTACAGCGATCGTCTGTAGACTTTCCATTGTTCCCGCGCGGCGGTTCAACATTCCTGTTAAGTTTACAGGTAACACCGCCATATTCACTGATCGATAAAAATATTATCACAGCAGCAAACCCATACAGCTTTATCGAATACCACAAATGGAGATTTAACGGTGAATATTATGTACCGCTCAGCAAACCACGTGGCGAGGACAGGAACAAACAGTTTGTGTTGAAACTATCAGCGAAGTATGGTTTCCTTGGCAGGTTCAATCCAAAATTACAGATCTCGCCATTTGAAAGGTTCCAGGTGGGAGATGCAGGTTTGAGTAACCAGTTTGCTTTATTGGGTTATGATATCATTTCACAGAGAGGATATCCTGTGTATGATAATTCAGATCCGAAGATCAATCCTGATAAACAAACGGCCAGCCAGTATTTTACTATTTTCAATAAGTATACATCGGAGATACGTTATCCGCTTAGCTTAAACCCAAGCAGTACTATTTATGCACTCGGATTTTTTGAAGCGGCCAATGGATGGTTTACGATCAAAGATTACAATCCATTCAAACTCAGGCGTTCGGTTGGTTTAGGTATGCGATTCTTCCTGCCGATGTTTGGGTTGCTTGGATTTGACTATGGCATAGGATTGGATAGGATCACGCCTGGTGGCGCGCTGAAAGACGCAGCAAGGTTTACCTTTATGCTGGGCTTTGAGCCGGAATAACCAATCAAACCTAAACCAGACAGTTTATGAAAAAGATCTTAGTACTCTCCATCGCATTTTTTACTTTGGCTCTTGCGGGCCACGCACAGCGGTATGCTATTATTGATACCAAGTATATCCTGAATAAAATACCGGAATATAAAGACGCAGATAAAAAGTTACAGCAGATAGGCGAACAATGGCAAAAAGAAATAGACGATAAACAGGCGCAGCTGGATAAGATGTATAAGAATTATGAAGCGGAACAATTCATGCTTACCGATGAGCTGAAAAAGAAAAGGGAAGACGAGTTATTTATCAGGGAAAAAGAAGTGCGCGACCTGCAGAAAAGACGTTTCGGTTACGAGGGCGATCTTTTTAAAGAACGCCAGAAACTTGTGAAACCCGTACAGGACAAAGTGTACAATGCCGTACAAAAAATGGCTATTGCAAAAGCTTATGATTTTGTACTGGATAAAAGTGAAGGAATTACCATTATATTTGCCGACCCCAAACTCGATAAAAGCGAAGACGTTTTAAAAGAACTGGGAATTAAATAGTTCATAAAAACTAAAAAACAACAATAAATTCACTACAATGAAGAAATTACTTTTTGTGTGTGTGGCTCTTGCAGCAACCGTTTTATTTACAAAAAACGCCAGCGCACAGCAACAGAAAATAGGTTATTTTGATGAGCAGAAAGCACTGCTCTTCTTTCCCGGCATCGGAAGAGTTGATACACTTCTTACCAGCTACCAAAGAGATTCTTTAGGTGGTGAATATGAGTACAGGGTGTATGAATACCAGCGTGCAGACAGCGCCTACAGAAAAGATTCTGCGTCTATGCCTGTTAAAGCCCGCGAAATTGCTTTGAGAGACCTTAATACAAAAAGAAGTGTACTCGCTAACTGGCAAACTACCGCACAACAAATGTATGAGGCAAAAATGGATCAGTTACTGTTGCCATTCAAGCAAAAAATATTCGATGCATTAAAACTCGTTGTTGCAGAACAACACTATACCTATGTATTGAATCAACAGGCACTCATGAGCCAATATGTACAGCCGCCATTGCTGGATGATCTTGCAGTAAGGGTAGCCATGAAGCTGAAACTGCCGATACCAAAAGACCTGGAAGACGCATGGAAAGCCGCTTCAGGCGGTGGCAGCGCTCCTGCAGGTGCAGCCAAGAAATAATTTAAAAAAGCATTTCATTAATAATATTTTGTACAGAACCCCGTCCTTGCGATGGGGTTCTTACTTTTGTATATGCAGGCAAAAAATCCCATTGGTGTTTTTGACAGCGGTTATGGCGGCTTAACTGTTTTGAAAGAGATCGTAAAAGAACTTCCTGCATACGATTATATATATATGGGCGACAATGCCCGCGCACCTTACGGCCCGCGTTCTTTCGATACTGTTTATCATTACACATTGGAATGTGTACAATGGTTTTTTTCGCAGGGATGCGAACTGGTGGTACTCGCGTGTAATACCGCATCAGCAAAAGCATTGCGGACAATACAACAGAAAGACCTGCCGCATATCGATCCTGCTAAAAGAGTTTTGGGTGTGATCAGGCCAACTACAGAGATCATCGGGCAATATTCCAAAAAAAGAAAAGTAGGTGTGCTCGGTACAACGGGAACTGTGCAAAGCGATAGTTACCCGATCGAGATCGCTAAATTTTTTCCGGAAATAAAAGTGTACCAGGAAGCCTGCCCCATGTGGGTTCCGTTAGTAGAGAATAATGAATACGATAAACCCGGCGCTGATTATTTTATACAGCAGCATCTGCACAACATATTAAGCGCCGATGAAGGGATAGATACTTTACTGCTGGCCTGCACTCATTATCCATTATTGCTAAACAAGATCAAACAGTTTTTGCCGGATGGGGTAACGGTTTTATCGCAGGGAGAGATCGTGGCAAAAAGCCTTGTTGAATATCTGGAAAAACATAAGGATATAGCAGAAAAATGCAGCAGAAACGGACAGCTTAACTTTTTTACCACCGATTCAACCGCGGACTTTGATAACCACGCAAGCATTTTTTTTGGAAGGCCTGTAACTTCAAAACACCTTGATTTAAGTGTGGAATCGGCGAAAACCGGCGCATAATTTAGGGTTTATCCAAAAAAACGTCCTTTTTGCTTTCCACTTTTAAGTGTATTTCCTTACCTTTGCCGTCCTTTCACAAGCAGCGGTATGGTGACTGCAGGCATGAAAAGAAATCATATTACGGGTTAGTAAAAAAACAAATCATGAAACGTACATTCCAACCACATAAACGCCGCCGTAAAACGGTTCACGGTTTTCGCAAGCGTATGGAATCTGCCAATGGCCGTAAAGTACTGGCAAGCCGCAGAGCGAAAGGCCGTAAGAAACTGACTGTTTCAAGCGAGAAAGGATTAAAATAATATTTATCTCCCGCATAGCGGGATAAAGAAAAAATATAGCCTCATCTTTTGATGAGGCTTTTTTAGTTTAGCAGTTCAATGCCGGCAACCTACTCATATAATAAAAAAGAAAAACTCAAGAGCCGTAAATCGCTCGAACAGCTTTTTGCAAATGGAAGATCGTTTTCGGTGTTCCCTGTAAAAGTTTTTTATATGCCTGTTACCGAAACAACAGATCATGCTATAAAAGCCGGTGTGGGTGTTAGTGCGAGAAACTTTAAAAAAGCTGTTGACAGGAACCGTATCAAAAGATTACTGCGTGAATGTTATCGCCTGAATAAACTGCCGATACACGGCACACTGCTGAAAAATAAAAAGGCGGTCGCAGTTTTCTTTTTATACACCGGAAAAGAAATGCCTGAATATGCCATGCTAAACGAAAAAATGCAGGCCGCACTAATCAAACTGGAAGAAAACATTGCGCGCTAAAAAAACGATAGGGAATATTTTGTCTGCCGCATTACGCGGATTGGCCATATTGATCAGCTATCCGTTTATCCTGCTGATCAAAATATACCAGTATATAATTTCTCCTGCAATAGGCCCCAAGTGCAGGTTTACACCAACCTGTTCGCAATACTCGATAGAAGCTTTAAAAAAACATGGATTGATAAAGGGCGCATGGCTGTCTGTAAAAAGGATCAGCAAATGCAGGCCCGGCGGGGGACATGGCTATGATCCGGTTCCGTGAAGAAATTTTGGAAAGTGGGATTGGGAAATTTTGAAATTGCAGCGTAAAAAATTCAATTTCAAAATTTCCCAATTCCAAAATTCCAAAATAAAAATGTCTTAGATTTTTTTCGGTGCTGCCAACGCCTGTAATTTCAAGATCGTTTCCCTGATCTCTTTGATGCTGTAAAAGCGATACACTTCAGGATCCTTGCCATCAACTTTTTCTATTGACGTCATTTTATGATATGGCCCGATCACGATCGACTGTGTGTTGTCAGAGATCTTTACTGCTTTATTCGGCAGAATATAAAAGTTACGGTTAGCGGCTGTTACATTCTTTCCTTCCGATAATAATTGTAATGAATCAATATCACGCTTTAATGATTCCTGCGTGATCATATTCTGTGCAATTTTCGGATCGCCGTATTTTACATAACTGCCTATGATGGTATCATTTTTTACATTCACAACAAACAATCCATTATCCAATAACTCAACAGTTGCTTCACCAGCCGGCGTTGATAATTTGAAAACGGCTTTTGAACTGCTCACCACAAAACTTTTTTCTTCATGCCCGGATCCATCACCGGCTTTAATGGTTTTGTTGTCGGTATTGATCTCCGCAGGGCCCTTACTCATTACCACCACTCTTTTTTCGGAACAGGCCATCAGTAAAGCGGCTGCAAATAAGCATACCAGAATTTTTTTCATAAGTGTAGTTTAATAAAAGATCCCGCTGCGGGCGGGATCTAAAATAATACTATTTCCTGAGAGTGTTTATTTTGCTGCGTTAAAACGTTCTGCCACTTTATTCCAGTTTACCACGTTCCAGAATGCAGCGAGATAATCGGCGCGGCGGTTCTGGTATTTGAGGTAATAGGCATGTTCCCAAACATCGGCTCCCAGCACAGGTGTGCCTTTTACATCGGCAACATCCATCAAAGGGTTATCCTGGTTTGGTGTGGAAGAAATTTCCAGTTTACCCTCTTTCACTAATAACCATGCCCAGCCACTTCCGAAACGGGTCATACCGGCAGCTGCAAATTTTTCTTTGAATGAATCGAATGAACCGAATGCACCATTGATCGCATCAGCGAGTGCTCCGCTTGGGGCACCGCCGGCATGTGGCGCAAGGCTTTCCCAAAAGAAAGTATGGTTCCAGTGGCCGCCGCCGTTGTTACGGACAGCAGGGCTGATAGAACCTGCAGCAGCAACGAGTTCGGCCAATGATTTTCCTTCATTGGGAGAACCGGCAACAGCTTTGTTCAGATTATCAACATATGCCTGGTGATGTTTATCGTGGTGGATCTGCATAGTAGTTGTATCGATATGCGGCTCTAAAGCATCGTATGCATAAGGTAAAGGAGCAAGTGTAAATGACATGATTGATTGATTTAGGATTTGAAAATTTTTTGTTTCGCTGGTAAACAAATTTACTACTGTTCGCCGGATAACAGAAAATGAAATATGATTTGTTTCTTAAATCGAAAAATTTCGCTAAGAGAAAAACGGAGAAAAGGAGCGATTGCTTAAACACAGAGGCTCTTTTTTTCTTCGTTCTTCTCTTATTGGAATATATCATCTTTTATTTTTGAAGAAAGAACGCATCAGTTGCGCGCATTCATCTGCGAGAATGCCTTTTACCAGTTCTGTTTTTGGATGAAAGGGCCAGTTCTCTTTTGTGATATGTTTGAACCCATTCTTTTCATCTGATGCGCCATATACAACACGGCCGATCTTGCTCCAGTATAAAGCGCCGCAACACATCAGGCAGGGTTCTATGGTAGCATATAAAGTGGCTTCGGGCAAATATTTGGCGCCTAAAAAATTAAAGGCAGAAGTTAATGCGAGGATCTCAGCATGTGCAGTTGCATCGGTTAGTAATTCAACCTGGTTATGGCCGCGGGATATGATCCTGTTGTTGATCACTACTACTGCACCAACAGGAACTTCATCTGCATCGTAAGCGAGTTCGGCTTCTTTCAGAGCCTGCTGCATGAAATAGACATCATCATATTCGATCATGATGCGAAAGTAGGATTTTGGAATTTTGGAATTGGGAAATTTTGAAATCGAATTTTAAAATTTCCTTTATTTACTATGATATTTCCAATGACGGCCTTTTCCCTGTGCGATCATTTCAACAGCGGCTTCGAGGCGTTTTAAACGTGTGGGTTCTGTTTTTGCTTCGGTGATCCATTCCACATATTCTTTTTTGTGCGAATAACTGAATGCTTTAAAAACAGCAGCGGCTTTTTTATTTTTATTGATCGCTTTGATAAAATAATCAGGAACAACCAATTCTTTTTTTTCTGCAACCCTTGGCCTGGCAGGAAGTTTTATGCCATCATCATTTAATTTCTTTGCGGCTTTAATAAAACCGATGATCACTTTGTCTGAAGGAAGATCTTTCAGGCTCGTAATTCTGCCAAAAGAGCCGGCAGCATTATCTTTTCTCTCCGCTAAAAACCCTTTCGGATCCGGCAACAGTGCGGTTTTCCAGAAACCAAATGTGCAATGCGCTTTAAACGCGGCCATGCCACATAAGGGGCCTTTGTATTCGAAAGAAGCGAAACTCCATTTAATGGTTTCTTCTACCTCCGGACAAGCTTCATGCACCAGTTTACGTAAGTGTATTAAAATGGGTTTGGCAAAATCGGCTGATTTGGCGATGATCGCATCAATTCTTTTATCGGTCCTGGGCATATAATTTTTACATTATAATTCTTTGATCATAATATTTTTATACCAGACATCATTGCCATGGTTCTGCAAAGCAATATGTCCTTTAAAAATGGTTCCGAAATCGGGCCATCTTTTGAACTTGCTTCCGGCAACCATTGTACGCCAGTTATCATCACCATACGTTGTTGATACGACTGTTACACCATTCAGCAACAGTTCCAGTTTTCCTTTGTTGCTGATGATCTCCGCTGTGTTCCATTCGCCAACGGGTTTTACAACATCCGGGCCTGCGATCATATCGTATAAATTTCCTGCGCGGTGTTTGATGATCTTTCCATCGGGATGGCCATCGTTATCCAGCACCTGCATTTCAGGGCCGGTGAAATAAGTTTCTTTATATTTTACAGAATCTTCCTGCACCCAGAAAAGTATGCCGCTGTTTCCTTTGGGAGCTATTTTCCAGTCGATTTTTAAATGAAAATTTTCATATTCTTTATCAGTCAGCAGATCAGCGGAACCATGTTCATCGGGATAATGTTTTGATCCGTTCAAAAGTATTGCACCATCATCTACAAAACACGAGGCATTCACCGTTTTCTTTCCGTATGTATGCCAGCCCTTCAAATTTTTTCCATTGAACAATGATGTCCAGCCTTTTTCTTTTTTTATTACAGGCGGATGATCTTTATCAGGCACAAATGATAATAAGGTGATGGCAGAAATAACCAACGCTGAAAATAATTTCATGTTTTATTTATTACGGAGTAAGAGAATGTATTTTACCATCTGCTTTGCATCGGCTTCGGATAATGTAGCATGCGGCGTCATAGGAATTGATCCCCAAACACCTGTTCCGCCTTTTAGTATTTTTGATGCAAGCAATGAAACATTTGCATCTGTGTTGTCGTATTTATTTGCTACATCTCTGTAAGCGGGCCCGGTAAGTTTTTCGCTTACTTTATGACAGGTAAGGCAATCCGATCCTGCGATCAATGCAAGGCCTTTCTGGTAATCGGGGTTAGAACTGTTATCCGTAGAAACGGTAGCAGCTACGGTTTTATCTTCTTTTTTGTCGTTGTTGTTTCCGCAGGCACTCATGATGGCCAATAATGCGATAGCGATGTAATACTTTTTCAATAGATAGATTTTATTGATTATAAATTGTGTGAACAGTGTATTTTGTCTATGGACAATAAAGTTATCAATCAATTCCTAAAATTCGGCGGTTAAAATTTTCATCGGAACCTGTTCCGGCAAAATCATCAAATGCTTTTTCGGTTACTTTAATGATGTGCTGTTTAATGAACGGCGCACCTTCTGCTGCACCAACTTCTGCATCTTTTATAGCGCATTCCCACTCAAGTACGGCCCAGCCTTTATAATCATATGCGGTGAGTTTACTGAAGATGGAACGGAAATCAACCTGCCCGTCACCCAGTGAACGAAAACGCCCCGCGCGATCGATCCAGTTTTGATAACCGCCATATACACCCTGTTTTCCCGATGGATTGAACTCTGCATCTTTTACATGAAACATTTTTATGCGTTCATGATAATGATCGATATAGCTTAAATAATCCAGGCACTGCAAAACAAAATGCGATGGATCGTATAACAAACATGCACGTGAATGGTTATTTACTTTTGCCAAAAACATTTCATACGTGATGCCATCATGCAGATCTTCTCCCGGATGTATCTCGTAACAAACATCCACACCATTTTCATCAAACACATTTAAAATAGGCAACCAGCGTTTGGCGAGTTCTGTAAAACCGGTTTCAACCAAACCGGCCGGGCGTTGCGGCCACGGATACACTGTGTGCCATAACAAAGCGCCGCTGAAAGTTGCATGCGCATTCAATCCCAAATTATGCGAAGCTTTGGCTGCGTATTGTAATTGCTGCACAGCCCATTCTGTTCTTGCTTTTGGATTGTTGCGCACATTATCCGGTGCAAAGCCATCAAACAATGCATCGTATGCAGGATTAACGGCAACGAGTTGTCCCTGCAAATGTGTAGACAGTTCTGTGATCTCCAGGCCGGCTGCGTTTGCAATCCCCTTGATCTCGTCTGCATACGTTTTACTCTCCGCGGCTTTTTGAAGATCGATACAGCGGCTGTCCCAGGTAGGGATCTGCACTCCCGTAAAACCCAATGATGCTGCCCATTTGCAAATAGATGCCAATGAATTGAACGGCGCTTTATCACCCATGAACTGTGCGAGGAAAATGGCGGGGCCTTTGATGGTGGTCATGATTGTTTAATTATTTTTTGTGACTGATCAATAGGTGAATGGTGAATAGTCAATGGTCAATGAATATTTTTAAAGTTAAAATATTCACCATTCACTATTGCCTATTCACCACTTCACATTTCATATTTCGTCCACTTCACATCCGATGCTGCAGAGGCAACTACATTATCAATGAATGCCATTCCGCGGATGCCTTCTTCAACGGTTGGAAAATCCAATGCCTGTTCGGATGGTTTTGTTCCGTCAATTTTTGCGGATAAGGTAAGTGCAAAGTTCCGGTAGATATTTGCGAATGCTTCGAGATAGCCTTCGGGATGCCCGCCCGGCGTTCTGCAATTATGTGTTGCGAATGGAGATAATCGGTCGCCATAATTACCACCGGCGCGTAAGATCTGTGTTGGCTGGTCGAGCCATTTAACCAATAAAGTGTTGGGTTCATGTTGCGCCCATTCAATACCGCCTTTCTCGCCATACACGCGGATCTTCAAAGCATTTTCTTCACCGGCCGCCACCTGCGATGCCATCAGCACGCCGTGTGCGCCGTTATCGAATTTCAATAATACATTTCCATCATCATCCAATGCGCGGCCTTCAACCATAATGTTGAGATCGGCGCAGAGATGTGTGATCTGTGTGCCCGAAATATATTCTGCCAGATGCGCCGCATGCGTTCCGATATCGCCCATACAACCGCTTTTTCCCGATCTCTTCGGGTCTGTTCTCCATGCCGCCTGTTTATTTCCTTCGCGTTCACTTAAATTACTTAACCATCCCTGCGGATATTCGACCCATACTTTTCTTATCTTACCCAATACGCCTGTGGCAACCATTGCTTTGGCCTGTTTAACCATCGGGTAACCGGCGTAGGTATGCGTTAAACAAAGCAGCAAACCCGTTTCATCCACTTTCTTTTTTAATTGTTTCGCTTCATCGAGTGTGAAGGTCATAGGTTTTTCTATCACTACATGAAAGCCGTGATCGAGCGCAGCCATTGCCGGTGCAAAGTGTGCGAAGTTGGGTGTAACGATGGTAACAAAATCCATCCGCGTATCTGCGGGCAGTTTGCTTTCTTTTTCCATCATTTCTTCAAACGTAGTATAGGTGCGGTCCTCCGGAAGAAAAAGCATTTTGCCCGATTCTTTAGCGATCTCCGGGTTGATGCTTAAAGCGCCACAAACGAGTTCTGTCAATCCATCCATATTTGCAGCAATACGGTGAATACCCATTCTGAGTTTACGATTCATTTCCTTTGGTTAAAATAGTGAAAAGGGTTAAAGAAGTTAAATTGGGTTAAAAAAGGTAAAATAATTAAAGGGCAAACTAATAAAACCTGTTTAACCACATTTAACTTTTTTAACCTTGTTTGACATTTTTAACTCCCGTAAAGCTGATAAAAAAAATGATGCATTGTGTGTTTTTTACACCATCATTTAAAAATAAAAAATTACATTTAGCAACAGATTGCTTTTTCAACCAATTCTAACCATATGCATACCACCCCTCAACGACGCCAACTATTTGTGGCAAGCTGTTTAGCATTATTAGTAACCTCACTTTCTTTTGGTATCCGCGCAGGAATTTTAAGTCGGCTGGGTGTTCAGTTCCAATTGAATACAGAAGAACTGGGAACGATCGCTTCCACTGCGTTCCTGGGTTTTCCGTTGGCTGTAATAATTGGCGGTTTTATCGTTGATATTATTGGTATGAAGCAATTGCTGATCATAGCATTTGTACTGCATCTGGCAGGGATCCTGCTGACCATTTTCGCAGGCGGTTACTGGACATTGTTTATTTCCACCTTGTGTATCGGCCTTGCCAACGGAACAGTGGAAGCTGCCTGTAATCCATTGGTGGCAACTATTTATTCGGATGATAAGACCACAAAACTTAATCATTTTCATTTATGGTTCCCTGGCGGTATCGTAATCGGTACTTTACTTGTTTATTTTCTCGATAAGATAAATATCGGCTGGCAGGTACAGGTTGGCCTGATGCTGGTGCCTACGCTTATCTATGGTTTTCTTTTCAGTAAGCTCAGTTTCCCTGTTACGGAAAGAGTGGCCAGTGGCGTTACCACTTCACAGATGTATAAGGCAGTATTAAGCCCTTTGTTTTTATGTATGATCATTTTGATGTTCGGTACCGCCATCACAGAATTATTTACCGGGCAATGGATAGATGTGTTGCTGAAAAATGTTTCTGATAATGCCATCCTCCTGCTTACGATCGAAACAGGCATCATGGTGATCGGCAGAGGTTTTGCAGGCCCGGTTGTACATCGGTTTTCACCAACAGGCGTATTACTGATCTCCGCAATTTTATCAGCGCTGGGTTTATACCTGCTCGGGCACAGCTCGGGAAATATGTTATTTGTTGGCGCAATCATATTTGGCATGGGCGTATGTTATTTCTGGCCCTGTATGCTTGGGTTTGTATCAGAGAACCTTCCTAAAACCGGCGCTGTTGGAATGAACCTGATGGGCGGTGCAGGAATGTTTGCCGTATCGGTGTATACTATTTTCATGGGCGGATATTACGACAGGTTGGTTGCTTCTAAAATGCCGGCAGGCATATCTTCCGATGCGGCTTTAAATGAAGCTAAAAAAGCAGCCGGCCCCGAAGTGATCAATGTTACGATGATCATACCGCTTGTTCTCATCGTTGCCTTTACGATCTTATTATTTTATATGCGCAACAGGAAAAACAAAGATTCATTAACAGTTGTTGCGGCATAAAAAGCAATATATCGGGTTATATTTATAAGCAAAGAAATTATGGATCAATCACCAGGCAGAAGAAAAGCCATCAAACATATCATTGCAGGTTCTGCGGCGCTTGCTGCAGGTTCTGTGGCACTGCCCTCTTTTGCTTCGGAAGAAAAAAGATCAACCATGCTGAAAGGAAATATCCAGCATTCTGTTTGCCGCTGGTGTTATAATGATTTTACACTCGACCAGTTATGCGCTGCCGGTAATGAGATCGGATTAAAAGGGATTGACCTGGTAGGCCCGAAAGACTGGGATACGCTAAAAAAATACAATCTTCTCTCCACCATGTGTAACGGTGCAGAGATCAGCCTGACAAAAGGATGGAATGATAAACAATATCATCCCACACTCATCAAAAATTATACAGAGCATATAGACCTTGTTGCAAATGCCGGTTATAAAAATCTTTTCTGCGCCAGCGGAAGCCGCAATGGCATGGATGATGAAACAGGATTGCGTAACTGCGTGGAGGGATTAAAACAGGTGATAGGCCAGGCAGAAAAAAGAGGTGTGATATTGCAAATGGAACTGCTGAACAGCAAGATCGACCACAAAGATTATATGTGCGACAGGACACAATGGGGCGTTGAATTATGTAAACGCATCGGCTCGCCGAATTTTAAACTGTTGTACGATATCTATCATATGCAGATAGACGAAGGCGATGTGATCAGAACGATCCGCGATTACAATACTTATATCGGCCACTACCATACAGGCGGTGTTCCGGGAAGGCATGAGATCGATGAAACACAGGAACTCTATTACCCCGCAATCATGAAAGCGATACTGGCAACAGGTTTTACAGATTATGTAGCACAGGAATTCATTCCCGCCGCAACTGATAAACTGGCATCGCTGAAGAAGGCGGTTTTGATATGCGATGTATAGATAGTCTGGAGTTAGAAGTTAGAAGACTGGAGTTAGTTATAAATAGAAATAATACTTCAGACTCCAGTCTCCTAACTTCAGACTTAACAATAATGAACAACTAAAACAATAAACGAATCAATCATGCCCGATCAAACATTCGACGCAATCGTCATCGGCTCAGGTATCAGCGGTGGCTGGGCGGCTAAAGAGCTTACAGAAAAAGGATTAAAAGTGTTGATGCTCGAACGCGGGCGTAATATCGAACACATCAAAGATTATGTGAACGCGAATAAAGAAGCGTGGGATTACCCGCATCGCGGAAGAAAAACACAACAGATGATCAAAGATTATCCTGTGCTGACTCGCGATTATCCGCTGAATGAAACCAATCTTGATTACTGGGTTGATGACAGGGAAAGCCCGTACACAGAAGTAAAACGTTACGATTGGTTCCGCGGTTATCATGTTGGCGGGCGTTCGTTGATGTGGGGCAGGCAAAGTTACCGCTGGAGTGATTTTGATTTTGAAGCAAATAAAAAAGACGGCATCGCAATCGACTGGCCCGTTCGTTATAAAGAAATAGAACCATGGTATGATTATGTAGAAAAATTTGCGGGCATCAGCGGTAACCGCGACGGATTGGCGCAATTACCCGACGGACAATTTCTTCCGCCAATGGATATGACCTGTGTGGAGAAAGATGTATCGGTGCGTTTGAAAGAATATTACAAAGGCAAACGTTCTATGATCATCGGCCGTACTGCAAACATTACCGTTCCGCATGAAGGAAGAACCAATTGCCAGTTCAGAAATAAATGCTGGCTGGGTTGCCCGTTTGGTGCATACTTCAGCACACAGTCGTCTACCTTACCGCCAGCGATGAAAACCGGGAACCTTACACTCAGGCCATGGTCCATCGTTACAAAGATCTTATACGATAAGGATAAAAAACGCGCAACCGGTGTAGAAGTGCTCGATGCGGAAACAAATAAAACATATACGTTCAGCTCAAAGATCGTTTTCCTTAACGCATCTACTTTTAACTCAGCCTGGATCCTGATGAACTCTGCTACCGATGTATGGCCTGATGGTTTGGGCAGCAGCAGCGGCGAGCTAGGCCATAATGTAATGGATCATCATCTTGGTGTAGGTGCAAACGGAACAGCAGAAGGTTACGAAGACAAATATTATTTCGGCCGCCGCGCAAACGGAATTTATATTCCGCGTTACCGGAATTTATTTGGCGATAAACGCGATTACCTGCGTGGCTTCGGTTACCAGGGCAGTGCAGGCAGGCAGGGGTATAACCATGAAATACCGGAACTTGCAATAGGTGGTGCATATAAAGATGCCTTAACAGAACCGGGCGTATGGACGATGGGTATAGGCGGCTTTGGCGAAATACTTCCCGACCACGCAAATAAAGTAACGCTTGATAAAACAAAGAAAGATAAATGGGGATTGAATGTTCTGTCATTCGATGCGGAATTAAAATCGAATGAATTAAAGATGCGCAAAGACATGCAGGCCGATGCTATTGAAATGCTTACCAACATTGGCTTAAAGAATGTAACAGGGCATGATGAAAATGGTATACAGGGCCGCGGTATACATGAAATGGGTACAGCACGTATGGGCGCCGATCCGAAAACATCCGTGGTAAATAAATTCAACCAGGTATGGGATGCGCCGAATGTATTTGTAACAGATGGTTCATTCATGACATCAGCAGCCTGTGTAAATCCATCATTATCGTATATGGCATTTACAGCAAGGGCGGTTGATCATGCAGTGAGTGAATTGAAGAAACAAAATTTATAATCGTGAGACGTGAATCGTCGGTCGTGAGTAAAACAATAAACACTCACGACTGATGGCTCACCACTCACGCAACTACTATCATCTACATCTAATTAATTAAAAAACAATCATGATGAACAGAAGAGAAGCCATATCCAGTGTAGCCCTCCTGCTTGGCGGAACTATTATTGGCGCCGAAGCATTTTTATCCGGATGTAAACCTGCAACGGGCGGGCCGGTAAGTTTTTCACCAAAAGATATAGCGTTCCTGGATGAAGTGGGTGAAACCATTTTACCGGCCACATCAACGCCAGGCGCGAAAGATGCCAGGATCGGCGAGTTTATGAAAACGATCGTAAGCGATTGTTATGAAGAAAAGGATCAGAAAATATTTATGGATGGCATGAAAAAATTAGATGATGCCAGCCAGAAGAAATACAATAAATCATTTGTTGAAAGCACACCCGAACAACGGCACGACCTGTTAGTTGCATTAGATGCGGAAGCAAAAGAATATCAAAAAACAAAACAGAAAACAGACCCCAATCATTATTTCCGCATGATGAAAGAATTAACGCTCTGGGGCTACTTTACCTCTGAAGTAGGCGCTACTAAAGCATTGCGTTATGTAGCGGTGCCGGGAAAATATGAAGGATGTATTGATTATAAAAAAGGTGATAAGGCGTGGGCCACTTCATAGAGTTAAAAGTTAAAAGTCTGGAGACTGGAGTAAATAGATCCTGCTCCAGTCTTCTGACTCCAGTCTCCAGACTATCAATTTTATTGTTCTACAAAAACCAATAACCATGTCAACCAACAGAAGAAATTTTTTAAAGTACAGCAGCTTTGCCGCATTGGGTTTGTCGTTACCGCTTGCAGGTAAGTCTTCCATGATAGAAGAGTTTGCGCGGTATAAAAGTATTGCCACATTTGGGTTACAGTTGTGGACGGTACAAGTGGATATGGCCGCCAATGCAAAAGACACACTGAAAAAAGTTGCGGCAGATGGTTACAAACTGATAGAAAGTTTTGAAGGCCCCAAAGGAATGTTCTGGGGATGGAAGAACACCGAGTTCAAAAAATATATGGACGACCTGGGCATGAACATCGTTTCATCGCACTGTGATATCTATAAAGACTTTGACAGGAAAGCGGCAGAAGCGGCAGAGATAGGAATGAAGTACCTGATCTGTCCGTGGAAGGGCCCGCAAAAATCTATCGCTGATTTTAAAAGATTTGCAGATGATTTTAATAAGGCTGGAGAAACCTGTAAAAAACACGGAATACGATTCGCGTATCACAACCATGATTATCCATTTGTAAAAGTTGACGGCGAAGTGCCGCAGGTGGTAATGATGAACAATACCGATAAAGACCTTGTTGATTTTGAAATGGATATTTACTGGGTAGTGGCAGCAGGAGAAGATCCCAAAGCATGGTTTGCCAAATACCCTAACCGTTTCCGTTTGTGTCATATAAAAGACCTGGCTAGAACAGCCAAGGGCCACGAATCCGTTCAACTCGGAAAAGGAACGATCGATTTTCCATCGATACTAAAAGTTGGCGTGGCTAACGGATTGAAATATTTTATTGTAGAACAGGAAGCGTTTACGGGAACCACTCCGATGGAAAGCGCAGAAGCGGATGCAAAGTATTTTAAGACGGTGAGTATTTAGTAGTATAAAGTAGATAAGTATATAGATAATTTTTTTTGCCCCCGGCCCCTAAAGGGGAGGCGGGAAATACTTAAAAGAAAAAAGCGGTTCATTTTATGAACCGCTTTTTTTATAATGAAACTTATTTCTCCCCTTTAGGGCCGGGGGTAGAAAAAAAACGTAGGTTTTACACTCCCAAACTATACCCATCCCTGTAACTCCTCTTCACAAATTCATTCGCTTCATCAAAATTGGTGATACGCATGTTTGGCCCGTCCCATAATAGTTTGATGTTGCGGCCGGGGTAGCTGGTTCTGTCTTTTCCGTTCTTATCTTTTTCCGTCTTGGCAATATTATAACTGCGGATGGCGAGGTTGCCCATCAATACGCTTTCGGTCAATGGCCCGGCGATATCGAAATTGGAGCTGAGGTTTTTTGCTTTCTCAGAACCATATCCGGCAATAGCGCCTTCTACCCAAGCGGCATAATGGCCGTCGTCTCCTTTGGGAACGCGCTCAACAGTTTTCGGAACAACTGTTTCAGCAGTGCGCGATGTGGGTAACAGGTTAGGGAACTTGCCATAAGTGCCGCAGATCATTTTTCCTTTGGTGCCGAGGAAGATAGCGCCGTTGCCGCCATCGCCCATGATCTCATTGGGGCCGAGTTCTTCGGGACGGTCGGGTTGTATGCCGCCATCCATCCAGTGAAGTTTAACATCGGGCCTGTCGTGGCCTTTTTGTTTTTTATGTTTGATAAGATTGTCGCCTTTGAATGTTAATGTGATCGAAGAAGAAACAGGGCCCGAATCAGGATATATGCCACGCTGCCAGTTCTCAACATAAGGCGTAGCCACACTGCATTCTGCAGAAACGGGATAACCCAAACCTAATACAGCAAATGCAGGAGCCATGATATGACAGGCCATATCGCCCAGAGCGCCGGTACCATAATCCCACCAGCCGCGCCAGTTGAACGGAACCAATTTATCTACATAATTACGGTATGGTGCAGTACCGAGCCAGAGCTTCCAGTCGAGTTCTTTGGGAACAGGTGGTGTTTCCTTACTCCATGGAACACCCTGCGGCCAAACCGGTCGGTCGGTATAACAATAAATGGTGTGCACATCGCCTATGATGCCGGCGTTGTACCAGTCCTGCAGTTGCCTTACGCCATCGCCTGATGCGCCCTGGTTACCCATTTGCGTAACCACTTTATAATTGTGTGCAGCCTGGGTAAGCATGCGTGCTTCGTAAATATCGTGTGTCAAAGGTTTCTGAACATATACGTGTTTGCCGAGCTGCATGGCGGCCATGGCAACTACTGCGTGCATATGGTCGGGGATGGAAACAGAACAGGCATCAAAGTTCTTGTGTTCTTTATCGAGCATTTCGCGGTAGTCGGTATAGATCTTTGCTTTGGGATATTTTTCGCGGCTCTTGGTCTTTGCTAACATACGCTCGTCCACATCACATAAGAAAGCGATATCGGCTTTGCCGCTGGCGGAAAAATTGGCGAGATCGCTTTCGCCTTTACCACCGGCGCCTATGCCGGCGATGGTCAATTTATCGCTGGGCGCAATAAAACCGCGGCCGAGAACATGGCGCGGGATGATGTAAAAACCGGCGGCAGCCAGTGCAGCATTACGGATAAAACCGCGCCGCGAATTATTGGCATTGCCGGTAACAGGAGATTTCTTTTTCATGGCAGTGTTGTTAGAATGGGGTGTTTGATTGGAGGCATGAATTTATTGCATTTGGAAGATAAATGTATCAGTGAGAGGAATTTAATTCGAAAAGGATTTCGTAGCGGATTGATCTTATTGAAGTGTAAGATGAACGTTTCTTTTGACAATCAACTAATGAATAAAACCCCGGCTCGATTAATGTGTGATCCAAGCTTTACTTGTATATCAGAAAGCAATTGCTGCTTCAATCTATATTTTGGAATACGAGATT
>Ga0206949_1026_pt1 | contig 54438 bp, 50 predicted proteins | sample Alteio_BWOrgHeat_40_FD_153240 | JGI IMG/M metagenome (GOLD analysis project Ga0206949, IMG submission 153240) | Enriched cells from forest soil in Barre Woods Harvard Forest LTER site, Petersham, Massachusetts, United States -... | ecosystem: Environmental > Terrestrial > Soil > Temperate forest >...
ATGTATAAAGCAAATGGTGCGCAACCACATCCCACATTGATATTATTGCATGGATATCCGGGCAATGAAAGAAACCTTGATCTCGCACAAGCTGTGCGTACACATGGTTGGAACGTGATCTATTTTAATTACCGCGGCAGCTGGGGCAGCCAGGGAGAATTTTCATTCAGGCATTGTGTGGAAGATGTAAAAAGCGTGGTGGCATATTGTAAACAGAATGCTGCGAAGCTGCAGGTTGATACGCAGCATATCGCTTTATTCGGCCACAGCATGGGAGGTTTTGTTTGCCTGAAAGCATTACAGGAAATTCCATCCGTTCAAAAAGGTTTTGCATTATCTGCCTGGGATATTTACCGGGATGTTACTGCATCATCAAAGAACGGCGGCCTTGCCAAACAGGAAAAAGAAGCGGATGATTATTTTGTGCTCAATAAAAGATCGGGCAAAGCATTATTTGCAGCGGTTTTGTCGGAACCGGATTTTCATAACCTGGATAATGCAGCAATGCCCTTATCGAACAAACAGGTTGTGATGCTTGATGAACATGATCACAATGCAGCGCTGGCTGCAACATTGCAAAAAGCCAATCACAATTATTTTAATTATGATGTATGGAAAACGGATCATTCATTTACCAATAACCGGATCTCGCTGATCAAAAAAGTATTGGCCTTCTTAGATAAATAAGCTGCCATATTTACTGCTGTACAAGTGAGTGACACAAGAATGTTGCTTTGCGTACAAATGCCCGTCCAAAAAAACTGTTATACAAATACGCACAACGCATGATTTACGGCGTGCAGGATTTATCTTCGCATCATGCAGGATTATTTAGCAGGATTGAATGAGCAGCAGCGCGAAGCCGTATTACACATGAATGGCCCTTTGATGATCGTGGCCGGTGCAGGAAGCGGAAAAACCAAAGTACTTACTACACGTATCGCCCACCTGATGAATAACGGTGTGGATTCTTTTAATATTCTGGCGCTCACTTTTACCAACAAGGCTGCTGCTGAAATGAAAGAGCGTGTTGAGAAAATTCTTGGCAATTCTGAGGCGCGTAATTTATACATCGGAACTTTTCACAGCGTGTTTGCGCGCATACTTCGCGGTGAAGCTTATCGTATCGGTTACCCGAATAATTTTACGATCTATGATACCGATGACAGCCGCTCGGTTATTAAAACCGTGATCAACGAACTTAACCTCGATGATAAACATTATAAACCGAGTGTGGTTGGCAACAGGATCTCATCGGCAAAAAATGCGTTGGTTGGGCCGGCTGAATATGCCACTGATTATTATATTCAGCAGGAAGACATGCGCGCCAACCGCCCGGCCATTGCACAGATCTATGAAGCGTATGCCAACCGTTGTTTTAAGAACGGTGCAATGGATTTTGATGACCTGCTATTGAAAATGTATGAGCTGCTGAAAAATTTTCCGGAAGCATTGCATAAGTTTCAGCATAAGTTCAAATACATTTTGATCGATGAGTACCAGGATACCAATGCTGTTCAGTACCAGATCACAAAATTACTCGCGGCCGCAAATGAAAATATTTGTGTGGTGGGCGATGATGCACAAAGTATTTACAGTTTCCGCGGCGCAACGATCGAAAATATTTTACAGTTCCAGAAAGATTATGATGATGTGAAAGTGGTGAAGCTGGAACAGAATTACAGAAGCAGCCAGAGTATTCTGAATGTGGCGAATGAAGTGATCAAAAATAATAAAGGGCAGATCCCGAAAAATCTCTGGACAGAAAACAGCGAAGGAGAAAAGATCAGCCTGGTCAGAACCATGACCGATAATGATGAAGGAAAATTTACGGCAGATACCATACAGGAACAAAAGCTGCGCAATCATTATTATAACCGCGATTTTGCCATTCTTTACAGAACCAATGCGCAGAGCCGTTCGTTTGAAGAAAGTTTGCGGCGCATGGGTATTGCTTACCGCATCTATGGCGGTGTAAGTTTTTATCAGCGCAAAGAAGTAAAAGATCTTCTCGCATACCTGCGGGTGATCGTGAATACGCAGGATGAAGTAGCGTTACTGCGCATCATCAATTATCCTGCACGGGGCATTGGAAAAACGACGATCGAAAAATGTGTGATCTACGCCAACGAACAAAGGATCCCGGTATTTGATGTGATAACTCGTGCTGCCGAATTTGGATTTAAAGCGGGCACATTGGAAATACTGCAGAATTTTGTAACAATGATCCGCTATTTCAAAAGCATGCTTACAGACAAGAATGCATATGATGTAGTGGTGCAGGTTGGTAAACACACCAACATTGTAAAAGAATTGTTTTCTGATAAAACCAGCGAAGGGCTTGCACGTTACGAGAACCTGCAGGAGTTAATGAACTCTATTAAAGAATGGACCGAGAGCCCGGATAATGAAGATGGGGAAGTGGGTAATAAATCGCTTGGCGCATATTTACAACAGATCACTTTATTGACCGATGCCGATGAAGACAAAGAGAATGGCGATGTAGTAAAACTCATGACCATCCACGCAGCAAAGGGACTTGAATTCAGTTGCGTGTTTGTAGCTGGTATTGAAGAAATGCTTTTCCCGAATGCGATGAGCATTAATACACGCGAAGAACTGGAAGAGGAGCGCCGTTTATTTTATGTAGCCATTACGCGCGCCAAACACCGTTTATGGTTAACGTATGCGAATACGCGTTACCGTTTCGGGCAATTGGTACAAAATGAACCGAGCCGTTTTATTGAAGAAATGCCCGAACAGCATATCGATAAAAGTTACGCAGGCGGCGGTGCACGCAATAATTCGGGCAGCGAATGGGGCAGCGGTTTTGAACGCATGCAGCGCGGTTTCGGTTTTGGAGAAGCGGCCAATGCAGAAAAAAGATACGGCCCGCCACCAAACAAAAAACAGGAAACAGGAAACAGGAAACCCGAATACCTTCCCATCACCCCGCCATCCACCAAAGTGGTGGAACATAAGCCCGCTGCAGATTTTGCTGCGAGCGATACAAGTAATTTACAACCCGGCCAACAGGTAGAGCATCAGAAATTTGGCTTCGGAACAGTGATAAAAAAAGAAGGCTCCGCGCATAATCCGGTTGCAACAATTGATTTTAAACTGAACGGTGAAAAAAAGATCATGCTGAATTATGCGAAGCTGCGGATTGTAGAATGAGTAATGTAAGCTGCTGTATTATTAACTACTCTGCGCCTCAACGGTGAAAAAGATTTTCTTTTTTTTGAAACACATAGGTACATAGTATAAAGAAGGGCAGATAGAAATTCCTCTTTATCACCCGCCCCTAAAGGGGTTCTTTAATTACCCCTTTAGGGGCAGGGGTAAAAGAATCAAACCCTAGTATCTTATTTCATCTTGATCGTTTGCAGTATCACCTGCCATTTATCGCTTCGGTATACCCAGCCGCGCAGGTAGTTTTCTTTTTTGTCGCCGATGATCACGGTTCCATATACATAGGCAAGGTCGCCGGCCGCGGAAATATTTCCCGAAAGAGAACCCAATATCACTGTTTCGGGGAGCTTCATCAATGCAGCATTGATAGGCTTGATCCCTTTTACCGGCAATTCTCCATCAATATTCAGCCAGCAGTCAGCCGAAATACTTGCCATCACCAGATCGCTGTTCTTTGCATGCAGATCGGTATTGAATTTTCTATCGACCGCCAATACATCTTCGAATTGATTGTTGGTTGTTTTGGGAGATAATATCGTTTCCTGGATTTCATTTCCACCGGCATATTTATGATTATAGGAAATGCCAAGGTCAAGCATATTTTTCCATGTTCCGTTTACAGTGGTATGCCATACAGAAGAAAAACTTCCACGGTCGGAGACCGTATCATCGATAGATCCTGCGCGGAATTCGAATGGCCCCGATGTAAAACCAAGATCTCCCGATGCACTGATCACTGCAAAAGTTGGCCACCAGCTTAATTTTCCCGGGCCGGGTTTTTGCTTTTGAAACGCATCCAGCGCATTCACGGCGGCCCCGTCGCGAAAAACAATTCCGGCGCTATCCATGAATTGTAAAAATCCATCTCGGATAGAATGTGCATCTGTAAAAGATGCAAATGATTTCTCAGCATTCACCAACCCTTTGATGCTTTTTTGTGTAAAGGCCGCTGAACTCAGCATGAATAAAACAACAAAAACCGATATGAACTGTTTACTCATTTGCGTTTAGTTTATACAATATTAAACAACTCCTGCTTCAGAAACCGGATTGCTATTTGTGCGGAGTATTGAGAGTATAAAAGGCCGTTGCTATTTGGTATTGTATCGCTTTCATTAAAGTCAAAAAAATTGTTCGCCACAGATTCACAGATTAGCACAGATAATCAGTGCTAATCTGTGAATCTGTGGCGAAAAGCCTTTAACAACTCCTAAACTGTACGATACTCTTGGGATGGTTTAGCTTTCGATATCCGAAAAATATACCTTGCCTGTATAGTAGCGAAGGCTATTTGCGCCCATCCTCATTGGTTTTCATTATTTTTGTATCTGAGTAAATGAAAATGTTATGATCAAAACAGGCAACCCGGTTATCAGCATCTATACCGAAATGACGCCCAACCCAGAAACCATGAAATTCGTGGCCAATAAATTATTGTATCCCGGAAAGAGCATCGATTTCGCAGATGAAACATTGGCGGCGCCATCGCCATTGGCAAAAGAGCTGTTCAGCTTTCCGTTCATTAAAAGCGTTTTTATTGCGAGCAATTTTGTTACGTTAACAAAAACGGCTGATACAGAAGACTGGCAGGATGTGATCCCGACCATCAAAGAATTTTTAAAAGAATATTTAGAAAACGGCGGCATGGTGGTTAATGAAGAAGAAGTGGCCAAAACAAAACAGGAAGCAAGCAATACCGTTAGCGCAGATGATGACGATATTGTAAAACGCGTGAAAGAATTACTGGAAAACTATGTAAAACCCGCTGTTGAAATGGATGGCGGCGCAATCCAGTTTAAAAGTTATAACGAAGGAACCGTGAACCTGATGTTACAGGGAAGCTGCAGTGGCTGCCCATCATCGATGATCACACTGAAAGCGGGTATTGAAGGAATGATGAAACGTATGATACCCGAAGTAAAAGAAGTTGTAGCAGAAGCCGAATAAAGATTTTGTGTTGAGTTGTTGAAAAATGTCCCGTAACTGCGGGACATTTTTATTTGACATAACTCATAAAAATATTCTGTTAACTTTAATCCATATAAATCATTCTTATGCGGCAGCAAAAACGCTTATTGTTTTTAGTCCTGGCTATTCTCATTTTGTTTTATGCGATCATGACGGCTTACAAAGAGAACAAACGTTCTCATATAACCAACCAGCCGATTGTTGACCTGGTGAAACAAAGGTTTGCTGCAATGAACAGGCATGATACAGATGCGATCGCAAAACTGTATGCGGATGGCGCCGTTATTCAATCGCCCAATGCGGAGAAGGATGTGCTCGGCCCTGCGGGGATCAGGTCGGTTTACAGAAGATATTTTCTTACAAGCCCTGATATGAAATACAGTATTACCCGGATCATACCCGCCGATTCTTCTGCAACCGTTGAGTTTACATTTACCGGAACCATGCAGCACATGGAAGATGCCGGCGCCAAATACATGCTTGGCAAAAGATATACTTTGAAAAGTTGTGTGATACTCGAGGTGCATGACCAGAAATTTGTTCGTGATGTGAGTTATTTTGACCAGGTTGCTTTTTTAAGACAGGTTGGTTTCTTTGAGCAGAAATAAATTTCTGTTGTTATAAGCCGCCGATTCGCAGATCGTTTCCTCAAAGACAACGAAATCTGTGAATCTGCGTCTACCGAAAAGAAGAACAAGGAATGAAATCAGTTTTCATACGATTCTTACAAATTCACTGGGATGCTGTGCTGGCTGCGATTGCCGGCTGCCTGTTCATTTATTTTTTTACACGGCACAGCGGTGTAGGCATTTCACCCGATTCAGTAGCGTATGAAAGCACTGCAGCAAATATCCGCAATCATTTTTCTTTCACCGATTTCAATGGGTTGCCGCTGGTTGATTTCCCGCTGGGCTATCCTTCTTTTCTTGCAGTGGCATCTTTACTTACAGGCTGTTCCGTTTTACAAATTGCGCCGCTGCTTAATTGCATTTTATTCTGTGGTGTGATCATTCTTACAAGTGTTATTATCAATGGCTATCAAAAAAGGTCGGCGTTATACAAAATATGCATTCTCGCATTGATCGCGTACAGCCCCTGTTTACTGGAGGTATATTCGATGCTTTGGTCAGAAACCTTATTCATTTTTTTGATCCTTCTTTTTATAGTGGTGTTCCGCAGTTATTTCAGAACGCACAGTTTGGTTAGTTTGTTTTTTGCAGCGCTTATCGCGTCGCTGGCTTTTGTTACCCGCTATGCCGGTATCTGTTTACTGGGCACAGGTTTATTTCTTTTATTTTTTGACAGCGAATTAACCACACTAAAAAAAATAAAACACCTTATTATTTTCGGAGTAGCCGGTTCTTCGCTTGCGGTGATAAACCTTTTAAGAAACAGCAGTGCAAGCGGCCACATGGCAGGAGTAAGAGAAAAGGCTTTGCGCAGTATTGGCAATAATCTTCAGCAGATCGGGGCAAACCTTTCGGATTGGCTGCCTTTTTTAAATGGCCATGAAACCGGCGCAACCATTGTATTCGTTACACTTTTTATAATGGGCGTATGTATATTGATATACCGCTGTTTGCAACAACAATTTTTTCAATCATATGAAACGATCGTTGCGTGTTTTTTTGTGGTGTATATTCTGTTCCTTATCACCGTTGCAACCGTTTCGCGTTTTGAAGACCTGAGCAGCCGTTTGTTATCGCCTGTTTATATTCCGCTGTTGCTGGTTGGCAGCAGCTGGATGGTTTCTTTTATACAAAGATCTGTGCGCATAAAAAGATCGGTCGCTTTGATCATTGTGTTTATTCTTTATGCAGGATTCCAATACAACCATTACCAGCAAAATGCCGCTGCATGGGAAGGCATTAAAGATGCCGGTATTCCGGGTTATACAGAAAACCCGTGGGTACAGGCGCCGGCTGTTATCTTCGTAAAGAATAATAAAGACACTTTTGCTGCACCTGTTTTTTCAAATGCAAATGATGCGGTTTATTTTTTATCGGGCATTCATGCTCTCGCCATTCCGCATAAAGAAATTAAAACAGAGGTCGATTCTTTTTTACAACATCCATCGTTCACACTGATCTGGTTCATCAATGGAGATAATCCCGACCTGGTCGGCCTTGATTTTATCAAACAACATAAAAAACAGGTTTGGGCAAAAGAACTGGATGGTGGCGCTGTCTATTTTTTTTCCGACAGTACAAATATTCCATTGCATAAATAATACAACCACTCAGGTAGTATCTCAGTTTAATACGTTTAGTATATAATTACTGCGCGCCCGCGCCTTTGCGTGAATATATTTGCACGCAAAGGCGCAGGGGCGCAGTTTTGATTTGTTTTTAAATTCTCGAACTAAGGCGCTACCACCACTCATTTCATTTCGTTATCTTGATAAAAATTTTATTATGCGCAGAATCTTCCGGTTGATCATTTTACTATTATGTGTTGGAAATATCTGTGCGCAACCCCAACAGTTTTATACTGTAAATAAAGACAGCACTAATTTCAGTTTAACCATAGCAGGCGCATCACATCTGGCCTCTTTGCCATTGAAATGTTTGCAACAGGAATATCCCAACAAAACAAGCCATACCTCAGCAGGCGACAGCGATCATCTCATGACACCCATGCAGCAACATCCTGCGTTTTACGGGTGTTTCGACTGGCACAGCTGTGTGCACGGCCATTGGATGCTGGTTAGTTTATTAAAACAGTTTCCCGGTTTGCCCGAGGCGCAAAAAATAAGAAATGCTATTTCAAAAAATATCAACCCGGCAAATATCACACAGGAAATAAAATATTTTGGCGGCGCGCTTTCCAAAAGTTATGAAAGAACGTATGGCTGGGCATGGTTATTAAAACTGCAACAGGAGCTGCTTACATGGAACGACGCCGATGCAGTAAAATGGCGCGCCGCATTGCAGCCTTTATGCGATACGATCATAAAATTCTGGATGGAATATCTGCCCAAGCAAACCTATCCAAACAGAACGGGCGTACATCCCAACACTGCATTTGGTTTGGTGTTTGCGCTCGATTATGCAAGAATATCGGGCAATAAAATATTTGAATCGGCTATTGTAAGATCGGCAAAACAATTATATCTCGCAGACACCAATGCACCAAGCAACTGGGAACCGGATGGAACAGATTTTTTATCGCCATCATTGGAAGAAGCAGATCTGATGCGGCGTGTATTGAATAAAGAACAATTCATTAACTGGTTCAACAACTGGATCCCTGTTTCTTCTTTACAGCATCTTACGCAATTACCTGTTGTGTCAGACAGAACCGATATGCAGATCGTTCACCTCGATGGTTTATGTTTCAGCCGCAGTTGGTGCATGAAAAGTATTGCGAATGAATTACCTGCAACAGATAACAGGAAACAAATTTTGTTACGTTCAGCAATCCGTCACTTAAATGCAAGCCTTCCAAATGTAGCAAGCGGCAGTTATGGTGGCGAACACTGGCTCGCAAGTTTCGCAGTGTATGCTTTGTTGAATGAATAAAATAATTGAATTGGATTCCTGAAAACATTTTTATTATTCCGGCAACAGGATCACTATTGGGCTTCTGTTGTGTCACTCACTTGTACGGTTGGTTCGCTATGCATCAAAAAATAATTGCCACAGACGGCACAGATTTGCACAGCAAAAATCTGTGCCGTCTGTGGCAAAAAAATCAGGGCTAAGCATTTCAACAATTATAAACTGACCTTTCTATAAACAAAATGACCATCCACCACTATTTTTTTAGGCAAGCTTTGCAGAAAAATAAACATGCGTAAAATATTTTTACTGGCTTTCACACTGGCTCTTTTTCATACCGGTGAAACACAAACTGTTTCCATGAATGCTTCTTCCTGGAGTGTTGAAAAAAATAATGCACAGTTTGTAAGCGTTGACCAGCATCCTTCCATGAAACTGGGCCGCGGCACAGCCTGGGCGAATGGAATAGATTTTACAGATGGCATCATTGAAGTGGATATTTTATTGACCTCTTATAAAAGCTTTGCCGGTATCAGTTTTCGCGGTGATGCAAACGGCACCTGCGAAGATATTTACCTGCGTGTGCCCTTATCCGGAAGAGATGATGCTGTTCAGTATTTGCCCGTTTTTCTTCAGCAAGGTTACTGGCAACTGTACCCCGAGCACCAGGCAAATTATGTGTTCGCCGAAAAAGGATGGGTTCATATGAAAGTTGTTGTAAGGGCCAACACCGCACAACTGTATCTCGACACAGCAACCGCTCCTGTTCTAACCGTTAATAATTTACGCACGCACAATACGCATGGAAAGATCGGGCTATGGTGTTTATTTGAAGAGGTTTTTGCCAATTTCCATTACACGCCTTTGCCGCCTTCGAACAATATGCCAGTTAACAGCAGAAAAGAAGATGGCCTGGTTACAAAGTACCGGTTATCCAATGCATTTACGATTGATAAAGATGCAAAATCGGTTGCCTATCCCTCGCAGGCTTCTTTAAAATGGACAACGGTTGGTACAGAGGAAGATGGCTTACTGAACATCGGTAAATATTGCGCCAAACAAAGGTCAGACAGTTTTCCATTGTACAGTAATGACCTGGTGTGGCTAAAGCTGGATCTGGATTCAGATAAAGAGATACAACGTAAACTGAGTTTCGATTTTTCAAACCGGGTATGGGTTTTCTTAAATGGAAACATCCTTTATCACGGCGATCATTCCTGGCCGTTTTACCAGGGTATCATACAAAAAAAGTTTATTGGCGATGCATTGTTCCTCCCTCTCCGGAAAGGAAAAAATGAATTACTGATCGGGGTAAGTTCAGTAACAAACGGATGGGGCATCATCAGTAAAATAGAGTAGTGCTTTATGTGTGATCACTGCGTCTGAAACAGAATAAACCATTTGCTATTTGATGAATCAGTAAATTGCTGCATCATGAGTGCAGGAGATATTTACCATCAATTCATTTCAGGCATCGAGCAAACAAGGCCGCTGGAATTTATCGGCGTTTTTGCCGGTATCATTTGTGTATGGTTCAGCCGCAAAGAAAATATTCTTGTTTATCCTGTGGGTTTGATCAACACCGTTATCTACATCTATCTCAGCGTAAAGGGCCGGCTCTTTGGCGAAGCCAGCGTTAATTTATATTATACGGCTATGAGTATCTATGGCTGGATCCTGTGGGCCAAAAAAGATAAATTAAAACACGAAACCATCTTACATGTTACATACAGTAACCGTAAAGAATGGATACAACACCTGTCTTTTTTCGGTGCATTTTATCTTGTGATATTCTTTTCGCTTACCTGGGCCAAACAGGCATTCGCTCCCGAAGCCATTCCCTGGGCCGATGCTTTTGCGAGTGCCACAGCTTACACCGGCATGTGGTTAATGGCGAAGAAAAAAGTAGAAAGCTGGATCTGGTGGATCGCAACAAATGTTGCCTCTATCCCGTTATACTTTGTGAAAGGATATGTTTTTACAAGTGTACAATTTATGGTGTTACTGGTATTGGCAATTGCCGGACTTATTACATGGCAGCAAAAAGCGGTAGATGCCAAAATAAAGCATATGCGCTCATTAAATGATTAAAAAAATTGTCATCATCGGCCCCGAGTCAACCGGCAAAAGCACACTATGCGAATTGCTGGCACAACAATATGGAACCGATTGGTGCCCCGAGTTTGCACGTGAATATTTAATGACACATGGAACCAATTATGATTTTACTGACCTCGAAACGATCGCCAAAGGGCAGCTGGCTTTAGAAAACGGCCACGCAGAAATGCTGGAGAGCCAATGGGCAATGGGTGATGGGCAATGGATCAATTCGCATTTGCTTAAAACCCTGCAGCATCCTCCTTTATTATTTATTGATACGGATATGTATGTAATGAAAGTATGGTGCGAATTTGTTTTTGGCAAATGCCACCAGTTCATTCTCGATCAGATCGTTTCAAGAAAATATGACCTATATCTTCTTTGCAATACAGATCTTCCGTGGATTAAAGATGAGTTACGCGAATACCCTGATGAAAAGTCGAGAAAAGAATTATATCATATTTACAAAGATCTTCTCATTAACCAACAGATTCCGTGGGTTGAGATCAGCGGTAACTATGAAGAGCGCACTGTTGCTGCAATTGCAGCCGTTGAAAAATATTTGTTATAAAAGCTCTATGCAACTTTGTCTAAAGCTTTGTGGCCCTCTGTGGTTAGAAAAAAATTAAACCACAGAGAGCTACAAAGTTTTACACGGAGGTTCACGGAGAGCGTTCTATTTCCAATAATCTTTCATCAGATCAGCGGCCCAGGATGGTTGTTTGATCTCTTTTTGCACACCAAATTCTTTCATCACCGGTTTGATATCAAGTATCGGTGTTCCATTAATTGCATCAAGAAGTTTTACAAAGATGGATCTGCCTTTGTGTTCGATCAATTCAACCGTGCAGAGGCCGATCTGGTTGGGCCTGTCTTTTTTTCGCTGGCCGAATATTCCCACAATGGGATAAGCAGGGTTTCCGCGCGGCCTTCCGGAAAAAACAATTGTTTCTTTTTGTACCTGGTCAAAATAATAAATGATCTCGAGATGTGAGAAGCTTTCAATATCATCAAAAGCTTCTGTTGGTATGTGTTCTGCAAGTGTGATCTCTGAAATTGTATCGCCCCAAAAATCATCTGTGGGCGTGTTCCGTTTATTTGTTACAAAAGCAACAGGTTTTACATTGATCTCCATACATGATTTTTATTTTGTTAATGCCATGATGTCTTCATCGTCTTCAATATTATGCATCTGCTGCACGATCTGCGGATAGCGCCATGCAACACGCGAACTCATGGGTTTTACAGAAAACTTTTTCGGGTTTGGCAAACACGCAATGATCATGGCTGCTTCTGCACGGGTTAAGTTTTTTGCATGCTTGCCGAAATATTTTTGTGATGCCGCTTCAATTCCAAAAATGCCCGGCCCCATTTCAATCACATTCAAATACACTTCCAGGATCCTTTTCTTTCCCCAGAACCATTCGATCATTTTGGTAAAATAAATTTCCGGCACCTTGCGGATATAGCGGCCGATACCGCCGCCCTGCCATAAAAAAACATTCTTTGCCACCTGTTGCGTGATCGTGCTTGCACCGCCGCCCAATGGTATCTTCGTTTTCTTTCCTTTCTTTTTTGGCTTAAGGCTTTGTTGTATCGCATCCCAATCAAATCCGCCATGATCCGGGAAAGCCTGATCCTCACTGGCAATGGCGGCGAGTTTTATATTGGGCGACATTTCATCCCACTTTACATAGTCGCGTTTCAATCCATATCCAAAACTATTGGTGATCTGTGTGATGGTGACCGGCGGCATTAACCAGATGCAGATAATGATATATAAAAGGGACGATACAAACATCCAGAACAGGATGCGTTTCGTCCAACGCCATGTTTTCTTAAGCAGTGGTTTTATTTGCGCCATCAGTGAGCAAGTTACTAAAAGCTTTTGCTATGCGCTTCGCGGATCTTATTTGTTACCGGCACCGGAGTGGATCGTTTGCATAGTATATTTTTTTCCAAGCACAATATATGTTTGATGGCTGGCGCTTAAAATTGTGCCGAGAAGAAATACGCCACCTGCAATACCCAGCCCTGTAACATTTGCAGAACTAAACACCTGGTCATTATGAATGAGGCTGTTGAAAATATTCAGAAAGATATATGCACCGCCGCCTAACTGAAATAATGCGCCATTCGTAAAAATGTCATTTCCAAAATTTCTTTTAGGCATTCCGTAAATTTCGTTTACGTGTATCCGCATCAATCCCATTCTTGCTGTGTCCAATGTTGGCAGGCCAAACTGGTTGGCTACCTGGTGTATCACGATCTGATCCATTAAGATCGAATCGTTATGGACATTCCGGATGATCGCCTGTATCCATTGTTTGCTGCTGTATTGAAAATTGATCACACTGCCCGGTATCCATGTTTCAATAGTTTGGTTTCGCTGTTTCAATACCAAGAGGTCGCTTTGTGAAAAAGCATAGCCTGTGCTGAACGTGAAGAATAAAAGTATAAGCAGTGATTTCACAAATGAAAGATAAAGTATAGAAATCAATCCTGTCCCAACAGATCGTTAAAGCTACTTGATCTGGCTGCCATAAGCAAGAATACCCCAGCACAGCGCTATCCCAAAACCGATCAGTATTAAACCGGATATCTTGTTTATCGTTCGCAGTATTTTAGGTGTGAGTTTTGAGCGCAGGCTTGATGCAAGACCCACTTTTAATATATCCGTACCCAATACAAACAGCAGGCAGGTGCCAAAAACAATCGCACGGTATTGTAGTGGATGCGCCGCTGATTGTGAATCTGCGTGGATGGCCGCTGTCCATGCAAACCAGAAAAGAAACACGCCGGGGTTAAGTATATTGATAAAATAACCGGAAAGGAACACTCCAACAAAATCGCGTTTGCGGAATTTTTTTTCTACGATCTTATTGTCCTCATCCGTTTTTACTTTTTTAAAGAATAACGTGTACACACCCATCACTATTAAAAAAATACTGCCTGCTACAGCGATGAATGTGCGGTGGCTGAGCGCTTCATTAAAAAGTGCGGTGAACAAATTACAGATCAGTACAAGTGTGATATCGCTTGCAGAAATGCCTGCCACAAAAACATAACCTGCGCGGTGACCGTTATTGATACTCTGTTTAAGAATAGCAAATATTACCGGCCCAACCGAAATGGCAAGAAAAATACCCAATATCAATCCTTTGATCAATGGCGCTATCATAATAGATCCTTATTCTTATTATTCCCGAATGTATGTTCTAAAATCTGTAATGAAAAGCATTACAAGATCCTTTCATCAAAAATAAAATTCATGGTATGATCTGTGCACTGATGATCTTATCCAGCCCCGGAAACCGTTCTTCAAAATAAAAGTTACCATACTTATACAGCGAGTCCTGGATAATTGCCGGAGCTTTACCATATTGCCCATTAAGCTTCTCTACAATTTCCATTCCCCGGGTTATTCTGGCAATGGGGGTGTACCCTTTTACGCCGAGACGTGTTACCGTATCTAATTTCGGGTTATCGTTTGTGTTGATAAAGATCTGTGTGCAACGGTCATTTATTTTTCCGCGGGCAAATGCAATGATGCCTTTACGGTTCTTTGTTTGCAGAGGTTCGTCCATCAGTTTCTTTGGATCCCAGAAACGGTTGGCCACGCGGCTCTGCGAGATCCCGAACTGCACCACAAAACCCGGTTCAACACGAAAGATCAGCGAGTTTTTATAAAAGCCTGATTTTATCAATTGATATAACCTGTCAACACCCAACGGCGACCATTTCCGGTACGCTTCTATTTCAAATGCCCCTTTGGTTGTTTTAAAGACCGCCCTGAATGTTTCGGGCGCTTTTGTTTGCAGTATGGAAATATCAGGGGACTGTGCACTTGGCCGGCAGACAAAAAAAATAAAAAAAAGCGAAAGCAATAATGGTCTGTGCATACTTGCTTTTTTAATTAACCGGCACCAGGTTCTCTACTTTGTTTTCTTTTAAAAATTTCTGCCAATCATCCAGCAAAGAGCCTTTTAATACGCGCGGAAATTTATGCTGGCCGCCGAATTTTCCTTTTGATTCCATAAAAGCCATGAACTGCTGTTCGCTTAAAACAGTAAGCTTAACTTCTTTCAGCGCGCTTTTTCTTTCTACAGCATAATCATCATTCAGTTCTTTGAGTTTGTTGTCGATAAGAACGCACAATATTTTTGGATCTACTTTATCATCGCATGCAACATACCATTGGTGTGCGAAAAAATTTCCGTGCGGTACGCCGGCAACGGTAAATTCAGGAATACTGATATTTAATTCTTCGCTGGCCAACTGAATGGCTTTATTCATATTCTCTACACTCAGGTGTTCGCCAACCATGCTTAAAAAATGTTTGGTACGCCCGGTGATAACGATCTCGCATTTTTCTTTGTCGGTGAAGCGGATCGTATCGCCGATCAGGTAGCGCCATGTTCCTGCAGCGGTGCTGATGAGTAGTGCATAATCCTTTCCTTCTTCCACTTCATGTATCATCAATGCTTCGGGGTTATTGATCATTTCGCCATCCGCATCAAAATTGATATCATCAAAAGGAACGAACTCCATAAAAATATGTTCACCCGTTACAAGCCGCATGCCTGTTGCATATTGCCGGTCCTGGTAGGCAATAAAACCTTCACTTGCCAGGTATGTTTCAATATAAGTAATGGGTTTGCCAAGTAATTTTTCAAACCCTTTTTTGTACGGCTCAAAACTTACGCCGCCATGTACAAAAAAAGCAAGGTTGGGCCACATCTCATGGATGTTGCTGAGATTGTAACGGGCGATCACCATCTCCATACACATCTGTACCCATGCGGGTACGCCTACAATAAAACCGATATCCCATTCCGGCGCTTTCTCAACTATCTCTGCTAATTTTTTATTCCAGTCTTTTTGCTTCGCGATTTTTTTACCCGGTTTATAAAATGGCTGAAACCAGAACGGCGCTTTTTTTACCGTGATGCCGCTCAGGTCGCCCGCAAAATAATTATCGCTTTTTTGCAGTTCGGTACTTCCGGCAAGTGTAAGCCATCCTTTGCCGATAGAACTGTAAGGAACATCTTCATAGGTACGCAGGCTCAGCAATTGTTTTATCATAACGATTTTATTGCCGCGCAGCATATCGTTTGTAATTGGAATGTATTTGCTTGCCGATTCGCTTGTGCCGCTGCTTAATGCATAATACCTGATCTTGCCGGGCCAGCAGATATCCGGTTTTCCTTCGAGGGTTTTATGCCACCATTCTTTGTAAATGGTATTGTAATTAAAAGCAGGAACCAGTTCCTGGAATCTTTTGCCGGGATGTTTGCTCAGCAGTATTTCATCAAAAAGGTATTGCTGGCCAAATTCTGTGAACCTTGCTTTACGTAATAATTTTTTCAACACTTTTATCTGCTGGCTGCGTGGATTATTCTGCGGCAACCTCAGTGCTTTTAAAATGGTGTTAGGAAGCTTGATATCAAGTATAGCCATCGTTAGAAGCCGGTTTTTAGAATATACGAAGCTAACGCAATTGCATTAAAAAAGGAAGGTTTAACCGGTTATATCACAGCCGCCTGTAATTTTTAAAAATGATCACAAGGTCATCCCACCAGTCATAATTTTTTGCATAGCGTTTATCTGTCTTTTCCAGCAGGTTTTTGTTCAGGTTTTGGACGGTTTGCGAAATGGCCCCTGCTTTTATTGCGGGAAGCAACGTTGAAGTTGAGGCGTATCCTACCCATGTTCTATTACCGGCAAGAACATGAAAAATATTACGGGCTAACCGTCCGGTTCTGGGATGAATAAACAGGTGAACCGGAATGGTGATCAACAGGAACAGGCTCACCGAAAGATCAACCACACGTTTCATTCTTTTTTGATAGGGATGTTCAATACGGTAATCGATCAATGGCGTTACAATGGCTGCGCCGGGAGCAAGTGTATGGCTTCCTACAATACTCCCGCTTCCGCTAACATGAAAAAGAAAACGGATATTTTTTTTTCCAAGCAACTGCATCTGCTTCATAGCTTCTGAAAGCGGAACAGTTCCTATGCAAAAAATAATTTTATTGACCGCTATATTTTTTTGCAGCGTTAAAAGATCTTTCCATTCGCAAACAGTATTCTCGTCATGATCGCCGGGTGAAATACGGCCGAGTATCTGTTGGTCTGATAAAGATCTTTCGAGCAGTTCATTAATTGCTGCATATTCATTTTTTGTTGCAACGATAACTGTTTGGCCCTCTTCTTCTTTATCCGTAATTAAAAATTGCCGCAATAAAAAGATCAGCATTCCGCCCAGTATTCCGCCCCATAAGATCACGCCTCTTGAAAAACGGATCGTCTCGGGTAACAATGCATACACAGCGAGCATGCCCAACGTACCAAACGCAACGGACAAAAGGGTTTTAGAGGTTTTATTTTTTCTGTCATACAAGCCCGTAAAGGCTGCGCACAAAATAAAAAGAAGCGAAAAAGCAGGCAGTGCATACGATATAAATGGCACGCCAAAATCTTTTCCGTTACGTACTGTGTTTATCCAGGTTGTTTTAATGGCAAGCAATGAGACCCATATAATCATGCCGTCGGCAAGCGGCCATAAAACAGGTTTCAGTATTCTTTTGCATGCAGAAACAGACCCCCGTAAAGCAATGGCAAGTTTAAGAAAGGCAGAAAATAATTTGCCTGAACCTGTTCGGTAATGATTTTGCACAAATACCAACATTGCCCTGTAAAAAAATTTCACGCGGTTGAGGCTTTTCTTTCCCGAACTCTCGCCTTTAAAATGAATGATGCCTGTTCCTGCAAAATAAAAATTGGCAAATCCTGCCTGTTGCATCCGGAAGCTGAGGTCTATATCTTCCCCGTATAAAAAATAATTTTCATCAAATCCATTTAGCCGGTTAAGCAACTCCCGTTTCACCAGCATAAATGCGCCCGCCAAAACCTCAACCCTGTGGTTTTGAAATTCACCTAAATGCCCGAGTGCATATTTATTAAAAATGCCTGATGTGGGAAACAGCGATGCAAGCCCTGAAAGTTTATAAAAAGAAACCAGCGGTGTGGGGAATGATCTTTTGCTTTCGGGTAAAAACCTTCCTCTTCCGTCCAGCATCCTGGTGCCGATTGCACCGGCGGCTGATCGTTCAATAAAGGCGAGGCTTTTCTGTAAACAATCTTCGGGAACCAATGTATCAGGATTAAGGAACAGAACATATTCTCCCCCGCAAACCGCAAGCGCCTGGTTATTTGCTTTGGCAAAACCCAGGTTTTGTTCGTTAACGATAAATCTAACAGAAGGAAATAAGGGTTGCAGGTAACCCATACTTCCATCAGAGGAATGATTATCCACCACAATGATCTCGGCATCCAGTTCCTTTACAGCATTCTGCACGGTGTACAGGCACTGCTCGAGGAAATGCTTTACATTATAATTGACTATGATGATGGATAGTTGCAAAAGAAAAATTCAATTCACAATTATAATGCATAACGCTTAACGCACAACGCTTAACGCGAAAGGTTACGCAAATTGGCTTTGCGTTAAGCGTTCGGCGTTACGCCTATTTAGCTTTGTGTTAAGCATTCTGCGTTTAGCGTTCAGCGTTTCTTTCCTACTTTTGCGGCATGTTAAAACAAACACTGCTTAAAGCGGTTGAGGCCGGCGCGGCCCAGCTCACACATTTTTTTAACGGAGAGTTTAAGGTCAGTAATAAAGAAGGCATCAACAACCTGGTTACCGAAGCCGACCATGCTGCAGAGAAAGCCATTTTTGAAGTGATACAGAAGGAATTTCCCGGCCATTACCTGTTAAGTGAAGAAACGGGAGAAGTGATACAGGACTCATCTTTTAAATGGATCATCGACCCGATCGACGGTACAGTGAATTTTGCAAACGGTATTCCTATTTGCTGCGTAAGTATTGGCGTGGAGCAGGACGGACAGATGATCCTTGGCGCAGTGTATAACCCGATATTGAATGAATTGTTTTTTGCCCAGCGCGGTTTTGGTGCAACGCTGAACGATAAAATAATCCGCGTAAGCGATAAAACGGAAGTGATCAAAAGCTGCATGGTAACAGGTTTTCCATACACTTATCTGGATGAGCCGAATGGCCCGCTGGAAGTATTTACAAAACTGATCCGCAATGGTGTTCCGGTCAGAAGGCTTGGTAGCGCAGCTATCGATCTTTGCTGGGTTGCCGCCGGAAGGTTTGATGGTTTTTATGAACACAAACTAAATGCATGGGACAGCGCCGCCGGTTTTTTAATTGTAGAAGAAGCCGGTGGAAGGGTAACTGATTTTGAAGGAAAGCCTTATTCGCCCTATCAACCGCATATTGTTGCAACGAATGGAAAGATCCATGATGAGCTGGTGGCGGTGGTTAATGGTGGCGAATTGAGAAACTTATAAAGTACGAGTTTAGAGGTACGAGGTACGAACCGTTAATTTTGGTGAATGCAGGATTTAAAAAAAAGGACTTTTTTGTTTGCAGTTTCCGTTGGCAAACTTGTTCAGGACCTGCCATATAATACTGTTAACCGGGCATACTTTAATCAGATTGTAAGAAGTTCTGCTTCGATCGGGGCAAATTACCGGGCGGCGAGACGGGCAAAATCTGATGCAGATTTTATTAATAAATTAAAAATTGTAGAAGAAGAAGCTGATGAGACTGTTTATTTTCTAGAACTATTACTTGAATTTAATCTGGATGAAAAACAAATCATTCTTTCATTAATAAATGAGGGAACAGAAATATTAAAAATCATTGTTGCATCGATTAATACGGCACGTGAAAAGTTCATTCAACAAAAGAAATAGCTCGTAATTCGTACTTATGGAAAGAACAGAAATAGGAGAACTCGGCGAATTTGGCCTCATCGACCATCTCACAAAAAATTTTGAGATACATAATGCATCCACTATTGTAAGTATTGGCGATGATGCCGCCGTGATAGATCATTTTGGAAAACAAACCGTGATCACAACCGACCTCCTGGTTGAAGGAATACATTTCGACCTGATGTACACACCGCTTAAACATCTTGGCTACAAAGCCGTAATGGTAAACCTGAGCGATGTATATGCAATGAACGCAATGCCAACACAGCTTACCATGAGTATCGCCATCAGCAACCGTTTCGGCCTCGAAGCGCTTGACGAATTTTATGAAGGTGTGTATATCGCCTGCGAAAAACATGGTGTTGACCTGGTTGGCGGAGATACCTCTTCTTCCAATAAAGGTTTTATTATTTCTGTTACAGCGATCGGCGAAGTGTTGCCGGATAAAATTGTAAAACGCAGTACAGCACAAAAAGGCGACCTTATTTGTGTTAGCGGAGATCTTGGCGGCGCTTTTCTTGGATTGACATTAATGGAAAGAGAAAAAAAGATCTATCTCGAAAATCCGCAGGTGCAGCCCGACCTGGAAAATGAAAGTTATGTGGTAGGACGTTTATTAAAACCCGAAGCGAGAAAGGACATCATTGATTTTTTTGAGAAGAACGATATATTGCCCACGGCCATGATGGATGTAAGCGATGGCATCAGCAGCGATGTTTTGCATTTATGCAAACAGAGTAATCTGGGTTGTGTGATCTACGAAGAAAAAATTCCGGTTTCTGATGAGAGCCGCAAAGCCGCATACAAGTTCGGCCTCGACCCAACTGTGTGTGCATTGAATGGTGGCGAAGATTATGAACTCATCTTTACATTGAAACAGGCAGATCATGATAAGATCACGCTAAATGAAGAGATCAGTGTAATTGGTTACATGACGGATCCTGAAGAGGGCTGCAAATTATACACCAAAGGAAATAATCGTTTTGATATTACCGCACAGGGCTGGAATGCATTTCAGAAATAAGTGTTGGCGTTATGAAACAGGTAAGGATTTGTGTTATATTGATTTGTGTGTTTCTGCAGGCGGCCGTTTTTGTTATGGCGCAAAACATACATTACAGCCTTCCTAAAAAACCAGCGGAAGAGCTGAAAGAAGATTTTCGTTTGTTGCAAAAGATCCTCGAAGCCAATCACCCAAGCTTATACTGGTACACACCTAAAGACAGTATGGATCTTTTTTTTGAACAGGCCATCAACAGCATAACAGATTCGTTGAATGAGGTTCAGTTTAAAAATAAAGTGTCGTGGGTGGTCAGTAAGATCCGTTGCGGGCACACATCTGTTCGTTTTTCAAATGCATATACAAGAAATGCAAAGCATGTCCGTTATCCCGTATTTCCTTTATACTTAAAAGCCTGGGATGATAGTTTGATCGTTGTATCAAACCTGAATCCCAAACAATCTGTTTTAAAACGCGGAACCATCATTACCGGTATCAACGGAAGAACCAACCGCGAACTGCTCGATACATTTTTCCAGTTCATTTCTTCCGATGGTTATGCGTTCAATTATAAAAATGTGGCCGTGAGTACTAATTTTCCTGCATGGTATAAAACGGTGTTGGGTTTAGACAGCAGCTATCGGATTTCTTATATCGACTCAACAGGAAAAGAAGCGGTTACCACTATTAAAAATTTCAGCCCTTCATTCGATACATCAAAAAAAGAACGGCCGCCGCTTCTTACACCATTGGTTAAACCAACACGCCGGCAATTGCGAAAAGCCGGTTTGCTGGAAAAGCGTGACATGACAATTGATACTGCATTGAACACCGCATTTATCAAGCTCAGTACTTTTTCGGGTGGCGGGTTGCGTAGTTTTTTTAAAGAGTCGTTTAGAAAAATCCGTGAAAATAATATTCAACACCTGGTAATAGACCTTCGCGAGAATGGTGGCGGAAAAGTAACGAGCAGTATTTTATTGACACAATACCTGGCCGATCATTCATTCAAGGTAGGCGATAGCGTGGTGGCCATCAGCCGCAAATTCAAATATTCGCGTTATATAAGAGGGTCATGGGACTACTGGTTTGCCATGAATTTTACCTCACACAAAGACGCTGATGGAAAGATTCATTTCCACCGTTATGAAACAAAAATGTTTCAGCCGCGCAAAAAAGATCATTTCAACGGGCAGGTAATTTTGCTGGAGGGCGGGCTTAGTTTTTCTGCCACCACAATGTTCATTGCAACATTAAAGGGGCAAAAAAATATAACCGTACTGGGCGAAGAAAGTGGCGGCGGTTATTATGGCAACTCGGCCATGTATCTTCCAACGATCGTGCTTCCGCATTCGAAGTTGCGGATCAGTTTGCCGATGTATCGTTTGGTGATGGATCCGAATCGCCCGAAAGGGCATGGAATTATTCCGGATATCGAGATCCCGCCATCTTCCATTGCCATCAAAAAAGGCGTTGACCTGAAGATGCAACGGATCAGGGAACTGATACAGCAGAAAGCGCTTTGACCGGCTCTTATTGTTGGCTGATCGAATATTGATACAGTAAAAAGATTTAATACAGTAATTTGCATCACTATTATTATGCGTAAACAACTTACAGCGAAAATAATTTTACTGCTATGCCTTACACAAGTCATGGTATTTGCTTGTTTGTCTGTTCATGCACAAGCCCCCGATGCATCACAGGCTTTGCCAAAAACAGATTCTGTTCCAAAAAAGAAACGCCTTTCCTTAAAACCCACTACAGATTTTGACCAGCGGTTTTCATTCATCGAAAATGATGGCGTGAACATCTGGGGTTACCGTGTGGGTGTTGTGGTGAATGATAAATTCAAAACAGGTATCGGTGGCTATTTTTTACAACAGGAATCGGCCGGTATTAAAGTTGATGCCGATGGCATTCCGTTCAACCAGTTAAAAAAGAGCCTCTATTTCGGAACCATTTATTATGAACCGTTTTTATTCCGCAGAAAAAGATGGGAGATGAGTATGGTATTTGAACTGGGCTATGGCAATGCGGTGCTTGATTCAACCAATAAAATACGCGGGCGTTTTTTAACTACAACAGAGAAACAGATCTTTGTTCCTGCGGGAATGGGGTATTCTGTGAATTTTATTATTCCGGATATGAAGGGATTACATTTTCTGACTTATATCGGATTGAACGGAATGATCGGTTTGCGCAAAGCCGTTTTTGAAAGCGACCTGAAATATAATTACGATGGATGGTACTGGAGTATCGGCACCGCGATTTTTATTGATAAGATCTACTCGGATATTAAATACGGAAGAAATAAAAAAAAGTCTGATGACTAACTAGCTGCTATTACTTTTTTTACTCCCAGTTTCTCATCAAGCATAACCAGGTTTGCATCATATCCTTTTTCAATCTTTCCCATCTTTGATGCTTTATTCATTACCTGTGCAGGGTATAAACTTACCATCCGCAAAGCTTCAGCCGTATCAATTTCAGCATGATCAATTAAGTTATGTAAACACTTTACCATATTCAATGCGGAGCCACTGAGTATTCCGTTGGCCTCATATTTATTTTCTGTGAGATGGTGCAGGTATGGGCCCTCGTTTGTTTCAGTAACCGCATCCGTTATCGCAAATAACCTTTCTTTCATTATTTTTTTTGCAATCCGTATCGCACTAAAATCAACATGAAAACCATCGGGCACAATGCTCGACATAACAGTTGCATGATCCAGAACAGCGCCCACCATTCCCGGTGCGCGGTGTTGCAGCGGGCTCATGGCATTATATAAATGTGTGGCGGCGTGTATGCCGGAATTGAATGCCTGTGTGGCTTCTTTATAGGTTGCGTTACTGTGGCCCGCAGAAATAATTACTCCGTAAGACCCGATCAGTTCAACCACTTCTTTACTGCAAACCTCCGGCGCCAGTGTGATCATGGTGATCACATCTTTGCCATACGCCAGTAATTCTTTTACTTCATCAACCGATGGCGAATGAATAAACGATTCTATGTGTGCGCCTTTTTTTATGGCGTTGATCCACGGCCCTTCGATGTGTAAACCGAGACAGCCTTTACCACCTTCGTTCCAATAATTTTTTACTGCATCGATACATGCATAAAAAACTTCGCGCGAATTGGTAGCAACCGTTGGCTGAAAATGTGAAGCGCCGCCATGTTTACAATACTCATATAATTTATGCAACGAATCCGCTTCGGGATATACAGCGAGCAATTTTCCGTGCGCCCCATAGATCTGAACATCTATAAATGCGGGGGCGATGGCCGGGTATATTGTCAATGATTGATCAACAGTATCCGTTGAAATTATTTCAACAATTTTTCCATCAGCAACAACTACCGCTTTTCCTGTGAGCCACCCATCTCCCGTGAATAATTTTTCTGCGCGATAGATCTTTGTTGTATTACTCTCCATCTTTGGGTACGATTTTAAAATTGTCTGCATCTTTCCAGAACGGAAATTTTTCTCTTACTTCCTGTAATGCGTTCCTTTCAAGCACAATAGTAAAAATATCTTCTTCATCTTTTTTATGATACAATGTTGTCCCCAAAGGATCTATCACCATACTCTCCCCGCTATGATAAATTTTATTTCCATCATCGCCCACCCTGTTCACTCCCACCACATAACATTGATTTTCGATGGCCCTTGCAGTAAGCAGTATTTTCCATGCATTCGCTCTTCGCTCCGGCCAGTTGGCAACATATAACAACACGTCATACTCCGGTGTTTCATTTGAATGTTGCCTCGCCCAAACAGGAAAACGCAGGTCATAACAAACCTGCAGGTTGATCTTCCATCCCTTTACCTGTGCGATCAGCCTTTTATGCCCCGCAGTATATTCTCCGTTCTCTCCCGCATAAGCAAAGCGGTGGCGTTTATCATAGTGGCCCAGGTTTCCATCCGGCAACACCCATAATAACCTGTTGTAATAATGCCCGTCTTCTTCAATGATCACACTGCCGGTTAGGATGATCTTTTTTGTGGCCGCAATTTTTTTCATCCAGTTCACTGTTACGCCGTCCATTTGTTCTGCAAGTTTTTTAGGATTCATGCTAAAGCCGGTGCTGAACATTTCGGGCAACACAACTATTTCTGTCCGATCCTGTATAGCCATGATCTTTTTTTCGAGCATGCCGAGATTGGCATCCCTGTCTTCCCAGAATAATTTTGTCTGAATAAGCGTAAAACTGAGTGTTGGCATAAATTGGTTCTTGCAGGATGCAAGTTAATGCAAACGGTAACTCACCTGCGCAGACACATACCTTTGTGCTTTTGTTTGTGAAACCGCTTCTTTTGTCTGGTAGATATAAGCAATATTGGTTGACCACCTGCCCTGCGCATAACAAAGCCCGATGTTTTCCTGGAACATCCATCTGGCAATTTCCGCCAATACCGCGGCGGAGGTACCCTTGCTTAACAATCCACCCTGAACGGTTGCATTGTATCCCTGCAAAATAACCTGCGGGTACCAGTAAAAGAACAGTTCATATTTTCTACGGATGTTTTTACTCCCGGCCTGCACATGTGCATTCCATAAAGCGCTGTTGCTGTTATTTTCAAACATGCCGATACAGAGATAGGTTCCCAGCCGTGCATTGGTAAAATTCATTCCAAGGTTTGCCTGTGCAACGGGCATTAGCTTTAACCAGGAGCTGTCATGATCGAGAAAGGTTTTTGCATACGTTGCGCCAACATCCGCACCAAATGCATTCTGCACCTGATACTGCCAGCCGGTAAAGCGCCCGTAACCCAGTAATTTATGGTAACCATTCTGCACAGCTTCGCCGCCAGAAGCCATGCCCACTTCACCAACGCCGGCCGTATATTGAAGTACCGCATTGTTCTTTGGAAAAGAAGTTCTTTTGTATTGAAAAAAAAGATAGCCGCAATAAGGCCTGTCGATATCTGTTGGCCCGGTTGTTTTTCTGTCAAGAGGCGTATAGATCATTTGCCCCACCTCGTATGCCTGTATTATTTTCTTTTCGTTTTTCTCTTTTGCTGTACGTAATTCAAAAAAGAAGCCGTTGGTATAATACGCGTCATTTTTATTAAAGAGGTAAGCATCGTTATCGGTAGTAAAAGATATTTCTTTGGAATATGCACCCGGCTTCACGTTTTGTGCATGAGTGGTTATTGCCAATAAAAAAAACAGGTATATCAATATTTGTTTCCGCATGTCTGAAGCGATCGTATGTACGTTTATTTGCGGATACCGGACTTTAGTATGTTTACCACCTGCTGAACCAATGGGCCCTCGTATCCTTTCTGAAGCAGGTAGGCGGTGGTTTTGGCCTGCCGGCTGATATGTTGTTCTCCTTTCAGGCTCTCCCATTTCTTCCCGGCGATCTTTTGAAGCGATGCAATATAATCATCCGCCTCAATTTCTTTTAATCCCCGTTTAATGTTCTGTTCGCTCACTCTCTTTTGCCTCAATGCATAAATGATCTTGGTCTTTCCCCATTTCTTCTGTCTGAAATGGCCACCGGCAAAGTAGATGGCAAAACGCTCTTCATTAAGCCGGTTTTCTTCTATCAGCCTGGATAACAGCGCTTCCACATCCTTTTTTACTAATCCCATGCCAAACAGCTTCTCCCTTACCTCATAGTGGCACCGCTCGCTGTAGGCACAATAGTGTTTGATCTTTGGCCAGGCGGTTTCCGGTGTAAAGTTTTTTTTCACTCTTGTAAAGTATTTACTAAAATATTATATTTGGTAGAAGCTCAGCCCTAAAATAACCGAATATTTTACATGCCCCCCGTAAAACATAATGTTTGTCTGATAGATGATGACAACATCTACCAATACACCGCAAGGGTATTACTGGAATCTACGGGCCTTGCCAAACAGATCAGATCCTTCTACAACGGGCATGAAGCCATCAATTATTTCAGGGACAAAAAAAACATCAATTCCGAAACATTGCCCGATGTAATTTTTCTTGATATCAATATGCCGGTAATGAATGGCTGGGAATTTTTGGAAGAATACCATAAACTATATAACACCTTACCCAAACCGATCGTTGTGTATGTTGTAAGTTCTTCTGTTGACAGCAGCGACATGCAGAAATCAAGGTCGTACAAAGCAGTAACGGATTATATCGTAAAACCCGTTAACAGGAGTAAGTACCTTGAGCTGATCGAGAGCCTTTGACCCAATTCACAACTCATCAACATTCTCTTTTTTAACACCCGCCCGCCGGATTTCTATTACGGAATATTAACATTTTGCGTTAGGTTTGTTGCAAACCTAAATTCTGCAGAATGAAATTTATTGTTTCGTCCTCTTCCCTGTTAAAACACCTGCAGCAGATCAGCGGTGTGATCAATAGCAACACGGTATTGCCGATACTGGAAGACTTTTTATTTGAGATACAGGACAAAAAACTCAATGTAGTAGCTACCGACCTCGAAACCGTGATGCGGGTTCAGATGGATGTGGAAAGCAAGACCAATGGCAAAGTATGCATCCCCGCAAAGATCCTGCTGGATTCTTTAAAGAATATTGCCGATCAGCCGCTCACTTTCAATATCGACAAAAATTTCGCGGTAGAAATTACCAGCGATAACGGTAAGTATAAAGTAATGGGCGAGAATCCCGATAATTTTCCAAAAGAACCGGCAGCAGATGATACCACCGGTTTTACCATGGCAAGCAGTGCATTGCTTACGGCTATCAACAAAACATTGTTTGCTGTGAGCAGCGATGACCTCCGCCCGGCAATGACGGGTGTATTTTTTGAGCTGACAAAAGACAGCGTTCAGTTTGTTGCTACCGACGCACACCGTTTGGTTCGTTACAAAAGAACGGATACCAAAGCTTCAAAAGTGGATTCATTCATCGTTCCCAAAAAACCATTGAACCTTTTAAAGAATGCATTGCCTGATAATGAAGACGAACTGACTGTGAGTTATAACAGCAACCATTTATTTGTGAGCCACGGCTCAACACAAATGATCTGCCGTTTGATCGATGCACGTTTCCCCGATTATAAAGTGGTAATCCCTGCTGATAACCCTTATGCATTGATCGTAAACAAAGGCGATTTTCAAAATGCATTGCGCCGGGTGAATGTGTTCAGTAATAAAAGCACCAACCAGGTTGCATTGAATATTACCGGAAGCGAATTACAGATGGCAGCGCAGGATGTTGATTTTAGTTTTGAAGGAAACGAACGCATGAACTGCCAGTATGATGGCGAAGACCTTCAGATCGCATTCAATGCAAAGTTCCTGATCGAGATGCTGAATGCGGCCGACACGGATGATATCCGTATGGAATTATCTACGCCAACCAAAGCGGGACTGATCAAACCAACCGAACAGGATGCGGGCACCGATCTGCTGATGCTGGTGATGCCGTTGATGCTGAATAATTAAGTCCTTATCATTATTTTTTGCCACAGACGGCACAGGATACCACAGAATTTATCTGTGAAAATCTGTGCCACCTGTGGCAATTTTCTTTCTAACCACGCCCGTTGCTGTTATTTGTTTGTAAATTGATATACCAATCCAGTTGCACATGATAGAAAACATCATCAATTATTTTGAGCATATCTCCAGCCTTCACCGTGCATTGATACTGGCCGGCGGCATTACATTTTTCTGGCTGATAGAAGGCGCTATCCCGCTGGTTAGTTTTGATTACCATAAATGGAAACACGCTTCCGTAAATATTTTTTTTACCGTAACAACCATCATCGTAAATTTTGCTTTTGCCTTACTCATTGTTAAAACCAGCGACTGGGCTGTGGCGCATAAGTTTGGATTGCTTTATTTGTTTACTATGCCGTTATGGGTTTTCATGATCGCGGGTTTGTTATTGCTTGACCTACTCGGCGCATACTCCATTCATTATATCGAACACAAAATAAAATGGATGTGGAAGTTTCATATGGTACACCATGCCGATACGCATGTTGATACAACTACCGCCAACCGCCATCATCCGGGCGAAAGCGTTTTGCGCGCAGTGTTCACTTTGTTTGGTGTGTTTGTCTGCGGCGCCCCTATGTGGCTGGTGATGCTGTATCAGAGTTTGAGTGTTGTGCTTACGCAATTCAATCACGCCAATATCCGTTTGCCTTTGTGGCTGGATAATGCGCTGAGTTGGTTTTTAGTATCGCCTAACATGCATAAAGTGCATCATCATTATATGCGCCCGCAGACAGACAGTAATTATGGAAATATCTTTTCTGTGTGGGACAGGCTATTTGGCACATTTAATTACACACCCGTTGATGAGTTAAAATATGGTTTGGATGTATTGGAAGGAACGAAAGATCAGCATGTAGGTTTCCAGTTAAGGGTTCCGTTCAATAAAAAAATTAAAACGGATTATTAGATAGTTTTGTTCCGTACGCAACTCAAACTGCGCCTCTGCGCCTTTGCGAGAAAATATTTGCACGCAGAGGCGCAGTTAAAAATTTTTGTTTATGAAGATCTGCGCTTTTATTCCTGCACGTTATGCCGCTACACGTTTTCCTGCAAAACTGATGCAGATGCTTGGCAACAAAACCGTTATCCGCCATACGTATGATAACACAGTTGCAACGGGTTTATTTGATGAAGTGTATGTTGTTACCGACAGCGATATCATCTTCAACGAAATAAAAAAAAATGGCGGCAATGCAGTAATGAGTAGGAAAGAACATGAAAGCGGCAGCGATCGTATTGCGGAAGCCGTAGCCGGTATGGATGTTGATATTGTTGTAAACGTTCAGGGTGATGAACCTTTTGTAAAACGTGAGCCGCTTGAAAAATTATTACAGGTGTTTACCGGTGATGATGGAAAAAAAATACAGGCCGCTTCATTGATGCAGGTAATGAAAGAACAACGGTTTATCGATGATCCCAATTATGTAAAAGTTGCCGTTGATAAAAATATGAACTCGCTGATGTTCTCGCGCAGTGTAATTCCATATCCGCGAAGCAAACAAGGCACAACTGTTTATTATGAACATATTGGTGTGTATGCTTTTCGCAAAGACGCTTTACTCCGTTTTACCAATTGGGAAATGACTCCGCTTGAAGCTGCAGAAAAAATTGAATGCCTGCGTTATCTCGAAAATGGCATTCCGTTAAAAATGGTGGTAACGGATTATATGGGGATCGAAATTGATACACCGGAAGACCTAGAAAGGGCTGCTGCGTTTATTCAGTAATTAATTCTCCATTCTTTTCGCCATTGCTGGTAATGCGGTAAGCGAGTCGCTCTTTTCATATACGAGTAGCCGTATACTGTCTTTCTGATCCTGCATTCCTGTTCCGTTTCTTAATGATTGGATCCAGATCTCATTCTCTGCTATCCGCAGCGCGGCATATCTTGATAGCAGGCCACTTTGCATTTGGTATATTTTATTTCTCCCGAAACGGAACCCGATGGTGCTGTCTGAAATTTTTTTGAATTCGCGCCAGGCTGGCCGGCTTACATGCACCAGGCCATTCAACTGATCCTGTACGGGTTTTGTTTTCATATCAGTGCGTGGCACCAGTGCATCATTTTCGAGCCTCGCCATTCTTTTGAGCATGATCTCATACCGCACGGAATCATTATGAAAAAAAGAAAGATAGGCAAGCGAAACGATCAGGGTGACTGCCAGCATGGCCGTACCGGAGACCGCTTTTCCTTTTACCGAATCAAAGCCTGCATAGATAAGGTAACCGAATATAAAACCGCTGATCAATCCGCCAACATGTGCTGCATTATCAACGCCTTCACCCATACCATCGAAAAGGCTGTATGCGGTAAAAAACATAATACCCTGGAACAATACGCGTTTGATCTCTCCTGTAAGCAGGCGTGTTGTGAGCAGAGCAATAAAGATCCCGAAAAGCCCGAAGATGGCTCCGGATGCACCAACGCTTAAACGGTTGCCCGCAACAAAAATACTGGCAACAGAACTCATAATACCCGTACACAGGTAGCCGGTTGTAAACAGAAACGGTTTTAACACCGGCTCGAGATAGCGGCCGATAAAAAACAACGCAAACATGTTGCAGGCAAGGTGCGCGAATCCCCAATGGAGAAAACAGCTTGTTAATAAACGCCATCCATCTCCACCAAGTGTATGCAGCCGTATATTGCCGCCCCAATGAAAAATATCCATTACACGCGGATCCCAGAAACTGGCGGTGGAAAAACTGAATATCAAAAAACAAATGGCATTGATCGCTATCAGCACAAGTGTTGCAACTGGTATATCCCGGCTCATCACGATCCTTTCTGTTGCATTCAGTGAATCTGAACGCCGGGCCATCCGGTTATCAAATTCTTCTTCAAGCATTTCGGGTGAATAGATCTGGCGGTTATGGTTCATGTATTCAACCAGGTCGTCGATATTCTTTTTTCCGCGCTCTTTCTTGATGAGTTTCCAGGCAGGCTGTTTGCAAATTATCAGAGCGCCTTCTTCTGTTACGGTTACGGAAACAGATTCGCCCCAGGAAAAAAGGCCCATATGGCATCGTGCATACAGGTGAATGCCATCCTTCATATAATGATCCCAGGAAAGGTCTTCCATCGATAATGCGGCAAGCATCAGCAGTTGTGAAGCAGTAAGCCCTTCGGCTTCGGTTTGTTTTGTAAAATAGGTGAATGCTGACAAAATAGTGGCTTTCGATTGACAGTTCAATATACAATCTTATGGAATACGTTTTATTCCGGTAAACATGGGCAGGTATTAAGCCGCATTGACTATCTTACTAATCCAAAACGATTGCATATGAACAAGAGTAAACTTCTCCGTTGGTCAATAGTTGTTGCACTGGCCGGTTTTATTTTTGGATTTGATACAGTGGTTATTTCCGGCGCCAATCAACCTATTAAAGATCTCTGGCACACTTCTCCACTGTTTCATGGATTTTTTATTATGTCGATGGCTCTCTGGGGAACCGTGCTGGGCGCCATGTTTGGCGGAATACCTACAGAAAAGTACGGAAGAAAAACCGTGTTATTATGGGTTGGGATATTGTTTGCTATTTCTGCATTCGGTTCTGCATTCGCAACAAACCCTTATATGTTTTCTTTCTTTCGTTTTATTGGCGGTATCGGCATCGGTGTTTCATCTGTTGTGGCACCCATTTATATTTCAGAAATTTCTACACCGGTAACAAGAGGAAGGCTCGGCGCTTTATATCAATTCAATATTGTGTTCGGGATACTAGTTGCGTTTTTATCTAATTATTTTTTACAGGGTGTCGGTGGCCCGGACGATTGGCGATGGATGCTTGGCGTACTTGCTGTTCCCGCATTAATTTATACAATTTTGGTTTGGGGAATTTCTGAAAGCCCGCGCTGGCTGATCACGAAAAAAAATGATCTCGTTGCGGCAAAAAAAATAATGTTACAGATCGGGGTTGTGGATGTTGATGCGGAAACAGCCGCTATCATTCAAAGCAATGCACATGAAAGCAGTGTTGGTAAAACAGTAAACTTTTTCAGCGCCAAACATAAAAAAATTATTTACCTCGCATTTGTGATTGCATTTTTTAACCAGTTGTCCGGTATTAATTTTATCCTTTATTATGCACCGGAAATTTTAGAAAAAGCGGGGCTGGCAGCTAAAGAATCTTTGTTCAATTCAATTGCCATTGGTGGTATCAATCTCATCTTCACTTTTGTTGGATTGTACCTGATCGACCGCCTGGGAAGAAGAACATTGCTGGTTATTGGTTCTCTCGGTTATATTCTCAGCTTATCAATGGTATCATTCGCTTTCTTTTCTCATGCTGGGCCTGTTTTCTTAATGAGTTTTTTATTGTTGTTTATTGCAGCACACGCAGTGGGGCAGGGCGCCGTGATCTGGGTTTTTCTTTCAGAGATCTTTCCAAATAAGATACGCAGTGCCGGACAATCATTCGGGGCCAGCATCCATTGGATCTTTGCGGCGTTGATCACTTTGATCACACCGGTTTTTTTAGATAAAGATCATGGCATTTTTAAAGATAATCCCTGGCCCATCTTTGCATTCTTTGCGAGTATGATGGTGTTGCAGTTGATCTGGGTTTTTACAAGTGTTCCTGAAACAAAAGGTGTTTCGTTGGAGGAGCTGGAGAAAAAATTGAGTGCCTGATCTTTTTCGTGAGGCGTGAGGCGTGAATGATTTATTTTACTCACGCCTCACGAAAAGCGCAGCCAAATATCTCTTTTCTCAATTAACTTTGCCACAGTAAAAACAAGTGTATGAGTTTTCGCAATTTTAAGATGGTAAGTTATGTAGTGTATGGCCGCGGCAGTTTTAACCAGCTGGATGAGATCCTTGCACCACAAAGAAAAGGAGATGCGCCAATGATCTTTTTACTGGATCATTTTTTTGAGAACAAGCCATTCATCAACCGCATCCCTGTTCGCGGTAAAGACAAAATTATTTTTGTTGATGTTACCTACGAACCCAAAACCACACAGGTTGATGCGCTGGCAAAAGAATTAAGGGATGAGTTTGGTGCCATCAGCGGTGTAATTGGAATTGGCGGCGGCTCTGCAATGGATCTTGCCAAAGCGGTTTCTTTAATGATGACCAATCCCGGTTCTTCTGCAGATTACCAGGGCTGGGATCTTGTAAAACTTCCCGGTGTATATAAAGCAGGTATTCCAACATTAAGCGGCACTGGCGCAGAAGTAAGCCGCACAACTGTATTAACAGGGCCAACACGTAAGTTGGGAATGAACAGTGATTTTACACCATTTGACCAGATCATACTCGATCCTGAATTAACAAAGGGCGCGCCGGTGAATCAACGGTTTTATACCGGCATGGATTGTTATATCCATTGCATTGAAAGTTTAGAAGGAACTTTTTTAAATGAGTTCAGCAAAAGTTATGGCGAGAAGGCATTGCAACTTTGTCAAAAAGTTTTTGTCGAAAAAAATACATGGGACGATGCATGCGATGATCAATTGATGATGGCTTCGTATGCAGGCGGTATGAGCATCGCTTATTCACAGGTGGGTGTTGCACATGCGGTAAGTTATGGATTGAGCTATTTGCTTGGAACAAAACACGGGATCGGAAACTGTATTGTGATGAACCATCTGGAGGAATATTATCCCGCAGGTGTTAAAGAATTCAAATTCATGGTTGAAAAAAACAAGATCGAAATCCCTCAGGGTATTTGCAAAGGGTTAACCGATGATCAATTTGAAACCATGATGGGTGTTTCTCTTGGCATGAAACCGCTTTGGGAAAATGCGTTGGGAAAAGACTGGGAGAAGATCATGACAAGAGAGAAGTTGCGGGCATTGTACGAAAAACTATAATTATTGCTTTTATAAGAACGAAACTGTACTTTGTTCAAAAATCATACACATGAAAAAATTATTTTTCGTTCTCTTTGCCGCAACAGTGATCATTTCCTGTAACCAGCCTGCGGCTTCCGGTGATGCAGCCGGATCTTTCAATCTTGATTCTGCAAAAGCCGGCATAAACGCTGCTAACGCCGCTTTTACCGAAGCATTTAGCAAGGGAGATTCTGCCGCTATGTCTGCACTCTATGCAAAAGATGCCTGCCTGATGTTAACCGGTATGCCAAAGATCTGTGGCAATGCTGCGATAGGCGGCTTTACAGCAACTGCTAAGAAAATGGGACTTGGCGGAATTAAATTAACTACGCTTGAAGTAACCGGCGGCAAAGAACTTTTATCAGAGGAAGGCACTTACGAAATGCTGGATCTGAAAGGCGCTTCTGCAGAAAAAGGAAAGTATATAGTTGTCTGGAAAATGGAAGATGGCAAATGGAAATTATATCGTGATATTTCAAATGCCGATGCGCCGCCGCCGCCAGCACCGCCTGCAAAAAAATAAGTACACTTTCACTGATATAAAAAGCTGAATGTTTAATGCAACCAAGCATTGAGCGTTCGGCTTTTTGCATTTAGCATTATCTTAGTTGTATGAAATATTTATTTTTTATCCTGCCGGCTATGGCAGGGCTTACCATCACCACCCAGGCTGGTGTTAACAGCCAGTTGAAAGTTGCCGTAGACAATCCCTGGGTTGCTGCTTTTATTTCTTTTTTAGTTGGAACGGTTTTTCTTGGATTGTTTATTCTTGCAACAAGACAGCCTATTCCTACGGTTACGCAGTTACGCGGTATTGAATTGTATAAATATTCAGGCGGTCTGCTCGGCGCTTTTTTTGTAACGGTAATTATTTTTTCTGTTCAGCGCATCGGTTCTGCCAATGTATTTGCGTTGGTTATTGCGGGACAATTATTTATGGCGCTTCTCTACGATCACTTTGGATTGTTTGGTTTTAAACAGGCCGATATTAACTGGGTAAAGATATTGGGGGTATTGTTATTGATCGTTGGGGCGTATTTAATTAATAAAAAATAGGTGTGCCCCTTTTTCCCAAACTCCTAAAAGGATCTACTATCTTTTTTCATAAATATTCTTCAACTCGGGCGGGGGTAAAAAAGTAGATTACTTATCTCTTCTTCCTCACATCATCTATCACATCCAGCAATCCATTGCTAAAACTATCATCACCCATTTGCCAGAACATGATGCCGTTCAGTTTTTGTTTGATGGCATATTTTGTTTTTATAGCGACCGATGTACTGTCATCAAAAGTCACAAACCATTTTTTGGCAGGATTATATAAATAAGGCGCGTTGGCAACATTATCCCAGTGGTAAACAAAGCCGCTGTCTTTTGATAACCCTTTTCCAAAATCCCTGTAAGAAACACCGCGCAAAAATTTTCCATGCCCATACAGGCCATCATTATCTGCCGGTACATTTTCCCAGATCCGCGCATAAAAAGCTGCGCCGATCAATAATTTTTTTCCTGGTACACCTAATGCCTTTAACATGCGCACCGCATTTTCGCAGGATTCTTTTTGTTTTACCGTTGAATATAAACCTGTGGGGTGGCCGGTAACTGTATCATAACCCGTGATCAGGTCGTAGGTCATTAAATTAATCCTGTTAACTAATGGTGTTACTTTTTTCCAGTCCACAGATTCTTTGATATAACTGGTAAAACCGCCTGCCGCAAAGCTGATCTCTTTATGTTTACCCAAACTATCGCGCAATGTTTTGATCAGCGCTGTAAAGTTGTCTTTATCATTTAGCGAATAAGGATGGCCCGGCGGACCTTTAATAACAGGATACTCCCAATCAAGATCAATACCATCTGCCTTAAAATCATCCAGCAGTTTTTTGGTAGACGATGCAAATATTTTTCTTGAACTATCGGTTGAAAAAATTTCAGAGCAACTAAAGCAACCCGTCCATCCGCCCATAGATACGATCACTTTTAATTTCGGGTTTCTTTTTTTCAGTGCAACACAGGCAATCAATGATGCACTGTCTCTTGCATTGCCAAGTGAAATGCTGCTTCCTTTTAAATGTGTAAAACTAAAACAGAGATGGGTTAATTTTTCTACCGGGAAACTATCGATCATCGTTGCCCTTCCTGCGAAATAACCAAATACAACAAAGTGTTTATTTTGTGCGGCGATGGGGTTGGTATAATAACAGATCAAACAAATACACGCAATGCTTATCTTTTTTATTCCGGCTATTTTCATCGTTCAATGAATATACGAATAAATAACTCTGCGCCTCCGCGCCTCTGCGGTTATAAAAAAACGCGAAGGATTTTACCGCAGAGTCGCGGAGGCGCAGAGAGGATTTTCTTATTTCATTGCAGCTAACTCTTTCTGTAACCGAAACATCGCATCCCTCAGCCTTGCCGCTTCAATAAAATCAAGGTCGCGCGCCGCTTTCTCCATTTCTTTTTTTGTACGGCCGATCGCCTTCTCCATTTGCGGAATGGTTTGATAGGTTTCCTGTTCTTCCGCAGCCGTATGTTTCACCAGTTCTTCATCGCGCTGCAATGCATATGGGTTGGATGGGTCATATCCTTTTATATCCAGCACAGAACCCTGCGCCATGATCTGCTGTATGCTTTTAATAATGGTACGCGGAGTAATGCCGTGTTCCAGATTGTATTCAACCTGTTTCTCGCGGCGGCGGCCGGTTTCATCTATCGTTCGTTGCATGCTCTCGGTCATTTTATCCGCGTAAAAAATTACGAGGCCGTCAACATTTCTCGCGGCGCGGCCTGCTGTTTGTGTAAGCGAACGTTCATTACGCAGAAAGCCTTCTTTATCCGCATCTAAAATAGCCACCAATGAAACTTCCGGAAGATCCAATCCTTCTCTTAATAAATTCACGCCAACGAGTACATCTATTTCTCCCAAACGCAACTGCCGTAAAATTTCAACACGTTCGAGTGTATCTACATCGCTGTGGATATATTTTGATTTGATGTTGATACGCCCTAAATATTTATCCATCTCTTCCGCCATCCGTTTTGTTAACGTTGTTACCAGCACACGGTCTCCTTTTTTTACAGTGATGTCTATCTGTTCCAGCAGGTCATCGATCTGGTTTACACTCGGCCTTATTTCAATCGGCGGATCCAATAAGCCTGTTGGCCGCACGATCTGTTCAATTACCACTCCGCCGGTTTTTTCCAGTTCGTAATCACCCGGCGTGGCGCTTACAAAAATGGTTTGGCCTATCAGGCTTTCAAACTCATGAAAATTCAATGGCCTGTTATCCATCGCGCTTGGCAAACGAAATCCATAATCAACCAATACCAACTTGCGGCTCCTGTCGCCACCATACATTCCTGCAACCTGCGGAACGGTCTGGTGGCTTTCATCTATCACACATAAAAAATCTTTTGGAAAATAATCCAGCAAACAGAATGGCCGCGTGCCCGGTTTTCTCCTGTCAAAAAAACGCGAGTAGTTTTCAATGCCATTGCAATAACCGAGTTCGCGTATCATTTCAATATCGTATTCAACGCGTTCTTTTAAACGTTGCGCCTCGATATATTTTCCGGTTGCTTTAAAATATTCAACCTGCGCCATCATTTCATCCTGTATCTCGTGCATTACTTCCACGATCATTTCTTTGGGTGCGAGATATAATGTTGCCGGAAAGATCGCGGCATTCTCCATCAATCCGATCCGTTTGCTCGTTGCTGTTTCAATGCTTTCGATCTCTTCAATTTCATCGCCAAAAAAAGTAATGCGGTAACCGAAGTCTACATAAGGCAGGTTGATGTCAACCGTATCGCCTTTTACACGAAAGGTTCCGCGGTTAAAGTCTCCCTGCGACCGGTTGTACAAAGAATTCACCAACGAATGCAAAAATCCCTGCCGCGATATCACCTGGTTTTTATGAATACGGATAATTCCGTTTTCATACTCGGTCGGGTTGCCCATTCCATAAATACAACTCACACTCGCCACAACAATGATATCCCTGCGGCCGCTTAATAGTTGCGATGTTGCCTGCAGCCTTAATTTATCCAGCTCTTCATTTATGCTCAGGTCTTTTTCAATATACACATCACTCACCGGCATATATGCTTCGGGTTGGTAGTAATCGTAATAGCTTACAAAATATCCCACCGCGTTATCCGGAAAAAATTGTTTGAACTCGCCATACAATTGCGCCACCAGCGTTTTGTTATGTGTAAGCACCAGTGTTGGCCTTTGTGTATTTTGTATCAGGTTGGCAATGGTAAACGTTTTACCCGACCCCGTTACACCCAGCAACGTTTGAAACTGTTCGCCGCTGTTCACCCCATCCGTCAATTGTTTAATGGCTGATGGCTGATCGCCGGCGGGCTGGTATGAAGAATTTAATTGAAAAGGCATATAAGAAGGTCTGGAGTTAAAAGTTAAGAGTGTAAAGTTAAAACTGGTTTTCTTTGTTTCGGCTTTTGTTTTTTATGGCATCGCCTGTTGTGTCACTCACTTGTACATTTGGAACAACGGGCATCCGGCATTTCTCTGTGGTGCATTGAAATCAAAGTTTAATGAGAAGGTGCGGGAATTTTTATATTATAAAGTTTTTTATCTTCATTCCAACCAATCTAACAACATGAGATCATTATTCTGCATTCTTTTATGCCTTATAACATTTGAAGCTTTTACACAAAACGATGGGCTTCTTTATCTGTTCAAAAAAGATTGGTCGCCTGCAAAAAATATAGATCAGGCCACTTATTTTATGCATGTAGAAAAAGAAAATGATACTGTTTATACCTGCCGCTATTACAATAAGGCCGGCCCGATGATCAAGTGGGAAACCTATAGTGATTCTGGTCTCGAAAAACCAAATGGCATTTTCGCCTGGTACAACGCCAAAGGAAGGCTCGACAGTTCGGGCATGGTTAACAACGGAAGAAAAGATAAAGATTGGTTCTATAATTATGATGACAGCCTGCGTGCCCAGGTAAAAGAATATTATGAGAACGGGCATTTTATCAGCCGCACGAATTATCTAACAAAAACCATAACACTTCCCGACGGAAAAACGGAACCGCTCGATAAGCCACAACCCAAAGATTCGGTTGGTGATAAAACATTTACGGTTACCCAGGTTGCAGCAGAATTCGAAGGCGGCCTCAAAGGCTGGATGGCTTATCTATCAAATAATTTAAAAACGCCCGACAGGTTTATCAGTTTATCCAGGCCCGGCACCAAAGCAACGGTAGGTATTGATTTTTATGTAAACAAAGAAGGTTTTATTTCAGGGGTTTTTATACATCACTCCTACGAGTGGTCGGTTGATACAGAAGCCATGCGCGTTGTAAAAACTTCCCCACGATGGAAACCTGCGGTTCAGAACGGAAAAAATGTGATCTACCGGCACAGGCAGAGTATTACTTTTTCTGTTAGTAATTAATCATGTATCATTTTTTGAAATTTATTTTCCATAGTGATTCGTAAAGTTACCCTTCTTTTTGTCTTCCTGCATTTCCTCTGTTCGTCTTTTATACGTAATCTTATTCTCTATTTAAAAAAACAACGATCATGAAAAGTTTTATGTTCCTTTTCCGCGGCGGGCTTGATCCGCATACAGCTTCACCCGATGAAATGCAATCCAACATGCAAAAATGGATGGGCTGGGTTGACGAACTAAAGAAAAAAGACATCTACACCGCAGGCGAAGCGTTAATGCCTTCCGGCAAAACATTACGCAAAGGCAATGTGTCAACCGACGGCCCTTTTACCGAAAGCAAAGAGATTGTTGGCGGTTTTTTTATCATCAAAGCAGATAATATCGACGCCGCACTTAAGATCGCCGAATCCTGTCCCGACCTTCCATTGGGTGGCAGTGTGGAAGTGAGGGATGTGATGGTGTTTTAGATTTTTAGATTTTCTTTTTGGCCCCTGCCCCTAAAGGGGTTCTTAAAATTCCCCTTTAGGGGCAGGGGCAGAAAAGTTACTCACTACAATTATCCCATGCTGAAACAAACCGATCTCACTTCTGGCGGCACTACCGAAAAAATAGTCGACCATCTTTTCCGTCACCAGGCGGGAAAGATGGTGGCTGTTTTGTCGCGGTTACTGGGATTGGAAAATTTACCCCTGGCAGAAGATGTGGTTCAGGAAGCATTTATCAAAGCATTGCAAACATGGAAAATAAACGGCGCTCCCGAAAACCCGGAAGCATGGTTATTACAGGTTGCGAAAAATAAAGCGATCGACCTGTTGCGCCGCCAGCAGTTACATAAACGTTTTACACAACAGGAAGTTATTGAGCTTACGCAAAATGCCGATCATTTTTTTCATGAACAGGAAATTGCCGACAGCCAGTTGCGGATGATCTTCGCCTGTTGCCATCCTTCGTTAAAACAGGAGGATCAGGTGGCGCTTACCTTGAAAATTGTTTCGGGGTTTTCTCTTGCAGAAATTGCGCGTGCATTGGTAATGAATGAAGCGGTAGTACAGAAACGGATCTTCCGGGCAAAGAATTTTCTGCGTGAAAATAATGTGGTGCTGGAAATTCCGGCAGGGGCTGACCTTCCCGGAAGGCTGGATTCTGTTTACACTGTTTTGTACCTGCTTTTTAATGAAGGTTACAATTCGCTAAAAACTGATGAGCTTATCCGCCGCGATCTTTGTGGCGAAGCAATGCGTTGCTGCAAGCTGCTTACAGAACATCCAACTATTAAACACTCCGTGGCAAATGCATTGCTTGCATTGATGTGTTTGCAGGCTGCCAGGTTTAACAGCCGTATCAGTGTTGATAATGATATTATCCTTTTACAACAACAGGATCGTTCGCAATGGGATCATGAACTGATCGGTGTGGGATATTATTATCTGAATTTGTCTTCCGGCGGCGATGTGATCAGCTCATATCATATTGAAGCGGCGATTGCTGCCGAACATGCAATGGCAGCGCACTTTGAAGACACTAACTGGACACGCCTTTTACAACTCTACGATCTTCTGCTCGAAGCGAAACCCGCGCCTGTTACACAATTAAACCGCGCGGTAGTTCTTGCACAGCTGGGCAATATTGAAACTGCCATCACCTCTATTTTATCCATTCATGGTATTGACCAGCTACTCCGCAGCAATCATTTATACAGCGCTGTTTTGGGAGACCTATATAAACGTTTAAGCAATACCGTTAAGGCGCACGAATATTTTACACATGCGCAACAGCTTACACCTTCATTAGCGGAGAAAAAATTATTGCAATTGAGGTTGGATGAATTGGTGAAGCAGAACAATTAATTTTCTCTGCGCCTAACTCCGCGCCCCTGCGTCTCCGCGGTGAAAAGAAATTTTGAAATAATATCCTGTTTATTTTTTATCGAAAAGATGCATATGTACTGTATGGGTGTTACATTTTTATTTGATATTTTTTGAAACACATAGTTACATAGGGAAGATAAAGGTCGCATAGGTTCTGGCTTATGTTTTCTTTTCTTAAACCTATGTATCTATGTGTTTAATCAAACAGCACATTAAATTATAATCTTACAATATTATAAATAGCTACAGGTGGATCAAAGTATTGATCGTTTTCATTTTGTCTATAGATCTTTCTCACCACATCCATTCCATTAACTACTTTTCCGAAAGTTGCAAAGCCTTGTTTGTCTTCTACGTTTTCTCCGCCATAATCTAATCCCGGTTGTTTGCCGATACAGATAAAAAATTCTGTTCCTGCCGTACCGGGCGCCAGCCTTGCAAGAGAGATCACACCATCCGTATGAAGTATTCCGGTTTGCTGCGTCGTCTCATGCGGAATACCCGGAATGCTTTCCGCTTTTTTATAATTTGATTTCCAGATGCCGCCCTGGATCAGTTCTGTTTTGGGTGCGTTGGATGGTTGGTTCTCGTCATTAAGTACACGATAGAAATTGCTGTTGTTATAAAAACCGGAATCAACATAAGATAAAAAAGCAGCCACTGTCTTCGGCGCCTGTAATGGATAGAGTTCTATTTCTATATCGCCTTTTTCTGTTTGTATCTGTATGTGCGGAGTGGTGGTGTTCTTTTGTTTGCAAGAGATGAATAGTATCGTTATTGCTATTATTATTGCGAAGAGGTTTTTCATTGGAATCTTTTTTCACCGCGAAGACGCAGGGCGCGGAGTTTTCAGGGGATGATCTCGAATAAAAAGAATTGTGTTTTTTCGAGAATGGCAAAATTATTATCTGCTACCAGCAATAATGTTCTGTGCCCGTTGGGTAATGTCGGGCCAACGGTTACGCCTTCTACATTGTCAACATATATTCCTAACTCATCCATGTTAAGTAATAATTTTTTTGTAACCGGTTTTGCCGGCGGCGTTTTTTTTAATGATAGATTATTTTTTATATCAGCTGCGCCCGTAAGGTCTGCGAGAAATATTTTTATCGTACACGGCAACCTTCCTGTTGAAAAAGATCTTTCGAGTACGATCATTTTATTATCGCCCATAAACAAAATATCGGGGATGCCGTTTATTTTAAAGGCATCCGCCGGTGTTGCGGGATAGGCAATGGGGTCAAGCTTATATGCGTACTGAGCGGTGTTTGCCTTTGTGCCCATGTCAAATTTATACAGGCGTATCCATGGATCATTTTTCGTTACATCTGCGCGTGGGCCGTCTTCATATAACGGCTCTTCAAGACTCACATACAACGTTTTGAATTCATCTGCAAAACTTAATCCTTCCAGTACACCGTTTTGGCGCGGGCCCTTTTCGGTTGCATGCATGCGAAGATTCTCCGGTAATGGAAACGTATCAATATATTTTCCGTCGGAGGAAATGATCGTGATAGCCGGGTTTTCGAGAACCGTGTCTTTTCCTTTTACAATTCTTTCGCCTTCGCTTGTCCAGATCATTTGTTTGTGAACAGGGTCATACCGCAATGCTTCAGGGTCTGGTGTATGCGAGGGGTCATGTTTTGAATCCGGATAGGGCGACCCGCTCTTTTGCAGCAGCGTTGTTACATTCACAAACACAACGCTGTCTATTTTCTTTTTATCAAAATATATTTTCGCAGTATAGTAACGTGCATCATTGATCGCGGACCGGTCGTCGCAGATCATATAATACACATCATTTGTTTTATCATAATCTATACCTGATAACCCGCCAACGGTTGTTCCCATAAACGGGAAATTATGCGGCACATCATATTCGCCGATCAGTTTTATCTGGCTGACAGATATTTTATTTTCTTTCTTCCCATGATCATTCAGCCACCATTGCGCAGAAACACAATTGCACAAAAAAATGTTGATGGTTATAAATAGAAAAACCTTTTTCATATCAATACTTTCAGAACCCTTCAGGGGCAAGGGCAAGAAGCATTGCCTTTTTCACCCCTGCCCCTGAAGGGGTATGGTTTTTACTTGGAAATATTTCGCAAATAGTTTGCCAGCTTCATGATCGCATCTGCCACCACAACGATCTGTTCTCTTGCTTCTTTCCAGTCGCGCTGTTCAATTGCTTCACGTACACCGGGAATTGTTTTTACTCCGTAGCCTGTATAAAAACCCGGTGCATACAATGTGTGTTTGTACCAGCTTCTGCGTGGCAGCCCTGAAGTTGCGAGTAATTGTTGTTCTGCTTTGTATAATGCTTTATTCATTGCATCATGATCTGTATTGGCCATTACAGCTTTATTCCATGCATCCGATAATTGATCCGTACTTTTTTCTAATTCCGCCAACGCATTTTGCAAAGGAGAAAAATCTATGTAAGGAACTTCTGCTTTCACCGGCGGCGCCGTTAATTTTTCTGTGGGGTCATTGGCGAGCCCGTAACTATTTGCTTTGATCACTTCATTTTCTACCGCAGTTGCTTCGCGCATCTGATCCGTTTTGTTCATCAGATCCTTTACATAGCCGTTCACGGTTTTAAAGAGGCTTCTGAAATCAAATGGCAAGAGGTCTGCATCAGCCATACGCAATGTTGCGCGGCCAACTGTTTTTGCCAACGCTACTCCATATACAAACGTAGGATCTTTGAACCTGCTGTAATCATCATACGAATCATAAATGGAATGGTATTCTCCGCCGTTATCTTCTCCGCCATAACCTATATTCAAAGCCGGTATGCCCGCATGTTGTATGAACGATGAATAATCAGAACCCGATCCCATGGCATCTACCGCAAATGTCGTTTTCATCATCGCTTCTTTTTTATCTTTTGGCGATGAGGCTTTTATGGTATTGTCTGCTTTGGCCCTTTCAAACGCTGTTACTTTTGTTTGCGGGTCTTCCACATCCTTGCTTATTTCTGTGATCAGTGTTTCCAATGCATGCGATCCTTCTACATTCAAAAATCCTTTTCCATTCGTATCAGAATTGATATACACTACCGCTTTCTCCTGCAACTCAGCCATATGATCTTCCACCCATTCTGTTGACCCGATCAATCCGGGTTCTTCTGCATCCCATGCACAATACACCAATGTGCGTTTGGGTTTCCAGCCTGTTTTTGTTAATTGTCCGATCGCCTGCGCTTCTTCCAATAAAGCAGATTGGCCGCTGATCGGGTCGTTCGCTCCGTTCACCCATGCATCGTGGTGATTGCCGCGTATCACCCATTCATCCGGAAACGTTGATCCTTTGATCATCGCGATCACATCATATGCCGGCCTTATCTTCCAATCGAATTCTACTTTTAAATGCACTTTTGTTTTTCCGGGCCCGATATGATACGTGAATGGCAGGCTGCCTCTCCACTCTGCCGGAGCAACCGGCCCTTCAAGCGCCTGCAGTAAGGGCTGTGCATCATGGTAACTGATTGGCAACACCGGTATCTTCAACAGGTTTGTAGCACTTAAACGATCTAATCTTTTTGCATTTTCTGTAGCGCCGATCCCGGGTGTTAGCGGATCGCCGGGATAGATCACCATATCCATGATCGATCCACGCTGTACGCCAAATTCATTTTTATATGCGCCCTTCGGATATACATCACCCGCCGTATATCCATCATCTTTCGGATCCGAATAGATCAGGCAGCCAACCGCGCCATGTTCCTGCGCCACTTTCGGTTTAATACCCCTCCAGCTATGCCCGTATTTTGCGATAACCATTTTTCCTTTTACACTAATGCCGAGCCTGTCTAATCTTTCATAATCTTCCGGCAAACCATAATTCACAAAAACCAGGTCGGCAGTAACATCTCCATCGGCGCTCCATGCATTATAGGTTGGCAACTGATCGTCCTGGTTGGATGTAGCGTCTTCTTTTAATCCCGGTTCTTTCAGCAATGCTTTGAAAACCGTTGGCGACAACATTTCCAGCTCACGTGTTTTAGGTGTAGGAAATAAAACCTGGTAGGTTTCGATTTTAGCATCCCATCCATAATTTTTGAATTTGTTCAGGATCAATTCAGCTACTTCTTTTCCGCCAGGCGATCCTACATGGTGCGGTTTTGCAGAAAGCTCTTTAATGGTTTGCCCGATCCTTTGTGCGCTTAGCTGCGCATCAAATTTTTGTTCTGTTTGTTTTTCGTCAGCAGAAGTTTTTTCTGTAAACCCCGTAATTGTTTTTTGTGCATATAACGGTTGATATATTGCGAGCATAACTATAATGCTGATCACCAGTATTTTTCTCATGATTTTTTATTAGATGATGTTTCTTGCAATGTATGAAATAACCAATAGTATTTTATGGGCCTTAGTTTAGTGAATAGTTAATAGTTAAAAATTAATAGTTGAAACTTCACTTTAAGACAACCCTCACTCTTCACTTTTAACTATTAACTATTCACTTCATATATCATTATAGCCTTTTAATCCTTAAACTTCGGCGGATGCATCTCATCCCACTGCGTTATATCCTGGTATGCTTTTGCAGCAGCGAGTATCGTGGCCTCATCATACAATTTGCCGATCAGCGTAATGCTTGTGGGCAAATTAAATCGTTTATCAAAACCCGTTGGCATACACACTACCGGGTGGCCGGTTAAATTGGTGATCGCACCCTGGTTGCCGCTGCTGCGGGTTGGACAGATCAGCACATCAATATCCTTCATCACTTCGTTTACTTTCTGCATCAGCAAAAATCTGTGGCGGTTCGCATTGATATATTCCACTGCAGACATTAATCTTGATACACGGAAAGTGTTTGGCCAGTCGCCCTTTCCCTGTTGTGTCATTTCATCATCGATATTGTTACGCGTAAATTCATCAAATGCTGCGGCGCATTCAGCGCTGATCACGATGTCCATGATATTAAAATTATAAACGCCGCTATCGGGAAAATCAACCGGTATCAATTGCACGCCCAAACTTTTATATGCTTCCAAAACTTTCCATTCACTACGGCTTGTGTCTTTGATATTGTTGTAATAATTTCTTGCATACGCCACTTTCATTTTTTTGATATCCGCATTCGGTTTGTAGTTGAAAGGTTTGTTCACCGCGCTCATATCATAACCATCCGTGCCATGTATATAATTAAATACTACAGCGGCATCTTCTGCACTACGGCAGATCGGCCCAACTTTATCAAGGCTCCAGCTCAGCGTCATAGCACCGCTGCGGCTGATACTTCCGAATGTTGGCCGCAAACCCGTTGCGCCACAGGTAGAAGATGGCGATACGATCGAACCCCATGTTTCCGTACCGATGGCAAAAGGCACCAATCCCGCAACCGTTGCAGAAGTTGATCCCGCCGAAGAACCAGAAGATCCGGTTCTTGTGTTCCATGGGTTTTTTGTTCTTCCCCCAAACCAGTAATCACCCATGGCCAATGCGCCCAAAGTAAATTTTGCAATCAATACGGCGCCCGCATTTTTCAACTGTGAATACACAAATGCATCCTCATCAATAACCTGGTTCTTATATGGCGCAGCGCCCCATGTTGTTTTCGTTCCTTTCACTGCAAACAGGTCTTTCAGCCCATATGGAATTCCGTGAAGCGGGCCGAGATATTTTCCTTTGGCTATTTCATCATCCGCCTGTTTTGCCTGCTGCATGGCAATGTCTTCTGTTAATGAGATCACACATTGTAATGTGTCGCCGTATTTTTTTAACCTGTCGATAAAAAATCGGGTTAGGTCAACCGAACTTATTTTTTTATTCTTTATCAATGATGCAAGCTGAAGAATACTATAAAACGCCAGATCGTTTTTATTCAACGGCATCTGCACATTTGAAGGAATGTTCCATTTAACCGCCTCCTGTTTTTCATTGAACACCATACCCGGCAACACGGGACTCTGCCACAAACTCATCGGTACATTATTCGCAAGCGGTTGCTTGTGCATCATCTGGTAACCCTGCAGGTTTTCTTTTACGCCTTCATACATCGTATCAATTTCCTTCTGTGTAAATTTCAGGTCGAGCAAACGCGCCGCTGCCGGAATATCATTTTTCGAAAGCGTATCCTGCGAAAAACTTTGCAGGCTGTAAAGAATACAAATCAACAAAAGGGTCTTTCTCATATTTTGGTTTTTGTTAAGGTAAGTGTTTCATCCTCACATCATCTTCTGCCGGTTCATTATTTTATAAACGGTCATGTTATAAATGATCATTCATCTTTGATCTTTCTTTTCAGGTATTCTGTATAATCCGGCAGCGTGGATTCATATTCTTCGTGCATAAAAGGAGACGTCATTATAAAGTCTGCGGTTGCCCGGTCGCAGGCCATGGGGATGTTCCATGCAACACATAAACGCAGTAAGGCTTTTACATCGCTGTCATGCGGTTGCGCCTCCATCGGGTCCCAGAAAAAGAACATCATATCAATTTCGCCACTGGCGATCATCGCACCTATCTGCTGGTCGCCGCCAAGCGGGCCGCTTAATAATTTTTTTACGGGCCTGTCGAGGGCCTCTTCCATCATCTTGCCCGTAGTGCCTGTTGCAACCAGTTCGTGTTTTGCAAGAGCCATTTTATTATGAACCGCCCATTCAAGCAGGTCTGTTTTTTTATGATCATGCGCAACCAACGCGATCATTTTGCGTTTGCCAAGTATTTTAATTGAGCCCATAGTTTTGTTATTGATACTTTTTGAGATGGGAAGGTAACCGAAGAGATCCGATAATAATTGCATCCAGGAAGGAGTTAGGAGATTGGCAACGATCGGTAGCGGGCCATTGTGGTTTGAGCCATTTACCGCTATGCGTCAGAGGAAAAATTCTGAAAGCTGTCCGCACCATTATTTTGACAGACAGTAAAACAATACCGCTGTTTCCTTTCTTCTAATGTACCGAATGAACGGTAACGGTTTTTTTCCTTATTTTCTCAAACAGATACAATTGCCTGATCAAAAACTGTCTCTTGCTATATCAAATAAGCTATTTTCTATTTAATCGGTTTCTTTATCATCGTTTCCTTCAGATCCATTTTCGTTGTTCCATAAAAAAACCATCCCTTTTTCAAGAGATGGCCTTACTAACTAACCCATCGAAAAACAAATTTATGCTTCGGCTACTGCTTTTACTTCGTTGATCTTGGCCCTGATCTTGGCTTCAATTTCATTGGCCAGGTCGGGATTATCGCGCAGCAGGGTTTTAACCGAATCGCGGCCCTGTCCCAGTTTATTTGCATCATAACTGAACCATGACCCGCTTTTCTGTACAATACCCAACTCAACACCCATATCGATGATCTCGCCCAATTTACTGATGCCTTCTCCAAATATGATATCGAATTCTGCTGCGCGGAACGGCGGCGCTACCTTATTTTTTACCACTTTTACTTTTACGTGATTACCAACTGCAGCATCACCGTCTTTTATCTGTGTCATACGCCTGATATCCAAACGGACGGATGCATAAAACTTAAGTGCATTTCCGCCGGTTGTGGTTTCGGGGTTTCCAAACATCACACCGATCTTTTCGCGCAGCTGGTTAATAAAAATACATACGGTATTTGTTTTATTGATCGTTGCTGTCAGTTTACGCAATGCCTGGCTCATTAACCTTGCATGGAGGCCCATTTTGCTATCGCCCATTTCGCCTTCCAGCTCACTCTTTGGAACAAGCGCTGCTACTGAATCTATCACCACTACATCCAATGCACCGGAAAGGATCAGCCTGTCTGCAATTTCCAAAGCCTGTTCGCCATAATCGGGTTGTGATATCAATAGGTTATCAACATCCACGCCCAGTTTCATTGCATATGAACTGTCGAAAGCATGTTCCGCATCGATGATCGCACACATGCCGCCTTTCTTTTGCGCTTCGGCGATCACGTGGATCGCTATAGTTGTTTTTCCGGATGATTCAGGCCCGTATATTTCTACGATCCTTCCTTTGGGCAATCCGCCTACACCCAATGCGGCATCAAGCCCGATCGATCCGGTAGAGATCACTTCCATCGGATCCTGGCTTTTTTCGTTCATCATCATTACACTGCCTTTTCCGTAGTCCTTGTCGATCTTATCGATCGTCAGCTTTAGCGCCTTTAGCTTTTCTGCATTGCTCATTGTATTAGAATTTAATGGTCAAAATTAATGGAGACATAAAAGTAGTAACTTTTACTTATACACACTAATTTTTTTAGTATTTTTTTCCTAACGTATTTAGTTTCCTGTTTATTGTGTCGAATTCAGCGCTAAAGTAGGCGCCGGAAATGATCGTCACAAGCGTATTTGTACGCATTTCCTGGTTTTTTTAACGGGTTTTGCGGTTCGGCGTACTTTTATAGGGAAATCCGGATGGAAAAATTGTTTCTAAGTAAACCCAACCCCCTTAGGGGCAGGAAGAGATACTTTTTTACCCCCGGCCCCTAAAGGGGTTCTGAAAGTATTGATATGAAAAAGACTTTTCTATCCGTTATTACCAACCTCTGTACACCTTATATGTATAAAAGCCGATGTCTTTTTTTTACACTTCTTTTTGTTTGTTCTTTTTGTTCTGCGCAGGATGACTGGAAGCTGAGAGTTGATAAAGATGGTATCAGGGTATTTACAAGAAAGGTTGCCGACTCGAAATTAAATACTATTAAAGTTGAATCTTCTTTTGCTGCAACGCTTTCAAAATTTGTTGCTGTGATACTGGATGTTAATTCGGGCGATCAATGGTTATACAGCACAAGATCAAGCTCGCTTATAAAACAGGTTTCGCCATCAGAACTGTTTTATTATTCAGAGATCGGTTTTCCCTGGCCGGTTGCTAACCGCGATTTTGTGGCGCATCTTTCCGCTTCGCAGGATCCGGTTACTAAAACCGTAACGATCAAAGCAACAAATATAGAAGGAATGGTTCCTGAAAAAAAAGGCATTGTGCGGATGACACATTCAACGGGCAGGTGGACGATCGTTGCTAAAGCAAAAAATCTGTTGTCGGTTGAATATCTTTTAGAAGCCGACCCTGCGGGGTCGCTTCCTGCATGGCTCATTAATTCATTAGACACCAAGGGCCCATTCGAAACATTTAAAAAACTGAAGGAGCAGGTGGAAAAGCCTGTTTATACTTCTGCACACTTGCCTTTTATTGTTGATTGACCTATTTCAGCTGTTAGGTATATTGATAAACGTGGTTAAGGGTCTTTTATTAAAACGCTTCTAACAAGGCCGCAGGTTCGCAGATCATTTGTGACACAATCTGCGAATCTGCGGCTTAATTTTTTTTGGTCACGTGTACTTACTCTATTCGGTTAAAGAAAGAAGGTTGCCGTCCGGGTCTTTGAACCATGCTACTTTAGAACCGCCCGGCGATAACCACACACCCATTTCATCCTGTTCCAAAAAAGAATATTTTTCGCAGTGAACGCCTTTTTTATTGAGCGCCTGTATGGTTGCAGAAATATCGTCTACGTTCCAGCCCAGAACGGTGAATGGGTGCGGCGTATATTCTCTAACGGTATTGATGCGCAACAATGTTCCGTTTGCATCGAACTCGATCCCGTATTTATCGGATGATAATAATTTTAGTTCCAAAACTTTTGTATAAAATTCTTTCGCTTTTTCCGGGTCGAGCGTTGGAACGAACGCTTTCATTTTTTTATTGGTAAGCATGGTTTGGTCTTTATTTTTTATAGAAATAACGTCCGTTATTAAATATACAAAAAAGAACCGCTACCGTTCACGGAATGTTGATTACCTTTTTTTGATTTCTGTTTATATTGATCATTCAAAACCATCACATGAAAAAAATATTTTTTTCCGTACTGCTTACGCTTGCCGTTGTATGTGCACAGGCACAGGCCAAAGTAAATCCTGTTATCAAAGAGTTTGGCGCTGTTTACGAAGTGCCGAATGCGCAGGAAAAACCTGACAGCAAAATGGATTATAAGATCCTTGTTGATATTACTGATGCCGCCGACAAGCCCGACACCATCAATGTTTATCTCGAAGCCGCTGCTACACTCTATAACCTGCATGCTGTTGGCGGTGTGCTTCCCGAGAATATTCATATGGTTGTGGTGTTTCATAAAATGGCTACGTATTCGATATTCAGCAATGAAAAATACCAGCAGAAATTTAAAGTGGATAATCCGAACCTCCCTATGCTGAAGGCTTTGAGCGATGCCGGCGTGAAGTTTTTTGTTTGCGGGCAAACGATGATCAAAGCGAAGATCCCCGAGAGCAGTATTGCGCCGGAAGTAAAAGTGGCCACGTCTGCATTAACCACGTTAACAACATATCAGCTGAAGGGATATGCGATGATCAATTTTAAATGAGTTTTGTTTTTTGAGTTTCTTAATTACCCCTGCCCCTAAAGGGGAATTAAAGAACCCCTTTAGGAGCAGGAGTAAAAAAGATAGACGAAGGCGAAGTGAGCGTTTATTTTTTTGCTGTGCCCAACCACAATATCCCATTCAAGATCATTTGAGTTTCGGTGGCATTATCGAATGTGTAGGATAGTGTTGCGCTGGTTTTGTGTTAGTAATCCATATCGTTGTGGCCCATGTTTACGTAGATCATTTTATAATTTTTGTTGGCCCACACAACCGGGTAATAACCGCTGTGCCATATTTCATATGGTTTGGGGCCGGTGCCGAGCGGGAAGCTTGTTGAGTCGATCGATAAAAGAATTTTTATGTTGGGATTTTTACGCAGATCTTTTTCCCATCGATACCATTCATTAGGCGCCGAATGAAATGTAACCGGCAAATTTTTCATCGATGGATGTGTTGCATCTTCCACGCGCAGCACGGCTGATGTTGGGCGCCACGTATTACTTACATATTGTCCGCAGCCAAGAAATTCGTTGTGGTACCAGTCCCAATCCTGGTTATAAGCCGATGGTGTTAATGCGAATGCGGAAAAATGAAAACCCATCCATCCTCCGCCATTTTCCATGTATTGTTTAAATGCGGCCCGCTGTTCGGGCGCCTCGGGCCTTGTATCTAAAAAAAGAACCACCTGATATTCGGAAAGGAATTCTTTGTTCAGGTTACTCCAGTTATTGGTTGAGTCGTAGGTGAAGTGGTTTTGTTTTGCAAGCCCGGGCATTTTATTATTCGCTTCATGCACAAAACTGATATGTGCCAGGTCGCTTTTGGCCGTGTAAAAAGCGATCACTTTAAACAGCGGTTTGTTTTCCTGTGCAGAAACAAAAAGGGAAAAAAATACAAAATACAGAACGGTAAAATATTTTATTGTTGTTAGGTCTTTATACACTACGGTTGTTTTATTAAATAATTGCTTAGTGAAACTCTGTGCAAACCTTTTTGTGTTCTCTGTGGTTATAAATTGCGGCTATTAACCACAGAGAACCCAAAGGAATGCGCACAGAGTGCACAAAGAGTGGCTGATATTTTGATCAGTCACTAATGTCATAACAAATTAAATATACATTCTATTTCACGCCATAGATCCTTAAATGCAGATCCTTTTCTTTGATGTCCGTAACGATCGGGCCGTTGTATAATCCGAGATCGAAATGCAGATCCTTTACCCCTTTATAATCATCCATTGTAAAAAGATCTGTGGCAGAAACATCGTTCCATTGTTTGGGAACAAATTCTTTTTTACTAAGCGTGGCTATATCGCGTTTGCTCCAGTATAAAAAGTGCATGCCGCGGTTCTTTGTATCGATCATCGCAAAGCGTACAACGGGATAATTTTCTGTATTCGTATCGGCAATATTAACTTTTGCAGAATACTCAATATATAAGTAACGATATCCCTGTGGCGTTTTAAACATTGGCATCAGCGTGGTATCAGTTCGGTGGGTATAGATATAATGATAGCTTGTATCAACATAATCAAGCAGCAATTCTTTTTTTCCCGGCAACAGCTGATCTTTTTGCGGATATATTTTGTTGTTGGCACATACATAATCATTGATCGCTTTAAAATTTTCACGCAGTGCGGTAATATGTTTCTTAACAGAATCATTTATGATCTTTGTCTGCGTCAGGTCGGGATTCAATTTATACAACTGTTGATCTGAAATAAAATAATCCTTATAAATATAATCGGCGATCTCGCGATCCCACCACATGAACGGCATTGATTGCTGGTTCCTGAATGCAACAGCCGTATCCAGTACGCCACTCAGCCAATGAACTTCATTGGGTTTATTGGCGAGATGGAAATTGTCGTTTAAAAAAGCAAGTATGGTTGGCGTGATATTATTGTGTGTGTTCACAGAAAGAAATTTCTGCGGCTTCTTCAGCATCTTCGAGTACACGATGAACGGAACATGGTAATCGTCAATTTCATTGATAGTAGGAAAGGAGCCGATATGATGATCGCCGGTGATAAAAAAGACCGTATTATTAAATTCCGGCCGCTTTGCGTAATCGCTGAAAAATTTTCGCAGGCAATCATCCGAAAACATAAATGTTACCAGCACTTCTTTGGTTTCTTTCAATGTGCGCAGGATATTCGGCGCAACATTCATCGTTTTTATTTTTTGATCAAACAGTTTTTCATACTGCGGCTTCTGTTCAAACAAATAAGGAAGATGCGTGGTTCCTGTATGATAAATATTCAGGTATGGAGTGTGCGGAATAGAATCCATCACTTCAAACGCACGGCTGTAAAGGGCGTCGTCAGGATAGCCCATGGACCAGCCTTCTTTACCGATACCCATTTCTTTGTACTTCGATTCATACTGCGACAAAATAAAATCGGTTCCCTGCAAACGGATAAATCCGCCCATGTTATCAAAGTCGGGATTAAAACCAACCAGGAACTTTGTATGATACCCATTCGATTTTAAGATCTTGATCAGCGATAAATGATCAGGCATCACGTTCATAATTGAAAACCCGCGTTTACCATAAGGCAACGATCCTTCAATGGCAGGATGCGCGGCGAATGTACCCGGCGCAGTGCTTAAAAAATTATCCCACTCGAGGCTGTTGTGTGAAAGCGAATCGAGGAACGGTGTAAAGCTGCCTGCATATGCGTGGTCGCCACTGAAATCCCGCGACAATCCTTCCACAACCAATATCACAATATTCGGGGGCGTTTTTTGCAGGTTGAAAAATCCGCCTAAAACATCAGCCTCGGTATTGCTGTGCATCAAAGGATAATCGCTGCTGGTAAAAGCGAACGGCTGGTTGCTTTGATAGAACTCAATTTCTTTTTTTAATGATGCATTAGTAAGTGTACCGTTTTTTTTATTTTGAAAATAATGATAACTGTCAGCAAACCAGAA
>Ga0206949_1003_pt2 | contig 53469 bp, 37 predicted proteins | sample Alteio_BWOrgHeat_40_FD_153240 | JGI IMG/M metagenome (GOLD analysis project Ga0206949, IMG submission 153240) | Enriched cells from forest soil in Barre Woods Harvard Forest LTER site, Petersham, Massachusetts, United States -... | ecosystem: Environmental > Terrestrial > Soil > Temperate forest >...
TTTATTTTTTGTTAATTTTTTTTTAAAAACATGAAAATTCAGGATCAGTTATTTGAAAAACTGATTGCATGAGCATTGTAAAAAAGATAAAAACTGTTCTCTTATTTAGTTGTTCGATCTGTTGTTTTTAAACAAAGGTTTGCTTGTGGCCGGAGCGCATTTTGTTTTATCGTTTCGGTGTGCAATCTATTCATCACGTAGCATTGAAAATAAACTCGATAATGACCTTGTAATAAATATTAGTGAGTGTGTTCATGACGGTAGCAGTGAAGATTTGAATTACAGCCCTTTACATGTTCCACTATCAAGGAAATGCCACATTAAATTCGTGCTTTATTCTTTAGGTTTTTCGAGGTTTAGTTTTTTAGCCGTGCTTTTTTCTTTCAAAAGCGCTTTTGCGTTGAGCGCGGTTACTACTTTTTTGCCGGTACGGGCTTCCAATTCCTTTAGCGCCACCCTGGCTACATTACCCCCTTGCTTTGCCACTTTTTTACTGGCGTCAAAAGTGCCTGGCTTGACTGCCTCCGAGATATCTTTCGTTGATGCCTCTGCAAGCATATTCAGGATCAGTTCGGTATTGGTCATATTGTCCCTGAGGTTTTCCTTTTTCAGGCCCTTGAGCGCTTTATATTCTTTGGTATTTCTACCGGCCCATTCTTTTGTAATAATGTCGGTCAGCACTGCAAATTGCATACCTTCTTTCAGCCCTCTTCTCTTCCACTCATCTGTCAGCTCTTTGCGTATCTCAATGCTTTTCAGGCGTTGGTTTATCCAATTTTCAGAGTAGCCCAATTGCAGGTATTGCTCCAGCGCCCTGTCAATTGTAAGTTCAGGATCCTGCATTTCATCCAGCCGCTCCGTTGCAATTTGTGCCAGCCACAGTTTGAAAGGTTCTGCTCTTGGTGATGATATAGATTGTATGAGGCGAAAAATCTGTTCCGTGTCGGCTACATCGGTCATTCTTTTTTTTCCATCTTCGGCTGCCATTTTCAACTGTCCGATTTTTTCGGACAGTTCACTGCCTTCCTTTTTTAGCCTGGCTTTCAGGTCGCTCCAATATTTTCTCGGCCTGTCGGTACCGGCCAGTATCTCAATCACATCAATAATCGAAAAATACCATTTCTCTTGTTCATCATCCCAAAGTGTTCTTACCTTTTTATCTTCAAAAAGCTGTATAGCGTCTTTTTGTTTCATAGCGTCCGGAATTTTCCTCCAAAATGGAGTCGGTTTGTACCACAAAGTAACGAATTGGACGGAAAATATGACTGGTAAGCTATTATGGGTGCAATTCAAATATTCGCGAACCTGGTAGCCCGCTCCGCGCTCGCCGCCGCTGAAAAAACTTTGGCGGGCAAAGCGAGATATTTGGTGCAATTATGCTACAAAGGCAGCACCGCCGGAGCATTCCGGAAATTTACGTAAAATAAAAATGAAGATTTGAATTGCACCCCAATACAACTTAGTAGCACTTCTTTTGACATTCTCACTTAACTTTGAAGTTGAATACTGTTGGCCATGAAAATCAAATCTTTTCTTGCGAAGCCCTACGCCTCTATCATACACTCCGGAATTCGCAAGGGCATGGCAACGGCAGTGGCTGATCAACAAGCAATATTGCAGTACTTAGTAAAGCAAGGAGGCAAAACGCGCTTCGGGAAGGAACACGGCTTCCAGAATATTAAAACATACGATGATTATAAACAAGCTGTTCCGATACGTGATTACGAGGCATTCTCCGGTTATATAGAAGCGATAAAGAATGGCGACCAGGATGTATTGTGGAAAGGAAGGCCTATATACTTTGCCAAAACATCCGGCACTACGAGTGGCGCCAAATACATACCTATATCCAAGGAGTCGATATCTAATCATATAGACGGGGCCAAGGGCGCACTGATGTGCTACATGGTGGAGAGCGGCAATACGAACTTCGCAAATGGGAAAATGATATTCCTCTCGGGATCACCGGAACTGGAGCGGATAGGTAAGATACCCACCGGCAGGCTGAGCGGTATAGTGAATCACTTTGTGCCGAGGTATCTACGTGGCAACCAACTGCCTACTTACGAAACCAACTGTATAGAGGACTGGGAGGCGAAGCTGGATAAGGTGGTGAACGAGACCATGAAGGAAAACATGACCCTCATCAGCGGGATACCGCCGTGGATGCAAATGTATTTTGACTGGCTGAGCGAACGCAACGATGGAAAGAAAATAAAAGAGCTATTCCCGGAGCTCAGCGTAATAGTGCATGGTGGGGTAAACTTTGAACCTTATAAGGCGAAGCTGATGCAGAGCCTGGGCGGACATGTGGATATGATAGAAACGTTCCCGGCATCGGAAGGTTTTTTTGCATTCCAGGATACGCTGGATAAAGAGGGCCTGCTGCTGAATACTAATTCGGGTATTTTCTTTGAGTTTATACCGGCGGACGAAATAATGAGTGAGCATCCTACGCGGTTATCGCTGGGAGAAGTGAAGACCGGGGTGAACTACGCACTGATAGTGAGCACTAACGCAGGGCTGTGGGCGTATAGCATAGGAGATACCGTACGGTTTGTAAGCACGGAGCCATACAGGCTTGTAGTGACAGGGCGCATCAAACATTACATATCTGCGTTTGGAGAGCATGTGATAGGCGAGGAGGTAGAGTATGCGATGATGCATGCAGCCAGGGACCATAATACCAACATCATAGAATTTACTGTGGCTCCGGCAATAGGCGTAACGGAAGGCCTGCCCTACCACGAATGGTTTGTGGAATTTGAAACGCCACCAGCGGATATGGATGGCTTTGCGATGACAGTGAATAACTATCTGAAGGAGAAGAATATTTATTACGATGACCTTATTGCAGGCAAGATACTGCAGACACTGAAAATAAGGCCGATGAAAAAGAATGCCTTTATAGAATACATGAAATCTATAGGGCGACTGGGCGGGCAGAATAAAGTGCCCCGGCTGAGCAATGACCGGAAGATTGCAGACGCACTAGCGCCGTGGATAAAATAGTATTGTGTGAACCGTATTTTGACTGACGTACAGCGCTATAAATTTCGGCTAAAACCTCCTGAATATCATAATAGTATCCCGACGTGAAGGCCTGGGCTACTGACAAAATAGACTTAACACTATTATCAGAAAGAAAACTCGGTGACACTGTTGTCGCTCAGGATATTCTCGATAAAAGCGTGGTGATTCGCCTCGTTACCTCGTACCACCCACGACCCTGTAATAATATTCCCGGTTTTATTTTGTGAACGGCTGAGTATAGTAAGCCCATATTTTTTTATGAGCTGCTCATACTTATGCTGTTGGTTGTCTTCATAAGGAAATGTGATCTTGTACTCGCGAAGCTGGTTGATCCTGTCGAGCATGCGATCGAAAAAAGAGAACAGAAAAAGAATAGCGACGACGAGCACGCAGCCAAGTATGGATGCTATGTAGTATCCGCAGCCAATGCCCACGCCTAATGCCGCAGATAACCAGATAGATGCCGCGGTGGTGATACCATTCACACGGTTGTTGTTGCGAAAGATGACGCCGGCACCGAGGAAACCTATTCCGACTACAACGTTGGACGCGATACGGTCCGGTGAGGTATTATGACCTATGAGCTGAGAAAAGATAGTGAATAGTGTGGCGCCAAGGCAAATGAGTGTAAGCGTGCGGAAGCCAGCAGATTTGCTCCTTAGTTCCCGTTCTATACCTATGGTGCCGCCGATGACGATAGCGAGTACCAGTTTAATGATGAGGTCGCTGCTTACTTCCATTGGTGTAAATATACATTAAGTGAGCATGTTAAAATAACTTCTACCATTTGAACAGTTCTTCTGATAGTGTCTCAGTTTGAAATTTAGTGGGGTAGATGGATTATATGCCTCATGGCAAAATAATAGATACCTATTAGTCCGTATATTGAAAGTATGCCAAAGATATTTGACAACACGCCGACAGTGATTTTGTCAGTCAACTTGTGGTAAATCTTAAAGGCTTTGTTGGTGTATAGTTGACTAATGGAGAAAATCAAAAGAAAGAAAATTATTGTACCTCCATCCATCTTAATTTTATCAACAGTTAAGGGGTAGTCCATGTCTATAAGGAATATAATTAGACATATAATCAAAGAAGAATATAGCGTCACACTAGAAAAGCGCATATGCGAATATAATAAAAAGGCGATTATTCGGCACACTCCATTTGCTTTTTTGCCTTGTACTTTCCTCTTTTCTGTGGTTCAACATCTGGTACAAAGGTTACAATATCGTCTACCTTGCATAAAGGAAAAATGACTGTCCAATTTAGCGGAAATTATTTTGACGTGCTCACTAGGCCCGATAAAATCACTGTGAATTGAGCTGGACAAGATCGGGAGCGGTAATATAATTGCTGCTATACCTGAAGCGGACATTTGAATTGAGCACTACTTTAAACCCCCTCATGTTGGTAGGGGCTACGGGGAAGAAGAACGCCCGCAACTCTATGGTCTCAAATATGAGGTTCTCATTTCGCCCCCTTACCCCGCCACCGATACTGGTGTAGAGGGAGGTTTGAGAATAAGGTGCATTCTCCGGAGTAATGAGGGTAAGGTCGCCATAAGGGAATGGTGCGAACTGGAAGCCGAGCAGCTTGAACTTGAGGTAGAACTCGGTCTCTAACTGAATACTGAGCCGCTTGGTACCGTAAGCAGAATCGGAGAGAAAGCCGCGTGGGCCAAAAGGGTTGTCTATACGTAGCGGGGCGTAGGTGGTGCGGTTATACAACTGGGTAAAGTTCAGATTTATGTATTGCCTGATCTTGGTGCTGTTGAGAAAAAAAATGCGGCTGTAAGCTGTAGCGCCGAGCAGGTAGCTGGCATCCTGCAACTGGTTTTTAAACATAAATCCGCCGGTTCTGAGATAAAGCTGGATAAAATCTCCGCGACCTGTAGCGATATAATCAGATGCGTTGACACCCGCATAAGGACGTTCGAGGTACATGGCATTGTGCCACTGCTTGTGGTAGCCAATGGTGGCAGCTACGTTATATCCGTAAGGTAAATCTTCTGTGGTTCCGAATCCATAGATGTACTGGGTCTTGTAATAATCCTGCCTGAAAAAAGTAAACTGCGCGAGTATAGCCTGTGAACTGTTGAATACCGGGTCGAAGGTGGTGCTTGCCTGTATCTGCGCCGGCTCCTGCACAAAATTCCGATTATAATACCTGATGGCAAAAAAGCGCCTGTCACGAATAGAATTGTTGGTGTGGGTCAGTTGTTTGATGCCGATACTATAACCGGCCCAGCCATCGAGCAACTCGTATTTGTATTTAAAGAAGGTGGTGTCGGGTGCGTTGTAGAGGTTATAAGCCTGGTTGCGGCTGAGCGTAAGGCCGCCGGCAAACCTGGAATAGGGGGATACCAACTGCCGCGTGAGCGTAATATATTGCGTCGATTCTTCTTCGTGAGTATAAGGGCTGATGCTCATGACGCTGTACCCGATACCTGCATCTATGAAGGAGTGCAGTACATTGTCTTTGCGGTAAGCGCCGCCATATCCCCAGTCGGGGTTGCGGTTGTAGTCGTACAGGCCGCTGACGTCTACCCGCTGCGCCATGCCTGCCAGGTTGGCTTCATATAAGTTGCCGTTGACATGGTTGAGGCCATTTGACGCCGCGCCGCCAGCGATACTGAAAACGTCTTTTGTGAATACGCTTATGTCCACAGAATCGGACTGGCCGGGAATGCTGTCTACGATTATGCGGGCATCATGGATGTACTCCAGCGAGCGGATATACCGTTCGTTGTCGGCTACCATGTATGCATTCAGCGGTTTGTTTTCTTCTATAAACAGGTCATCCCGGATCACGAATTTTCGGGTGCTTTTATGCAGCCGGTTGCCTACCCTAGCACCGAAGCTGTTATCGCGCTTGCTGGTGTCGGTAAAGGAGCGGTCGAAATTGAGCGTATTGACATAGATGTGCCGTATTATCTTGCCCTGGTAGGGCAGGTAGGGGTCCTCACTTCTGCCGTTGAGGTATATGTCATCGGGTCCGGCATCCGGCGTCTTTTTTACAGAATTGACCGTTTGCAGGAAGATATTGTTAATGAACTTGTTTCGGGTGAAATGGAGATTTCGCTTAGTGGTGTCGGTTTTATCCAATGCCTGCCCGTTTGCGATACCCGGCAATAGCAGGCAGCAAAGCAACAGCAGGTATATATTGGTTTTATCCGGCAGCAAATTGTTTTTTAGATGGGCGAATACCAAGCAAGTTTACGCCACAAAATAATAATATGGCAAAAACCGTGCTAACATACCAAAATGAATAAGAAAAAGCTGAAAAGGCAGTGCGGTTAGTCCCACTTCTTTTTAAAATCGCCTCGGCTGAAGTATTTTTCTATGAGGCAGTAAAGGATGATGAAGAAGTACCGGCTGCCCATTTCTTTTATTTTCAGGTTGGATGTGCCATGCTTTCGGTTTTGCCAGGAGTTAGGCACCACAGCAAAAGTATAGCCCCTGACGATAGCTTTTAATGGCAACTCCACGGTAAGATTAAAGTGAGGAGACATAAAGGGCTTAATGCCCTCCATTGCCTGACGGGAATAGAGTTTAAAGGCATTGGTGGTATCCCTGTATCTCATCTTAAACACAAAACTGATCATCCGGTTGACAAACCTGTTGAGATACAGTTTGTTTTTTGGGTAGTCGATGACTTTGCCTTCTTTACCCCATCTGTTACCGAATACACAGTCTACTTTTTGTTCCAGGAAAGTGTTGTAGAATTTGACGAGGTCGGCAGGGTCATCAGAGAGGTCAGCCATAACTATGGCTACACAATCGCCCTTATAGTTTTCAAGGCCTTTTCGCACAGCATACCCAAACCCATTGTGCGGGGGAGTATTAACTATAGTGCGAATAGTAGGCATCGTTTGCTGCAATTCCGCAATCACTTCTACGGTATTGTCCTTAGAATTGTCGTTGATGACCAGCAATTCATGGTCAATGCCGTTTTTTACGAGCTCGTTATAAAACGCAGTAAGTGTATCCGGCAGGTTCAGGGCTTCGTTATATGCAGGTATTACTACGCTTAATTTCATTTAAGTCTGGTATTAAAGGTAAAGGCAGGGTATAACTTATACTCTGCTTTTCATGTTTTCAAAAATCTGTGCCATCGTTGTTTCCAGCGAGTATTTATAATCCCAGGCCGGGTAGTGGTCTTTGAATTTAGTCAGGTCGGAAATATACCAGATATGATCGCCGGAGCGGTTGTTTTCCGTATAGCTATAGTTCATTTTATTACCTGTAATTTTCTCGCAAACGTCTATTGCCTCGAGCATAGAGCAGTTAGAGAAGCGGCCGCCACCGGCGTTATATACCTGTCCGCCCGCTTGTGGGTTCAGGTAAAAATGCCAGAACATATTTACGAGGTCCCAGCAATGTATGTTATCGCGTACTTGCTTGCCTTTGTAGCCAAAGATGGTGTAATGATCTTTGGTGATGGCGCACTTCATGAGGTAAGACAAGAACCCATGCAACTGAGCGCCTGAGTGCTGAGGGCCGGTGAGGCAACCGCCACGAAATACGGCAGTGTTCATGTCGAAGTATTTGCCATATTCCTGCACCATTACATCAGCAGCGACCTTAGAAGCACCAAATACTGAGTGCTTGGAATTGTCGATGCTCATCTGCTCATCGATACCATTTTTGAAGTACGGGTGCGACTCGTCTATCTCATATCTCTTTTCCAGTTCTACCAGTGGCAGGAAGTTAGGCGTATCGCCATATACCTTGTTTGTAGAGGTGAAAATAAACACTGCTTTAGGGCAATGATGGCGGGTAAGCTCCAGAAAATTGAGCGTACCGTTTGCATTGATGGTAAAGTCTGTGATAGGTTCTTTTGCAGCCCAGTCGTGGCTGGGTTGTGCGGCAGTATGCACCACTATCTTTATATCGTTGCCGTATTCCTTGAATATTGTTTCCAGGCTGGCATAGTCCCTGATGTCGTAGTTATACGGTTTGTAATTGCTGTATTTACTTTCCAGTACTGTTTTGTTCCATTTTGTAGATGCTTCCGGGCCAAAGAAATAAGCTCTCTGGTCGTTGTCGATGCCTATGATGAGGTCCATTTTGTCAGCGAGAAAACTTACGCTTTCGCTGCCTATCAAACCATTGGATCCGCTTACTATTGCAATATTCATGAGTTAAGAATTGGTTTTAATTGTTTTTCGTTTTTGTGTATCCAGTTAAAAGTATCTGTTACAATATCGTTTATGTTGCGTTTTGGTTTCCAGCCTGTTTCTGTGGTGATCTTTGTATTGTCGGTGATGTATAAAGGTATGTCTCCTTTACGGTTCTCGGCAACTGACGATGCACCTACTTTATTACCGGTAATCTCTGCGCAGATGCCCGTGAGCTCCTGTAGTGATACGCTTGAGGCCAGCCCCCCGCCGGCGTTGAAAATCTGTCCATTCACTTTGTGGAAGTTATGTATCTCATAATCTACAAGGTCGAACACGTCGAAGATATGCATAGCATCACGTACTTGCTTGCCGGTGCCGCCGTAGCCAAAATAGGCCACGTCTTTTTTCCAGTAATGTCGTGCCACCCAAAGGGTCATTACGCCCTGATCTACCTTGCCCATCTGGTGCGGACCGGCTATAACACCACATCTGTTGATCACATAATTGACATCAAAGAACTCCCTGAACTCTTCTAACATCAATTCTGATGCCAACTTTGTAGCGCCGTAAATGGAACGGGCCTTATCGAGCGGAAAAGACTCACTTATTCCCTTCTGGCTCATACCTGCAATTGACTGTTGTGCAGATATCTCAAACCTTGTTTTGCCTTCGGTATAGTTGACCTGTTCCAGATACGGGATGGGGTATACCCGGCTGGTGGACAGGAAAATGAACTTGGCGCCACTGCGGGCAGCCAGTTCCAGTGTGTTGATGGTTCCGGTAAGATTGGTATTGATAACATAGTTGAGCGTAGCGCCCATGCCTGCCATTACAGAAGGCTCCGCAGCCGCATCTATTATATAGTCGAACTTTCTTTCCAGGTTCAGGTCTTCGGTATTGCGTATGTCGCCATGAATGAATTCTATGCCGGCATCCTTTAACTTGGGAAGATTTAATTCAGAACCACGACGTTTTAAATTGTCGAGGGCTACGATAGAATAGGCCGGGTATTTTTCTTTGAGCATCAGAGACAGGTTAGAGCCTACAAAGCCGCAGCCGCCGGTGATGAGTATGGATGGATTAGACACAGTTATAATGATGTTTTTTGCAGTTAGATTAATTTGTAGATCACCTCATCAAAATCTCCGAAACCGTGCTTGATCTTCTGATAGAGCTGAAATTTATTTTTGATGAGTAATTGTGTTATCGTGTCTTCAGACGCTTTGTTGGTATACATATCGTCGTTGTGTTGCTCGAGCTGTATAAAATTTATCGTTGTGCCCGGACCGTTAAATAAACCTAAAAGGCATTTATATTCGTGGCCCTCGGTATCAATTTTCAGCACGTCTACATTTTTGATGTTTTCTTTTTCCATGAAGTCGTGTAATGTAGTAACCGTAACCTCATAAGTTTTTTTAACCATATTTTCTGGTTTAACACCCAATACTTTCGATTTCATTTTCAAGTACTCTGAATCATAATTCAGCTCTTCAAAGGTCGAGGTTTCATTTGTGACGGTTTCCTTAAAAAGGAGTTTGCCTGGCTTATCGCTGATACCACAGTTGGTGATCTTAATGCGGGTATTATTTTTATATTTTTCGCAAAGCATAGTGTATAGTTCAAGATTGGGCTCGAAACCATATATCACAGCGTTTCTAAAATTTTTTAAAAAAAAGTCAATTGTTTGTCCTTTATTAGAACCGACATCAATGATTACCGGGTTATTTTTTCTTATATTGTCTTTATAGAATTTCCGTAGCCTTGGATAAAAAATAAACCACTCATTAATATGTATCAGTGCTCTTACTACGTTTATTCTAAACATTTGCTGGCGTTATCTATAAAACAAAAAGAAAATATAAATACGGTTTTTCGGCAAAATTACTTATAATATTTTGAAAAACCTGAAAATGCTCAGATTGAACATCTTGATGAATACGGTTGACTGTTGTTTTTAGAATAAAGATATAATCTGTTCACACAATAAATATTAGTTTTGCCGCTTGAGTCGCCACTGGCATATTAATTTTAAAACATCAACGTGAAGCCATATACATATTCCGCAGAAAAGTCTGCGCCATTTTTGCAGAAGTATAGAAATCACATTATTTCATTTATACTGTCTGTTTTTACTCTGCCTGTTGCATTTTATTATGCGATCAACACGTCGTTAGATGGTTCGTGGGTACGGGGATTGAACATGGCTATAAAAAACAATGTATGTTTCGGCCGAGATATAGTATTTACTTACGGACCACTTGCTTATTTATCCACCAGGAACAGTCAGTACATAAAAATAATATATATTTTATGTTCTGATGTATTTATGTGCGCCTGCTTTTATTATATCTTCTACAAGCTAATATCAAAGCATAAAGGATGGATACTTATTTTAGGGATATCCATTTTCTATTTTAAAGGCTATGAATATGCTGCCAGTCTTTTCTTCTTATTTCTTGTTTTTACCATACTTAACATAAAGAATAATTTTAAAAATTATTTTGAAATAGTGGCTTGTGCGATATGTGGTGTTGTTGTTTTTTTTGTTAAAGCAAATTTCGGGATAGTTGCCCTTCCTATATTAGCAGTGAACATTGGAATACTAATCTTCAGTAAGAACATAAGATCATTATTAGTATATTTTGGTGTTATATTGTTAGTGTTCTGTATTATTTATGCCAAGGTGAACATTGATTTGGTCCATTATGTCAAATATAGCTTGCCGATGATCTCATGTTATAATGAGGCGATGCAGATAGCAATAGATCCTGAGGGTACAGCATTTAGGTCGGCAGTCATATATATGATGATATTTACGGGCATAGTTCTTTTTTATTTCTGGCAAAACAATGATAGGAAATACAGTTTTGTTAAGATATATAGTGTATTATTAATGGCATTGATGCTTTTTCTAACATATAAGAATGGTTTTACAAGGGCTGACGATCACACTCAGGGCTTTTTCCTGATGCTGCCACTGTTTACAATCATTGCTTTGTTTTTGTTTGACTTTGCCGGTTCGCGTAAGGCAAAAATAGTATGTATAATTGTTATTTTTATATGTGACTTGAATGTAGATTTGCCGCACGGGGGAGAAGGGAAAGGTTTTATAAACAAGGTCACTTTTTTTTATAGTAGAAATTACTTCCAAACCTTATTTAAAAAGCAAGAAGATAGGGGAGCTGAAGAGTTAAAAATCCCGGATGATAAATTGAAAATTGTAGGGAATTCTACCATTGATATTTTCCCCATTGATATATCAATAATGCAATTGAATAATTTAAATTATGACCCCAGACCTGTAATGCAAACTTATGCGGCCTATAATCCGTTATTAGATTCACTGAATGCAAATCATTTTTATAAACAAAGCCGACCTGAATTTGCAATGGTAAAAATGGGCTATGTGGATAACAGGTATGTAGCATGGGATGAGCCGCTGACGCATGCCATGCTACATTTGAACTATAAATATACCGATTTCATTTCCTTCAATAAAGATACAGGCCTTGTAAATACGGATGCTAGTTTTCTGTTGCTGAGATCTACAGATGAGAAAGGAAAGTACCCTGAATTTGAGAAACTGTTTGAACGAACTGTAAATTTTGAAGATACTGTGCATTTTGATTTTAAGGATGATACACCAATATACATGACTGTAGATATTGAAGCAACAGCTGCGGGAAAGATCAAGGAGATATTGTATCAGGCGCCTCTATTACATGTGTCGTTGTTTTTAAATCATGAGTGCACATCAAGTCTGTATTATGAGGCGATACGGCCTATTATTAAAGCGCCTGTGTTAATAAGCAATGCTATTTGTGATAATTTAGATTTTCGTGAGTTCATGGTTGGACATTCTCAACAAAACGCAAAAATTAAAGCGTTTGCTTTTCACAGCGACGGATGGGGATATAAGCAAAAGATAAAGCTTACGTTCTATAAATTTAGCAATTATTGAAGTGATAAGTATATACATTATAATTTTTTCCGAGCGCTATCAATACAATAAATTCCAAGTCGACATGATTCATCAGCTATTTTTTTAGCTGCTGCTTTATCATCATATCCGTAATCAGTAAATTTTAAGCCGTTTGTGAATCCTTCAAAGCATATTTTACCCTCTGAATAATTTATAGTATACATATAAATTAGCAGTATAGTGGACCCCACGCAAATAATGCGAACCTTATCAGGGAATTTCAATAATGCGAAAATAACTATTATTGGAACCAGCATATGTGAATAGATCTGGTACCTGCTTGAGTACGATAAACTAACTGGTAAATTACCTCTATATATAGCCATTACAGCCATAGATGCAATAATAAATCCGACAATGCATATAAAAGGCAATGCCTCTTTTTTTATGACTAATGATTTCTGAACAGGGAATAACAGCGCAACTAATAACAATAATATGACTCCTGAAACTACGCCAAATTCATATGAAAAATGTGAACCTATGGCATGTAAAAAATAAGGGATGAATTTTGATGGCATTGTTGTAAATGAGGAACCTGATAATGTTTCTAAATGTACATAGTGGTAGTAGTACAAGATGCCGCACACTATAAAAATAATAGCAGCAACGATTATTTTTATTCTATCTTTATTAAGAATCGTAAATATTAAAATAAAGAGCGAAGCAATATTTCCATTGCCACTAGAAAACACACATACGGTTTGCAATAATGCAGCTAAAGGAATCATTTTTTCATTATGCGAACTATAAAAATAAAGAGATGCAATAAATAGAAGAATAATTCCATAATTCGTCATGCCAGCCATGGAAAATATAGCATTTTCAAAATTCGTTAAATCAAACAAGCATAGACCGAACAAAAAAGATATCACAGGAAATATTTCAGGTAATATTTTTTTAGAAAAATTAATAAACACATAAAAAATTCCAAGTAGAAGTGCTGCATCTATGTACATTATATACTTGAAATTGATTGAATCAAATATAAAGTAGTAGGCGACATAAACGATTCTTGCAGAAAAAATCCTATGTTCATTATGTTGAGAAAATAACAAAGAAAGTTTTTCAGTAACTCCGGCTTTTTTAAAGTTATTTAAAAAATCCAGAATAGCATAAAAGTCATCTGTTCTCGGCAGATTTATACCGTAAAACTCAACAAAAGAAAAATAAATTATTGCCGGTGATAAAATTATAGCATACTTGAACACTGTATTGACAATATCATCCGAGTCTATACGATTATAGGACATGCACAGTTGATTTTATTAAGAATAATCATTTAATATTATTTTGATTTATAAATCACTTCATCAAAGTCGCCAAAGCCGTGCTTTATGGTACTGAACAGTCTGAAACCGTTGTTTTTCAATAGGGTATCAATCGTTTCGTTGGTCGGCTTATTAGCATACATATCATCGTTATGCTGTTCCAGCTGGATGTAATTGACAGAAATGCCTTTTTTTGCAAACAGTCCCAACAGGCACTTATATTCATGGCCTTCAGTGTCTATTTTTACTACATCTATGTTCTTAATATTCTCTTTTGTGATAAAGGCAGCTAAAGTAATTACGTCCACCTCGTAAGAACGTTTAATCATGTTCTCGGGCTTTACACCTAGCACCTTCGACTTCATTTTCAAATATTCCGAATCATAATTCAGGTCTTCGAATGTTGAGGTCTCATCGGTAACTGTTTCGTTAAACATCAGTTTGCCATCCTGGTCGCTGACACCACAATTGGTGATCTTTATATTTTTATTGTTTTTGTACTTAATGCATAACGCGTCATACAGCTCCCTATTGGGCTCAAAGCCATATATGACCGCATCTTTAAAATGCTTTAGGAAAAAGTCGATGGTCTGGCCTTTGTTAGATCCTACATCTACTATCAAAGGGTGTGCTTTTTTTATGCTTTCAGTATAAAACTTCTTGAGCCTTGGGTAGAAGATCAAAAACTCATTGATATGGATAAGCGATCCTATTAATTTTATACGACGCATCAGATGGGTATTAAAAGCGAAATGGCTGCAAATATAATGCAAATGAACAATGGTTGGAGGATTAGCAAAGTGAATTGAGGATCAGTAAGTAACATTTTCGGGTTAAAGATATTCCACAGAAACCGCTACCAAATAAAGTTTTAATGTAGATTTACATCGCATTAAACTATTAAATATACATATATTTTATTGGTTTAATGGTAATTCTTTGATGTTCATATAAAAAGATAAATGGTCACCTTTATTGCGCCCGCATTTAATGAAAAAATAGAAAGTTATATTTTTATTGGTGCTATGCTCTGCCAGCAGGATGTAAACTGGCGGGCAATTATCTATCATAACGGGCCGAATAAATGGCTGCGCTACTTTGTCGAGAGCTTTGCGGATAAGAGGCTAGTCTATAGAGAGTCTCTTACCAATTCAGGTGCATGGGGTACTTTTAACAGAATAGATGCCATTAATAATTGGGTGGAAACAGAGTATGTAGTACAGACATCTATACAAGATTACTGGTTTCCAATAGCCTCACGTCGCATACTAGAGCACCAGGATATGGATTTTATCTATTGGAATTCTATTAACCACCTTGCGGGTTATGAAAACATGCTGGATTGTCGTCCGGAGATTGATCATATAGATTGGGGCAATTTTGCGATAAGGACGGAGATAGCGCGGAAAGTGGGTATTAATCAGCCAACAGAGTTTACAGCAGATGGTATCTTTGTTACAGACTGTATGAATTCAGGCTTAGTTAAAAATCAATATAAGATAAACCAGGTGCTCACAATACACAATTAGAGAACCAACTTTTTGAGAACCAACTTTATTATTTCACTGTATATTTACGGCGGCAGCATAGCTTTGCGCTGTCCACGCCAATTGCCAGCTTATGCATAGAGCCATTACACTCTTTTTACTTACTGTTATTCTCTCCTCATCGCTGCATGCCCAGTCGCCTAAGTGTGAGTTCAGGGGAGCATGGATAGCTACTGTGGGAAATATAGACTGGCCATCAAAACCCGGATTACCTGCTATAGAGCAGCAACAACAATTCATACAGCGGCTGGATCAACTGAAGACTTTGGGTTGCAATGCAGTGATAGTGCAGATACGCCCGGTGTGCGATGCTTTTTATGCTTCGAAGATAGAACCGTGGAGCCGTTATCTTACTGGCAGGCAGGGAGAAGCGCCATTTCCTTATTACGATCCGCTGGTCTTCATGATAGAGGAAACACACAAACGGAATATGGAATTCCATGCATGGTTCAACCCGTTTCGTGCGCTGATGGACAGTAAGAAGAATGTGAACCCACCTAATCATGTGACACGAACTCACCCGGACTGGATAGTGAACTATGGCGGACAATCTATCATAGACCCCGGGATACCGGATGCAAGGGCCTATGTAATCAGTGTGATCATGGATGTTGTAAAAAGGTACGACATAGACGCGGTGCACCTGGACGACTATTTTTATCCGTATAAAGTAGCGAAGCAAACTTTCGGAGATGCGAAAACATATGCACGTTATGGACAGGGCATGGCCATAGACGACTGGCGGAGGAATAATGTGAGCCTTTTTATATCGTTGCTGAATACGGACATCAAAAGTGTAAAGCCGTATGTAAAATTGGGTATCAGCCCATTCGGGGTTTGGCGGAATAAAAAAGTAGATCCTAATGGGTCTGAGACGAACGGCGGACAAACGGATTATGATGATCTGTATGCCGATGTATTGCTGTGGATGCAGAAGGGCTGGATAGATTATCTGATGCCGCAACTCTATTGGGAACATGCGAGCCATGCAGCGCCATTTGGTGTATTGCTGCCCTGGTGGTATGGACACTGTTACCGGCGACACGTATTTTACGGGCTGGGGCTGTACCGAATGACGACGGCGCATAGCGGGCCATGGGCCGGGCTAAACGAAATGCTCTGGCAGATCAAAGACATCAGAGGACAATGCCCAAATTCCGGTTATACTTTCTTCAGTGCATCTTCGTTTGATAAGATAAAATTGCCTTTGGCAGACAGCCTGCAGCAAGGCTATAATAAATATCCGGCGCTGATACCGCCAATGACCTGGCTGGACAGTATACCTCCGGCGGCGCCTGTTGTGAAAGCAACGCACGCAGGTGCCGGCACGCAACTTAACTGGCAGGTAAACAATCCGCAGAAAGAACCACTGAAATACGTGGTATACAGGTTTGTAAATAATGAACCGGTGGACCTGGAACGCAACGACCGGATATTGTCTATACAGCAAGGGCAGACTTATGTAGACGCTGATGCAAAACGTTTCAAACAATGCACCTACATAGTTACTGCACTGGACCGGTTGTGGAACGAAAGCAAGGCGAGCAATAAGGTTAGCTTGCCATAGGCAATTAAGCCCGCTGCCATCCCAATGTTACCGCCATGACCTAATGCTTTGGGGACATAAATTAATTTTCAGGATTGGTGTTTTTTTATACCTTGTGTAAAACAAAAAACAAACACTATGCCTGAAAGCCTGATATCAGTATCTAAGCGAGTTGCCGAACTCGAGAAAATGGTCGCGGACACTCCCGCATTGGCTAAAAATGCTGCGGTTACCGAATCGCTGGATGCGATCAATAAGAAACTGGAGACAGATCCCGAGTACTTTGATGCACTGGACGGTGTTTTTGAAGCGCTGACCAACACTATTCCAAAGCTTGCCAGTACGGATTCAAATGGTGCTGATATAACCTCCGGTGTTCTGGAGATAGCGTCTGCATTAATTAAAGCCATAGCAATTGTTTCGGGAGGATCTGTGATCACGGAAGCCTGCGCTTATGTGGTGAAGATAGTTGGGTCTATCGTAGGTGCATTTGGCAGTTATGACGGATCGTACAAGAAGCAACTGGAAACAATGATCAGTGACGCAATGAAGGAGATGGGTACCGACGCTGCAATGAAACAATTGTCAGGGCAGATATCAGAAATGCAATCGAGCCAGGAGCTTTTGGCCTCGATCCTGTCGAAAACCTACGCTGACCCTAAAAAACTGATAGACGATTATAAGGATTTCTCAGTAAAGTACTTTGTAACAATGGCAGAGGACGAACTTGGGCAGACTATATACGTCATATCGAGCAACGCCAATAAAGACAGCAGGAAAAACTGGAGCAATGCCGCAGATACATTTTATATGCTCACACAGCTGATAGCCTATAAAGCGCTGTTCATGCTCGAAGGCATTTCGTTCTATAATCTTGCTGAGGACGGAGCGGCAGAAAAAACATTGGCTAATCAAATGGTGGATTCGCTTAATGACTTTATGGTGAGGTATGCAGGTAAAGGAGCTCCATTTTTTGCAAAACCTAACATCCAGCATGCTGCAATAACGCAATTCATTTATCGATTCAGCGATAAAAAATTCAGATTTGTATATGGGGTCTACAACTATTTTTCGCCTAAAGGGTTGGACTTGTGGTCTGCTGCGGCATATAAGTTTGATTGCAAGCTGAACACTCACAACGTTTCGCTCACAAAAACAGGATTTAACTGCGTACGATTGTCGACACTATATGCAACCCGTGACAGTAACAAAGAAATGATACTCACTATTCCACCGTATGGGCAGTCGGGTTCGGAAAGCGACCTGAAGAATGGCATAGCCTATGGGAACCTTCAATTTGTAGAACGGAATGGAAGCGGTACATCACATTTTTCATTCTTTCCTGCGCAAGACAATGTACCGTATATCACCTGGACTCTCGAAGCCCGAAATACGAATGAAGAGTATATAATTTATCATGATTCACGCACAGGACAGAATAAGCCTGGCCCGCACAACAATGTGGTAAAAAGCGAACATGACCTTTTTGTTTTCGAAGTATTTCCGTCCCAGGAGGAACTGAACAATAAGGACGATAAAGGCAAGAAACTGTGGCCGAACGATTGGAAACATAAGCCGGCTTCTGATCGCGTTTATTTCATCGTCGGATTACGTAATGAGAACAAGATATGGACAGACCATAACGGAAACAGATTTGACGAAGCTGACTTTTATGACGTAGTATACAACAGCAAGCATTATGGCAACCCGGAACATTGTATGTGGTTTGAAATGCGGGACGGCGAGGTGTAATTTCAGTCTGCCAGGGATATGCCGTTTGCATCAGTTGTTAATACATCACTCATAAAGTCGAGGAAAGGCCGCATTTTTTTGAAGGTATCGCTCACGTTTTTTGCAAAACCGGGATCAAGGACCTCGGCATCGGTAAAGTGGTGTTGCAGCAGGAATTGTTTGTAACGTAGCAGCTCTATACCGGGGTGGTCTTTTGCATAACCGCGAGGGGCGGTGCTAAGCTGCGACCCGATCATTTTACCGAAAGTGGCGATGAGCTTTTTATCAGCAAGTAATTTTTGCCAATCTTTATAGTTCGACTCTATGTCTTGCCTTATGCGCTGCAGGTCGTGTGCCTCTGGCCCCCAAAAGCCACCGGCGAGAAACGAATTGCCGGGTTGTATATGAAAGTAATAGCCGCCCCGTAATTTTTTTGTGGCCCGCCTGAACGAGCCGCTGAAATGGATGTTGTAAGGCGTTTTGTCTTTGGAGAAACGAACATCTTTGTATATCCTATGCAGGCTTTGTTTGCCTGATGCTGTTTCTATCTGGTCGTGCTTATTCATTTCGGCCAGCAGCACTCCGGCAAAATCAATTATGTTCTCTTGCGCCCGCTGGTAATGATCTTTGTGCTGAGTGAACCATTCACGCGTATTGTTCTTAGATAGTTTTTCCAGGAAAACGAAAGAGTCTTTCTTGATAAAAGGAGCAGCCATTGATCAAAATTACCGAAAATAGTTCTCTATGTAATTGCGGCATAGTAACTATAAGGCGATAAATAAAATCTAACATGTTGATAACGTGTGAATTTTGACATTGCCATAACAATGGGGCATATACTTGGCATGCTATTTTCTGTAACTTTGATAAAACCTTGTGCGTATGTTCTATGACGATTTTAATGATGAAGAATGGGGGCCACTTGATGAAACCCTTCGCCGTTATGAAGAAGTGAAGAAAGGTGAATCGGCCCATATACTTGATGAGGAAGAGTTTGAGCGGGTGATTGAATATTATTTCCAGAACAGTAACGAAGAGCAGGCATTACTGGCCTGTGATATAGCCAGAACGTATTATCCATTCTCATCGGCAGTGCTTTTATTAAAAGCCGAGATATTTACACAGGCCCAGAAGTACGGCCAGGCGCTGAAGGCACTGGACGAGATGGAGCAGTATGATAATAATAACCTTGATGCTGTGTTGCTGCGGTCAGATATTTTGCTGGCACAGTTGAAATATGACCAGGCGGCACTATGGCTGGAACAGAGATGTGAAGAGTTTGAGGGCAAGGAAAAGACGGAAATACTGCTGGAACTATCAGATGTGTATGATGAAAGCGAAGAGTTTGATGCCGTATTTGATACGCTGAAGCGCGTAATAAAGATAGACCGCAGAAATGAGGAAGCACTACAGAAAATATGTTTCTGGGCTGAGTTTACTGAACGACTGGAAGAGAGTGTAACGATACATACACAGCTTACGGACGCCGATCCGTACAATGCGCTGGCGTGGTTCAACCTTGGTGCAGCTTACCAGGGGTTGAAACTGTATGAAAAGTGTATAGATGCATATGAATTCTGCGTGGCCATCGACGAAAAATTTGAATTTGCCTACCGTAACATGGCGGATGCCTATATGCGTTTGAAATGGTATGGGAAGGCGCTCGAAGTGCTGGAGAAGCATATAGAAATAGCCAAGCCCGAAGATGTGATATTTGAGGCTATGGGGTATTGCTGGGAAAAGCAAAAAGATTTTGGGCGCGCGCGGCAGTTTTACAGGCAGGCATCACAACTCAGCCCGCAGGATGACGGTATCTTTTATAAGATAGGGGAGACCTATGCCAGAGAGAAGCAATGGGAGAAGGCGGTAAAATCGTTTTCTGTGGCACTGCACTTAGATAAGGATAATGCATCTTACTGTATGGCCATAGGTAATTGCCTTATGGAGATGGATGTGAAAAGTGAGGCATTGGTCTGCTACCTGAATGCTGTAAGGCTGAAACCCGGTAATAAAACTACCTGGGTAGCGCTGGTACGCGGTTTATATATCACCGGCTATTATGATGAAGCCATTACCCAACTTGCAGTGGCGCGTGAGCACTGCGGGGAAAAGGGAGATTTTTATTATTATCATGCCGCATCTTTATTTGAACTGGGCAAGGCGAAAGAAGCATTGCTGCAATTAGAAAAAGGATTAAGGATGTCACCGGCCAAAGCAAAAGTATTTACGGAACTCAACCCGGAATTCCTGCTGCGCAGTGCTGTGGCAGAGTTGCTGGGGAAATATAAGAAAAAGTAATTCCACCACTTTTTCACCAGCAACGCGATATTTTTCATAATGTTTTATTAATAGTAATAGTTAGTTAACCCGCGGTGACGCGTATAAAGGTTAATTTCCGTACCTTTGCACCCTGAAAAAAGCGGCCCTTCCCAAATTTTCTCCGGGGGAAGGGTTATTTTTAGGAGAAAAAATATAAAAAATTGATACCCGCCGGGTAGAGAAAGAGAGGTTTTTATGGACATCAGAAACATTGCCATTATAGCGCACGTTGACCACGGTAAGACAACACTGGTTGATAAGATATTACATACAACGAATGTCTTTCGTGATAACCAGGAAACAGGCGACCTGATCATGGATAGTAATGACCTGGAACGTGAGCGCGGCATCACCATCCTGGCGAAGAACGTGTCTGTAACTTATAAGGGCGTAAAAATCAATGTGATAGATACTCCGGGCCACGCCGATTTTGGCGGTGAAGTGGAGCGTGTTTTGAAAATGGCTGATGGTGTACTATTGCTGGTAGATGCATTTGAAGGACCGATGCCGCAAACCCGTTTTGTGTTGCAGAAGGCGCTGAACCTGAACCTGCACCCAATAGTTGTCATCAACAAAGTAGACAAGCCTAACTGCCGCCCTGATGAAGTGCATGACGCGGTATTTGAGTTGTTCTTCCAGCTTGACGCTACCGAAGAGCAATTGAATTTCCCGACTATATACGGTTCTTCAAAACAAGGCTGGTTCAATAATTCTTTGACCCCGACCACCGATATTACTGTGCTGCTGGATACCATACTTGAAAAAGTACCTGCCCCGACAGTGGTAGAAGGCCCATTGCAATTGCAAATAACTTCTCTTGATTATTCTTCGTTCCTGGGGCGTATAGCTATAGGTAAAATCACACGCGGCACCATTAAGGAAGGCCAGACCGTGATGCTGTGTAAAATAGATGGCACCATGCAGCGCAGCAAAGTGAAGGAGTTGTATGTGTTTGTAGACATGGGCAAGAAGAAAGTGGCCGAGGTACAGTGTGGTGATATATGCGCTGTAGTGGGCATAGAAGGTTTCCAGATAGGCGAAACTATCGCTGATTTTGAAAACCCCGAAGCAGTGACCATCATACCTATTGATGAGCCTACAATGAACATGCAGTTCAGTATCAACAACTCACCTTTCTTTGGTAAGGAAGGTAAATTCGTTACGAGCCGCCACATACGTGACCGCCTGATGAAAGAGTTGGAAAAGAACCTGGCGCTGAAAGTGCTGGAAACAGATGATGCTGATAAATTCCTGGTATTTGGCCGTGGTATCCTTCACCTGAGCGTACTGGTGGAAACTATGCGCCGCGAAGGCTATGAACTGACTGTGGGCCAGCCCCAGGTGATCACCAAAGAAATCAATGGCAAGAAATGTGAGCCTTATGAAGTACTGGTAGTAGACGTACCTGCTGATTTCAGCGGTAAGGTGATAGACCTGGTAACACAGCGCAAGGGTGAAATGCACATAATGGAAACCAAGGGTGATATGCAGCACCTGGAGTTCGACATACCATCACGTGGACTGATAGGCCTGCGCTCGCAGATGCTTACGGGTACGCAAGGTGAGGCTGTAATGGCACACCGCTTTGCAGAGTACAAGCCATGGAAGGGCTTCATACCGGGCCGTAACAATGGTGTGCTGATAGCGAAGAGTGCAGGTAAGGCAACCGCCTATTCTATAGATAAGCTGCAGGACAGGGGCTCTTTCTTTATAGATCCGGGACAGGAACTATATGAAGGTCAGATAATAGGTGAGCACATCAAACCGGGAGACCTTGTGGTAAATACTGCAGAAACGAAAAAACTTACCAATATGCGCTCAAGTGGTACGGACGATACATCAAGGATCACTCCAAAAATCGACTTTACGCTGGAAGAGTGTATGGAGTATATACAGCAGGATGAATGTATAGAGGTAACACCTAAAAATATACGCCTGCGTAAAATATCTCTGAATGAAGAAGAGCGCAAGAAAACGCAGAAGATGATGAAATCGGAGGCATAGACCAAAATAGTTTTTAAATAAGCAGGCGCCATCATCGGCGCCTGTTTTTTTATATGTGAGGCTGAAACTTTAGTATATTGCTAAAAATATGTCAGTTTATACGGATAGTAAAATAAAATTTATTTTGTACACCCATCCTTTTAAACTATATTGCTGTCTTAAAACAGACAGGGTAGTCTGATCTGAGACTATTATTAACTAATGGTAATATAAAACAGTTGACATGAAAAAAATATATTCACTGCTATTCCTTTTGACAGCGCTTGTTTTCACGGTTCCTGCCAATGCCCAGTTAGTTGGGGGTAATGTATATCTTCAGGGCCAGTGGCTGGAAATTGGTGAAATATCTAATGGGGCCATGGGAACTTGCGTGCCGCCTCCGGCATCGTATCATCCGCACTGTTCTTTTTGCGCCGGGGGAACAAATAACCTGGCTGAGGTATATGACTGGGGGCACGATGGATGGGCGGTAGGTATACCACCCTACATGGGCGACTATACGAATCCCGGATTCCCATTCGAAGGTTGGGCGCTGGAAGTGAACGGTTCTACCAATGAAGCATATCAGAACTATTGTGCAGGCGGATATCCGTGCTGCTCATTTTTTCCGTCAACACCAACCGGTACACTTACCGGAGGGCTTACGACCTATTCAAATTCAAGTGGTGTGATCCTGAGCAATTGGGCAGGAACTGCATCAAGCGGCAATCTTAAAATATTATCTGAAACCAGGGTAGATACAAATGCTTCCTGGGTGGTGTTTACTGTAAAGTTCTATAACACAAGCGCCTTACCGATAAACAATGTATATTATGAGCGTACCTGCGACCCTGATAATGAATCGACTTGGTCTGGATTGCCAGGGTATACCGGGGCATACTCCACTACTGAAGACACTATTGTTTACCAGAACGACTGGGACCATAGGGTAATGGTTGCTGCCTATGGAAATTTCGGTTCGTTCAATAAAACAAATTCCTACATGGCTTTGGGCACAAAGGACTGCCGTGCTAAGTGCACTTACTTTGATGCGAGTCATGGTACTGGTAATTTCGGAAGTTTACAACCTGGCTGGTCACCCGCAGATATATGGGCACAAACACCTACGACTTATGGTTATGCAGTTGGCACACATAATTATGCTGATGAAGGATATGGCCTCGTATTTAACCTGGGTACGATCTGCGCCAATGACAGCGCGGTGATCTCTATGGCATATATCTTCAATGGCGATAATGGTATTGACAGCGCTTTCCCTGATCCGCTCATCAATGTGAACAATGGGTCGCAGACTGTCTATCCTACATTCCCGTATACTTTGCCTCCGTATAATTTCCCGGTTGATACGTTTGATGCATGTTTTTATCCGGGCCTTGACTCTATTCCGCTTAATGTTTTATTCGGTGGTGATAAAGGCTGGACCTGGAGTTCATGGACATGGTCTCCGAGCACGGGTTTGTCGGCTACTACAGGCCTCAATGTGTGGGCGTATATCAATTCCATTCCCGGATCGGTTACCTATACTGTTACCGGTACGGATAGTTTTGGCCCCGGCTGTAATAATAATCCTTGTCTGAATAAAACGTTTATTTTCACTATTAAATCCTGCCATTCTGCGAATAACAACAGCCCATGCTTTGGTGATGCATTAATGTTCGGGATGACAGGAGAATCGCTGGGTGCGACGTACTACTGGTATGGCCCTAATAAGTTTACGAGTTTTGTGCATGATCCGGTCATCTACCCTGCGGTGCTGGGCGATACCGGGGTATATTATGTGATCAAGACAATTGGCGGCATTAGTGATACGGACAGCACCGTGGTGGTTGTACATCCTAAACCTACCCTTGTAGTATCTGATAACTCACCGATGTGCGCAGCCTCTATAGATACACTGAATCTTAGCGCAACGCCATTCACCCCTGGCGAGAGCTTTGCCTGGACAGGCCCAAGCGGGTATACTTCTAATGTAGAGTTCCCGAGCATAGACGGATTTATAGGCACGAATGTGGGAACCTACACCGTGGTGGCCACTACTTCATTTGGCTGTAAGGACACCGGGTATGTAGCTGCCGCGCTCATACCGCAGCCATTGGCGCCAGTGATATCGGGGCCTAATGTTTATTGCCAATACACGCCATTTGTAGCATTCACTACATCGCCTGCAACAGGTATACTCTGGTATAATGTGGGTGCAGGCGGCACGCCAAGTACAGTGGCTCCGGTTGTCAACACGTCAGTAGTAGGTGTTACTACGGTATATGCCAGCCAGAAAACAGGTAGCTGCGAAAGTCCACGGGCATCTTATACAGTGACAGTTAACCCAACACCTCCAATCCCGGCAATAAGCGGGTCGAGGGCTGACTACTGCCAGTTCACTACAGATACGTTTGTATATGCAACGGTAACGCTTAGCGGCTCATCATACGCGCTGTGGTACACTGCACCTACAGGCGGTACCCCTTCGCTGGCAGAAACAGCGGTGCCGCTGAACATAGCCGGCACTACCACCTTCTATGTGAGCCAGAAAGAAGGTAACTGCGAAAGCCCAAGGGCTCCGGTGACCATTACGGTGCATCCGAAACCATTGCCGCCAACACCGCCTATAGATTCTATATGCCAGTACTGGACGCCGGGAGCATTTACGGCTACACTGAGCGAAACAGGCGATGTGCTGAAATGGTACAATGTGTATGATACCACCACACCATTTACTGTAACGCCTATACCACAGACACTTGTACCGGGCGTAGACAGTTTCTATATCAATGAGGTGTCTGCTTTTGGCTGCGCAAGTAATATGAAGCTTGGGCTGTATACGGTGATACCGAAGCCTTCAGCGCCACTGACACGCGATACGATCTACTGCCAGTTTACAGCAGTACCGGCCCTGACAGCAGACAGCGCTGTGAACTCCAGGCTGAACTGGTACCTGGTGGGCACCAAACTGCCGGGAGCCCCTACGCCTACGAATGCGATACCGGGCGACATTATCTGGTATGTGAGCCAGACAGTGCATACCTGCGAAAGTGACAGCCTGCCAATAAAGGTGACAACGATCTACAAACCGCAGTTCACGATAGCGGCCAGCAGCCCATATGTGTGCCAGTTCGATTCTATATCGCTGGCGTATAACGGGCCGGTGATCGATGACCCTTCATATGTATGGAGCCTCCCTGTGGGTGCCTTCTATGCAAGGGGGAAAGGCGTCATGTCAGAAGCAGGTATATCGTTACCGACCGACTCTATGATATACGTTAAGTTCGATTCTGTGACACAGAACAACTATGTAGGCCTGCATGTTACAGACGATCATGGTTTCTGCGCAGGCGATACCACGCTGAGAATACGGGTAGTACCACAGCCAACCGGGGTATCAACAACCAGGGCTGATGTATGCGCAGGCGATACCGTGATACTGGCACTGGGTAATAAATCTCCAGGCGCATCAGACTTCACCTGGAAGGTAGATGGCGTGCCGATGGAAAGCTCAAGCGCGCTCTCGATCATAGCGCACAACAGCAACAGCGGCGGGCTGTTCAGCATCAGCTGGAACGACAGCGGACGGCACGTAGTAACTTTAAGCACCTCTACTGCTGAAGGCTGTTTGTCTCAGCCAACGGATGACTCTGTGGATGTGCATACGTCCCCTGACGCAACGTTTGCCTTCACCACCAGGACCGGTGAGCTGTGCCTTGAAGATAGTGTGCTGTTTACGGCTACTACCAACAGATACAACAACTCATACGTATGGGCGCCGGCTCACTTCTTTGCCAATGACAACAAGGCAGTGATATGGGGTAAGGTGGAACAGTTGCAGAGTATCATAACGCTGACGGTAACTGATCCGTTCGGATGTGCGGCCTCATTCAGCCAGGAGATAGATCCGGGCACCTGCTGTACGGTTGCCTTCCCTACTTCGTTTACTCCGAGTGGAAGCAGCAATAAAGTGTTCAAGCCAATATATGTTGGCTACCACAGATTCCATGTATTCCGTATTGAGAACAGATGGGGACAGACAGTGTTTGAGTCAACCAACAGCAATATGGCCTGGGATGGCGGATATAATGGAGTGCCACAGGAAACGGGTGTGTACTTCTATTACCTGAGCTATGACTGCGGCGGTAACACTATAGAAAAACGCGGCGATGTAACGCTGGTAAGGTAATTTCAATCAATTAAATTGTAAACTAAAAACAAGAACAATGAAACGCGTTTTGATCATATCGAGTCTGCTGGTACTTGCGGCCACCGGCGCCAAAGCACAGAGTTACCCGCCACCGGCATCAAAAGCGGGCTTCTCCGCAAAAACAAACCTGCTCAACAGTGATATAGCGGCGGGGAAGATCACCAATGCTAATGCAGATATGGACAGCCTGTACCTGATGATAGGTTCGCAGATACAGAATTGCACGTTCAAGATACAGGTGGCTGCCAGCACAGGAAATACAACTGCAACCGCTGCTGCTCAAAAAAACATGGCCGATAAGACCACTATTTATAACGACCTGAAAACCCTTACCAGTAATGTGGTGGCCAACCAGGCGAAAATAAATACCGATCTGAGCAATTTCCTGGCTATAATGGATTGATGCCGGAGCAATGAAAATAATAAGAAGGGCGTCTAACGGCGCCCTTTTTTGTGTTACGGAGGGTGCCATTGCTATATGTAAATAAGGTATTTTTGTTTTGTTCGGTTAATAAATCAGAAAATTTCATTAATTGGTAAGTGTTGCGGGTTCTCAAAACCTTGCCAGTATAGGAAAACAGATGGGTTATTAAATAAAAAATGTGTAAAAATACCCATCTGTTTTTACTATATTGCCTGTCTTTATATTACAAAGGGACAATCTCTCCCGCATATCGTTTGTAATTAAAGAAAAAAAAGTATTTTTAGAGCCTGATTCAATAAAGTTTTATGAAGAGATCATTACTGTATATCGTTACTCTATTACTGCTGCTGGGAACTAATTTTATGGCTAATGCCGGTTTTCAAAAGATATCACAACTAACCGGCCCTGCTGGGACTACAACATATCCGGGAGGAGTAGTTGTAACGGCATCTCTCTTTAGTTGTGGAGCTTACCCCGATGTTACGGGCCCCGCTTGCGTCGGGGGGCCATCAGGCGGTGAGTATGTAATTGGCATTGGCTCGTGTCCCGGTTGGATCGAGTATACATTTACCGGCAGCCAAACAGTATATGGTATTCACATAATCAGCGCCAATATCAATACGGGTGAAGACCTGGAGGTGGGCTATAATGCATTTTATTCCGGAGGCCTGACCCCCGGCCATTATGCAATACAGCCGTCTGACCTTACCGGCTTAGGATTGAATACCTGCCCCGGCCCTTCATCGGGACCAACTACTATAGGCCCAGGTACCGGCGGCGCGCCAGGCTGCATATTGGGCCCCGGCTGTTGCCCCTTTGGCGCCAGCAGCCCATTTAACGGCGCAGAATTCATAGTACGTGATTGCGCGGGTATGAGCAGCTTTACGGTGTACTCCAACGGTTTTTCCGGCGGTGTAGATTTCGAGATCTATTTTGATACGGTGCGGCCAGCAGGCTGCTCTAATGCTATAGCCAACAGCCCCTGCGAAGGCGACACCCTGAAGCTGGGTGACAGAGGCGACTCTACCAACCCCACCATCGCTACTTATCTGTGGACAGGACCTGGATCGTTTAGCAGCACAGAACAATACCCTTTTATATACCCATCATTTGTGGGGCAGTCGGGTACTTATACAGTATACAAAACACAGGGCTTTGTAATAGATACAGATACTGTAGTAGTAGTAGTGCATCCGCGCGCTTTCATCACTTCGGCTACTTCAAACTCACCCATATGTGTAAATCCTGCGGATACACTGCATCTGCAGGCGTTAGTACCCGGCCTTGTGCCCGGAGAAACGTTTATGTGGACAGGGCCTAACCTTTTCACATCTACCTTGCAGGATCCGGATATCTATGGTTATGTAGCGTCAGATTCCGGCACGTATTTTGTCACGGCCACTACACCATTCGGGTGCTCGACGTCGAGTTCCACCTATGTGGTCACGCTTCCGCCTCCGCTGCCACCTACTATCATTGGGCCTACCCCGTATTGCTATGGCGATCCGTTCGTTCCGTTCACTACTACCGGCGTAGTGCCGGGGGCTGCGGTACTTTGGTACACAGCGGGCACCGGTGGCGTAGGGTCTACCACGGCTCCTACCATCAACACGAGCGCACCAGATACTACGTGGGTGTTTGCCAGCCAGAAGCTGGGGTATTGTGAAAGCGTCCGCGATTCTGAACAGATAGTAGTGCTGCCGCAGATAAAGCCGAGCTTTACCTGGGACCTGCTGCTGGGGTGTGACTCTAACGTAGCCACCTTCTTTAACACCAGCACAGCTGCTGACTGGTATAGCTGGAACTACGGTGACGGCGGCACATCGGGCGATACCACAACGAGCCTGATAACCCGTCATGATTATGTGACCAACCGTGTCTTTGCGGTAACGCTTACCGGCTATATACCGGGTTGCCACCAGTCTGTGACGGGCTATGTAAACGCCACCCATGCCAACAATCCGTTCTTTACACTGCCGGATAGTATTATGTGCGCGGGGCAAAGGACTACGCTTAACGATAGCACGACTACTGTAGACGACAGCAGTATCATCACACAACCTGATGGCGGCCTGGCCGCGCTGAAAGGAAGCTCTGCTACGGTGGATACGGGCCTGCATTTCACAGACCCGCATGCCCCGAGCTACTTAGGCGCCCTCTATGCATGGGATTTTGGAGATGGCCAGACTGATCTTACCAATACGCGCACACCTCCTGCACATCATTACGATTCGGGCGGGCATTATACCATCAAGCTTACTTTAACGGATTCGATAGGTTGCGTGGCGACGTATACCCAGCCGATAAATGTGCTGGAGCTGACATCTACAAATCTGCATGATACTATGCTATGTGTCAGCCAGGACCTGCCACTGCATGCGTACTTCAAAGCAAATGTGCGCCTGAACATATTTGAGAATACATATACCTACACCTGGACGCCGCCTACTTATCTGTCGGACACCAGTATAGCGAATCCATACTATACCTTCAAAGGCGCGGCGACGACCACCTATACCATTACCGTGGCGCAACCACAGTATGGCTGCTATACCACAGATACTATGAGGATACAGTCGGTATTAGGCGTAAAACTGGCTAACCTTACCTCTGATGCTACCATCCTGTATGGCAGGAGTATTCAGCTGAATGCAGACAGCGAGGTATACTACTACTGGAGGAGAGATAACGGAACGCTTAATGATCCGAATATCAGTAACCCTGTAGCTACGCCGTTGGTAACAACTATGTATACGGTGTTTGGTTATGATAAGAATGGCTGTGTGGATTCGGCTAACATTAACATAGTAGTGGACAGCTCGATGATAGAGAATATACCTACCGGCTTCACACCGAATGGCGATGGGCTTAACGATGTGTTCCGTCCGATAGGCATCAAGTTCCAGACGATGGTAGACTTCAGGGTATACAACAGGCTGGGGCAGCAGGTGTTCTACTCCAATAATTACAAGCAGGGCTGGGATGGTACGTTTAACGGCCAGCCGCAGGATATGGATACTTACTTCTACGTAATAATAGTGGCGAGACCGGGAGGAGATGGAGAGAATGTGATCTATAAGGGATCGGTGACGCTGATAAGATAAACGAAGGAAAAATAGTATGAAGATCGTGATCCCCTGCTATTTTGAATAGTGGGGGATTATGTTATTAGGTGAGCATGTTGTTTTACGTTTCTCATGCTCTTGTAATTTTTAGGGAATTGTGATAATATATAAGAAAATATAGCTAACTTTATAGTCAATGCCATTTAATATGAAGCCCTTGTTAAGAATGATCATATTGCTGCTGCTTACAGCGGCAAGCAGCAGTGCACAGTGCATAAACATAACACAACCCAAAGGGCCGGATACGCTTTATGGTACTTACGATGTAGCGGTAACCACTACAGGCTCTACAGGTCTGGGCGGTACACCGGGTTGTTTCCCTTCTTATCCGCTTACCTTCTGGGCGGCCCCAGGCGCCCCCGGGAGTTTCATATTTACATTTGCCAAGCCGGTGTACGAAATAAAGGTGGAATCCTGGGGGATGGATGGCCCTACCCCATTGGAATTCCTCCGTTTCAATATGAATGGCACACATTTCTTTCTTACTCCGCCTAATGTGCTTTCTTATACAGAGTGCCTGGCCTCTGGTGGGCCATGCACACTTAGTGGTGGCGATCTGTATGCACCCTCTACCGGTGGTGACGGCGCAGACCTTGTTTTTGATAATGGCACCGGGATATATACATTTGAAGTGTATTGTAATGGCGGGCATCTGGGAGTTGTTTTTGATCTGTGCATAGATACCACGATGCCGGCTACGAACAACGGTCCTATGTGCGTGGGCAGTACACTGAGCTTAGTAACACATAATGCCGACTCGGCAGGTGCTACCTACTATTGGTGGGGCCCGGGTAGTTTTTCTTCGACCACGAAAAATCCGTTCAAGACAGGTATGACCGTGGCAGACGCAGGCAGGTATTGGGTGGCATGGTCTGTACCTGGCCACCTTGATGATACAGCCTATACCGATGTGGTTGTAAATCCATTGCCCACCATTGTACTTACGAGCAACTCGCCTATTTGTTACCCCGCAGGCAGTATACTGGATCTTTACATGAACCCTTATTCTATCGGGGAAACATTTTCATGGAAAGGCCCTGCGGGCTTCACTTCTACTGTTGAGAACCCCGTGCGTATGTCATTTATCAATATTGACACAGGGTATTATACAGTAACGGTCACCGATAGCAATGGATGTGTGAATAAGGACAGCACACATGTTGCGTACGCACCAATACCACCTTCACCTGTCATCAGCGGCACTACAGTATATTGCCAGGGTGACGCGTTTATTCCGTTTACTGCAATAGGGAGCGGCATATTGTGGTATACCGTACCAACTGGCGGTACCGGCAACCCAACCTCGCCTACAGTAAATACTGCTGTGGCCGGAATAACAACAGAATGGGCGACACAGACGATAGCAGGCTGTGAAAGCCAGCCACCGAGAGCCACTATAACAGTAACAGTAAATCCTACGCCGGCTATGCCCACTGTTACCGGCACCAATACTTACTGTCAGTTTGATACCTATGTGCCGCCTACTGCGACAGGAACCAGTGTTTTGTGGTATACTGCGCCTACCGGTGGTACAGGCACATTAACTCCGCCAAGCGTGAGTACAGCCACCCCCGGTACGTATACAATATATGCTACGCAGACTTCGGCATTAGGTTGCGAAAGTGCGCGTGCTGCTTTCGTCATCACAGTAAATGCAAAGCCATCGCCACCGATACTTGTGGCCAACCCGAGTACTTATTGCCCCGGACAAACCTTTCAGCCATTCACCATCATATCGGGCATAGGGCTGCTGTATTATACAGCGCCTACGGGCGGCACCGGCACTGCTATAGCGCCCATCATCAATACCCTGATACCCGGTGTGTATAACGAATATGTGAGCCAGACAGTACTGGGTTGTGAAAGTAACCGCACAACAATGACCGTAACGGTGATAGACAATGTAACGGCAGGTTTTAATTATACCATAAAGTACGGTTGTATCGCTGATACTGTAGTGTTCCATAATACATCAACCGGTACTATCAATTATGCGTGGAAATTCGGGGATGGTTTTTCTTCGATCGAGGATAGTCCCGTGCATGTGTACCAGGTGCAGGCGCAGGATACCGTAACTCTTTATTCGAGTGTGGCGAGTTGTATAGACAGCAATACGCAATACATTAACCTGGTGCATCCGCTGCATGCGTACTTTACCGAAGACACAGACCTGATATGCCAGGGTGGCAGTGTTAGTTTTGCTGACTCTTCATCAGTAGGTACAGGCATCAGTTATCTGTGGGAGTATGGCGACAATGTGCTGCATCCACCGGTAACTACAACTACAACGTCGCATATATACCCGCAGGCTGGCATGTATAAGGCGTACTTAGTGGTAAAGGATTTCAGACCGTGTACGGATACGATGTACAAAATAGTGATGGTAGATACAATAAGCGGCATATCAGTAGCGCTGACAGATACGGTTATCTGCCAGGGTACGTATGTGACGTTCACAGGGTCGTATGCGAGCCTGGGTAATACGGGGGTGACGTGGACCCTGGGAGATGGTGACAGCATTAAAAATGTAAACCCACTTGTATATGGCTACCAGCAGCCGGGCGTATATAACGTAAGGTCGGAAGCTATTTACAGAGTTTGCCCGGATACCAGCGCCCACCGCAAAATAACTGTGATAGCGCAGCCCAAGATGGACCTTGGCCCTGATGTCTCTATCTGTAAAGGCAGTGTTTCCATAACGCTGGCAGATAATGTAAATGCCGGTAATCCTGTAGCTACCTGGATGTGGAACACTGGCGAAAAAACATCTTCGATTGTGGTTGTAGCGCCGGGTGTATATTCCTCTACTGTGCGAATCGGCGGGTGTGAAGCATCAGCATCGGTAACTGTGAAGAACGATTGCTACATGAATATACCCAACGTGTTTACACCAAACAACGACGGTGTCAATGATTATTTTTACCCGCAGCAATACCTGTCCAGCGGTCTTATATCTTTTAACATGACGATATACAACCGCTGGGGCGAACTGGTTTTTAAAACCAACTCATTGGATGGCGCCGGCTGGGATGGTAAATTCAATAATGCAGACCAGCCTGAAGGTGTATATGTGTACCTGATAGATGGCGTGTTTAAAGACGGCCAGCAGGAGCATCACCAGGGTAATGTGACATTGCTGAGGTAAAGCAAAAAGAAATAATAAAAATGTCCCGCATAGTAGAAATGCGGGACATTTTTCGTTTTGAGCGACTATACATGCAAATGACCGTCAGTGAATGGCAGATACTTACATATATGTAAAGAAAATACCCATCCTTCTCGTGTTTTTAACTGTCTGTTATTAGCAGGGAACAGATATTCAGTTCGCATTTTATTTCTCGCATTATTTTTTTTGCAGAACAAAAAAAACATGTATATTTATAGTGAGACGTTATGTGCAGTAAGATGAAAAATTATTTTTTTGAAAAATCAATGAGCACGAGTATGAAATTTCGTTACTTACCTTTTCTCTTATCAATTGCTGTACTATTCGGCAATGGCGCTTCGGCGCAGTTAGTAGGCGACAATGCATTTATGCAGGGCCAATGGCTGGAAGTAGCTATTGCACCTAACGGTTCGTGGGGCAATAGTGTGAACGTGCCTGCGGGATACCACACACGTGGAAGTGCCAGTACTTCTTATACAGATCCGGGCACTGGTACTACACCGACAGGAAATGGTATGGATTTTTCTTTTGACCAGGGGCATGATGGCTGGACAGTAGGTACAGTGCCATGGGTGGGTTCTTATTATCTTCCCGGTACACCTTTTGATGGCTGGTCCGTTCAGATTGACGATACAATGGGCAGTGCTTTTTACACAGATGCCGGCTATAATACTTCTGAAGGTGGTATCTTTTCAGGCACGGTGGATAAATACATCGGGCCTTCATGTATAGACCCTCATGCAGCTATGGCAGGTATCTTTCATGGTACTTACGGATTGAAGAGAGCGGGTTTAAATACCGCTATGCAGATAGAACAGGTAAACGAGGTAGACACGTTTGCATCTTGGTTGAATGTGACCACCAAATTCAGGAATACAACTGATTCCACACTTAAAGGTGTTTATTATTTTGCCAGCGCCGATCCTGATAATGATGTTTCTATAGGAGGAACCTATAGTACACATAACCACATTGCGTATCAGGGTGGACCTCTCAATGAACATGAAGTATGGGCTCGTCCGCCTTCTACTCACCAGGATGCATTTTCAGGGCTGGCAACACAAGACTGTCGTGCCAAGGTGCTTATTTATTCATCGTGGCCGCCGAGTATGACGCCGGGGAATAACCTGGACCTTGTATATGCCGGCACACCTACAGCAATGGGCTCAACCTATTATACCCTGGGGGCTACAACATTAGCAGATATTGCGTACGCCGTTGTTTTTAACATTGGCAACATAGCGCCACATGACAGTGCAGTTATTACCTATGCCTGGATATTTTCAGATACTACCGTAGTGGATAGCCTTTTTGGCCTGTCGCCCAAATTTTCTGCAGAAGGCAAAGTGATCACTAACGGTCACTCTGATACCGTTTTGCAATGTACTATGTCGGGTTGCAATATTACCAGCGACACTACATTTATTGCTACTGTGCTGAATGGCGAGAACCGCAACTGGGGGCTGAGTACATGGACATGGTCACCAGCCATCGGCTTGTCATCTACATTAGGCACGTCACCTACTATCAATTTCAAAAAGCTGGCGGGGCCGGTAACCTATACAATAACAGGTACTCCATTCGCCAGATTTGGCAATTGTAATCCTTCTCCCGCGCCGGTAACTTTTTACTTGTATGCACAACCATGCTTCAGTGCATCCAGTAATATTCCGTGCGAAGGGGATACCTTATTTCTGATCGGTACCGGAGATACAACGGGCGCTACATTCGCCTGGTCGGGGCCGGGAGGATATACCGGAACAGGCGAATCGACTTTCCGGTTTCCTATAGCGCTGGGTGACACCGGTATTTACCGCCTCATAAAAACAGTCGGCTCTTATCCCGATACCGTTTATACACATGTGGCGAAAATAAAGCCTTTGCCTAAAGTGGTGGCCGGCAGCAATAGTCCTATATGTTCGGGAGGCACACTATCGCTTAAAGCTACCTCAATAGATCCGTTGGAAACCTATCTATGGAAAGGGCCGAATACTTTTGCCTCCGTCTTGCAAAATCCACCGAGATTAGCAGTTACTGTTAGCGACTCAGGTAAATACTGGGTGTATACACAACTCAACGGATGTAATGATAGCGGCTACACAGATGTAGTAGTAGATTCTACGCCCGCAGTGCCTAAGCTCTCCAGCTTCTCATCGCCGGTATGCTCGCAGCACCCGATAACACTTACAGCGAATGACGTTACCCCTGGTGTGTCTTATAGCTGGTCCGGCCCTAATTCATTTACATCTACGTTAAAGAGCCCGTTCATCGCCTCTGAAAATATGCAGTTGCCTGCTGGAGCCACTGCAAGCTTTGGCACCTACAAAGTGGTGGTGAAACTTACAGATGCTTCAGGCCATTACTGTCTTGACTCCAATACACTTGTGGTAGAAGTGGACTCAACGCCTGTGTTGCCTGTGCTGACTACTAATGCACCAGTGTGCAGCGGTACCCCACTGAGCATGACAGCAACGAGCCTTGCCGGTTCGACGTATAACTGGTCAGGCCCGATAGGGTTTACGTCGACTACGCAAAACCCGACTATACCTTATTCTATCACGGCCAATACAGGTATATACTCTGTGACCGCTACGTATGTTTACCCGGCTATTAGTTGCACGTCGGCTGTTGCCAGCATTTATTCAGAGGTAGACTCTACGGCATTGATACCAAATGCTACCAGCAATTCTCCCGGTTTCCCTGGTGTGAGCATCTGCCAGGGTGATACACTGAAGCTGTATTCCAGTGATTCGACACATGGAGTGAGCTATACGTGGATAGGAGCTAATTCATTCGGGTCTACCCAGCAAAACCCATACATAGTTAATGTATTGCCTGCTGCTACTGGTTCTTATACTGTACAGGCAACCCTTGGGTTTGGCTGCATATCGCAGGCGATCATTACCGTGAGCATAACACCTACTCCACCGCTTACCGCTACCAGCAACAGCCCGGTATGTTCCGGCAATCTGGATTCTCTGTTCTTACAGGCAGTCAGCGGTCCGGGTGCGGCATTTAGCTGGACGGGGCCTTATAACTTTAGCTCTAACCTATCGAATCCAAGCCGCAGCCCTGTGCTTACCGAGTACGATGGTATCTATACGGTGACGGCATTGCTTGATGGGTGTTACGCGACTATTAATGATACTGTAGTGATCAATGAAACGCCGCCGGCTCCGTGGACGAAGTGGCTTACATTCTGCCAGTATTATCTGCCTGATCCGCTACAGGCAGCAGGATCTAATATCCTGTGGTATCCATCCAGCCTGCCGCCGCTTAAGGGAAGTCCGGTAGCGCCTATACCGAATACAAATATTGTAGCGGAGACATTCTACTATGCCACACAAACGGTGAAAGGTTGTATCAGCGCTATGGATTCTATGAAAGTGACAGTGTATCGTTCTCCGAAGGTGACGGTGTCGCCTGATGTATCTATTTGTCCGCGTGATACCGCTACGATAACAGCGAAGGATACCGATCAGATAGCTTATTACAACTGGTCCCCTTCTATTTACCTGAGCGATACCAATGCGTCATCAATACTTATACGGCCAGAAACCAATGTGCGCTATACAGTAGTAGTGACCAATATGTTTGGCTGTACGGATACTGCACAGGTGAATGTAACCGTAAAGGCTGGTGCAGTGCTGAGCTTGCCCGATTCGGCTATTATTTACCCCGGCGAAACCTACCAGCTAAGCCCGCAGACCAACTGCGAGGCATTCCGCTGGACACCATCTGAGGGACTTAGCAGCGCCTATATATCCAACCCGGTGGCCTCTCCGCTGGTGAACACCAAGTATATAGTAACGGGCGTATCCAGCTCCGGTTGCCGCACGTCCGACTCGATAGATATTTATGTAAGCACAGAGTCGTTGCTTGCGGTGCCTAATGCGTTCTCGCCAGGCAACGGCCCTAACGGTTTATTTAAGATCATAAAGAGAGGTATCGCTACTTTGAAAAACTTCACTATCTACGACCGGTGGGGTGTGAAGGTGTTTGAGACAAGCGATATAGACGCAGGCTGGGATGGCACGTTCAATGGGACGCCACAGCCATTCGGGGTATATGTGTACGAGATAAATGCAGTGACCAGCGCCGGTACAACGTTCATCAAGCACGGCAACGTAACTTTGGTGCGCTGATCATACAGACAATAATTGAAGAGGTGCGACATGATCATGTCGCACCTCTTTTGTCTTTAGGGTGTCTGTTACACCAACTGTTTTTTAAAGCGGATAACTATTCCAGCACACCTTCTTTTATATCATTCCATAGCGCGCGATAACACAATGCGGCATAACCTCCGGGTGCAAATGCTTCAACAGGCGCTTTCCTTGTTCCCATCTTCTCTATATCAGACAAATTGGGTATGTAGTGCTCAAAGAAACGCTTGTCTTTATAAAGCTGCAGCATGGTGTCGTTGTGCATGTTCTTCCGTATGTCGACCATGGTGAAGAAACACATCAGCTTTCCCAGGTCGATGCCTTTGTCTTCAAAGTATTGTTTTACCTGGTCGTAAGTGCGTACGGAGAGTGTGGTGGGTATTACGGGCATCAGCACAGCATCAGAGGCATAAAATATGTTGTCAGCCACATTTGAAGAACCGGGCGGACAGTCTATGAATACGAAATCGTAAGCGGAAGAGACTTCTTTGAGTAATGTTTTAAAGTGTTTTTTTGAACCGTGTTGGGCATCAAGAAATACGTCGAGCTTTCGCGCGGAACTATCTGCAGGGATGATGTCGAGCCCTTCGTATTGCGTATGTATGATGGCCTCGCGGATGTCCAGTGAATGTTCTATTATCTTCTTCATGCTGCTTTTTGCAAGAGCTTGTGCTTTGTAATAATAACCGGCGGCGCCTTGCGGATCCAGGTCCCATAGCAAAGTGCGGTAACCGTCTTTGGCTGCCATATATGCGAAGTTGACGCAGGAAGCGGTTTTACCTACACCGCCCTTAAGATTGTACAGAGATGCGATGAACATATAAGATCAATTTTGGGGGTAGAATAAAGCTACACTAAAAACTCAGAAAGAGAAAATGCCTAGGAACGTTAATAGAAAGTTGTTATGGTACCGGTGCGAAATAATATCATTTTTTTCCTTTTCGAACTTTACTTTTGATAGTCACAAACAACACCATTATGCTGAAACCAGGTACGCTCACATTTTTAGAGAAATTGTCGAAAAACAATAATAAGGCATGGTTTGATAAACACAGGGAAGACTATACAGCAACAAAAGAAGATTTTGAGGAGCTGGTAAGTAAGATACTTACTGCACTGGCAGCGACTGATCCGGTATTTAAGGAGCAGACGTACAAAGACTGCATCATGCGCATATTCAGAGATGTGCGGTTCTCAAAAGATAAGACGCCCTATAAAACGAACCTTGGTGCAGGATTCAGTAAAGGCGGCAGAAAGTTCATGGGTGCGGGTTATTACCTGCATGTAGAGCCGGGTGGTAAAAGTTTTGCCGGTGGGGGAGTGTGGATGCCCGAAGCGCCATTACTCAAGGCTGTAAGGCAGGAAATTGATTATAATTTTAAAGAATTTACAAAGATCATAGAAGATAAAAAATTCAAAAAATTCTTTGGAGCTGTAAGCGGGGAGCAGTTGGTGAAATTACCACAAGGTTATACTGCTGACAACCCTGCCATTGCCTACCTGAAGATGAAAAGTTTCACGGTCACGCACAATTTTGCAGACACGGAAGTTACGGCTAAAGGTTTTGAAAAGAAAGTGGCTGAAGTGTATGCGACCATGGCGCCACTCATAGAATTTCTAAACAGGTCACTAAGCTGATCAGTTGCGGAATACCAGGAACTCAAACGGCTTCTCACAGCAATCGTTGAGCTTTTTCTTCCTGACCTTCGCGGGTTTTTGTTTTGTCTTCTGGTATACGTCCAGAAGTTCTGCAGCGCTGTGCACGTTCTTGTCTGTGTCCATCTTGTTTACCAGCAGCATCAGTTCTTCCACCTTCTCATTAAAGTGGCCGGTCCAGTTCTGGGCTACTTTAGCGGTCACTAATAATTCCCGGACTTGTTGTTTCATAAGCGGAATGTTTATAGCGTTCACCTATCGTTGCTTTATGAAAGTTAAGCAAAATTTCAATTCGCGGAATAGCAAAAAAGAAAATGTAGCTTCTTAGTTAGTAGAATGCGCGGATATTAATATTTATACTCAGCAAAAACCGTGCCGGATTTTGCGTCACTACTCCATGTGTTGTAGAAGAATTGCTCCATTATTTTTTATAAAAAAATAAACCATTTTATAGCAGATGATAAAATAATATTCATAAATTTACTCTTCCTATAATCAGGCTGGTTGACAGAAACAATACAGCTACCCAGATTATCCTCCTTCACCATTCTAAATCTAAAGCCAATGAAAAAAAAATCACACTTCTACCCAGCTAAAGGAAATTGACAGAATACTTCCTGTAAACCCAGGCACGGCTTTTCATTTTTTCTGCAATGCAATACTATTCAAGAAACAAAGCTATTTATATAGCTTAATGTATCTGTGCATGCCATGGCGTGTGGATAAATGAAGCTTGATGCGCCTGTTTGCAGCAATTATTTCGTCAATACTACTATCCATGAAAATCACAATTTTTTGGTCCTTTTATCATCTTTAAAACACAATTTATGAAAACAAACATCAAAGGAAACAAATGCAGCAGGGTATTCTCAGCTGCCTTTTTTGCGCTCTTAATATGCGGCCTGAATATGGGCGGCAGGGCGCAGACAATTAATACTATTGCGGGTAATGGTTCGTATGGGTATACCGGAGACGGTGGCCCGGCGACAAATGCTGAATTTTTTGCACCAGCCGGAGTGGCAGGCGACCAATTCGGTAATGTATACGTTGCGGATTTTCTTAATAACGTGATCCGTAAGATCGATGTTTATGGTACGATCACCACAGCTTTTGGCACGGGTTTTGGTGCGGGCCTGGCTTATGGTGCTTACTCAGGAGACGGCGGCCAAGCTTCAGCAGCTGAGCTGTATACACCTACAGACATAGTGTTTGATCCCGCGGGCAACTGTTATATTTCTGACTATGGGAATATGGTTGTAAGGAAGATCGATATGACAACCGGGATTATTACCACAGTTGCCGGATCTAATTACAGCGGGTTTTCTGGCGACGGTGGACCGGCTACTAATGCCGAGATCTACTTTGCATGGGCGATCGCTGTAGACGGGTCGGGTAACTTGTATATTGCTGATAGCCATAATAATGTTGTTCGTAAAGTGAACAGCGCAGGATATATAAGTACAGTCGCGGGAAATTACAGCCTGGGGGCAGGGTATACCGGAGATGGAGGACAAGCCACAGCGGCGCAAATAGACGAACCTACCGGCCTGGTAACAGATGCTGCCGGCAACCTTTATATCGCTGAACATTTGAACCATATTGTCCGTAAAGTTGATCCATCAGGCATTATCAGCACATTTGCCGGGAATGGCTATGGTGCAGGTACAAGTTACGGCGGCTATAGCGGTGATGGCGGGGCTGCTACAAATGCAGAATTTGATGAGCCCATGGGCCTGACCATTGATGCAATAGGTAACATTTATGTCGCCGATATGAACAACAGTGTTGTGCGTAAAATAGATGGTTCTGGTATTATCACTACTGTGGCCGGCAATGGAACATTGGGCTTCACAGGCGATGGAGGTCCGGCAACGGCAGCGGAACTTGTGGGACCTTCAGATGTATCATCTGACGCTTGCGGCAACCTGCTTATAGCAGATTATGCGAACATGCGGGTGCGCAGAGTGCAGTACGGTCCGGTTGCTCCGATACCGATCACGGGCCCTACATCGGTATGTATAGGCGCAACTATAAACCTGAGTGATGTAGGAACCGGAGGCACATGGACAAGTGGAGCTACTACGGTTGCTTCTGTACCATTGTCGTCAGGTATTGTGACCGGGATGTCAGCAGGCACGGCGGTCATTACTTATACTACTCCCTGTTTTACGTCAACCTATACGGTCACTGTCTATCCCTCGCCGGTGCTTACCGGTACAGCGGTCATTTGCGGCACAATCAGCGCTACCATCAGCACTTCTGTTGCTGGTGGCACCTGGAGCAGCAGCAATACCGGTGTTGCGGTAGTAGGAGCGAGCGGATTGTACTCAGCTACGGTATCCGATGGAGGCACTTCAGGTACGGCCACCATCACCTATTCCCTGGGCGGATGTATAGCGACAATAACAGCCACCGTTGTAAATGGCGGTGGTATCACCGGGCCTTCCAAAGTATGTACGGGCAGTACTATATTGCTTGTTGATGGGGCGCCGGGCGGAGTCTGGAGCAGCGGCAACTCTGCTATTGCCAGTGTAAGTGCGACGGGCATCGTCACCGGAAACAGTATGGGCTCGGTAATGATAAGTTACACAGACATCTGCGGTATAGATGTACATAAGGTGACGGTGAACCCGACACCTGTGATCACAGGGACCGCACTTATATGTATGGGTATGCCGGCGGTCATTTTATCGGGTGGGCTATCAGGCGGTTTATGGAGCAGCGCTAATACTTTGATCGCAACAGTAAATACATTGGGGGCCAATGGTATCGTATCTGGTGTGGCGGGCGGAACTACTACGCTCACCTATGCACTGGCAGGATGTATTGCCACTGTTACAGCAACTGTTGTGCCGGTGGCCCAGGCCTGTATAACACAGGGAATAGACCCAAGCTGTAAGTGCCATGTGTTTACCGTCACCGGTACACCAGGAGCTACGGTAACAGTGGTTTTTGAAAATTGTGACGGCAGTGTGATCAGTTCCGTGTCAGCGCCTGTAGGCAGCATGATTGCTGCATCAGGTACTGTAATTACTTATCCTCCCGGTACGTGTATTGCATGCGTCACCAATGTTAGTTATATGGGTTGTACCTGGCCTGCTAATTGCTGTGATAACATAAACCATAACCGGCAGTCGAACCCGGCTGGCGTGCAGCAAGTGACTAATGAGAAAACAGCTTTCCTTGTTGTTCCAAACCCAAGCAGAGGTACGATCAATATAAGTGGTGAGCTACAGTACGATGATAATAGCGGTGTAGCCAGAATAGAGATAACGGACATGCTCGGCAGGACAGTATTTGCTGATCTGGCTTCGGTTGACAATGGTATTATTAACAAAACGATCATCCTAGATGCCAGCATTGCAAATGCTGTGTACCTTGTAAAGGTGCACACTGACTATACAACCGAAGTGGTAAGGTTCACGCTGGAGCGTTGATTTCTGTGATTTTTTGATGTGGGGCCGCTGGATGCTATTGCCAGATCCCCGATAAAAACCCGTCTGTGGCTTGTTGGCTGCAGGCGGGTTTTAATTGCGACATAATCTGTAGTCTGTTTTTAATTGGCCAATTAGAAAAAGGCTAATAAAACTTAGTGAGGTAAGGATAACGAAACTCATAGAGCTCCTTTACTTTATTGAGGATGGTGTTGCGCAGTGTATCGAGGTTAAGACGTTCAGTAGCGGAAACAAAAATGGCAGAGTTGTTGGTAAGTTGCTGCCAGCGCTCCTCAAGGTCAGCAAGCATTTCTTTCTTTACTTGTGGATCCAGCCATTTGTCGAAAGTATGCTGCTCGTATAAGTCCATTTTGTTGAAGACGACCAGCATAGGTTTATCGAAAGCGCCTATCTCCTGCAGCGTTTTATTAACGACGCCCATCTGGTCTTCGTAGCCATGATGAGAAATATCTACTACATGAAGCAGGCAATCTGCTTCCCGCACTTCATCGAGTGTGCTTTTAAAACTTTCCACCAGGTTGTGCGGCAGCTTCCTGATAAAGCCTACGGTATCGCTAAGCAAAAAAGGAGATTGTTCATAGACTACTTTACGTGTGGTGGTATCCAGTGTAGCGAATAGCTTGTTTTCAGAGAATACATCAGCCTTGCTCAGCACATTCATCAGTGTGCTTTTTCCTACGTTGGTATAGCCTACTAGCGCTATGCGGATGTATTCGCCGCGCTCTTTCCGCTGCGTCACTGCCTGCTTGTCTATTTCGCCCAGTCTTTTTCTGAGCAGCGCTATTTTGTCCTTTACGATACGGCGGTCTGTTTCTATTTCTGTTTCACCCGGTCCCCTGCTGCCTATGCCGCCTCCCTGGCGTTCCAGGTGTTTCCACATTCCTTTGAGGCGCGGGAGTATGTACTGATATTGCGCCAGTTCTACCTGAACCTTTGCCTGCGCGGTCTTTGCCCTGCTGGCAAATATGTCCAGTATGAGGTCGGATCGGTCTATGGTCTTTACATTTATCGCATCTGTGATATTCCCTATCTGGGAGCCGGTAAGTTCGTCATCAAATATCACCAGGCTCACGCCTTTGGCCTGCACATATTCTTTGATCTCTTCCAGCTTTCCTTTACCTACAAATGTTTTACTATCCGGTTTGGGTAGCTTCTGCATAAAGGTCTTAACTGTAACAGCGCCTGCCGTTTCTGCCAGGAAGGCAAGTTCTGCGAGGTATTCGTTCATCTGCGTTTCTGTCTGTTCTTTATGTACCAGACCTACCAGCACCGCCTTCTCTTCGTTCTGTATCTTATTTTGTTTATCGAGCACTATATCAGATCAAGTATTAAAAGTCAAAAAAAATCGGGTTCAGGCCCATGTTCATTATTGCTCACAATAATCGTTCCTGCTCCCTTAGCCAGCGTTCCGGTATCTCATCATTGCTGGCCACAAGGTAGTCATTGTAAGAGCAGGGTACAAAAGACTGGTCGGGTAGTTTCATCCACCACCTGTTGGTGCGTTTACTTTTGAGGAATGTAGTATCATTATCTGTGAAAGCTACATTGAAAACAATAAATTCTTCGCGTTCTGTTAGTTGAGCTTCAGTTTTGCGCACCAGGTACCCGTCTACAAAGTACCAGATCATCTGTGATACCAGGCGCGCTGTCATGCCGTGTGTGTCATCTGCATCATTGTACCCATAAATCCCCAGCGAGGTAAGTACATTGCTCATGCCGGCATACCGGGTGAGCAGGCATGCTTCCTCACCTGAGAGCCCGTTTGGCGAACCGTTGATATTAGACGGGGCATCGGAATAGCGTACAGCTGAAATGTCAAAGCTGAAGAGGTCGCTGGTGCGTAGCACCGGCTCCATGTCCTCTATGCGTTCCCGGACTTTCCCAAGTCGGAAAAAATCGAACCGCAACTTGTCCAGAGTTTCCAGCATGTGCGGATGTGCATAATAACTCTGGAACGCAATATGGTTGTAATGCGAAATGAAATTAGGAGTGCCGGTGAGCATGTCCATCAGAAAACTGCCGGGGGTTATTACTTCTGTTTCTTCCAGGTCAATGAGCATATCGGCTACTGAGGCTGTCGCTAATTTCTCGGTCTTACGAAATACTTCATACTGTTGCAGGGTGAGGTCGTGCGCGCCACCTATTACCATAGCTATTTTACCGGCGGCATGTATCTCCTGCAACACCAGCAACAGTGCGGCCCGTGTATCTTCCAGCGTGGCCCCCTGCTGTATATTGCCGGCATCAGCGATCTTCACAGCCGTATGCCAATAATACATTTTGTACAAGTGCTCACGAATCAGATCGGGGCTGCGGCTGTATGCTGCATTTACGTCAGCCCCGCGCCATTCGCCGCAGCCTACCAGTACAATGTCTGCGTCTTCCCAGTCGAAAGATTTTTGGGTAGCGCAAATGATGTTAGCACCCCACTGCAGCGGTTCGTAACTGCTGGCCCGGGGAGTTTCTATAAAATGTTGTGGTTCAAAAAATGATCTCAGATCCTGCATTTGTGTTGTGATATAGGCTAAAAGTACGGAAGTGTTGTTAACAGGCAAAGAAGAATACTATTGACAGAAGCAATATACACCGATACAGTTTTTCTCATGTGCTGCCATAACTTACCGACAAGTTATAATCATATAATATAAAAAAATACAAAAGTGTGTGATAAATAGTGTCTTGTGTGATGTATTGAAAATTGTTTCGGGAAATTAACGAATAGTTTATAAAATAAGATAACTTTAAGGTTCATTGCTATAGACTATTCACTGCGTTGCAGGGGTAGCGCCTATCGTAATAATAATGCAACTGCATGAAAAAGAGTTTTCTTACTATTTTGCTTTTCGTCTTATCTGCCAGTATTCATATTCATGCGCAGATCATAACTACACTTGCAGGGGATGGATATAATACACATACAGGGGACGGTGGGCCGGCCTCTGCGGCAACTCTTGTTACTCCTTTCGGCGTAGCTGTGGATAGCAGGGGAAATATATTTGTGGGTGAGTATACAGATTATGTACGCAAGATCGACCACTTTGGTATGATCAGTACAATTGCCGGTGGTGGAGCCCCGCCAATTGTTGGCGGGTCAAACGGAGATGGCGGACCCGCCACTGCGGCCTACCTGGACGTGATCAGAGACCTGCAGTTTGATGCGTCGGATAACTTATACATGACCTGTCCAGGGTATGAAAGTATCCGTAAAATAGATACTCATGGGATCATCACCACTGTAGCAGGTGGGGGAACATCGCTGGCGGATAATATCCCTGCAACCAATGCTAATCTTGGTCTTGTAAATGGGCTCACTATTGACCGGGCAGGTAATATGTATGTGGGAACGGAACTGTGGGTGCGGAAAATAGACCCAACAGGCATTATCACGACCATAGCCGGTAATGGTACTGCAGGCTGGACAGGCGATGGGGGACCAGCAACAGCTGCAGAGGTAGCCGGCGCTTACGATGTTGCCGTTGACAAAGCAGGAAATGTGTATTTTACAGATGAGAAGATGAACTGTGTCCGTAAGATAGATACTCATGGAATCATCAGCACTATAGCCGGCACAGGCACCACTACTACCGGATATGCCGGAGATGGGGGACCTGCCACTGCGGCACAGTTCAATGTACCATGGGGGCTGGTAATTGACAATTCCGATAATCTTTATGTGTGTGACTTATATAATCAATATGTAAGGCAAATAAACACAACTACCGGGATAATTAATTTCGTGGCCGGCAACGGTATGAATGGTTATAGCGGTGATGGCGGCCCTGCCACAGCCGCCGCATACGGCGGTCCGAATATGGCAGTTGATTGTGGAGGGAACCTGTTTCTGCCCGGAAGCTACAGCCGGCTGCGCAAAGTAACCTATATCAACACGCCTCAGTTTAATGCAGCGATAGACACCATACCTACTATATGCGGCAATGCACCACCTGTTTCTATTGATACTTTATTGGCAGCCGCAGATGGGGATGTTTCGACGCCGTTATACTGGAGCGTGGAGACAGGGCCCACGCATGGCACTATATTGGGCGTAGTGTACACCGGCATTACTACCGGCGCTACATTAACACCTACAGGCTTATTCTACAAGCCTGCCGGAGACGGTTACAGTGGCATAGACTCCTTCACTATTTCAGTGGGTTATTGCAACCAGGTTGCTGACTGGCGTACAATTTATGTAAAGCAAAAACCGCTGCCCCTGATATTACCGATATCCGGCTTGTCGGGTGTGTGTGTGGATAGTAACATAACACTGACAGATCCGTTACCAGGCGGAGTATGGGGCGAATCAAATGCATTAGCCGTAATCACAGGTGGTGTTGTAACCGGTTTAGCACCGGGTGTAGATACGATATTCTATACCATGACTGATGCAGTAACGGGTTGTAGTGATACTGCAAAGAATAATGTGCAGATAACCGCATGTACAGGGGTAGGTGTAAAACCGGTCGTACCTATCGGGATAGCAGTTTACCCTAATCCTGCAAAGGATGTATTGTATGTAAAGGGTATAACGCGAAGTACGGGGTATACGCTCAGGAACGCTGTAGGTGCCATGCTGCGCATGGGCACGCTGGATAATTCCAATAACAGTATATCAGTAACCGGCCTGGTCAATGGTATCTATCTGCTTGATGTCACTGATGATCTGACGGGATATAAGACAACCAGTAAAATAGAGAAATGGTAGCTAATAAATAAAACCGCCCCGGGTATCCGGGACGGCTTTAGAGAAAACTGTATCAAATTTTAAGCTGCCGGATTAGGCGTCATCTTGCGTGGATTGCGATCCAGCACTTCATCAACCATTCCATAATCTTTGGCTTCAGTAGCAGTCATCCAGTAATCGCGATCACTGTCTTTTTCCACTTTGCTTAGTTTCTGGCCAGAGTGCTGCGCTATGATCTCGTAAAGCTCTTTCTTCAGCTTACCTATCTCACGGGCAGTGATCTCTATGTCACTTGCCTGCCCTTCTGCTCCACCCATTGGCTGGTGTATCATGATGCGGCTGTGTTTCAGCGCAGTCCTTTTGCCTTTGCTGCCGGCGCACATAAGCACCGCGGCCATAGATGCTGCTATACCCGTACAGATAGTAGACACATCGGGGTTGATGATCTGCATGGTATCATAGATGCCAAGGCCGGCGTACACACTGCCTCCGGGACTGTTCAGGTACATCTGTATGTCCCTTGTGCGGTCTGTGCTTTCCAGGAAAAGCAACTGTGCAGTTACTATGTTCGCGACATAGTCATTGATCCCTTCGCCCAGGAATATGATACGGTCCATCATCAGCCGGGAGAATACGTCCATAGACGCGACATTCATTGGTCGCTCTTCTATAATGTAGGGCGTAAGCGCATTTGGTGTTCTAAAAGAAGAAGTGTAACTATCCATAGTTAGACTGCTGATGCCATGGTGCTTGATGGCATATTTGCGAAACTCATTTTGATCCATAATATAAATGTGTTTGTATTACTGTAGCAAATTTTAAACCATGCTAAAAATAGTGCCATTACGGCAGACGCCCAACCATTAAATTGCGAAAGGGTTATTTATAAGGTAATTCTATGCAATTTTGACTGTAAAACCTGTTTTAATGGTGGTATCGATATGGTATCGCCTACAAATGGGTGCTTAATCATTTGCTGATGGGAAATAATGATTATATTCCTGCTCAATAAATCCACTGCCAAAGTTGTTTCTATCTATACATAAGTTGATAGACGTGTACATGAGTACTACACAATCAGTTTTATCGATCTCGTCCTGCCAATCAAAATGCTCAATCAATGGACTACCGGAACTAACATTAGGGTTATTACTGTTTAGCACGTATTTAAAACTGAACCAAAATTGCCAATCAGTTGTTACACCCTGAAGTGTCCAGTTTTTGAGCATATTTACAACAAAGCTGTCGCCAATAAATACTATTCTTGGTTTCTTTTTAGTTGAATCTTCGATGTATGTAAAATTTGGATAGCTGAATGTTTCGTCAGCAACGGGGAATATTAAGTTGGCGAGATCAGCAATATCTGCATCGGGATTGGAGGGCTTATTAGTGTGTGTAATACCATAGCATACCGGGTGAAGCATCTGAATATTTCTAAGTTTTTCAATATACCTGACAAGGCTGTCTCCGCCAATAAATGCGCCGTAGTTTGTCCAGTGTGTACCTTGTTTTGATAAAAGCAATTCTTTGCTTGTATTTTTCATAGAAACGAACCATCCGTTAAAATTGATCTGGTTGATACCCAGGGAATCGCCAATCCGTAAATAACTTTGCAGGTTATTTGCAGGGTTTTGACGCCTGTATGGTTCAGGTATACATTCGGGGTAGAAAAAGGCTTTATTCGGCGCATGGACCACGATCAGGGATTTTCCTAAATGGGCAAGCGTATCCTGAATTGCCTTAAGCATTACTAGCTTCTTAAATATAATTGGCTCTCCTACAAAATCTGATCCGTTATAGGCGTCGATGTAATTGAAAAAAAACAAGCAGTTGTTAAGGCCTATATAACCGCCTCCTGAACTTATGCGGTTAAAAAATGAATAATTGATCTGGTTGCTTAATCTTACCAGGTCAGGCCGGAAGCCAGTCCAATCATTACAATATTTCTCTTTTCCCTGCTGATATGAACCATCAAACCACTTTGTCCAGGAAAATTCAGTATTTGCTGCATAATCAATGTACCCGTTTAGCTGCGCCGAAGTGATGAAAGGAAAACATTGCTGAATAAAAGGCAACAGAAGAATAGTAAAAAGAAATGTCAATAATCCTTTTTTCATGCCTAAAATTGAATTATGCTGCTGTAAATGAAGTCCGATCTAAAAATAAGAAAAATATGTTTAGGACATTTATAAAAAACATAGCCTGAAATCTCTGATTGTGTCTATTTTTGCGGCACTTTAAAATAATAAAATGAAAAATACACCTTTTACAGCCAAGCATATAGCTCTCGGAGCTAAAATGGCAGAATTTGCCGGATACAATATGCCAATATCTTATGTTGGCATTAACGAAGAACACCATTGTGTAAGAACCAATGCGGGAGTGTTTGACGTGAGTCACATGGGTGAATTCATACTCAAGGGTGACAAGGCACTGGACCTGATCCAGCGTGTTACCAGCAATGATGCAGCAAAACTGACAAACGGCCAGGCACAATATTCCTGTCTGCCAAATGATAAAGGCGGGATAGTAGATGATCTGTTGGTTTATTGCGTAGAACAGAATAAAACCTACATGCTGGTAGTCAATGCTTCCAATATTGAGAAGGACTGGAATTGGATCATCAGCCATAATACGCAGGGCGTAGAGATGCATAATATATCTGAGAAAACTGCCCTGCTGGCTATACAGGGCCCTAAGGCCACAGAGTATATGCAGCAACTAACCGATATGGACATTACCAACCTTAAATATTACACATTCACAAAGGGGAAATTTGCAGGGATAGATAATGTGATAGTAAGCGCAACAGGCTATACTGGTGCAGGTGGCGTAGAAATCTATTTTGATAGTAAGGATGGCGCTTCTGACATTATATGGGACGCCATCTTTAAGGTAGGAGCGCCCCATGGCCTTAAGCCTATAGGCCTGGCAGCCCGTGATACACTGCGCCTGGAGAAGGGATTCTGCCTGTATGGTAATGACATAGATGATACGACTAGTCCGCTTGAGGCAGGATTAGGTTGGATCACAAAATTCACTAAAGATTTCACTGCGCGGCCTATACTGGAGCAGCAGAAGGCACAGGGAGTGACCCGAAAATTGGTGGGCCTGGAAATGGTAGATAAAGGAATTCCGCGTCATGGTTACGTTTTGCAGGATGCAGTAGGGAAAGAGATAGGCGTCATCACATCCGGCACACAATCGCCCAGTCTTGGTAAGGCTATAGGCATGGCGTACGTGACAAAGGAAAATGCTGCAGAAGGCAGTGATGTATTTGTAATGATCCGGGATAAAGCAGTAAAGGCACAGGTGGTGAAATTGCCATTTGCGTAATGCAAGCGTTTAGAGTAAAGCAATGGGACGTATTATCGATACGCCCCATTGCTTTTATATAACAGTTTACATCAGCGGTCTATTGAATAGCTTGATACTGTGTCGGTAAAGTGAAAGTAATTTGCAGGCAGTTCTTTGTATGGAAGTAAGTTCCAGTTCACCATAAGTGAATTCGTAACTCCCTTTGTCCATAAATATTTTGACGGAGTATCATCAATAATCAGAGAAGCTGTTTTGCCAAACTGGCTCTCTGCAAGTAGCAAAAATTCGTAAGGCGTGCCCCATAGCATCTGCAATACTACTGCGTCAGCCGGGCTCGCCTTCAGTATAACCTTTTGCTCTCCATATTTATGAAGGTATTTTGTCTCGTAAGTGAGGCGAGCGGTATATATGTTATGCATGGCATACAGCCTAACGCTGCCGGTAATGACAATTAATGAAAATAAAGGAACAGCCAGTTTTTTTTCATGTAACGCAGGCATAACATCGAAAACAAAGGGCAGTGCAATGAATACAGCTAACGGCAGGTAGAGGTTCTCAATGTAAAATGCCGGCGTAGTAGCAAAAGGATACGAAATATTGACCAACATGAGGTACCCCCCAAACACGCAGATGAACAACCAGAGTTTTTTTTGTTGCTTTTCTCTTTTATAAAAGACAACAATGGCCATAAATAGCATTGGGATCCAATAATAATCGGTGACACATTTATGCAGAAACTGCCGGTTGGAGAATAATGTAAAGTAGTCGGGAAACAGTGTGACAAAGTTCTTCATGCCACTCATGGAGTGATGCTCGTAAGGCGTTTTGAATAACATTACTTTAAGTAATACCACTGTTACATAAAGTCCGGCAGTAATGCGTAACATTTTACGGTCGGTAGCCGGATAACCACTGAGATCAAAGAAGAGGATGGCGTAAGTGATAACGAAAATAACCAGCGGGTGATAAAATGCCACTGTAACTATAGCTGCTAAAAAAAAGAACAGACGGAGATTAGTCATTTTTTTTTGACGGCCTACGTCAACTATGGCAAACAGCACCATCAGCATTGCTAACGCTTGTGGTAGTTGTGACACCATCCAGTAAAAAGTATGCGCAGCAAATAAAATATTGAGGAGTAAGATGACGAGCGCGAGGTCGTATCGTTTTAATAAACTACCACAAGTAATATAACAGAGAAAATAGACCAGGACGAGGCTGCATGAATATATCTTCAGAATTGCATTGAGTGGTAACTGTGCTTTTACCGCCAATAGGGCCGGCGCCTGACTGACCATATCGCCAAAGCGGAAGAGCTGCAGAGCAAAATTTTTATCTTTAATAATATAAAAGATATTATAAGCCATATCCAGAAAAATGGTCCTTTCTTTATAAAATATAAAGGCAAGAACAAACATGATGATATATGCTGCAATACCAATAAAATATGCTCTTTTGTACATAAAATAGTCTGACTGGCTAAATGTAAAATATCTTTTAATGAAAACAGGGAACTTTTTTCTTTCTTTGTACTCGAATTAGCCAAATAATAACGCAAAAATATGCTGCCTAAATATAACCGTGTCCTTTTAAAGCTTTCCGGCGAGTCGCTGATGGGTGAACGTAATTTTGGTATTGACTCCAAAATGCTGGAGCAATATGCAAAAGAAATAAAAATGATCACGAATATAGGTGTGCAGGTGGCTATTGTGATAGGCGGCGGGAATATATACCGGGGCATGAACGAGCTGGAAACAGGTATAGAACGTGCGCAGGGCGACTATATGGGCATGCTGGCTACCGTGATAAATGGTATGGCACTACAGGCTGCACTGGAAAAAGAAGGCGTGAACACCCGGTTGCAGAGCGCTATTAAAATGGAGCAGGTTGCCGAGCCATACATACGCCGCAAAGCGATACGCCACCTCGAAAAAGGCAGAGTGGTGATCTTCGGCGCAGGTACAGGCAATCCTTATTTCACTACCGATACCGCTGGGTCTTTGAGGGCTATAGAGATCAACGCGGCGGTAATACTGAAAGGTACGCGCGTGGATGGTATTTACAGCGCAGACCCTGAAAAAGACAAAACGGCTACGCGTTTCGAAACTCTGTCATTCAGTGAGGTGATCGGTAAAAACCTCAAAGTGATGGACATGACTGCGTTCACACTTTGCCAGGAAAATAATTTACCCATTATTGTGTTTGATATGAATCGTTCGGGTAACTTACTGAGTGTGGTGACAGGAAAGCAAGTGGGAACACTGGTGCACTAGCCATGCATATAATATCAGAGAAATGTGTATTTTTATGTGAAACAGTTATTCTTGACTCCCATTTCTCCGTCATTGCAGGCGCACGAGCCCAATAAAAATGTAACTAACACTTTTTTGCTGGTGTTGGGTTACGGACTCTTCTTCTACGCACTCCAGTTTTTTCTTTTCCGGATAGGCATGGTATCCTTTTTGCCGGAAGATACCACACTTGGCCGCTGGGATGCAACGATCTATTACGAAATATCGCAGATAGGATATAAGGAGGGCAATGTTGGGAGTTATGTACTTTTGCCATGGGTCTGGAAGTTGCTGCATGTGGGTTATTATGGCATGTCAATCGTAAATATCATTTTTTTTGCGGCTGGGTTTACCATCATTACCTACATATATCCCATCAGTTCAAGCGATAAACTTTTATGGTTATCCACCCCATCTCTTTATTTTATGTTTGCGCC
>Ga0206949_1027_pt1 | contig 53377 bp, 46 predicted proteins | sample Alteio_BWOrgHeat_40_FD_153240 | JGI IMG/M metagenome (GOLD analysis project Ga0206949, IMG submission 153240) | Enriched cells from forest soil in Barre Woods Harvard Forest LTER site, Petersham, Massachusetts, United States -... | ecosystem: Environmental > Terrestrial > Soil > Temperate forest >...
GATCGCTGATAGACAACGTCATTTACTACGACTACACGTTCATCAACAAGTCGGCGAATACATATTCTTCTTTCCGGGCGGGCATACATGCCGATATGGACCTGGGGTATGCCTTCGACGATTTCATCGGATTTGACTCCGCGCACCGTATGGGTATACAATACAACGGCACCAATGACGATGGCGGCAGTGCGGGCCATCCCACCAATTCTTACGGTAGTGTTCCGCCAATGGTTGGTATATCGCTGGTTTCGCTACCGGGCGATGCCGGCACCAACTACGTTCCGGCGGGGAGTTTTGTGTACTACAATAACGACTTTTCCAATATTGGCAACCCAACAACAGATACTAATTGCAGTAACTATATGCGCTCCATGCTTCGTGATGGCACGCACCTTACCAATGATTTTTCAGGGCCGGGGGTGCAAAGCCAAGGATATGGTTCCGGCCCCAACTGCAATTATGTATATACCGGCGATCCTGGCGATAAGTCGCAATGGTCTGAGTGTGCCTGCAACAATAATCCAGGAGACAGGCGGTTCATTATTTCCAGCAACGACTTCACACTTTCTCCCGGCGGCAGCCAGCATATGCTTATGGCATTGATAGCTGTGGATAGTACCGGAGGGTGCCCGCAAACAAGCTTCGAAAAAATAAAAATAGCCGCCGACACCGCATGGGCGATGTATGCTCATGTAGTGGAAGCGGTCCCGAATCTGCCGGCGCAAATTGCAGCTTTCATCTATCCAAATCCGGCCCACGACAAGCTATACTTTGATGCAGGTAGCAGCGCGAACGAAGGCTCAATAAATGTGTATAATGTGCTGGGGCAAATGATGAATACCCCGATCCACAAAAGCGGTAATCAATACATGCTCGATATTAGCCAGTTTCCCTGTGGTTTCTATAATGTGCTTTACAGGACGTCGACCACACAGCAGGCTTATGAATTTGTAAAAGAATAGCCTTATGATCAGACAACTGACAGGTATGTTTTTTCTGTTTTGCAGCGTTTCGATTTCAGTGTCTGCCCAGGTGCCATTTACAACGATAGACTCAGTGGACGTTAACAATATTGTCGCTACGATGTTGGTGCATGGCGATATATTACGGTCTTTTTCCAGTGGAACTGAAGGGTGTATTTTTCCGAGGGGAACTCGGCAAAACAGGATATACCCTGGTGCATTGTGGCTGTCAGGTTATGATGCAGGCGGGCAATTGCACGTAGCCGCGCAAACCTATCGGTATGCAGGAAATGACTATTGGCCTGGTCCGCTGGATGCCAGTGGGTCTCTTGACTATGCAACCTCGTATAACTGGGCGAAAATTTGGAAGGTGAATCGCTCTGACATTCAGGGTTTCCGGTCCATGGGGATACATACGACCAGTAATACTCCTTCCATGATATTGACATGGCCCGGGAAAGGAAACGTATATGCACAGGGTAATGGCGGAGTAACATTGACTATCACCACCGACATGGCACCATTCGTAGACCTTAATGGGAATGGTATCTATGAACCTTTGCAAGGCGAATACCCAGACATTAAGGGCGACCAAGCACTTTGGTGCGTGTTTAGTGATAATGGGCCTACACATACGCAAACAAATAGTAACCCTTTGGGTGTGGAGATTCATGCCATGTCTTATGCATATAAAAGGGGGACACTTATAGACAATGTTGTTTATTACGATTATACGATTGTCAATCGCTCATCCAGTACATACAACAACTGTAGAGCTGGCATTTGGTCTGATCCCGGTATAGGCAGTTCATTTAACAATTATGTCGGGTTTGATTCGGTACACAGAATGGCAGTTTTATATTGTTATTATATAGGAAGTTCGGTTGGCCACCCTGGTAGTTATGTTGACGACCCGATAATGGGTATATCGCTGGTCTCATTGCCCGGTGATGTGGGAGCTAACTATGTACCTGCCGGAAGCTTTATACGATACAATAATGATGCCTCAATAATGGGAGATCCCACGGCTGATACTGACTATTATAATTATATGCGTGCTACACTCAGAAATGGGCAGCACTTTACCAATGATTTTGTTGGGAGGAATATCGCTAGTCAGTGTTATGGTTCCGGACCAGACTGTAACTATTTGTTCACAGGCGACCCCTCTGATACAACACAATGGTCTGAATGTAACTGTGGCAATGATCCAGGCGAACGCCAGTGCATTCTTTCAAGCAATGATTTTACGTTGATCCCCGGTGGCAGCCAGCATATGCTAATGGCATTGGTGGCAGCCGACAGTGCCGGAGGCTGTCCGGGTATAAGTTTTGACAGCATCAAGACAGTTGCGGATACGGCATGGGCGGTATATGCTAATTCAGCGGAAGCAGTTTCGAATATCGCGCAACAAACAGCTATCATTTATCCAAATCCAGCCCACGACAAGCTATACTTTGATGCAGGCAGCAGTGCGAATGAAGGCTCAATAAATGTATACAATGTGCTGGGGCAAATGATGAATACCCCGATCCGCAAAAGCGGTAATCAATATGTGCTCGATATCAGCCAGTTTCCCGGCGGTTTCTATAACTTACTTTACAGAAACTCAACCACACAGCAGGCGTATAAATTTGTAAAGCAATAGATAATAGCGAGGTGATATTTTGTTTAGTTAAATAAATGTATTACTTTACATTAAGGAGCTTTAGTTAAATAAAGTCCACAATCTTACTTGTTCTGTGATTTATATGAAAAAGTTGTTTGTAACGCTATTGTTGGTTGTAAGTTGTCTGTCCGGTTATTCACAATGCTGGTTTACCTCTGTGGGGCGTATTGTAACTATATATTCGGGCAATATGGGAACAATCATTTATCCGGCCGATACGGGAAAGGTCGTTTTGAACAGTGCCAGCTCTTATTTTGTTGTTACAACAAGTGATAATGAGGTAAAGCCCTGCCCAGGGAATCTAGTAATAACGCTGGGTGAATATATCGAAATAGGTCAATTTGTGGGAGCTAATGAGGATGGTGAGACTACAAGGCACGATACTATACCGATCAGTATAGGGGTGCCCCCGGGAGATTATACCATGTATCTTAGATTCCAGAATTCGACATCGGGAACAGTGTTGGATGCAGTAAACGTTAGTATAAAAAGTACTTTGGGTGTTGAGCAGCTGGCGCCAACGGGTAGTAATGCAACGATATACCCAATACCCGCTTCAGATATTGTGCATGTAGCTTTGCGGGACCCGCAGGGAAATATAAAACAGCTACGCATACTGGACATAACCGGCAAATGCCTGAAGATAGCGAACCCTGTTGTCAGCAATGCGATCATAAGTGTCCAGGTAGGCGATCTGCCAACGGGCATATATATGCTTGAGTTACTGGACATAGATGGAAGGAGAAGTGTTCTCAGAATGGCGAAACAATAATCCCGGGTCAACCTCACTAATATTTTTTGCCTTTTCATTCACACTTTAAAAAGTATATTTGATTCAAATGTTTCCGCCGCCCGGTTGCGGACCGATTATGAGAAATTGCTTTCGTTGGTTATGCCCTGTTTTATGGTTGTTGTTGCTTGCAGTGCCCGGCCAGGGACAGTACAAACGTCCGCCGGCTCCGCCGAAGAAAAAACAGCCGCCGGCATTCCCCGAATATCATAAGTACAAACCAAAGGACACGGTAGCTAAGATAAATCCTTATGTACTGGATACGCTGCTGCAACCGATACCAATGGGCAGGCAGTTGTTTCATGACAATATATTTAAGGAGCAGGTAAAGGCAGACCAGGCCGACGGGAAGGTAGATAGCCTGGTAAAGTATGCGGCTGATCCTGAGCTGACCTACGCGCTCTCGAATGCGCTGCTGTACAAGGTGGACTCTATACAGATAATGATAGAGAATATGCCCGCGAATAGCCGGGAGCCGGTAACCGACAACCAACTGAAGATACGCTACCTGCGCGCAGTATGGGAGATGATGCGTACCTACAACCGCGACCCAAAGCCTGATGCGGCCTACTACATAGGCCTGGTAGACAATATGCATGATATGCTCATAGCGAGCAACGAAGGGAAAATGATGCCTTTTGTAAAGGCGCATGCAGACCTCTATACTTTGGCCAACATAAAAGAGCTGGCGAGCGAACATCCTGATGCGCGGGCATATATCTACATAGCCATAGGGCGGCAATACCCGCAGATGATGATAAAACGGCTGAGCGAATACGCAGCAGATACATTTGCCGGAGAGATCATAAAAGCAGACGCGCGCATAGAGCCGGAAGTGATATTCAACTATGCTACCTCTACCGATTTTCCGCTGAAGAATGCGGTATACCATACACAGGACGAGCTGGTGCAGGCGATAGTGAAAATTGCGGCGCACTCTAAAGCGCCGCTGAAGGCATTCCCGTTTCTAGGTGATGTGTACCACCGCCGCAAGACGATAGACGAAATAGACACGATAGCTAATCACCCCGACCTGTACTATGAAAACCTGGTGCGGCTACGAATGGAAAACGACAGCATAGGTCGGCATGCGTATAACGAGGAACTCCAGTATCGCTCGCTGAAATACTTTGTGCGCCAGATGAATGACCTGCATGAAGCGAAGGATGAGGAGCGGTTCAGGTGTATAGATGGCATGTCGCCGGTATCGCTGTACTACATGATGGTGTACGGGCAGGACGAAATATATACCAGCACCTTCCTGGGTACCTTCAAACGGCTGGTAGAGCGTATGAAGCCGATGACGGGCAACCAATTGCTGGATACGCTGAACTATGACCACTTCCGCACGTTCATACGGATGTGCGCGGGTTACAATACTTTGTCGGACTTCCTGGGTACTATGACCGACACTGCAAAAACCGTGCTGATGACGGGCTTTATCTCCGGGTTGGAGAAGGGTAGTCCTGACGACCTGGAAGATGCGGTGGACGTAGCTGATGCCTTTGGCAGTATCCGTGATTCGAGCCTGGCGGAACTGCTGGAGAAGAAGGTGAAGGAGAATTACGAAGAGTCGTATAAGGAGAAAAGCAAGAAGGGTCTGGTGGTATATAGTCTGCTGGCCATGCTGTTTGAAAGTAACAAAATATCCGGCAGCGATACCGGGGCAACTGTGGCCTCGCTGCGGCTGCACCTGCCGCCGATAAACAAAGTGGCTTATAAAGACCTGGTGAATGATTCGGGCATTGTATACCAGCAGGTGTTCTTCTTTGGGGATAAAGACGGGCAGGATTCTTACGACAGCTATATGAGTACCTTCAAGAAGGACAAGAACTGGAAGGTGACCAATGAGCCATTCTGGACCACGATAGCCTCTACTACCGGCAACAAAATAGTGATCTATGCCAACCTGCCGCTGAAAGAGCCGGCAGACGAAGACGCACAGGACAGCCTGAGCCGTTTTTTGGCGGATAGCGGGATACGGCCTACGATAATGATACACCGGGGACATAGCTATCACCTGCCGGTGACACTGGCAAAACTGACCCCGGATGTGAAAATAGTAATACTGGGCTCATGCGGGGGCTACCACAACCTTGCCCTTGTGCTGGACCACGCGCCCAATGCCCACATAGTGTCTTCAAAACAAACCGGTGCGATGGCCGTGAATGAGCCGATCATAAAGTCGCTCAACACCATGCTGCTGGATGGCGCTGATGTAAACTGGATAGTGATGTGGCGCGACCTGGAGCAGTACTTTGTAAAACACCCTGAAGCCCAGGACCGGTTTTCGGACTATGTGCCGCCGTATAAGAACCTTGGAGCGATATTTATAAAGGCTTATAGGAAGATGATGAATAAGGAGCGATGATGAAGTAACCAGTCCAAAATAAAAAGCTATGAGTAAACTGAAGCACATTGATACTACCCCACCAGAAGGGATGGACAAAGAACATCTGAAGGAGGAATTTGAGGAGATACTCAAAAGCCTGGACAAGCTGCAGAACCTGCTCTATGCAGAGGCGAAGCATAGTATACTGATAGTGATACAAGGCATGGACGCATCAGGGAAGGACGGGTTGACGCGCGATGTGTTTACAAGCATGAATCCGCAGGGCGTGAATGTGTTCTCTTATAAAGAACCCACAGCAGAGGAGCTGTCGCACGACTTCCTGTGGCGCATACACCACCATGTGCCCGCCAAGGGGATGATACAGATATTCAACCGGTCGCACTACGAAGATGTGCTGGTGACCCGTGTGCATGGACTGATAGATGATAAGACGGCGCGGCAGCATATGCAGTCCATCAATGACTTTGAGCGACTACTGACACAGAATGGTACGCACATCCTCAAGTTCTACCTGCACGTATCGCATAAGGAGCAGCAAAAGCGGCTGGAAGCGCGTGTAAATGACCGCGAAAAGATGTGGAAGTATAGTGAGAATGACTTCAAAGAGACCAAATTGTGGAATACCTATATGAAATATTATGAGGAGGTTTTTACACACTGTGACGAAGTGCCCTGGCACATAGTGCCGGCTGACAAGAACTGGTATAAGTCGTACATAGTGGCAAAAACGCTCAGGAAAACACTTAAAGAATTGAATATGAAGTATCCGGGTATGAAAAAATAGCCTGCGTGGGGCTTTTGCGATATTCGTGGCACAGTATTTTACATATACATAACGAAGACATTTTCCTTTCACTATGAGAAAAGTAGTTTTCAGTTGTGTGTGTGATTACAAGAAAGAGGTGCATTTATATGCACCTCTTTCGCTTTTTAAGAATATGGAATGGGGGACTATGAAGCCTTCTTGGGTGGCTCCATCACGGTGCCGCACTTTTTGCAAGTGCGTTTATGCTCATCGGAATAAAAGCGCTCCATGATGGGCGGTAGCTGGGCCACTATGTCGGTGACGTGTGCAAACTCTTCATAGAGCTTTTCGCCGCAGTTCTCGCAAAACCACATGAACCCGTCCATCTCTTCTGTTTTACGCTTTATCTCGAAGACGAGGCCCACGGTATTGGGTCCACGCTGCGGAGAATGGGGGGTACGGCCGGGGAGCAGGAACATGTCGCCCTGCTTTATGGGGATATCAACTATTTTACCGTCTTCCTGTATCTTCACTACTATGTCTCCTTCCAACTGGTAGAACAGTTCTTCGCCCTCGTTGTAATGAAAATCCTTACGGCTGTTTGGGCCGCCAACTACCATTACGATAAAGTCGCCGGCCTCTGTGTAAACCGACTGATTGCCTACCGGCGGCTTCAGTAAATGGCGGTGTTCCTCTATCCATTTGTTCAGGTTGAACGGGCGTCGTACAGGCATGTTATTTACAATTAAAAAGGTTATTTAAGTATTTTCAGCTTCACGGTCTCGATGCGCGTGTCGGTCACCAGCAGTATATCGAATTCGTACCGGTCGATGATGATGCGCTCTTTGATCTTAGGGATTGTAGCATGCTCGGTAATAATATAGCCGGACAATGTTTCTGATTCATCGGTAGGGAAGTCGAAGCCGTATTTTTCGTTCAGGTAATCGAGCTCCAGTCTGCCGGAGAATATGTATTCGTTCTCCGCGAGTTGTTTTTCCACAAATTCCTCCTCATCGTATTCGTCGTTTATGTCGCCGAATATTTCTTCCAGCACGTCTTCCATAGTGACAATACCGGCTGTGCCGCCGAATTCGTCGATCACCCAGGCGATGCTCTTACGTTCCTTTGTAAAGCGGTTCATAAGGTCTACCGCGCTCATGGCCTCGGGCACGGGAGTAATAGTATGCAGTATCTCCTTTATGGTGACGGGCCTGCGGTTGAGGTCGAGGTGGTGTACATAGCCGATGATGTTATCGATGCTGTCTTCGTAGACGATCACCTTGGATAGTTTAGTATCGATGAATTTTTTGCGTATCTCGGCCAGTGTGGCTCCGGCCTCAACCGCTTCTATCTCATTGCGCGGCACCATACACTTGCGTATACGTACGTTGACCAGGTATAGCGCATTCTCAAACAGCTCCGCGTTTACTTCGCTTGTTTCGTTCTCATGGCCGTGCATGCTCTGCTTTACCAAGAGTTCCAAGTCAACGCGGTTGAATACCTGTTTGTTTTCCTTGATGCGCACATTGAAGAGGTACTTGAGTATGAACTCGGAGATAGACACAAATATTTTTGCCACCGGGAAGAATATCCAGTACATGACCAGCATGGGCACGCTGAACAAAGTAAGCACCGCCTCTGCCTTGGAGCGGAAAATAGCCTTGGGCAGAAATTCTGCAAAAATGAGGATGACAATGGTAGCCACAAGTGTATCAGCCACCAGCTTGGGGTATTCCGACAGGTAAATGTGATAGTGGTCGAGCAGTATGGCAGTGGCCTGGGCGGATAGCAAACCATATACTACCATCAGTACATTAACGCCTACAAGGCTGGTACCAATGAACTCGGAGGGGTTCTCCATAAAGCGGGCGAGTATCTGCCCGGAGAACTTCCCTTGCTTTTTGCGCAGCTCTATATTCAGCTTATTAGCCGAAATGAACGCGATCTCCGTTCCGGCGAAAAAGCCTATAAGCAGGATGCAGATCAATATGTATAGCAGCAAATGCGTTATGTCCATGCCTGTCAAAGATAATGAAAGTTTAGAAACCGGTTTTTCATGAGGCAGACATCCGTTTTGAGGCCTCTATGCACCACAGCAATTCCTTGATGTAAGCTGATGCCCGCTTGTCGGTACCTTCTTTGTCTGTGGGAGTGCCGTCTTCGGTGAATGCAGTAGGGGCTTTGGGCACAGGGAACATGGCGGGCACTGTCCATGCGCGGATCTTCCAGAGCGAGAATTGCAACGAAGTGATTACCTGCGTACCTCCGAAAATGCCGTCGGATACGGTGGATATAGCTACCGGTTTGCGATGCCATTCGTCGTAGAGCAGGTCTACCACATTCTTCAGGCTTGCCGGGTAGCCGCCGTTGTACTCGGGCGTAACTATGATCACACCGTCTGACGCTTTTATTTTACCTGCAAATTCAAGGACAGCAGGGGAGGGGTCTTTCTGGAACCTCAGGCGCTCATCGAACAGGGGAAACTGGTACTCATGGAGATCAAGTACCCCGGCAGTGGCCAGGTTATTTTCCTGCAGGAACTTTGAAAAATACAGGGCTACCCTGTGGCTGTTGCGCCCGTTACGGACACTGGATGAAATGATGGAGATATGTGGCATGTGATATAAGTTTCTTCAGACAATAAGGAAATAAATGAGACCAATGGCGGCTGCTGTCATGAGCAGTAAGGTGATGACGCCCAGTACATTTGACAAGACGGAGTTGGTATGTTCCTTCATAATTTCTTTGTTGTTGCCTATATGGAGTATGACTGCGATAAGCACAGGGGCGGTGAGGCCATACAATATGGCGGTATAGAGCAGCGCCTTTATGGGACTGATGCCGAGGAAATCGAGCGAGAGACCTACCAGCAGGGAAATGACAATGGACACGTAAAACGGTTTTGCCTGCGGGAATTTTTTATCGAGACCTGCTTCCCAGCCAAAGGTCTCCGCGAGCATGTATGACTGTGAGCCGGCCAATACCGGGATGGCCAGCAGGCCGGTGCCCAGTACGCCAATGGCGAAAATGAAGTAGGTGAGCTTGCCGGTCAGCGGCTCCAGGGCCTTGGCTGCCTGGTCTACAGTATCTATCTGGCGGATGCCTGCGGTGTACAGGACACTGCCAGCTGTGAGAATGATAAAGAACATGACGAAATTGGACAACAACATGCCGATGTTGACGTCGGCCTTCATATTGTCGAGGATCTGCTTGTTGACGATCACTTTTCTTTTGTTATGGGCTATGTCCTCAGCCTCCATAGTGGCTTGCCAGAAAAATAAATAGGGAGAGATAGTTGTGCCAAGTATTGCTACAAGTATGGATAGAAAATCTTTATTGAGCTTTATGGTAGGCGTGAATGTATTTCTGAACACCTGCGGCCAATCCTGTTTTACCATGAAGGGGACAATGATATAAAGCAGCAGCGACAGGCAGAGCCATTTAAGGATCATGGCTATGCGCTGATAGGGGTACTGAATGATGACAAACATGAGAATAGCCGTAAATGCAATAGAAAAAGCGAAGACCGGCACCTGCGGGCATATCATGTGTGCTACTGCGCCCATACCTTGTATATCAGCACCAATGTTCAGTGTGATGGCGGGGAAGCTGAATAGCAGCATTGTGTAGAGCAATGTACGCGAATAGTGTTGCTTGAGGGTTACTGTTAAGCCCTGCGACGTGACGAGGCCAATACGGGCACACATGCCCTGTATGGTGGCCATGAGGGGGAAAGTAAGCACAGCGGTCCAGAGGGTAGTGAGGCCGAACTGCGCGCCTGCCTGGGAATAGGTGGCAATACCGGAGGGGTCGTCGTCGCTGGCGCCGGTAATGAGCCCCGGCCCAAGTATGCCCAATATTCTCCTGACCTTGACTGAAAATTTTTTCTGATTGTCCATGGGTGCTCTAAAAAGCGACTTCCTTACCGAAGGCTAGTAAATATAAGTGATAAACTGCAAACACAAAGAAAGACCAATAAAACATGTGCCAGATGTGCATTGCTTTATTTTAAGGGATGGTCCATGCCGCTTACTTAGCCCGCAATAACCAGGTTGCCTGTATTTTGGGCGGGCGCTCCTTGCTGTTGCGCAGTTCCTCCGGCAATACCTTAATGAGTTGGGGCAGTACACTTAATATTTGCGGATCAAAGACGGCTTCTTTTACCAGTTCAAGGCCCTGATCGTTAAAAAACGCCTGGGCGGCATCGTAGCTGTCGAACTTATTATCTTCGATATGGTGCTGCTCCATGAACGCACTTTCTCCCTTGCTCTGGGGCAGTGTTGCCAGCATGGCCGCAGTACGCTTTACGTATACATCGGCGGTGATCCAGCAGCCGCCACGTTCTTTGAGTGTATGGTGAATGGTCTGGCAGAGTGTCTCCTTTTCTTTCAGGTTCAGATACATCAACAGGCCCTCATTTACTATGGTCACAGGGCCAGGTGGAAACCTGCTAATGATGTCATCAAATGCCGTGCGATTCATCACATCCAATGGTAGCAGTTCCAGCTTGCCTTTCAGATGCGCGACCAACTCTAACTCAGTGACCATTTTTTGCTTTGTGGCCACTACCTCCGGCAGGTCGGTATCGATATAATGTATGTTCTTGTTCTTTACGCACAGGTCTGCGCCGCGCAGTGAGTAGCCGGATGATAATTCAAGTATGTTGGTATGGTCTGTCTGTTTCAGCAACTGGTCTATGCTCCAGTAGCGGCTCTCGAAATGCATGACGCGTACCCAGAACCAGAAATCTTTTTCATCAAAGCTCAGTTCGAACACCTCAGGCCCCGGCATTAGTGCCGCAGCCTGTTTGGCATAGGGTATATTGGTGTATCCCTTCATCAGCAATAACGACTTTGCTGAGGGGCTTACACTGCTAAAATCTTTGGGAGCCTGCATTGTTTCATGGTTTAATGCAAATATCCTGAATAAGGAGGGTTATTGAGAGATTTTTTTTGGTGCCAATGATATTTGAATGTGCAATGTCAATAGTCATATTTAAATCGCGCGAAATGTATGGAAAGAATATGTATCTTTATAGGATAAGATGTGTTTATGAAAAAAGGATTTCTGTTCCTTCTTCTGTTAACTGCATATTTCTGTAACGCGCAGAACTATCAATGCCTGCAAGCTGGAACGAAGCATTATTTTGTCAATAATTATGGTTACTTGCGGGGAATAAGAATTGATTCTGTAAAGTCGTTTGCTGATTCCGTAGTTTATTTTCCTTTTCATACACCGAGGGGTTCTTATAGTAAGGTATCAACCGCTACATTAGATTCTAATGGCGGGAGTTGGTTAGGGAAACAAGTAACTCAACTGAGCGACGGAACTTTTTTATTTGATAACTATTGGCACGATTCAGTAACGATAAAAACACAGGCGAGTTTTGGCGATGCCTGGGTGTTTTGCAGAGATACAAGTAGCTTATACTACGAGGCAACTGTCATTGGAATGGATACGATGTCCGTTGCGGGGATGATAGATTCTGTCAAAAGAATTTTGATTACTGCTCAAAATGGCTCCGGCATTGTCACTTCTGATCCGGTAGATAGTTTCCAGATAATCCTCAGTAAAAACAATGGTTTTGTGAGCGTATTTGATCTCTATACCTTCCCATACCATAAGCCAGATTCGTCTTATGTTCAGGGGCTAGATTTTTATTTGGATATATCTTCAGAGTATGTAGGGAATGTATATCTCGGATTCGCGAGTCGTCCATCCTTTAATAGTAGCGTTTTCAATATGGTTAATTTCATTAACCCCACGCAAATACAATTGTACAGTTATAGCGTAGGTGATGTTTACGAGGGGGAGCATTGCTTTAACGCGGCAGGGTTTGGGTGTGGGTTATATCCATTGTCATACACTATTGATAGCATCGCAGCACAATATTTTATTGGTACTGATACGGTTGTTGACAGCGTTGTTGAATGGAAAAGTGTGCAATACGGAGGGCCGTCAACATATTCTACTACCCGTACAAATAACATATCTATACTTAATAATCAGCTTTTTATTGATTCATTTACTATGCCTGAAGAAGTAAATGAAAACAACCTTTATTACTATTTCCCTAATGACAGTAGTTATTGCCTTAAAAGCCCGATATATACGATTGTTCCCAATGGCTTAAGAGGGGTTCAAACTCCGATTTATTTCGAGCCAAACCAAGTATATAAAACCTATAAAATGGGAATCGGGTTAGTGGATAATACTTTCCAGTCGACAGGCGATCCCTATTTTATGGGAGATGAATTTGTCGGTGATCATAAAAATGGTGTTGATTGCGGAGGAAATGTTTTTCTGAATGTTCCTGCAGTTGCCAACGAGGTCACAGTACAATTATTTCCGAATCCGGCTAGTGATGAACTGTTCGTAGCTACTTCAGGAAAAATAACCGAAATAACTATAACTAACCTTTTAGGCCAAACCATGTACACCAACAATTACAACTCGTCGCAGGTGCACGTTGATGTTTCCAGCTTACCGCCGGGCATGTACCTTGTCAGGATAAACGGATCTGAGGTCCGAAAGTTCGTCAAGCAGTGACGTTAAGTAATGCAGGATAGTTAATATTGTTACCTCATAGCAAATATGCATCTGTCAGGAAATGCTGTTTCATACGTTTATTAAAGTGAAAAATTGTTTGCTTTTGTTTTTGCTATTGGCAATTCTTCCTCCGTCCTGGGGGCAGAAGTCAGATACTTTTCTTGTGCACTTCGCCTTCAACGATCCGAAGATAAGCAAGCAGGCAAGTGATTTTATAGATAATCTGATCTTTAAGGATAAACTGATACATGGGCAGAGGCTGATTGTATTAGGCTATGCAGATTATGTGGGCGACAATACCTACAATAACACCCTGTCAGCCACCAGGGCAAAAAACGTACGCAACTACCTCATTTCTTCCGGCTTTGATCAGAAAGATATTAGGCTATGCATAGGAAAGGGTAAGATTGAACATGCACCAATAAAGGAAAAAGACGGTATTCCTGCTGACAGGAAAGTGCAGATCATTGTAGACAATGAGCCGCACACAGACACGTTAACTAATAAAACGAACTCCACATTTATTTCAACATCTTCCTTAAAAGTAAACGCTACTTATCAGCTCAGTATATTGTTTGAAAGTAATGCCTCCCTTATCTTGCCCGAGTCTTATGTGATCGTAAAGAGCTTACTGGAATTTATGGTAAAGAATCCAACAGTAAAAATGCAGATAGAAGGACATGTTTGTTGTACCGACCCAAAGTATACTAATGATGGTGTAGACGTAAAAAAGGGAGGCGCACTCTCATGGAACCGGGCCAAAGCTGTATACGACGTTCTGGTAGAACATGGCGTAAGTAAAGACCGGCTTAAATACATCGGGCTGGCAGGCACTGCTCCACTGGTATATCCGGAGCGCACAGCTGAAGACGAAGCCAAAAACCGCAGAGTGGAAGTCAGGGTGTTGAGTAAATAATGAAGAAAAGGAACTGTTGACGTTGTCCTTATAGCGCAATATTAGATAGTCATGTTCTTGACCAATACAATAATTTCCCCCAATTCGTTAGTAACCCCGCTTTAATATTAATTTATGAGTTCTATGAAAAAAATCAAATTCCATTATATTTTATTGATTTTTATGTAAAAATACATTATCATTAATATATATATTAATTATAAGATTTTTAGGTGTCTAGTGTGGTACATTTTTTGTCTTGGACTAATGTAGGATAATTGGATTTTTGAATAAATCAATTAACTTCGCACCATTCTTATATAAAACTAGATTCATACATGGAAAAAAACATTCTGAAATCACAAGAAAATCTCCAGAAGTTGAAAGAGCTTTCTGAAAATTTATCCTTGAATGGAATTCGACTGATGATTGATCCTCAAAAAACCACATCAACAGAAGCTACTATTGAAGACTTGTGTCTTTATTTGGAGGACAAAAAGAATAATATGGAAGTAAAAGAACCGCTTTTCGAGTGGTCAATTTAGTCTGTTTTTTTCTCTTTTGATACCAGGTAGATAGCCATCTACTTTGACGTAATTATCTCTCAACCTTAACCACGAAATTTGTTTTGGATTCAAAGAATAGTGTAGATTTCAAGTCTCTTTTGATAGATGCCCGGGTTGTCGCCCAAGATTTTTTAAAGAATTCTTTGAAGAATCAATTTTATGAAGAAAAAAATACAACACTCAACGGGCAAGTTTTTTCCACTTCCTATTTAGATCTTCAAAAATTCGGTCAATGTGTTTTGGAGCAACTGGCAGCGCAAGGAAGAATTGAGCCACCCTATAAAATTGAAGTTATTACTTTTGAATTCAAAAATGAAACTCTTGGGTTAACCGAATATCCAAAAGAAGATGGTGAAAAAAAATTTAGAATAAGTATCGAGAAGTCCTTGAATACATGCTGGACTAGATTGATTGTGATAAAAGAGTTATGTCAAGTATATTTTGACTACGAAAAGAAACCTCCGTTTTTTCGAATAAATGAAATGGATAAACAAATATCAGATTTGGTTTCAAAACATAAATGTCTGATTGAAAAACCAGATATTTTTTCGCTTAAAGTTACTGATGGGAATTACAGTGAATTTCTAGCTTTTTATATGGCCCTTTATTTAGTTTTCCCTGAATCGCAATATTCTACTTTTAATCAATTGGTTGAGATGGCATATGATGAGACTCTGGAGCCAAAACTTTATGATATAGCTTATATTTATAGAATGCCGGAATATATTGTCAAACTTTTTCATAAAAAACTTGCACCGTTTTATCATCATCTTGTAACTGAAGGTTCCAGTTTTGCTTCTCTTTAATAATTTCGTGTTAGTCACCTATATTAATTCTTCTATTCTATCTGAGTGAGAGTGAATGAGGCTACTGGAAATTTCCCCTTCATCATTCAAAAAGCTAACGAGGGAAGCACATTCGAAAGTTGAACCTCTTGCAGTAACGTAAAAATTTCTCCTGTCTTTATTGGTGAATTTCGCACTGCCTTCTGCGATATTGAGTGGTATACTAAGGCTTGCCCGGCCTACCTGATCCTTTGCATAACCTGAAATGCTTTTGTTGCCTTTTAGTAACCGGTATACTTTTTGGTTTGCCGTGTATGCTTTTTTATAAACTTCCAGATTTTCGTAGGGGAACATGAGCAACTGAATTTTTAAGAGCGAAAATAGGAAAGAGCGGGAAACAGAGCGATAGAGCGGAGGGGAAACAGAAACAGAGCGGGAGCGGAGGGGAAATGAAAAAGGGAGGGTTTCGCTCTCGCTCTACCACTCCCTTTTTCATTTGTGCCCGGGACTGGATTCGAACCAGCACATCCTTGCGAACGCTGCGACCTGAACACAGTGCGTCTACCAATTTCGCCACCCGGGCAGTTATGATTTGTGTTTCAGGGAGCGCAAAGGTAAATACTTTTTGTGGAATTTGGAACTGAATTTTAAAATTGAATTGTTTTATATATTAACCGTCAAATTGCCATCAGGCTGCATCCACGGAGGGCGCTATGGTCCATACGGCCCAAGACCTCAAATGAATGGTCGGCGGCAATGTGGCCTATGTCGTCGGTGGCAATGAAGGAACAGGAATGAACATTTGCCAGGTCTATAACGTTGATGCATCCGCTGCCGGTTTCCTTTACGTCCAACGGGTCATTCATGTCGCGCACCAGTACCCGCATGGTTGCGCTGCATTTGAATATACCATCTGCTTTGGCATAAGCCTGGGAAAGCAATTCGGTCATCCCATATTCTGAATGTACCTGCTTCAGTTTCCATTCTCCCTTAAGCAAAGCGTGTACTTCCGCACGGGTAAGCTCTTCGCGGCGGCCTTTCATTCCCCCGGTTTCCATAACTATGGTATGAGCAAGGGGCATAGGGTAGGCGGCGGCGAAGTCGAGCAGGGCGAAGGTGACGCCCAGCAGCAGCACCTGCTGCCCGGTTTTTTCCAGCCGTGCCAGTACCTCGTGCAGTTGCTGCCATTCGTTGATATAAAAGCCATTATCAGGATGCCCGCTCTTTTCCATGAGCACCTTTGCCATGTGTACCAGTGAGGCGTTCTGACGTTCGAGATAAGAGGGTAGTAATGCCAGTATTGCATACTGACCGGGATTTCCGTAAAACTGCTCGAACCCGTGCAGCAGGGAGCGTTCGTAGATACCGGCATCGGCTACGTAATGCCGGGACGGTGATTCGGCGGTAGTGCCGCTGCTTTCAAAAATCAGGGCGGGCGACTGTATGTTGCCCGTGATTACCTTATGCGTTTTGAAGAAGGAGACCGGCAAAAAAGGGATGCTTGTAATATTTTTTACGGTTGCTGCGTTTATATGCAATGCATCGCAATACTGACGGTAAAGCGGGTTGCCGGCATACTGGTATGCAAATGCCTGTAGCGCGGCCTGCTCAAAACCAGCGGCGTCAGTTATACTTTCAGGATTTATTAACGGCGTATTGTAAGACACTTTTATTAACTTTGATTATATGAAGGTCCGTGCTTTTGCTTTTTTACTGACTACCGCGCTTTGTTTTTCGGCATGCAACAAGAATACGGTGTCAAATATACCAAGTATTTTGCTGGTCAGCTTTGGGCCGGGCATCATGCAGGCTAATGTGGACGTGGACTCCATTATATTCAATATAGCAGACGGTGACGCCGACCTGGGCAATAACGCCAGTTCGCAGATATACTGGAAAGACAGCCGGTATGACACGGGTTTCACAGCGACACCATTTCCTGCTATAGATCAATCAATTGAAATTGCCAAGAAAGGGCTGACCGCAGTATGTACCTTTTATCCTGTTCCGCAGCCAACTCCTCGGCCTGATTCCCTGCATCAACTGCTGGGCGATACGCTGACCTACGAGTTTTACATAAAGGACAGGGCGGGCAATTCAAGCAACCATATCATTACCTCTAAGCTGATAGTTAGGCTATAAGTCAATTTACAACGCAGGATTTTGATATTTGACAGCCTATTACTACCTTCATCCAAAATAAGCAGCACAGATATGAAATTCCGCCCATCGTTACTACTGGTTATGGTATTTGCAGTATTCATTGCCATGAGCTCATGCGTAAAAAAATATACCTGTCACTGTAATATAGTATACAGCGGAGCGCCCGGGCTGCCAGACAGCACATCGCAGGAATATGATATAACCGACAGCAAATCAGGGGCGAAAAGCAAGTGCAGTGCAGAGTCGGGCAACTATACCAACAATAGCATAACAACCGTAGAGACTTGCTATATTTATTAACAACACACTATAATTTACAGGGCATTTAACCGGATTTTCATTGTAAATTTGCGTTCATTTTTACAATGGACACCACAGCCGGCACACCCAGAAGCATATCATTTTATATCCGTCGAGTTATCGGAGCTATACTGCTGGTAGCATTAGCCGGTGTATTTTTCTACTCAGCCTACAGCAAAATATACAGTGACAATGCCTTCGACAATTTCGAATGGACACTGCTGGATACCGGCATCAGCAGTACATTGCTGGCGGGCGTCATTGCCAGGATGCTTATTGGTTTTGAATGCCTGCTGGGGCTGTTTTTGTTGTTTCATATATTCCTGAAGGCATTTACTTACAAGGCGGTCATTGCGGTCTTAACGATATTTATCATTTACCTGCTCATTGTGATACTGAAGCAGGGTAATACCGGCAACTGCGGCTGCTTTGGCGATAAGCTGGCCATGAAGCCCCTTAACGCCATCTGGAAGAATGTAGCCATGATAGCGGTGACGGTATTGCTGATGTACATATACCCGGTAAAGCCGTTCAAGTACCAGGAGTATGTGTGCCTGTTCCTGGGCCTGGTGGCGTTTTCAGCGCCTTATCTTATCAACCCCATCTACACCGGCACGAATCCCGAGCCTTATAAAAAGGCCATCAATTTAGACCCGTTGTACAATTATACCCCCGCGCCAACTGTAGACCTGCGAAAGGGCAAGCACATAATTGCGTTCATGAGCCTTACCTGCCCGCATTGCAAAAAAGCTGCTTACCTGCTGCAGATCATTCATCGCGAGCATCCCGAGATACCTATATTTATGGTGCTGGATGGCCCGGCTGATTTCCAGAAACAATTTTTTAGCGAAACTCATGCCGAAGGGGTGCCTTATGTTCTTTTCACGCACTTCAGCGAATTTGAGCAGATGGCTGGGTCCAGTGTGCCTGCTATATTCTGGGTAAATAACGGAGTTGCAGAATATAAAAGTGTCTATGCCTATTACCAGCTGGATCCTAAGTATATGGAGCAGTGGCTGAAGAAGCCATGATACGAATGTGACAACTATTTTTGAGGTTGCGTAGCATTATTAGCCATGACCAGGTCGGCAATAGCGATGGCTGTAGCGGCTTCCACCACCACCGGCACACGTAAGGCAATACATAGGTCATGCCGGCCTTTTACAGTAAACGCTTCCACACTTTTTGTGGCATTGTTCCAGGTCTGTTGTTCTTTTGGTGTACTGCTTGTGGGTTTCACCGCCACTCTGAAATATAGCTCGTTGCTGTTACTGATGCCGCCGTTTATGCCACCTGCATTGTTGGTGCGGGTAGTGCCGTGCTCATCCACTATAGCATCGTTGTGCTCGCTGCCGGTCATACGGGCGGCTGCAAAACCACTGCCAAATTCTATGCCTTTAATGGCGGGTATGGAAAAAATAACATGGCTGATGGCCGATTCCAGCGAATTGAAAAAAGGTTCTCCAATGCCAACCGGCACCCCCGTTGCACTGCAGGCTATGATACCTCCTATACTGTCCTGGTTTGTTACGGCTTTATCAATTGCCGTTTCAATGTTGGTGTCGCCACCCGCTTCTGCCAGTTGGGCTTCTATCTTGATGCGTGGTATTACCTTTTTAGCCACGCACCCGGCAGCTACGAGGGCCACTGTAAGTCTGCCCGATGAATGTCCGCCGCCGCGGTGGTCGTTAAATCCACCGAATTTTTTATCGAGCACAAAATCGGCATGGCCGGGGCGGGGGGTGTTTTTAATAGCGTCATAATCCGCCGACCGGGTATTGTTGTTTTCGAAAACAATGGTGAGCGGTGCACCTGTGGTTCTATTGTTGAAAACCCCACTGACGAACAGGGGTATATCTTCCTCTTTGCGCGGCGTAGTGCCTGCCGCGCCTGCCTTTCGCCTGTCGAGGTCGGGTAGCAGGTCATTTTCAGACAGCGGGATACCGGCGGGGCAGCCATCAATGGTCACGCCCACCCATTTCCCGTGAGACTCACCGAAGATGCTTACCCGGAATATGTTGCCAAATGTGTTCATGCTGATCGTTATTTAAATGTACATCGCGCGCCGCACAAAATAAAATCCTTAAAAAATGCAGGGTATGATTTACTTACTACTCCGGCATGTGCTATCTCTACCGGTCCGTTTGCCCGTAACGCGGCTACTGCCGCCGCCATTACTATCCTGTGATCGTTATAGGCATCTATTACAGCGCCTTGCAGACGTTGAACGCCGGTAACGATCAGGGTGTCTTCTTCCACTCCCCATGGAACAGCAAAAGACTGCAACATTTCAGTGATGCTCTCCACCCGGTTACTTTCTTTATGAAACAGGCGATGTACGCCTTTTATATGACTCTCACCCTCGCAGCAGGCACCCAGAACAGCCAGTGCTGGGAAAAGGTCGGGGCAATGCGTCGCGTCAAATTCAAAGGCTTGCAGGTTCGACATTTTTACCGAAACAGTATCTCCATCTATACATACCAGCGCGCCAGCCATGCGCAGCACATCCAGTATGGCTTCATCTGCCTGCATCGAGTTGGCGGGTAAGTTATGTACAGTGACGTCTCCGGCTATTGCGCCAGCCACGAGGAAGTATACTGCACTGCTCCAGTCGGCAGCAACACTGATCTTAATGGTTTCTTTTTGTTCAAACTTTGCAGGGTCTATAAAGAATTTTTTGTACCGGTCGTGCGCTATCAGTTTGCCTGTGTGCTTCAGTATGTCGAGCGTGAGGTCTATGTATGGTTTGCTTTTCAGGCCGGCCACATCAATGGTTATCGGTTCTGTGACGCAAGCGCTCAACGAGAATAAAAGGCCGCTTAAGAACTGCGAGCCTTCGGCTGCATCAATTTTGACTGATCTCGGCTGTATCGGCCCCTGGATACCGAACGGCAGATGTCCTTTGAAATCGTGGAGTACCACGTCCAGTTGCGGAAATACCTCGTCAAAGCCATGCATGGGCCGGTTCAGTAAACTGCCGCCGCCAGAGATGCTTATCTTCTCGCCTGACAATGCGGCAATAGGCGTAAACAGCCTTGCCGATAGTCCGCTCTCCCCGCAGTGGATATGATCAGATGCGCAGTGAACACCATTGCTTTCTATTTCAATAGTATGCTCTGTTTGGGAAATTATCTTCGCGCCCAGTTGCTGTATGATCTGCAAGGCTATGGCTTCATCATCCGAAACGCCGGCATAATGAATAATACTGCGGCCTGTGTGAAGTAACGCCGCAGCATAAGCGCGCTGCGTAATACTCTTCGATGATGGGGGCGTAACACTGCCGCTGAAATTACCGGGTTCAATTACTGCTATCATACTGTATCAGCGCTTTTTCAATAACATCAAACGGCAACGAGTGTATCACCGCTTTGCCTACCTTTTCCAATACGATATAATCAATAGTATCGTCAATCCGTTTTTTATCCATCTTCAAAAGGTCCATTGCTTTTTTGGCATCGATGTTGAAGCGTAGCGGCAGATGGTAGAGCGTTAGTAATTTTTTCAGGCGGTCCAGCGCTGTTTTGTCCAGGCCGGCCACTTGTATGGATATCATACAGGCGATCACCATGCCTATGCCCACAGCCTTGCCGTGCGGTAGCTCATACAGGTTTTCTATGGCGTGCGCGGCGGTATGGCCAAAGTTCATGAGTTTTCTGTTTCCTGTCTCCCGCTCATCCTCGAGCACTATCCGGTTTTTAATTGCCACGCATCTTTCTATCAGTTTTATCAGCGCGGTATCGTCCTGATCGCGATAGTAAGAGATATTATTACTGCTGAGTTCTTCAAACATTTCTGCATCTGCAATGCAGGCATACTTGATGATCTCTGCAAAGCCATTGCTCCATTCATCATCGGGCAGTGTATCTAAGAAGCGGGTATCAAACAGTATGAATTTTGGTTGAGTTATAGTGCCTACTATATTTTTATTCATGCCTATGTTCACCCCATTCTTACCACCTATCGATGCATCCACCATTCCCAATAACGTGGTGGGCACGAACCCGAACGAGACACCCCGCATATATACGGCGGCAAGAAAGCCCACAATGTCCGTGATCACACCCCCTCCTACGCCTATAAGCATTGTTTTCTTTGTGGCCTCCACCTGTAGCAGGTCTTTAGCCAGCCGGGCAATCGTCTGCAGGTCTTTACTGCTTTCTACCGGCGGCACTACCAGTGTCCTGACCTCCTTGAAGAGGGCAGGGTATAGCTTGGCTATATGCTCATTGGTAATAAGAACAGTGTGTTTTTTATCGCACGTTCCCAGGAAATCGCTGAAAGAGGCCTGGAATAGATAATCGACCGTGCCTGATGGAAATGTTACTGAATGCTGCATTGCTAGAATTGAATGGGTAAAATTAGTGCTTATCCGTCATTACTGATGATGGATAGTAATTATGGGGTGCAATTCAAATCTTCGCGAATTGGGTAGCCCGCTCCGGGGCAAAAAAACGTCTTAGATCGTATTTTACTACAAAGCGGTAGCTCCGCTGGAGCATACTAGAAATTTATGTAAAATAAAGCGAAGATTTGAATTGCACCCTAATTCTGTTACCTGCTTGTCGGGGTGTTTTTCAAAGTAGGTTTGTTTGCCATCTATTGCCCTATAAAGAGGTTAAATCTTCATTCTTTTAGTTATTCGTACCTTTGGGGCCTTTATTATGAGCAAGAAGGGAAAGGTTTTGGTGGCTATGAGCGGCGGTATAGATAGTACCGTCAGTGCGCTGCTGCTCCACGAACAGGGGTACGAAGTAATAGGTATAACCATGAAGACATGGGACTATGCCGCATCGGGTGGTGGAAAGAAGGAAACAGGGTGCTGTAACCTTGATTCGTTTAACGATGCACGAACTGCGGCAGTGGAGCATGGATTTCCCCATTATGTGCTGGATATCCGCGAAGAATTTGGCGATTTTGTGATCAATAATTTTGTAGAAGAATATATAGCCGGGCGCACACCAAACCCCTGCGTGCTGTGTAATACGCATATAAAATGGGCGGCATTGCTGAAGCGGGCCAATTCACTGGGTTGTGATTTTATAGCTACCGGGCATTATGTGAAGGTGCGGGAAGAAAACAACCGGCAGGTGCTATCAAAAGCCAAAGACCTGACGAAGGATCAGAGCTATGTATTGTGGGGCTTAGGGCAGGAATGCCTGGCACGCAGTATCTACCCCCTAGGCGATCTGCTGAAGATCGAAGTAAGGCAGATAGCTTTTGATATGGGTTACAAAGAGCTTTCTAAGAAAGCGGAGAGCTATGAAATATGCTTTGTGCCTGATAATGACTACCGCGGCTTCCTGAAGAGGAATGTGGCGGGACTGGAAGACCGCGTGAAAGGTGGTGACTTTGTGCTGGCAGACGGGCAGGTAGTGGGTAAGCACAACGGCTATCCGTTTTATACCATAGGCCAGCGCAAAGGACTGGAGGTGGCTTTTGGTAAACCAATGTTTGTAACGAATATACTGCCCGACACAAATACCGTGGTATTGGGAGAAGCCCACGAACTACAGCAGAGTGAAATGACGGTAAAAGGACTGAATATGGTAAAATACCAGTCCATACCTGACGGTATGGAAGCTGTGACCAAGATCAGGTACCGCGATGCTGGCATGGAAAGTGTGCTGAGCCCTGCCCTTGATGGGAGCGTGCATGTGAAATTTGAACACGCGGTAAACAGCATAGCTCCGGGTCAGTCGGCAGTTTTCTACGAAGGCGACGATGTGGTTGCAGGCGGTATCATCCAAAAGGCGTAAAGCCCCTCGTTTTACTCAGATCAAATACATTTTATGGTGCCGGACCACTATGTTTATAGCAGCCCCTAACGTGATGCTATGACTTTATTGTCATTTGCAGGTCGTTGCGTGAGCATCTGCCGCTTATTCCCGCATGAAGCGCAGAATAGCAGTACAATTGCAGCACAGGATAGTAAGGTTTTCAGTCTCATAAACAGGAGGTTTTGTATGGCTAAATTTAAAAGTATTTCCGGATATTTGGTACAGGGGCCGTTTTTTATTTTCATTGTAGCGGTTGCAAACAGTATTTTTGCTTAAATGAAGAAGGAACAGGTAAGTCTGAATAAGTATATTAGTTCGTCTGGATTCTGCTCCCGCAGGGAAGCTGATAAGTTGATAGATCAGGCGCGGGTCACGATAAACGGCGAGATCATCATGTCGGCGATAGCAGTGTATCCCGGTGACGTGGTAGAGATAGATGGCGAGCCTATACGCAAGACAAAGCAGCGTCCCATTTATTTAGCCATGAACAAGCCTGTTGGGGTAACATCTACCACCGACCCTAAGGACAGGAGCAACATCATCTACTTCATCAATCACACCAAGCGGATATTTCCGGTGGGCCGCCTGGACAAAGACAGTGATGGGCTTATATTCCTGACCAATGATGGCGACATAGTGAACAAAATACTACGTGCCAGCAATCACCACGAGAAAGAATATATCGTGAATGTAGACAAGGCCGTGACGCCGGACTTCATAAAACAGATGAGCAATGGTATACCCATGCTGGGCACGGTAACGAAAAAATGTTTTGTAAGGCAGGAAGGTAGTCGCAGGTTCAGGATAATACTGACACAGGGTCTGAACCGGCAGATAAGGCGCATGTGCGAACACCTGGAATATAAGGTGGTATCGCTCACCCGTGTGCGGATAATGAATGTGGAGCTGGGCAACCTGCCAGTGGGTAAGTGGCGCTACCTGACTTTGCCTGAAGTAGACAAGCTAAATGAAATGGTGGCCGAGTCGAGCAAGACCGACAATAGCAGCAGTAAGTCGAAGGTGGCACATAAGGCAGAAGCAGCAAAGGTAGCCGTACAGTTAAAAAAAGAGACAAAGGATGCGGAAGCCGCGAAGGCAGGGAAGAAGCAAGCTGTTGTGAAGAAAACTGACGAACAACAACTGGCAGAATGGATAGAAAACAGTAGTGCTCCCAGCAGGAAGAAGAGTACCTATGCCGAGTTTAGGAACGGAAAGAAAAATAAAAATAAGGACATATACGCGGATAAGCCTAAACGGCGGAAAGGGGATGCAACTGCGAGTGGAAACAAAGCGGTGACGCCCGGAAAACGTAAAGGGCCTGGAAGCTCTGCGAAGCCGAAAGGAAACAAAGAGTTTGCTCCCACACAAACACAGAATGTGAAGCAATATATTCCGAAGAAGAAAAGCCGGAAGTAGCAGCAGGTAACTATAAAAAAAAGCCAGCATTGTTTGAATGCTGGCTTTTTTATGTCAGGTATTTTTTACAGGCCGGGGTACATGGGGAAACCCTTCATGAATTCATTTACTTCGCCCTTGATCGTTTTTATTACTGATTCATCATCCGGCGACATGAGTGCACGGTCGAGCCAGTTTACAATATTTTGCATGTCGTTTTCTTTCAGTCCGCGGGTAGTGACCGCAGGCGCTCCTATACGTATGCCTGAAGTAACGAATGGCGATTTGTCATCGAAGGGTACCATGTTTTTGTTGATGGTAATATCTGCGTGTACCAGCGTATTCTCTGCTTTCTTGCCGCTGATGTTCTTGTTGCGCAGATCTATAAGCAGTAAGTGGTTGTCCGTGCCTCCTGAAACAATATTGTAGCCTTTTTCATTAAAGCCTTTTTCCAGCGCCTTAGCATTGGCAATGACTTGTTTTGCATAGTCAAGGAACTTAGGTTGCAGGATCTCAAAGAACGACACTGCTTTCGCAGCAATCACATGCTCCAGCGGGCCGCCCTGTGTGCCGGGAAATACTGCCAGGTCTATGAGCTGGCTCATCATGCGTATCTCGCCTTTCGGACCTTTTTGGCCCATCGGGTTCTCGAAGTCGGTCTTCATGAGAATGAGTCCGCCACGTGGTCCGCGTAAGGTCTTATGGGTAGTGGTAGTTACAAAGTGGCAATGAGTAAAAGGATCGCTAAGCAATCCCTTGGCTATTAGGCCGGCAGGGTGCGATATATCTGCCATTACCAGCGCCCCTATCTTGTCAGCTATAGCTCGTATGCGGGCGTAATCCCAGTCGCGGCTGTATGCAGATGCGCCGCAGATGATGAGCCTGGGCTTGTGCTCGTTGGCCTGTTTTTCCATCATATCATAGTCCACAAGTCCCGTCTCCTTGATCACGCCATAGTGCACCGCATTGTACAGCTTGCCGGAGAAGTTGACCGGTGAGCCATGCGTCAGGTGTCCGCCCATGCTCAGGTCAAGGCCAAGGATCGTATCGCCGGGATGAAGGATCGCCAGCATAAGGGCGGCATTGGCCTGTGCGCCGCTGTGCGGCTGCACATTAGCATATTCAACGCCAAATATCTCCTTAGCCCGGTCAATAGCCAGTTGTTCGCTTTTGTCCACTACTTCGCAACCGCCATAGTACCGCTTCCCCGGATACCCTTCTGCATACTTGTTGGTCATCACACTGCCCATAGCCTGCATTACCTGCATGCTCGTGAAATTTTCGGAAGCTATAAGTTCCAGCCCGTGGCGCTGACGCTCGAGTTCTTCGTTTATGAGGTCAAAAATGGCGGTATCTCGTTGCATGATATGTAGAATTGAGGTGCTAAGATAATTAAGAGTTGTGTAATCAGCCGCAGGAATACGGTTTACTCCTGCAAACGACATTTTATTTAATATAAATAATGTTTAAAATTTCTATCTTGCCGAAGATTTGCTGTTTGTGAAAAAATATTATTACTCTGCTTGCCTTTTGCTGTGTGTATTATGCACACTCCCTTCTTACGCTCAGAAAGAAGGTCAGCAACTTATTGATTCGCTGGTCAGAGAATTGCCTAACAGTAAAGAAGATACAGGTAAAGTAAAGTTACTCAACGCCCTTTCTAACGTATATCGTCTGGTGAACCCCTACGAGGGAATAAGATACGGGCAGGAGGCACTCGATCTTGCTGAGCAACTCGAATGGAAGCAAGGGATTGCCGGCGCATATAGCTCGCTTGGTTATAACTATCAATACAGATCAGAATACCCTGCGGCATTGGACTATTTCATGAAGGCTATGAAAATAGATGAGGAGATCGGGAATAAAAGAGGAGTGGCCAATACTATGCAGTCGCTGGCAAACGTATATCAATACCAGAAGAATTACCCTAAAGTGCTGGAGTATCAACTTAATGCACAGAAAATTTTTGAACAGTTGGGCGACAAACACGGTGCCGCGACTAACCTTGGCAATATTGGCATTTATTATTTCTCACAGCATGATTACGACAAGGCGCTGGAATATGATTACAAAGCTCTGAAAATAGCGGAGGATGAAAATTACCAAAACAGTATTGCCGGAAACCTGGGAAATATAGGAGACGCTTATCTGCATAAGAAGGAATACTCAAAATCATTGGAGTGTTCTTTTAGATCTATTCGGATTTTCGAATCTTTGGGAGATAAGTACGGAACGGCCATAGATCTGGGTAACATAGGCGAGACCTACCTGGCAATAGCCCAGGACAATAATAATGTGCAGCCAGATAGCCTGATACCGGCCGGCAAAAGTGCGAACCTTAAAAAAGCAATAGAATACCTGGAGCTGAGTATAGCTGAGAGCAGGAAGATAAGCCAGCTCGACAATATCATAGAGTTTAGTGAGTACCTGTCTGATGCTTATAAACTGTCGGGCAATTACAAAGCGGCGTTGGAAAGTTATGTGGTCTACGCAAAAACAAATGACTCCGTTTACTCCCTCCAGAATTCACAGCAGATCAAACTGCTGGAAAACAAGCAGGCGCTCGACCTGAAGGACAGAGACCTGCAGATAGCTAAGCTGGGTCTTTCCAAAGAAAGGAACGAACGGGTGTTTCTTATCGGCGGCATTGTTGCTTTATTGGTGGTGATCGCTATTGTACTCCGCAATTATAATTTGCAAAAGAGATCAAACAGGTTGTTGACCACAGAAATGAAGCGGTCTGACGATCTGTTGCTGAACATCCTGCCCCATGAGGTGGCGAATGAATTGAAAGAAAAAGGTACGGCTGCCGCCCGCTACTTTGACAATGTAACGGTGATATTTACAGACTTTGTCAATTTTACCAAGGCAGGGGAGCGTATGAGCCCGCAGGAGCTCATCGATGAACTGCATACCTGCTTTAAGGAGTTTGACGAGATAATTGGCAAGTACCATATAGAAAAAATAAAGACCATTGGCGATGCTTACCTGGCAGTGTCGGGCTTGCCGGTCTCTGATCCTGCACATGCGCAAAATGCCCTGAAAGCCGCTACCGAGATCAGGAGCTATATGAAAAAGCGAAAAGAGCAGATAGGGGATAAAACGTTTGGTATCAGGATAGGCATACATAGCGGAAGTGTAGTGGCAGGTATAGTGGGTGTAAAGAAATTCGCTTATGATATTTGGGGAGACGCCGTGAACACTGCCGCACGTATGGAACAAAACAGCGAGCCCGGCAAGATCAACATCTCACAAACTACCTATGAGCTGGTCAAAGATAACTTCACCTGCACCTATCGCGGCGAGATACAGGCTAAGAACAAGGGCGAAATGAGCATGTACTTTGTGGAGTAACTTTAGGAACGATTACAAAATAACTTCCACATCTTACTCGTTCTGTTCCATTTTTATTTCGTTGTAAAAGTCTTTAAATAGGTCTCTATTCGCAGATTTTACGCCTAATAAAAAAGAAATATAACTTCGCAATATAGTGGAAGTTATATTGTCAACGTTCCTCAGGGATGTTGCAGGAGGGTATCAGTTCTTCTTTTGAAAAACACATAACCGTTGGTTCCCCCGGTTTCTTCGAGTTGTGGCAGCGCGCGGAATTTATATGCGTCCTGTATTTTACTGATAAAATAAGCGGGTTTATCAATATTGCCATAAACAAGCCACATTTCATTGGCTACAGGCTCCAGTTCTTTGCCATTCATATCCTTCCTGGTGCTCACATAATTCGGATTGGTGGAAGGCTGTTTCCTGGCGTAGAACAGATTGCCGTAGCTTTTGTAGCCTACAGGCTGCACGTATACATCCTTGCCGGCAAAGCTTTGAAAATAGGCTATTGACGAACCCTGTGTATACTGTTCTATCTTAGGCGTAAAGTGTAATACCGTTACCTGTATGATCATGATCTGCGATACACACAGTAGTATCATTCCTTTGCGGAAGTCTTTGCGCGTCAGGAATGTAGCGATCCAGATACACAGCAGGTATAAGATGCCCCATGCACATTCCGCATAACTCCAGGATACATTGGCCGCGAGATTAGCAACCGCAAATTTATCATGGATGTAAGGAATGAGCTTTTCTTTATTCAGGCCCACAACCGGAAGAGCAGTGATGAGCAAGGCTATAACAGTGCCAATGAACAGCAGCACTCCCTTCACCCATGTTTTGAATTTATGAGGTTCCTGCGTTAACCGGTGCAGTTGCAGCGCTGCAAGATAAGTGAGCGGAAAGTAACATAAGGACGAATAGTGTACGATCTTGGTTTTTACGATGGAGAAGAGGATCAGCACTACCCAGAAAAGTATCCACATCCACTTGGTGAGGTCATGTGCTGTGGCGTGCCCGGTAACTCTTTTTCGGGTATACTGAAACAGGAAGATAGATGCAGGGAAACAACCGATGAGCAATACAATAAAGTGATAAAAGAATGGTCCGCCATGGTCGGCGTCTTCTGTGCTGAACAAGCGCACCTGGTACAAGATAAACTGCTCGACAAACCACTTGCCATACGCGGCCCCATAATGTATTACTGCGATGCCCAGCCATGAGAGTATGGGCAGTAGTGCAAACAGGCCGATCACAAGCAAATGAATTACTTTGTAGCCATTGAGTCCCCGGTTAATGATCAGATAGGCAACAAAAGACAACGCAGCTACAAGTATGGCCACAGGCCCCTTCGTTAATACTGCAATACCCAGGAACAGGCCGGCAAGGATGGCGTGCAGCCATTTGCGCTCTGAGAACCGGAGCAGGTGCACCTGGAAGAACGCAACGAATATGAAGAAATTAAACGTTGGGTCAATGATGCCTGTTTTAAAGTAAAAATGAGGTAGCCATGATGCCGCGAACAGCAGCGCCCACCACGCAGCCATTTTCTCACTCACCACACGCTTGCCCACATAGTAAACTGTTGTAAGCGTAAGCACACCGATAAGTGCATCTGGGAAGCGGGCGGCATATTCCCCTATCCCGAACAGCTTCATAGCCAGCACCTGCATCCATATAAAAAAAGGAGGCTTTTCCCAAAACGGCATAAAGTCTATCTGGGCGCGGAGGTAATCTTTCGAAACGATCATCTCACGGGCACACTCAGCAAAGTTTATTTCGTCCCAGTCGAACAAGTGGACATGCCCGAGGAATGGAAAGAACAAAACGCATCCTACGCAAATGATGATGGTGTATCGTAAGTAGTTCGGCATAGAGCGTTAACTGTCCTTTTGCTTGGTAAAATACCTTTTTAAATGTTCTATTACAGAATAAATGAGGATACACATTACTGTGCCAACGATACTTCCTGCATAAACATCTGCAAAAAAATGAGCCGCAAGATACATCCGTGAGTAGCAAACAGTCAGTGCAAGCAGGAAAAAGATAAGCCCTGCAGCCCTGTATTTGTGTGGCAATAGAAGCGACAGGAAGCACAGGAAACAAAATGCGCCCTCGCTATGGCCTGATGGGTAACTTCTGTACAGCAATTCCGGCCAGTCTTTGCTAATGTGTATCCATGGCGCATGTTTGAAGTAATTGAGTGGGCGGGGACTGTCGTAATAAGATTTTAGGAGTTGCTGAATAAAAAAGGGGAGGAGGTTGCACAGCAATGCAGTAATAAAATACCAGAACGTACGGAACCGTGGGATGGCAAACAGTAAGAACAATACTGTGGTTATCACTACGCCTTGTCCCAGCCAGGTTATGTAGTACATGAATACATCGGCAGTGTCGTTGTAATGCGAATTGACCGCCGAAAAAAGATCCTTGTTGCTGAAGTTCATTAACAGTAATCCACCAGCTATCACCCATACCAGGAATGGAAGCAGGAAAAACGGATTGTATGATATGTACTGCTTTTTATGCAACCGCATTATCTTTTACGGGGAAGAGATTCCTTATCTTTCTCCATATTCTTACATACACTTCTTTGTTAAACACCTGCGAGTCGTTTCTTGCTGCGTTTATCAGCCACGCTGCTACCGGCAAAAGGATCCCGGTCGACATCCACATGCCTATCCATGGCAGCACAGAGGCCGCCTTGGCCAGTTTCTCACCGGTGATATTGAGGATATGGAACGTCATAAAAAACGCAACTGCTATTACCAGCGGCATGCCCAGGCCTCCTTTTCGTATGATGGCGCCCAGTGGTGCACCTATCAGGAACAACAATATGCAGGCAAATGAAAGCGTGAATTTACGATGCCATTCTACGTCGAATTTCAGATAGTTGTCGGTCTGGAGTCGCTTGTCCAGCACCGTTATGTCCATAGACGATTTAAAGCTCCTCACATTACTGATCACGCCGCTCATCACCTGGCCGCGCATAGAATCCGGAACCAGTTGCAGAAAACTGGAATCGTATTTGAGCACTGTGCTGCTGTCTTTTTTTAGATTGATTGCCAATTGTTCACTTTGCTTGCCATTGTTGGTGACAGTGAAGAACGGCGTGATGTAGCCATTGATGGTTTTGGTGATGCGGCTCTTTGTTTTCCTCAGGCTATCTATGTTTTCCGATAGCTGGGCCACATTCATCATCTGGTAGGCGTTCTTAAACAGGTCTTCATTGGTGCGGGTAAATTTGAACGTAGACAGGTCAAATGTCTTGTCCCATTTTGCAAAGTGTACTCTCGTCTGGTTCATATTATGCACCCCGTGTTCGTACCCCTCTTCATAGCGCCATCCATCCCTGAGCTTAAACACCAGCGTTTGTTTGCCTTCGCCGGAGAGTATCTGGCCCTCTTTTGCCACCACTACCTTATTGTTTCCGGTCATGTCGGTGTGGTCATAGATGATCACGTCGTGGATGGTTTTGCCGTCTTTATCCTTACTGCCTACCCTGATAGAATAACCGGGTATGTCATTGTTGAACTGGTCCGGGCGGATATTCAGAGTCGGTTTTGCGTTCCGCACATCGTAGAGCAGCGACAAAGCCTTCAGATTGGCAATAGGTATCACATTATTGCTGAACAGAAATGCGAGGAAACTGATGAAAGTAATGAAGACAAGCAGTGGCCGCATGAACCGGAGCAGTGAGATACCCGAAGATTTTATGGCTACCAGCTCAAAATTCTCGCCCATACTGCCAAATGTCATGATAGACGACAGCAGTACGCTGAGTGGTAATGCCAGCGGCACCAACGTGGTAGACATATACACCAGCAACTGGGTAAGCATCCATATGCTGATCCCTTTACCGATCATCTCATCCATATACAGCCAGAAAAACTGCATGATCAGAACAAATAGCGATACAAAAAATGTAACGATAAATGGCCCTACAAAACTGCGGATGATCAGTATGTCCAGTTTCTTGATCAAATAATAGAAAAGATTTAGAAGAATTTAAACAACAAACCTACGTAAAAGTTGGTAAGCAGTTGGTTGTACACATAGCTCAGGTTGGAAAGCCACGCAATCTTTAACGAATTGTTTGTGAATTACAGGCATTATATCAAAAAAGCCTGCTCCTCATTACAGAAGCAGGCTTTTTTCATTGAAAAATGTAATTTACCATCATAGCGCTACGCAATCAGGTAAAATATTTATAATATTATCTATACTTTTAGCTGCCTATACGGTGCTTAAGCTCACTTACCTGCGAATTCCAAAGACGTTCCTGGTCTTTTTGTTCAGCTTTGTCGGCAAAATCAGTTACTCTCAGTATTGTTTCGTTAGTTACCATGCTCTGATCGATGCTGAATTCAAAAAATTCGCCTTTTGCATAATGACTCCAGCGGTACCTGATAAACTCGTTATCTACATGTTCCAGTATTTCTGCGGTATCTGTGCTGCCATTCCAGGTAAAATAAAAGGTTTGTTCGCGCTGGTCTACTTTGTCTGCAAACCACTCCTGCAGACCAACCGGGGTAGATAAAAATTCATACAATATGTTTGGAGAGCATCTGATCGGGAATTCTAATGAGTACATTATTTTCTTCTTATTCATTGTTGGACTATTCACTTGTTGTCAGTTTATGTGCAATAATAAAAAAAGGAAGCTACAATCAAAATTTTATTATCGTTTCTGTCGAATATTTATAAAACACATTCAGAACATATAAATTATTCCTGTTAATGTAATCATAATTTTTTTTGGGTTTAATTGGTAAGACCCTTAGATTTGCCATAACAATGTCACCTTTTCATTGATGCTCATAGTTGTGAGTTATTATTTTAGAACCACTCAATTCTTAGTCTATGTCAATGCGTCAGCTCAAGATCACAAAGTCCATTACCAACCGTGAAAGTCAATCCCTGGAGAAGTACCTGCAGGAAATTGGCAAAGTGGATCTGATCACTCCCGAAGAAGAAGTGCAACTCGCCATTCGTATTAAACAGGGCGACCAGCGTGCACTCGAAAAGTTAACGAAGGCGAATCTGCGTTTCGTAGTGTCTGTTGCAAAGCAGTACCAGAACCAGGGCTTATCTTTAAGTGACCTCATCAATGAGGGGAACCTGGGCCTGATAAAGGCTGCACAGCGGTTTGATGAAACCCGTGGGTTCAAATTTATATCTTATGCGGTGTGGTGGATACGCCAGTCTATATTACAGGCGCTGGCAGAGCAGTCGCGTATTGTTCGCCTGCCGTTAAACAAGGTAGGGCTGTCTAATAAAATAAGCAAAGCATACTCGCAACTTGAACAGGAATATGAGCGCGAACCATCTACTGAAGAACTTGCTGAACTGTTAGAAATAGGTACTGAAGAAGTAGAAACGACACTTGGAGTGGCAGCAAGGCACGTATCTGTCGATGCGCCGTTTGTAGACAGCGAGGATAATACTTTGCTGGACATACTTGAAAATCCGAATTCTGATGCTGCCGATGCAGAGCTATATCATGGAGAATCTTTAAGGTGCGAAATTGAACGTTCTTTAAGCACACTTACAGACCGCCAGCGCGATGTCATCAAACTTTATTTCGGGATAGGCGTGGCTAACCCTATGAGTCTTGAAGATATAGGCGAAAAATTCTCTCTTACCCGCGAGCGTGTGCGCCAGATCAAGGATAAAGCCATCACCAAGCTGCGTACTGCAAGCAGGTGCCAGTTGTTGAAAACTTATTTGGGTAATTAATATATTTAATATTCTTGTTTCAAGGGGCTGTGATCAACAGCCCCTTTTTTATTGATCGTACATACCCCATTCCCTGGCCAATGTTTTCCATTCGCCTTCGGGCAGGCGTGGGTTGCCGTCATAAAATCCTGCATTGTTTCGCTGACGAAAAGCCTCATATAAAGTAATGGCACAGGCAACAGAAATGTTCAGGGATTGCACCATACCTACCTGCGGGATAATGAAATTGCCATCGCAGTATTGAAGGCATTCTTCGGTAACGCCATTATGTTCATTACCAAACACGAGCGCTACTTTCCCAGTAAGGTCAAGGTCATATAGGGAATGTGACTGTACACCCAGGTGAGTAGCAAATATCTTTTCACTCTTTGCCCTCACGGCCTTCATGCATTCTGCGGTATTGTCATACTGGTGAATTGTGAGCCAGCCCGCCGCACTTGCAGAACTGTTGCTCCGGAGCGTTTTATGCCGGGGTATAACGGTGGTAAGCACAAAAATATCCTGCACGCCCACGGCATCACAGGTACGCATTACCGCGGCTATGTTGTGTGGGTCATGTACATTTTCCATGACCACTATCAAACCGCTCTGCCGGTGGTTCAAAACCCTCCTTACTTTTACTTCTCTTTCCGGTGTCATATCGCTTGTTGCGGTAAAAATAAAAAAAGGCAGCAGGATTAGTCCAAATACTGTTGCTAAAATTAATTGTCAAATAATAGTGTTATGAGGGCTGATTCGAGATAACAAAGTTCAGGCATGAAATTGGTAATACAAAACATAAAGAAATTGGAGCAGGAGCATGAGAATTGTTGTACTTTTCACCTAAATTATTTTAGTTATCCCTACATCAGAAAATATTAGCCCCAGTATAGTGCTTGGTGCACATCGTCCCGACCTGTTGCACGAAGAAACGCTTGCGGAATTATTTCGCATGTCGGCTCAAAAGCATGCTTCAAAAACGGCGCTTATATTCGGTGACCGGCAACTCACTTATGCAGAATTAGACAGGTGGAGTGATGCCATGGCCGATTATTTGTCGCAAAAGGGCATTAAGCCCGGCGATGCCGTAGGCGTATGGTGGCCAAGGGGCATGGAGTTGCATATTGCCGTGCTGGGCATTGTAAAGGTTGGGGCGGCTTATGTTCCCCTGGACCGGGAGATGCCTGCGGAACGTGTAGAGACTGTACTTACGGAAGTAGGCGCAAAAGGCTATATAAGCCAGGATCAGTTAAATCTTTCCTGCAAGCTGTTCTCTGTAGTTCCCCAACCGAAAAAAGATGAGATAATATTTATTCCGCCAACCGCAAAGCCTGATGACTGGGCATATGTGCTGTATACATCGGGCAGTACGGGGAAACCTAAGGGTATACCTATAGCTCACCGGCAGATATGCCACCTTGTACGTGCAGAACAAACTGTGCTGGAAGTGAATAGCAGTGATAAGGTTTACCAGGGGTTTTCTGTGTCGTTCGATATGTGGTGCGAAGAGACGTGGATCAGTTACCTGGCCGGGGCGTCATTGTGGGTTGCTGATGCGGCTACTGCAAAATCTATTGATGAGCTCGATGTGGTGTTGCGAAATAACCGCATTACCGTGCTGCATGCAGTACCCAGTTTGCTGGCCGTCATGGAAGACGACATATCATCGTTGCGTATAGTGAATGCCGGGGGAGAGGCTTGTACTACGCAGGTGCTGTCGAGATGGTCTGTCCCGGCAAGGAAATTTTATAACAGCTACGGACCTACCGAAACAACCGTCACCGCTACACTCATTGCGTTGAAGCCCGGAGATCCGATAACAATAGGGATACCACTGCCTAACTATAACCTGGCGGTGGTAGATGAAAAATTGAACGTGTTGCCCAAGGGGGAGCGGGGAGAGCTTATAGTTACAGGGGCAGGGGTATGTAAAGGTTACATCAACCTGCCAGAACTTACTGCACAGAAATTTGTTGCAAAGCCGGAATCATTGTCGGCGTTACCCGGCGATACACTATACCGCACAGGTGACGCGGCAATAATTAATGCCGATGGCAGCATAGACTTCCAGGGTCGTTTTGATGACCAGATAAAATTGCGTGGATACCGTATAGAACTCGGGGAGATAGAAAATCAACTGAGCAATCTGCGCGACATCACCGCTGCCGCCGTGGCAGTAAAAAAAGATGTGAACGGGCAAGACCATCTTGCAGGTTACATAGTTTGCGATGACCCTGTGAACATGAATCAGCAGCACATCAGGGAAGAGCTGGCAAAGGTGTTGCCAGCATACATGATACCCAGTGTCATTATGCAGTTACCTGAAATGCCCCGGTTACCCAGCGGCAAGATAAACAGGAAGGCGCTGCCGGTACCGGCAATGCTGCTGGAGAATGCGGTATCTATTACCAATGAGATAATAGACCTCGATGCGCCACTTGGAGAGCGTGTGGTAGCTGCACTGCGGAAATTTTTCCCGAACAGAACTATAGAACTGGAGAACGATTTTTTTACAGACCTGGGCGGGCATTCCCTGCTTGCTGCGGCTTTTGTGTCAAGGCTCAGGCGGGAAGCCAATGTGCCGCAGGCGTCCCTTAAAGATATTTACCTCAACAGGCCGTTGAGTAAGCTCGTGGAATACTGGGAGTCAAAGCCCGCTCCTGAAAAAAAGGCAAACCGTGTATTCAACGAAATACCGCAAAAACGCTTTCTGTTGTGCTGGCTGGCGCAGACTTTTTCGCTGCTGCTCATCTACGGATTGTTTGCTGTGCAAATATTCTTTCCATACCTCGGTTACTATTATGTGGTGGAGGAGACCAAGAATATTCCTTATGCTATAACCACTGCATTGTGTATGTTCTGTTTTATCCCGCCCTTGTTCGCTTTGTGCAGCGTGGGTATAAAGTGGCTCGTCATCGGTAAGATGAAGGAAGGCGATTACCCGCTATGGGGAACATATTATTTCCGGTGGTGGTTTGTAAAGACAATGCAGCGGTTGCTCCCTTCGCAGTTTCTGAATGGTACACCATTGTACGGTGGTTACCTGCGTCGTATGGGCGTGAAAGTGGCTAAGGATGCCCAACTGGCCGCTATCTCCATCGGCGCAGAAGACCTGGTTACCATAGGCAGTGATGTGAGTATCAGCTCCCAGGTGATCATCAATAATGCTTATGTCGAAGATGGGATGCTGAAGTTGCGCCGTGTGAGCCTGGGCGACCATGCATACATAGGCAGTAGCGCAATTATTTCCGGTGGCGCCACCATGGAAGAGTGGAGCGAACTGAGGGACCTTAGCTACCTGCAGGCCGGCAAAACCATAAAACCCGGAGAGATATGGCAGGGTAGCCCGGCTGTGCTGAAGGAAACGAAAGCTATCGAAGACCTGCCACAACCTTTGCCGGTATCTGACGGCAAGCGGCGCAAGTATTCGCTCATCTTTACCTTAATGCTCCTCATCTTTCCGTTCGTTATCCTCTTGCCGTTATTGCCTACTATCATTATCATCAACAACCTCGATAACTCTACACCCGATTACGACTTTAGCTACCTCATTGTTACGCCATCTCTTGCATTGAGTTACATTATCGTGTTCACAGTGGTGACGGTGGTGCTCACCCGCTTACTGCAGTGGGGTATAAAGCCCGGTAAGTATCCTATCTATAGCTGGTTTTACGTGCGTAAATGGTTTGCGGATCAGCTCATGAGTTTATCGCTTATTGTGCTGCACCCTATTTATGCCACAGTATACATATCGCTGCTTTTCCGCGCACTGGGCGCCAAGGTAGGTAAGAACACAGAAATATCTACGGCCAGCAGTGTTACACATCCACTGCTTGTGATAGGTAAGGGCGCCTTTGTTGCAGATGCTGTCACCCTTGGTGAATCAGATGTGCGTGGGCAGCAGTTGATACTGGAGCAAACAGTTATCGGCAACAATAGCTTCGTGGGTAACAGTGCGCTGATACCACAGGGCTATACATTGCCGGGCAGAATGCTGATAGGCGTACTGTCTACACCACCCAGCCAGGAGCAGTTAGATACTGAAAGTGCGCGGGATTGGTTCGGGTCGCCCGCTATCGGGTTGCCGCGCAGGCAGGCCAGCAGAACTTTCCCTACAGAGCTTACAGCGCGCCCTTCTGCACAGCGGGTATTGGCACGCAGTATTGTAGAGTTCATTCGTATCATACTTCCCGAAACAACCATCCTTATCTGTAGTATCCTTTTTATTGCCTATGCGCACGATCTGCTGGTGGCTGCGCCATGGTGGGAGGTCGGTTTATCGCTGCCATTTTATTATTTGTTTTTTATGGGCTTACCTACACTGTTGGTCACATTGCTGCTAAAGTGGGGCACAGTGGGTGTGTATAAGCCTGAGCAGAAGCCTATGTGGACGTCTAAAGTATGGCGCAGTGAGGCCATCACATCTACCTACGAAGCCTTGTCTGTTCCCTTCCTTCTCGACTTTATGCGTGGTACGCCATGGTTGCCTATCGTACTCCGGCTCTTTGGTGTGAAAACGGGAAAACGCGTGTGGCTCAACACGACTGATATTACCGAGCAGGACATGGTGGATATAGGTGATGATACCGCGCTCAATGAAGACTGTGGCCCGCAGACTCACCTGTTTGAAGACAGGGTAATGAAGGTGGGCCCCGTGAAAATAGGGAAGCGTTGCAGCATTGGTGCGCGTACCATTATTCTCTACGATAGCGAGATCGGAGATAACGTAAATGTAGAGCCGTTATCGTTAGTGATGAAGGGCGAGAACCTGCAATCTCACAGCGAATGGGGTGGTAGTCCCGTAAAGCCCGCATAATGTTTAACTGATCAAAGTCAGTACCTCATAAAACTTATAGCAATCCTCATAAGTATTATACAGTGGCACCGGTGCTATGCGTATCACGTTCGGTTCGCGCCAGTCGGCTACTATGCCGCTTTGGGTCAGGGCTTCAAATACCTCCTTTCCTCTTTCATGAAACAGCATCGAAAGCTGGCAGCCACGTCTTGATGGTTCCGAGGGTGTGATTATCTCAAACGGCAGATGCGTTATCTGGCGGAGCAGAAATTCCATATAGCCTGTAAGCTGTATACTCTTTTCACGTAGCGCAGGAAGCCCTGCTTTTTCAAAAATATCAAGCGATGCATTGTGGGCCACCATGTTAAAGACAGGAGCATTGCTCATCTGCCAGCTTGCAGCGCCTTTCTGCGGCACAAAACCTTTCTGCATTTTGAAGCGCGTCTTTTCATCATTGCCCCACCAGCCCGCCAGCCGGAACAGATCAGGATTATTGCCGTGCCGCTCATGCACAAATGCACCACCCACACCACCCGGCCCTGAATTAAGATATTTATAAGAGCACCAGCAGGCGAAGTCTACATTCCAGCTATGTAGTTGCAGCTGCACGTTGCCCGCTGCGTGTGCCAGGTCGAACCCCGCATAAGCCCCTACGCTATGCGCTGCCTTAGTAATATTTTCAAGGTCAAAAAACTGCCCTGTGTAATAATTTACGCCGCCTATCATTACCAGGGCCACAGAATCCCCGGCTTCTTTTATGGCGTTGATAATGTCTATGTCTTCAATAAGGTGGGCTCCTTCCTGTGGCGTTATTTCTATGATCGCGTCCTCCGGATCGTAGCCATGCATACGCACCTGGGTTTCCACAGCATACTGATCTGAAGGGAATGCGCCAGCCTCCATGATTATTTTATACCGCTTGTTATGCGGCCGGTAAAACGACAGCATCAGCATGTGCAGGTTCACGGTCAGTGTGTTCATCGCCACCACTTCATCCTTTTCCGCGCCTACCACTTTTGCCAGCCGGTCCGTAAAAAAATGATGGTAAGAAAACCACGGGTATGCCGCCCTGAAATGTCCTTCTACACCATACTTACCCCAGTCGCGCAGTTCCTTCTCCATCAGGTAGCTCACACTCTTTGGTTGAAGGCCAAGGGAATTACCACAGAAGTAACGGACATCTGCCCCTTCGTGCTGCGGGAATATGAAACGCTCCCTGAACGGGTAGAGCGTGTCTGTCTGGTCCTGTCCTTGCGCATATTCCAATGTGGCTTCGTATGTAGTGGGCATGATTTGCTAAATAGACGGTAAAAAGTGAAAATAATAAAATGCGCATCGCGATACCTGGCATAGCTGTTATTGTTAGCAGGTCCGATTTCGCAAATACGCGATGCAAATTTAGCAAAGAAAAGAGAGATCTTTTTGTATGGCCATGCTGTTATTCAAATCATAAAAACGACTGATTACCGATAAATTGAGCTAATTCGCCGACTATTAATATAAATTTCCAATTTACATGATGTATTTTTGTGAAAAATTATTTTAAAATGAAAGGATTATTTATTGCATTAGGAATCATTCTGTTAATTGTATTGGTAGGCGGTTGCGGATACAATGGCATGAACGGCGCAAGCAAAGATGTTGACCAGAAGTGGGCTGACGTACAGAGCAGCTACCAGCGTCGGTCCGACCTTATACCTAATCTCGTAGCCACTGTAAAAGGTGTTGCAAATTTTGAGCAGAGCACATTGACATCGGTTATCCAGGCCAGGGCAAGTGCCAGCTCTATCAAAGTAGATGCAAAAGACTTAACACCGGAAAAGCTGCAACAGTTCCAGGCATCGCAGGGACAGCTTAGCCAGGCCCTGGGTCGGTTGATGGTTGTTTCAGAGCAATATCCGCAATTGAAAGCAACAGAGAATTTCAAGTCTTTGCAGGATCAGTTGGAAGGTACAGAAAACAGGATCAAAGTGGCGCGTGATGCGTTCAATGTATCCGTTAAGGACTATAACATTAAAGTGTCTAATTTCCCCGCCAATATACTCGCAGGTATGTTCCACTTTAAGGAAAGGCCATCTTTCACGGCAGATGCAGGTGCTCAGAACGCGCCTAAGGTGCAATTCTAATTTCTTAAATCATTGTTATGTTCTCATGGTTCGGAAAGAGGCCAATGCTTGATAATGACTCGCAGCTAAAAGTGGTTGCGAGCATTAAAGAAGCAGAAAGCAAAACAAGTGGAGAGGTTCGCGTATTCATGGAGCATCACTGCACTTATGTGGATGCGATGGACAGGGCGCGTGAACTGTTCTTTCAACTGGCTATGGACAAAACAGATGCCCGCAATGCGATCATAGTGTACGTTGCCTATACCGACAGGCAGTACGCGCTTTTTGGCGACAAGGTGATTTATGAGAAAGCAGGCGGCCCTGAATTCTGGAAGAGTGCTTCGGACAAACTGAGAGGACACCTGAGAAAAAACGAGATCACAGAGGGGCTGTGTAATTGTATACATGAGCTGGGCAATGCGCTCGCAGTGCACTTTCCGTATGATCCGGCAATAAAGAAAAATGAATTACCTGACGAAATAGTATTTGGTAAATGATCAAGAAAATAGGTTTGCGTAGTTTGTTCTTGTTGCTGTTCGTTGTCGCCGGGCTTCATTTATACGCCGATGATAAGAAGTTCCCCGACAGGCCAAATCCTCCAAGGTTGGTCAATGACTTTGCGCACGTAATGACAGAGGGGGAGCAGGATCAGTTGGAGTCCAAACTGGTAGATTTTGAAAGAACTACCTCTAACCAGATACTCGTCATTACCATTAAAGACCTCGGCGACTATGATGTGTCAGATTATGCCATACAGTTGGGCAAAGCCTGGGGCGTAGGCAAGAGCGGAAAAAATAACGGAGTCGTAGTGCTCGCTGCTGTTAACAATCATAAGATCAACATCTCTACCGGTAAGGGTTTGGAAGGCGCACTTACCGACCTTACCTGCGGGCGCATTATCAGGAATGAAATGGCGCCTGCCTTTTCAGATAATAATTATTATGTAGGTTTTTCAAAAGCATCAGACGCTATTATTGCTGCCACAAAGGGCGAATATAAAGGCGATGGTCAGCCACACAATGCAAAGAATGTACCCTTATCAGCGGTGATCATAGTCATCATCGTTATCGTTTTCATTATCCGCATGTTTGGCCGTGGCGGCGGCGGAGGTGGCAATTATATGAGCGGTGGCGGCCTGGGCGGTTTCGGTACCGGTATGCTGCTGGGTAGTCTATTCGGTGGTGGCCGCGATCGCGGCGGCATCGGCGGCGGTGATGGCGGATTTGGTGGTGGCGGTGGTGATGGCGGCTTCGGTGGCTTCGGCGGCGGAGACTTCGGTGGTGGTGGTGCTAGCGGAAGCTGGTAGTGCTTACAACTCCGGCTGTAACTGTATCAATTCATTTTCACGGTAGGTGATCTGCTCTAGGTACAGGCCATGGCCTGCCACATCAAAGTAGGCAGCCCTGGAATCTTTGGCGTCTATTATTTTTCTCAGATCATCAGCATTCCCTTTATTACGTGCTATGCGCAATTGTGTGCCTACAAGCCCGCGTACCATACCCCTAAGAAAGCGGTTTGCCGATACAACGTAGTGCAGTTCATCGCCATTATGCTCCCAACCCGATTGCAGTATGTTGCAGGTAAACGTTTTTGATTGAGAGTTTCTTTTTGCGAAAGATTCGAAACTCTTGCATTTCATGATCTCTTCCGCAGTTTCATTCAGTATGCTGCTGTCGAACCGGTATGGATAGTACAGTGCCCTGTCTTGCAGAAAAGGGTTTCGTGCGAAATAGATGCGATACCTGTACGTTCGTATGATGGCGTCAAATCTGCAATTGAAATCAGGACGTACCGCTCTGCATACCCGTTTAACTGCCAGTCCATGTGAGAGTATGGCGTTGCATTTGTACAGGAAGTCTGGCTTCAGTTCATCTTCTATGTCAAAATGATAATAATTGCAAAGCGCATGCACTCCCTCATCCGTTCTGCTGGCGCCATACGTTAGTATTGGTGTTCGGAGTATGGTGCTCAATATTTTATTCAATTCCAGTTGCACAGTAGGCGTCTCGCCCTGGATCTGTGAGCCATGAAATTTTGTACCATCATACATTACTTCCAGTACGTAGCGCGGCATGTGTTTAGGTTGATGCTTGAAGACGGCCGCAAAAATAGACTATGATTTGCTAACAGGCGATACTTTCCGTTCGGTGCTTCTTTTTCTTTCCAGCAGCCAGCCCAGCAGCCCGAATGTGATAGCCAGTACCAGGAAGAAAATACCTTTGTTCATTGAGTCCCAGAAGTATTCGAAGTAGCGTGTGTAGAGATTGATCAGCAGGAACAGCACTCCGAAGTCTCTGGCCAGGTCGTCTTTGAAACGGAAACCCAGATAAAAGCTCACCGCCGCAGCAATGCCGAAAACAATGGAGTAGGCCAGCACATGTATCTGCCTTACTGCCTGCCAGCCCACAAGGGTATTGTAGTTCCCGAATATCGACACTGCCCACAACCCGGTAAAAAACAACATGAGCCCGGCGGCATAAGTAATACGTTTTGTAAACACCAGCGGCGGGATGAACTCCTGTAAAAAAGATACACCTAATATCACCAACCCAAACACTGTGAAGCGCACCGCATAGTTCATGCCCATGAACAGATTGTCACTGCTCATCCAGTTGCTGAAGGACGCGAACCACGCCATGGCAGCCACTATAGCGCCTATCCACAATGCTTTCGAGCGGAACATGCCACCCAGCAGCATCAGTAGCGGCAATGCTATACTCAGGAATGCGGTATAGGTGCCATCTATGTGAAACTCCTTACAGAAGTATATTAGTGACGTAAGCGCAGACAGCCCACCCAGTACCATGTACACCTCGTATGCTGCCGGACTCAGGTGTCTTATTTTCTTACCCACATACCAGAACCACAATACAGATAACCCCGCTGTGATCAGCGCAATAATGAGGTCGTTTAACGAGAAGTAGACCTTTATTTTTTCAAGAAATTTTTCATTGATAAAGATGGCGCCGAATGCCAGTAGTGTGCAGAATAATGCTACGAAGAAGAAGTACTGCGCTATCTGCTGCCGCGCGTTTTGCTTGGGTACTATGCTTGCTTTAAGCTGTGCGCTTTGTGCCTGGGTGAGCAGGCCATCCTGCTCCCATTCTCCTATAGCTTTGTGCAGTAGTTCCAGTTCGCTTTTGTCTGCGTCCATACCCGGCAAGTATTGTTATACCAGTATTGAAGTTACCACAATAATGATAAAATCAGCTTTTTTTTGGACGTTCTTTTTCTATCCCAGCCATTCGCAGCGAAACTCTGGCAGTGGCCCCATATCATATCGCAGCACTACTTTTTTGTCTGTTTTGTTTTCCACATTAGCTATCATCAGCGGCAGGTTCAGTGTGCAGTTATGTGCGTATAGTTTTTCATCTTTATACACGGTAATATCTGTAAACAGATTTAGTGTGATGAAGTCGTCTATCTTCTGGGGGATAGTTATAACACGTTCTGCTGGCGGTTTGCAGTCCTGTCGGCCTATGGTGTACAGGTGTCCCAGGTCTATATGTTCCGGGTTGCGGTCACCAATGAAATTGCTCATCTGGTGCTCTGCCATGGTAAGTAGTTTCATACTCACATTTATCTCCTCCGGAATGAAAATCGCGTTGTCTTCCATTTGCGGAATAATATTCAGCATGATAGACACCTGCGGCTCCTGTATCAGCGCCTTTTGCATCGTTTCTGAGACTGCCATATGTATCGTATGGTCCTGTGGTAAAACTATCGTTGCTGCGTCACCGCAGATGATCTCTGCTATATGCTCCGTTATCCCTAACTCACTGTACAACAGACGCACAGAGTTCAGTGATTCTTCATTAATGTCCAGCATATAAAACGCCAGTTCATTGGGGTTGAACAAAGTGGTGAAAGGCGTAAGCAGCGTGGCGTAAGGCCCGCAACCTGCGTACAAAACATTTATTTTCTCACCCGGAAAGTCTTGTTTCAACTGAAGTATTGCCTTATGTATACCGCGAAGAAATATGGTAGTGCGTCTCACTTCTTTTAAGCATGCTGCTGCCTGCCAAGGGGAGATGGCAAGGCCTGAAGGCAAGTTGATACCATCTTCCGGAAGGTTGTCCATGTCTGTGTGTGTATGCGCTTCATAAAATGCCTGCATGCCTTTAATAGCTTGCTCCAGCGCACTAAAATCACTCTTCTCAGACAATATCGTTTCCGTAAGTTTTCTAAGGTTTTCCATCTATCAGATAATAGCGGTAAAGATAATAGTAGGGTTATGAAAATCAGTCGTTAATTGCCCGTTAACGAAATTTCCAAATTCAGGTGTTTTTACGTGGTTTTTATCAATTCTTTGTTTGTAAAATTGCACCTTGTTTTTATGGCAGATGGCATAATAGATGTGGTAACACAGAGTTGATAATGAGATAACATAAATAGTTTTCCATTATCAATTATGTAAGTTTTCTTTGTGAAAGTTAGTTGGTTATAAGTTCTTTAGTCGTTGTTGAGTGGGTAAATGACATACTCGCACACATTTATTTATGAGGATAAAAATCTTTTGAACAATTATTAAAAATAGTTTGTTTATTGAAAGTTATTATTAGTTTTACGGTCCAACTTTTTTATTTCTTCACCAATTTAAAAACAAACACACGATCATGGATTCACCATTTTTAGGCATGGTTCAATACTTTGCATTCGATTTCGCTCCTAAGGGCTACGCGCTCGCCAATGGAGCTCTTTTGTCCATTCAGCAAAATGCTGCGTTATTTTCACTTTTTGGCACTTTCTACGGTGGCAATGGTACTACAACATTTGGGATCCCCGATCTTCGCGGACGGGCAATAATAGGGCAGAGCACCAGCTACACCATGGGTGAGAGGATTGGTACTGCAACTACTTCTTTGCTCACCAGTAATATGCCGGTGCATACCCACACAGCAACAGCTACCATTGCGGCAAGTAACAACAAAACAACTGATAACGTAAATTCACCGGGGGGCAATTACCCTGCGGGTGTTTTTGAGCAAAGGGGCACAGGACTTATGTATACTGCTACATTGGGCGCTAACCCAGGCACCTTGGGTGCTCCTACAGTTACGGTAAACCCGGCTGGTGGAAGCGTCCCTTTCAACACTCAGAATCCATACCTGGCTGTTACTGCATGTGTTGCTACGGTTGGTTTATTCCCTAGCAGGAATTAATTGCTAATGCCTTTTTTAAACAAAAACATTAAAAAAAATCTCTAAAAAAAATATTTTTATGGAAACATATTTAGGAACAATTTGCGCGTTTGGCTTCAATTTTGCGCCGTATGGCTGGGCATTTTGCCAGGGGCAGATACTGCCCATATCACAGTACGCAGCATTATTTTCACTTTTAGGTACCAGCTACGGAGGTAACGGTACCTCCACTTTCGGGCTTCCCAACCTGCAAAGCAACGTAGCCATTCACATGGGACAGTTAACCGGCGGGTCTAATTACTCCATCGGCGAAACAGGCGGCGCAAGTTCGGTTACGCTTAACAGCAGTAATCTGCCGCCGCACATCCATACTGTGGTGTTCACGTTAAATAGTAATAACACCACTAAGAGTACCAGCAATCCATCAGGTGCATTTCCAGGCCTTGAGGGTACCGTAAAACCATATAATGCAGCGTTTACCCCATCTGTCACCATGAAGCCGCCAACTATCACGCTGGGAAACAGTGGTGGAGGCTCACCAGTAAGCATTATAGATCCATCGCTTGTCATGAACTATTGTATCGCCATGCAGGGTATATTCCCTACAAGGGGTTAATCGTTTGCAGTCTGAATAAAATTACTAAAACAATATTTAATCATTTTAAACAAACTTTTATGGACTCATTTGTTGGTTCAATATTTTCATTTGGCTTTAATTTCCCACCAGATGGCTGGGCGCAGTGTAATGGCCAATTGTTGCCGATCGCCGAATATCAGGCGCTTTTCACGCTCATAGGTACCACTTATGGTGGCGATGGTCAAACGACCTTCGGTCTTCCAAATTTACAAGGTCGTGTACCTATTGGTACCGGGACAGGCCCGGGCTTGCCTGGTTATGTCATTGGCCAGAATGGAGGATCAGAAAACGTCACGCTCCTGGCTAGTAATTTGCCGGTACACACTCACCCTGTGCTATCTGCCAGTCTGCAGGTGTCTACAGTGAATGGCGAATCAGGTGATCCCACGAACAATTATTTTGGCGTGTCGAACTCCTCAGCAGGTTCGGTATACAACGCAACCGGCGGCAATCCAATGGCTTCAGATAACGGCGTCACTGGTAGTACCGGAAGTGGGATTCCTTTCTCAATATTGAATCCATTCCTAACTGTTAATTACTGCATTTCCTTGTTCGGAATTTTCCCGCAAAGGAACTAAGTGTAAATATTCTAGCAACGGGTAGGGAAACCTACCCGTTGTTTTTTTTAAAGAGCATAGAGGCGAATGAGCCCCGCCCGGTTTTGCCTGGGTGTCAAGACTGTCGCTATATTATAAACGTGAAAAGTGAAATTTTGATGAATAAAAAAGTTGGTCTGTTGTTGACAAGGTCTGTATTGTTCCCGTCTATGGCATTCGATCTGCTGGGAGGCATGCGGGCTGGTATGGAAGATGGCGGTATTACAGATGCTGAGATAAAGACAGAGAGTATTGGCCTTGGGGCCGATGATAAAATGATCTACACTGCTTGCGAGCAGTTGCTAATAAATGGTGCTACAGTGGTTGCTGGCTACCTCAACCCTGCATCGGCCGAAAAGCTGGAACCTCTTTTTGCGAGCGCCAATGCCATACTTATAGCACTCGATGCTGGTTACCATGTGCCCACATCGCTGACTAAACTGCCGCATGTTTTTTATGTATCATTGCAGGGTATGTTATGCATCCGCGCAGCTGTTGCAAAGGCTATTGCTTCCGGCAAAAACAGTTTCGCTTATACCAGTTCTTTCTACGACTCCGGCTACCGCAGTACATTTGCGGCCCATAAAGGCATAGCAGATGGAGCAGGAAGTGTTACTTACAACCTGTTCACTCCATTGAAAAGAGCTGAACTGACGTTACAACCCCTGACCGAACATCTTGACGAGGTAACCCCCGATGCGATATTCGCTGCATTTTGCGGAGATATGCTCGAAGATTATTTTGCTGCCGCAGCAGCGGGCGATGTGTTTAAAGGGCGTGCCGTTTATGGTTCCTCATTTGTGGGCGAAGAGCAGTGGCTGGCTAAGAGCACATATCCCGGCGCTGATGTGCAGGTTTGTGTGCCGTGGAGTACAGCGCTTGTTACACCCGCCAATAAGCACTTTATGAGTGTACTAACAAGAAAAAATACCAACATAAATATATACTCGCTGCTGGGCTGGGAGGCCGGGCAGGTAGCTGCCAAAGCGCTCAGTTCCGCTGATGCGCTGCATGATCTGGAAGGATATTCATTCAGCAGCCCCCGGGGCGAAGTGACGCTCGATGCGGCTACACATCAATGTCATGCACCGGTTTACGATGCAGTGGTAAAACTTAACGAAGCGACAGGCAAATGTTTGCTGGAAGTGCAGGGTGAATCTGCATACACCGCAGCGCAGCGTGAAAAACTGGAAACAGACATCAATAACATGAGTGGCCCGATGACCAGTTGGGTGAATGCTTACGGATGCCTTGACTCATAAATAAATCAAAGATTTTGGCCGGGATAAAAGTAGGATTGATTTGTAATAATAAAATGGCATATCCCGCTATGATGCGGCTGGTAGCAGAAAACGCACTATGCGGCATCGCTACTGCCGATAACAACCCGGAGGTAGCCGCACTCTTTGCTGCCCAGGCCCAGGCACTGGATGCGGCATATTGCAGGTTGACTGCAAAAACATTCAAACAGCAATTGTCCGCCTGGATAAGTGAGACGCAACCCGACGTAGTATTCGTAATGACTTTCCCATGGAGAATACCTGCGTCCGTCTATAGTTTACCGCGGCTGGGTTTTCTCAATTTCCATTACGGCCTGTTGCCGCAGATGAGGGGCGCAGATCCCATATTTGAAGCTATAAGACAGCAACACACTGTGGCAGGTACAACCGTGCACGTAATAGACGAAGGGCTCGATACAGGCCCCATAGTTGCGCGAGAAGAGATACCAGTCAATGCAGAGATGACCTATGGTATGCTCAGCGCACAGTGCGCCTACCTGGGCGAAAAAATGTGCCTGGCTATGGTTACGGATTTAAAAGCAGGGAAGCCACTGGCAACCGTTGCTCAGGACGAAAGCCAGGCAAAGTACTGGCCCAAAGTTGGTGCAGAGGTGCTTGCCATCCGGTGGGATGATATGGACAGCACCACTATAAAGGCTTTGGTGAAAAGTTGCAACCCCATCGCGAAGGGCGTACCAATAACTATCAACAATTGGAAGATTGGTTTGTGCGAAGTGATGGAGGTGAACCTCGATGGTAACACTGCAAATATAAAACCCGGAACAATCATAGTCAACGATGTGCCCAATGGACTCATTGTTTATTGCAAAGATGGCAAGGGGTTGAGGCTGGAAGTAGTGTACACCGAAGAAGGTTATTTCCCGGGATACAAACTGTCGTTTTTTGGAATTAATGCGGGGATGATACTTACAAGCTGAGGTATCTGTACACGCTCTCATTAGCTAATACTTTACACTCCATATTAAGCCGCGAATTTCATTCCAGCTTACAATATTAGCCCGGTAAGTAGACAGGGATATCCAGGGGCCGTCTTTGTATAACTGCGTTTCAAGGACAGCGCTCCATAGCACTTCTTTATTTTCATTTATGAGCATTAATTTGCCGTTGTCGTGTCCCATGGAAACGAAAATGCTCCCGTCAGGTGTTTGCCTGGCGATGCCACCGGAGGACAAGCGCGAAGCCACAGACAATATTTTCCTGTCGCTCATTCCGCGTAGCATTGTGTTTTTTTTATTGTAGGCATCGAGTTCGTTTTCATCGAAACCATCAAGCGTACAATCATACTTCCATACTTCTGCAAGGCCAGCGCCGGCTACTTCCTTTAGTATTTCTATTTTTGGCAGGCTGGCGTAATCCATTGAGTTATTGTTATACAGGCATAGATCGCCATTTGATGTCAGGCTAATGCTGTGTTGTCCGCAAAAAAGTTCACTACAAGTTTCAGATCCCACCTCGAATGGTAAACCGTAAACGGCCAGAACGTTTCCCGATGGATATTTTATTTTCAGTATCCGGCTGATATTCCTGAACCCAACGTAAATGACGCTGTCACGTTCGTTAAAGCAGAACGCATTTTCGTGAACATCTATTGGCGGAAACTTACCATCAGGCAGGTAATGGCTGAAAATTTCCGAGTTCTTAAAATAGTCAAAAGACTTCCACGCCCAGGTTACTTTTCCTGTTGTATCATATGCTATCAATGTGCCAAATTCCATCTTTTGCCAGTATACGCCCGCGCTATCTTTGGTGATGTTGTTACTGGAATCTTTATGGGCACTCTCTCCATGATATGAGGGTAGCTTAGCCTTAATCGTTTCCGTACCCAGTACCATGTATTGGCCGCTCAGTTGCAACTTTGTAAGTTCATGGTGAAAACGCTCCGATGTGTCGTGCGCCACTTCTCCTGTATTATACGGTCTCCAGCGTATATTGCCGTTATAATCTATTTCCATGGGATGGTCTTCCATAATACAGGTCATTGTGCCATTCGAATATTTCAAATCTCTCAGGCCTGTTTTTACAAACGGCAAAACATCTGCATCAGGCAAAAACCATACTGGGTCGCCTTGTGCATTGTAAAGGGTGCGGGTAGCATCAACAAAAAAATAATTGTGATCCGCCAGCCTGTTATTGGTAACTATCCGCAGTCTTGTTTTTGACCCGCTGGAATCGCCGTATGGCAACGTGCTGAAATGGTGGAACTCACTTTTGGAAACATTATCCGGATTCCTTTTTTCACATACCACCCGCCATGTATATTCTTTCCCGAAATCAGGTACAGTCACTATCTTTTTTCTACCCAATGCAAAGATGCCAGTGTCAACTATGTGTTTGATAAAAGAAGCTTCGTCACTGAAGTTGCCTTCTGCTACTTCAAGCCGGCATCCTTTTATCTTCCTGTCGGCATATGAAAAACCTACTACCCGGTAATTTAGTCGGCTTCCTTCTATTGGGATAACCTGGGAAAACAAATCGGCGGGAAGTAGCAGTGCCAGAAAAAGTAAATACTTATGCATAAATTTTGACACACGCAAATTGTCTGGCAAACTTAATAATTTTTCATCCAAATGTTAATGGCTATTATCTCTGATCTGATAGGACTGCGCGAAGTGATGGAGGTAAACCTTGATGCTAACACCACCAACATAAAGCCCGGAACAATAATAGTCAACGACGTGCCCAATGGACGCATTGTTTATTGCAAGGTGGCAAAGGGGTAATGCTGGAGGTGGTGTATGCTTAAACAGGTCATTTCCCCGGTTATAAACTATCTTTTTTGGGTATAAAGCAGGGTAGGGCGTATAGTCATTAACAACTCAATAACCATTGAAAAGAAGACTTATTTTTCATGATGTATCACATTTTAGTAGCTAATTAGTATTGGTTTACGATTTGCCATAATAAATATATTATTATTTTCAGTAAAAGTGTTCATAGAGGTTATAAAAAGTCACTTATTGTTTTTACATTTGCGACCTTAATGAAAATTAACAAATTTCTATAAAGTAAAAAGTTAACAACATAATGAATCGATTAACGTCAAATCAAAATCAAAACATAGTTTAAAACCATAGAAAATGAAGAAAAAATCTTTACTCGCACTCGCATCAGTTGCAGCACTTTCGTTTCACGCGAATACTGCTGATGCACAGGGAATGGCGGTGAACAGCACCGGCTCATCTGCTAATGCATCGGCAATGTTCGATGTGCAATCGACAAACTCAGGTATACTTATACCACGTATGTTGTCTACGCAGCGTTCATCTATCACCTCACCTGCAACTGGGTTGCTGGTATTCCAGACCGATGCGCCGGCTGGCTTCTATTATTATACAGGCGCTGCCTGGGTACAGGTCAATGCTGCGGGTGTTACTGCGGGCGGCGACCTTACAGGCACTTATCCTAATCCTACCATCGCCAATACATCAGGCGCTGGTACAGATGCGGTTAACGCCATCAATACTTCTTCTGCATTGATCAATGCAGCTAATCTTCAAAGCTCTCCAGTAACGCCTGGTGCATACACAGTCAACGGCTCTCCGTTGTTCACTGTAGATGCGAAAGGCAGGATCACTGCTGCAGCCAATGTAACATTGGTACTTAGTTCGGCTCAGTTCGCTAACCAGGGTACTGCCGTACAGGTGCTGCATGGTAACGCAGCAGGTAATCCTGCATGGGGTTCTATTAATCTGTCTACTGATGTATCTGGCAACTTGCCTGTTACTAACCTGAACGGTGGTACCAGCGCATCAGCTACTACGTTCTGGGCTGGTAATGGCGTTTGGGCTACACCGGCTGCAGCAGGTGCTGCTGGCGGCGACCTCGCAGGTTCTTATCCTAATCCTACTATTGCAGCTACTTCAGCCGCTGGTACAGATGCGGTTGCAGCTATCAATGCTTCAGCGGCTCAGGTCAATGCAGCTAATCTTACCAACTCTGGAGTAACAGCTAACTCTTATGGTATCACTGGTTCTCCTTCACCTATGATCACTGTTGATGCAAAAGGCAGAATAACATCTGCACTCAATACACCATTGACGCTTGCTTCGGGTCAGTTCGCTAATCAGGGTACTACTACTACTGTACTGCATGGTAATGCCGGCGGCAATCCTTCGTTCGGTGCGGTATCATTAAGTGGTGATGTATCTGGCAATCTGCCTGTCGGTAACCTGAACGGCGGTACCGGTGCATCGGCTACTACTTACTGGGCTGGTAACGGCACATGGACTACACCGGCTGCGGCAGGTCTTGCCAGCGGCGACCTTACGGGTAGTTATCCTGGTCCGTCTATTGCGGCAGGAGCAGTTACAGGCGCTAAAATTGCAAGCGCTACTATTACTGGTACTAACATCGCCAGCGGTACTGTTACTGGTTCTAACATTGCCAGCGGTACTGTTACCGGTTCTAACATCGCAGCTACTACCATCACAAATGCTAATGTCAGCAACACTGCTGCTATCCAGTATTCTAAATTAAATCTTACTGCAAGCGTACAACCAACTGTTGACCTCGTTTTCACCGGCACCCCATCAGCAACTACGTTCCTGAGAGGTGATGGTTCATATAGCACACCTACAGGCATCGTGCCAGGTGGTGCAGCAGGTGGTGACCTTTTAGGCAGCACTTATCCTAACCCGGTTATCGCAGCAGGTGCAGTTACTGGTAGCAAAATTGCCAGCGCCACTATTACCGGCGGCAACATAGCAAGCGGTACTATTACAGGTTTCAATGTACAGGGTGCAAGTCTTACAGGTTTTAACCTGGCCAGCGCCACGGTTACAGGTTCTAATATAGCC